>Ga0310812_10000010_pt1 | contig 117085 bp, 107 predicted proteins | sample NN3metagenome_FD_205747 | JGI IMG/M metagenome (GOLD analysis project Ga0310812, IMG submission 205747) | Soil microbial communities from experimental microcosm in Duke University, North Carolina, United States - NN3 | ecosystem: Engineered > Artificial ecosystem > Soil microcosm >...
GCTCCGCTCCATGAAGACGACCATCAGGTAGTCGATGGCCGACGTGCCGAACAGAAGAAGGATGTACTCGGGCCGCCACCACCCGTAGAACACGTACGACGCGATCATCAACCAGATGTTCATCAGCCGGTTGTTGTGCTTCACCAGCAGAAAAACCGGGAAGACGATCGCGAAGAAAACGAGGAAGACTTTCTCGTGAAAAACCATGCCTCTCCCTACACCTCTAGTCCATCAGAGCGCGGACGTGCGCCTCGACCGAGTCCGCCAGCGCGTCCAGGTTGTAACCGCCCTCGAGCATCGACACGATCCGCCCCTTGCAGGTCGCGTCGGCGATCTCGCGCACGATCTTGGTCATCGCCTTGTAGCCGTCGGGCGTCAGGTCCAGGCGGCCCAGCAGGTCCCCCCGGGCGGAGTCGAAGCCGGCCGAGATCAGGATGAAGTCCGGCTTGAACGCCAGCGCGGCGGGCTTCAGCTTCTCTTCGTAGATCTTCTTGAAGGCCTCGTCGCCCGTCTTCTCGGACACGGGCACGTTGATGATGCAGCCCAGCCCCTTGCCCTTGCCTTTCTCATCCTCGTTGCCGGTCCGCGGGTAGAACGGGGAGAGGTGGGTGCTGAAGTACATCACCCGGCCGTCCTCGTAGAACTCATCCTGGGTGCCGTTCCCGTGGTGCACGTCCCAGTCGATGATCAGGACCTTCTCGAGCTTGTGCTTGCTCAGGAGGTGGCGCGCCGCGATGGCGACGTTGTTGAAGAGGCAGAAGCCCATCGCCTTGTCCTTGAGGGCATGGTGGCCGGGCGGGCGGACCGCGCAGAACGCGTTGCGGATCTTGCCTTCCATCACTCCGTCGACCGCCGCCAGCACGCCGCCCACCGCCGTAAGCGCCGCCTCGTACGACTTCGCCGAGATCGGCATGTCGCCGGTGTCGAGGTGCTCGACCTTCTCGCCCAGCCCCTCGCAGGCCTTCTTGACGCGCTCGACGTAGGCCGCGCTGTGCACCGCGGTGATCGGTTCGATCGCGGACGGCTTCGCCTCGATCGCGCTCAACTGCGCGAGCAGGCCCTTGTCCTTGATACGCTTGACGATCGCCTCGAGGCGGGCAGGGCGCTCGGGGAAGCCGGGGCCGGTCTTGTGTTCGAGGTAGACGTCGGCCGTGACGAAGCCCGTCGGCATCTTCTTGTCCGCAGCCTGGGCCTTTGGCGCCTTCCGGACGCAGCGGAAGCCCATCGTGTCGGGCGCGAGGCAGGCGTCCGCGAATCCGGGGTTCTCCGCGACGCGGTGGAACGACCTCAGGATCTCCGCGGTCCCCTTCCAGGAGCCCCCGCGCAGGACGTACATGTCGCCGTCCGTGGGGCCGCGGGGATTAGCGGCAACGGAGGACTTATAGTAGTCCTTGCCGAACATGTCGTTGCACCACTCGGCGACATTGCCGTGCATGTCGTAGAGGCCCCAGGGGTTGGGCTTCTTCTGGCCGACGGGGTGCGTCTTCTTCTGCGCGTTGTCCGCGAACCAGGCGAAGTCGCCGGCGCGGCGCTCGTCGCCGAAGGAGCAGTCCGTCTTCGTGCCGGCCCGGCAGGCGTACTCCCACTCGGCCTCGGTGGGCAGGCGGTAGCCGCTCTTGGAGAAGTCGCACTCCGCCGTGTCCTCGTTGTAGCAGGGCTCGAGGCCTTCGGCCTTGGAGCGCAGGTTGCAGTAGATCGCGGCCTTGGTCCAGGGGATCATCTCGACCGGGAGGGACGGCCCCTTGAAGCGCGAGGGGTTGGGCAGCTTGAACTTCTCGTACTGCTCCTGCGTGACTTCGGTGCGGTCCATGAGGAACTCGTCCACGTGGACCTTGTGGACGGGCTGTTCGACCTCGCGGCCGCGCGGGGAGCCCATCTCGAAATCGCCCTCGGGGACGCGGATCATTTCGACGCCGCCGTCGGTCTTCACGACCGGCAGCGACGCGCCCGCGGCGACGGGTTCTTCGGAGGGCGTGCAGGCGGCGAGCGCCAGCAGCGCCATGAGGAGCGTGGCGCGGCTCATTTCACGAACACCCAGTCGGGCTCCTTGCAGGACTTCCCGTCGGTCGTGATCTGGACGTAGGTGTTCTTCTTGGAGACGTCGCACACCGTCACGTTCCAGCCGGGCGCCTCGACGCCGGGGAACTCGGGCAGCAGCCCCTTCAGGCTCTTGCCCTTCACCTTGGGGCCGAAGCTGAACGCGATGAACTTGCCGTCGGGCGACCAGTCGGCGTGGTACGTCTCGATCGGGTCCTTGCTCTCGACGACGTTGTGGACGTTCACGGCCTTGGGCGGCTCGTTGTCCGAGAAGACCAGGTCCGCCACGCCGACCGCATAGTCGCCGTGGCCCCAGGCGAGCTGCTTGCCGTCGGGGCTGACGTCGGGACGGCAGCCGCCGAGGTTGAGGTCGTAGACGCCCTCGCCCTCGGCCTCGATCGCGAGGATGCCGTGCTTGAAGCCCATGCCGCCGTGGATCGTCGCGATGAACCACTTCCCGTTGGGATGCCAGTTGAGGGTGTAGAGGTGCTCGATCTTCTTGTTGGGGTGCTGGCGGATCTGGCCGCTGGCCAGGTCGTAGGTGAAGATCCCCTTCGTAGCCATGTCCGAATACGTGTGCTTCTCGAACTCGGCGCGCAGGAACGCGATCTTGGTGCTGTCGTGGTTCCAGCAGGGCTCCCGCGAGTTGTCGGCGATCTTCATCCGCTTGCCGCCGTCGAGGTCCATGACGTAGAGGTTGCGGACCTTCTCCTCGCCCTTGCCCTCGTCGGCGCAGAAGCAGATCTTGGTCCCGTCGGGGGAGACCTTCGGATAGAGCTCGTCGACGTCCGGCGTGTTCGTGAGATTCTTCGGGTCCGTCCCGTCGGCGTTCATCATCCAGAGGTCCCAGTTGCCGCTGCGGTTGCTCTCGCAGACGATCTTGTACTTGCAGCCCTTGAGGAGCGCCTGGAGCTCCTCGGGGTTCCCCTGCGGCAGCGCCGCGGGCGTCGCTTCCGGGGACGGGATCAGGATCGCGTAGAGCGTCGCCAGCAGCAGCACCGCCGCGGCGAGCGACATCGCGTCCTTCCGGAACGAGGGGACGCGGGCCCCGGCGAGCTTGCCCGACTGGATCCGCTCCCAGAGCGCCTCCGGCGCCCGGGCGGGGCGCAGTTCCGCGAGGCGGTCTTCAAAGTCCGTCATGGTTGAATGCCTCCCAACTTCTCCTTGAGCGCGGCCAGGCCGCGGTAATAACGATGTTCGAACGTCTTTTCGGAGACGCCCGCGACGGCGGCCGCCTCCGGCATGGACAGGTCTCCCCAGATTTTCAGGACGACGGCCTCGCGCTCCTCGGACGAGAGTCGGAGCAGGACCTGCTCGACCTGCTTCCCGCGCTCCTTGAGCTCCGCCGACTCCCGCGGATCCTCGGCGACGTCGTCGAAGAGGGGCGAGAACGCGCGGGCCGCCAGGCGGCGGGAGCGGATCGAGTTGAGCGCCTCGTTGCGGACGGCGCGGAAGAGGTAGCCCGACTCGGAGTCGATATCCTCGGGCGGCGAGGCCATCAGGCGGACGAAGACGTTCTGGAGGACGTCCTCGGCCGCGGAACGGTCGGACAGGACGGTCGTGGCGTAGAGAAGGAGCCGGTCGGCGTGCCGGCGCCAGAGCTGCTCGCAGCGGAGCGCGTCCATGAGTTGGAGGGTCTGCTCCATCCGCCTGAATGACACGTCAGGCGGTCCAATCTCCCCGAATTTTTGAATTCCGCCCGGGGAAGCTCAGCGGATCTTAACAGGGGGGCCCGCTCGCGGAAACCCCCTTCATTTCTTGTCGCGGAGCCGCTGAAGCGCGGCTTCCGCCTCGTCCCGGTAGGCCCAGCGGGCGCCGCCGAGGTCCAGGGCCTTCTCGAGGTCCTGCCGGATCAACGCGAGGGCCGACGGGTCGGCATCCGCAGGGGCCAGCTTTTCGGCCGCGAGGGCCCGGCTGAAGAGCAGTTCCGCGTTGTTGGGGGCGAGCTTCAGCCCGGCGTTGCACTCGTTCAACGCCTCGGCCGTTTTGCCGAGCCGGAAGAAGGCCATGGCCCGGATCGCGACCGCCTGCGGGAGGGCGCGCTCCAGTTCGAGGGCCTTCGTCGCGTCCTCCACCGCGCCCGCGTAGTCCTTCAGGAACACTTTGGCGCCGGCCCGGTTGGAGTACGCCAACGCGTCCTTCGGGTTGCGCTGGAGCGCTTCCGTGGAGTCCTCGATCCCGCCCTTATAGTCTCCCAGGCTGAGGCGGGCCGAGGCGCGATTCCGATACGGGTCCGCCCAGCTCGGCACCAGGCGGATCGCCTCCGTGGCGTCCTCGATCGCGCCCCGCGGGTTTCCGAGCCGGTTCCGGAGCTCGGCCCGATTGGTGCGGAACTGGACGTTGTCGGGCGAGCGCTCGACGGCCACGTCCAGGTCCTCCAGGGCGTCCCGGAACTCCCCGAGGAGCGCCTTCGCCAGACCCCGGTATCCGTGCGCGTTCGCGTTCCGGGGGTCGAGCTCCACGCCCTTCGTGGCCGTATCGATCGCCGCCGGGATCCGACCGAGACGGATTTCGGCGAGCGCGCGGTTCGCGAAGGCCCCGGCATTCCCGGCGTCCAGGGCGATGGCTCGGACGGCGTCCTCGAAGCCCGCCTGATCCTCGCCTTGCGCCAGACGCGCGGAGGCGCGGCCGCTGTACGCTTCCGAACTCTCGGGACTGACGCGGATAGCCTCCGTGTAATCAGCGATGGCGGTCTTGTACTCCATCCGCGCCAGGCGGAGGGCGCCGCGCTGGACGAGGGCCACGGCGTCCCGCGGATTGATGCTCAGGGCCGCGCTGCTGTCTTCGATCGCGCCCGGAATGTCCCCCTTGCGGTAGCGGATCAAGCCCCGGACGAGGAGGGCGTATCCGTAGCGGGGACCCAGCTCGTGGGCGCGGGTCACGTCCTGGAGGGCCCCGTCCAGATCACCCGCTTCGACGCGCAGGCACGCCCGCATCGCCAGGGCGGTGAACATGTTGGGCTGCAGGCGCAGCGCCTCGTTGACTGCTTCCAGGGCGCCCTTGTTGTCCTTGAGCTGGATCAGGGTGCTCCCGCGCTGCTGGTAGGCAGAGGCGTACCCGGGCCTGAACCTCAGCGCTTCCGCGATGTCGGCGAGGCTGCCGGCATTGTTCTTCCGGAGGGCGCGGACGTAGCCGCGATTGAGGTACGAGACCGCGTGGCGCGGATTGATCTTGAGCGCCGCGTCGTAGTCCGACTCCGAGCCCGCCAGGTCCTTCAGGGTTTCCCTCGCGGTGCCGCGGCTGAAGTACGCCTTGAAGAAGTGGGGCCGGATCCGGAGCGCCTCTGCGTACCACTTTATCTGCTCGTCGGTCTCGGAAGACAGCTGCCCAAGCAGCAGCGCGAGGTCTTCGGACGGCGAGCGGCGGTGGATCTCGAGCAGCGACGCTTTCGCCTTCGTCAGGTTGTTCTCGGAGAACGCGACCAGGAGCGCGGCGGCCACCGGCACGGCCGTGGCCTCCTCGTCGATCCGGTCCAGCCCCCACTTTCCGGACGCGGACGCGGGCACCTTGGCGAACGCCTCGGTCGCCCGCTGGAGGAATACCTTGGCCTCGTCGACGTTCGTCTCCTGAATCATCGTGTTGCGGAGGGAGCCCTCCCACATCTGCTCGAGGTAGACGCGTCCCAGCAGGGCCCAGGCCGGGCCGAAGCCGGGTTCCAGGGTCGTCGCTTTCTTCAGATCGGCCTCGGCCTTGTCCAGCTCGTCGAGATGCAGGGACGCCCGGGCCCGGATGTAGTACCCCTGCGGTTGATCCGGGTGCCGCTCGATGAACCCGCCCAGGGCGCGAATGGATTCTTCGATCTTCGCGCGGGTCTCCACCGGATCCTTCTGGGCCTGATACCACCCCTGCTTGGCGATGAGGACGTCGCTCCACAGGGAGAGCAGTTCCCGGACCGCCGTCTCCCGCGCGTCCCAGGCCCGATCGTTAGTCTCCTTCCCCTTCTTCTCCGCCAGCTCCCGCGCCTTCCTCTCCTCGATCCAGCGCGGAATCACCCAGGCTGCGACGCCCAGCGCCAGCGCCAGCCCGAGCCCGGCGGTGAGAAAGACCGGCCGGTTCCGGACCCAGGTCTTCCGAACCTCGTCGACGAAGCTGGGGGGCTTGGCCTTGACGGGCTGGCCCGCGAGGTAGCGGCCGAGGTCGTCGGCGAACTCGTCCCCGTTGGCGTAGCGCGCCGCCGGGTCCTTCGAGAGCGCCTTGAGGGCGATCGCCTCGAGTTCGGGAGGCGTCTGAGGGGAGATCGCGGCGATCCGGACGGGATCGTCCTGCAGGATCATCTTGTAGATCTCGACCAGGCTCTCGGCGACATGCGGGGCGCGTCCGCTCAGGATCTCGTAGAGGATGGCGCCGAGGCCGTAGACGTCGGTCCGCGGCGTGATCTGCCCCGGCCGGGACTCGACCTGCTCCGGCGCCATGTAGAACGGGGTGCCCAGGGTTGCGCCGGCCCTCGTGAGCTCCATCGTGGTGCCCTCGAGGTGGACGAGGCCGAAGTCGCCGATCTTGGGCTCCCCGGAGGGGGTGACCAGGATGTTGCCGGGCTTGAGGTCGCGGTGGACGATGCCCTTCGCGTGGACGGCGCCGACGCCGCGCGCGGCCTTGGCGAGCAGCTCGACGTGCTCGCGGCGGAAGCCGGGGTTCTTCTCGAGCGTGTCGGCGAACGAGCGGCCCTCCACGAGCTCCAGCACCAGGTAGGGGCGGCCGTCCTGCTCGCCCGCGTCGTAGAGCGTCACGACGTTCGGATGGGCCATGCCGGCGGCGGCCTGCGCTTCGCGGCGGAAGCGCTGCCGCGCGAGGTCGCTCAGGCCGGCCGACTCGCGGAGCAGCTTGATGGCGACCGGGCGGTGGAGCTCGCGGTCCCAGGCGGAGTAGACCACGGACGTGGCGCCTTCCCCCAGCACCTCCCGGACCTCGTAGCGGGAGAACTGCGGGAAGACGCGGGACGGGTCCTTCTTCGGCTCGCTCTCGTGGGACGACATCCGGCTCTAATTTTACCCTTGGCCGGACGGGTCGGAGGGCGCGGCGCGGATAAAGAAGGGAGGCCGCCCCCGGCCCCGCCGGAAGCGGCCTCCGCGTTGACTCCGGCTTACTTCTTGAAGCGGGCGGGGAACTGCTGGGCGATGCCGTCCGTCAGGGCGTCCGAGAACATCAGCATGTGCTCGTGGCCCCGGTCGTAGAACTCGATGTCCGTCTTCCAATCCTTCTGGAGCCGGGAGACCACTTCGCCCGTCGTGAGGTCGAGGTGCTTCTGGAGCATGTCCTCCAGGGCGGTCTTGGACCACTTCGGGTTGGCCCCGCTCAGGAAGGCCGCGATCTCCTGGCCGTTCTTCGACCAGCGGCGTTGCTCCTCGGCGACCTGGTCCTTCTGATTCGCCTTGGCGGCCTTGACCACGTCGGCGGCGATCATGATGTGTTCCTTGAGGAGGCCGGCCAGCTTGTCGCCGGCGTCGCTGCCGTAGAAGGGCTTGATCGCCATTCCGATATCTTCCTGGTTCTTCAGGAGCCGTTGCGCGACCGCTTTGGCGTCGGGCAGGTCGGCGAGGGCGCTGATGATGTAGTTGCGCGTGTAGGTGATGTGGTCTTCCCAGAGTTTCCGCATCCCCATCCGCAGCTCGACGGAGGGATCCGTCGCGGTGGCGCCCGGCGTGCCGTGTTCCTGCGCCAGCGCGGCGCTGCCGGCGACGCAGATCGCCAGCACCCCGATCGATTTCATTCGGGACATCACGTTCAGTCTCCTTTCGTTGGGAACATCCCTAACTGCCAGATCGACGGGTCGACGTTCCGTTACGGGACCGCATTTACTACTTGACTCGTATAGTACGAGTGTCGTAGTATGTGGCCATGATCAAGACCTCCAAGGCGATCCAGGAGCTGGACGACGCCCTCACCAACCTGGCCAAGCTCTACCAGTTCCGGAGCCTGGAGGAACGGGGCTACGAGGGCCTGACGGTCTCGCAGTCCTACACGATGCGCGACCTCTACTATAAGGGCCCCCGAAGCATGAGCGAGCTGGCCGCGCTGCTGGGCGTGCGGCTGAGCACGATGACGGGGGTCATCGACCAGCTCGAAGGAAAGGGGATGGTCGAGCGCGTGGATCATCCCGAGGATCGGCGGAGCCTGCAGGTGCGGCTGACCCCGGAGGGGAAGAAGCTCTACCAGTCGGCCCGCGAGGCCTTCCTCAGCCACCTGGCGCCCCTGGTCGAGGAGCGCACGCCCGAGGAGTGCGACGTGATCATTTCCTTCCTCGGAGAAGTGGCCGGCGCGATCCGCGGCTGGCGGCAGGGTCACCGTGTTAAGGAGCGGCGGGATGGAAAACCTCATCCGTAGCGTCGAGCTGGCCGACGCCCCGGCGATCCGGGACATCTACGCGCCCTTCGTCTCGCAAAGCGCGACCTCGTTCGAGGTCGAGCCCCCCGACGCGGCCGCGATGGAGAAGCGGATCGGGGACCTGCGGGAGCAGTTCCCCTGGCTGGTCTACGAGGCCGACGGTGCCGTCCTGGGATACGCCTACGCCTCGCCGCACCGGGCGGCCCGGAAGGCCTACCAGTGGTGCGTCGAGGTTTCCGTCTACATTCACGAGCGGGCGCGGCGCCGCGGGATCGGGCGGGCGCTCTACGGGTCGCTCTTCGAGCTCCTGCGCCGGCAAGGCTACGTGAACGCCTACGCGGGCATCACGCTCCCGAACCCGGGGAGCCTCCGCCTGCACGAATCCCTGGGCTTCGCGCCGGTCGGCATCTACTCGCGGATCGGCTTCAAGTTCGGTCAATGGCACGACGTGATCTGGCTGCAGCTGCGGCTCCAGGAGACCGAGGTTCCGGTCGCCGAGCCGCTGCCCGCGAAGGGCCTCTTCGAGGACGGGCGCGTCCGCGAGCGGCTGCGCGAGTACGCGACGAGAGGGGGATGACGGTGCAGTATTACGGTCTGGACTGGATCGGCACGGTCCTCGGCCTGCTGTCGATCTACTACATCGGGCGCAACGACAAGCTCGCGTTCGTCCTGAGGATCCTGGCGTCGCTCTTCTGGGGTGCCTTCGGGATCGTAGCGCACACGCCCGCTGCCATCATCGCGAACTTCGCGGCGATCGTGCTCTGTGTGCGCGGCCTCTCGCTCCCCAAAGTCCGGCGGGACCCGTCCGCGTAACGCCTATTTCAGGATCCCCTGCGCCATCAGCTCCAGCTCCTGCCGGTTGGTCGTGACCTCGGCGAGCTGCTTCTGGAGGGCGGCGATCTCCTTCTCGCGCTTCCGCCGGTCCTCCTGGGCCTCCTTGATGCGGTCCTCGACGGCGGCGTCGCTGAGCTCGCGGTTCTTCGACGCCTCGTTGAGCTTGTCGCGCGAGGACTTGGTGAAGTCCTCGAGCTCGTACTGCGCCTTCACGATCTTCAGGACGAGGTCCGCGATGACCGAGCGCTCGTCGTCCTTCTCGACCTTGAGCGCCGCCACCACCGCCTTGGTGCGCTCCTCCGCGCTGGGCCGCGGAGCCGCGGCGCCGCCGCCGCGGGCGCCCTGGTTCATCAGGCCGGGGAGGAAGCGCATCATGCCCGTGACGCGCTCGACCATCCCGTCGAGCTTCGTCTTCTGCTCGTCCGTCAGGTGCGTCTTCACCTTCTCGGCCAGCCCCTTCAGGTTGTCCTGGTACTTCTGCATCTCCTCGCCGAAGTTCAGGCCCTGGAAGCCCTTCTCGCGCAGCTCGTCCTGCCGCTTCTGGAGGGACGCGTTGAACTCGTCGTAGAGGGGCTTGATCTTCTCGACCTGCTCGTCCGAGAGGCCGAGCTCGCGCTTCACGTCGTCGACGTTCACCGAGCCCATCGGGCCGCCGGGCCGCGCGCCGCCCGCGCCGCCGCCGAACTGGAACTGCCGCCCGCCGCCGAAGCCCCGCTGGTTCGAGCGCATCTCCTCGTAGGCCTTCTTCTGGTCGGCGTCGAGCAGCGCGTTGATCTTCTCGGTGCGCGCCTCGTCCATCTTGGTCCGGTCCTCGGAGTCCTTCGCCAGGATCTCCTTCACCTTCGCGGCCTGGTCGTCCGACAGCTTCAGCCGCTCCTTGAGCCGCTGGACCATGAAGTCCGTGCCGCGGGTATCCTGCGCCAGCACGGGGGACGCCATCAACGCCAGGGCCAGAAGGACGCGCATCGCTACCTCCGTTCGAGAGTCCGGATCATCGATTCGATTTCTTCGGCGTCCACGTTGCCCGCGACCAGGACGACCGTGCCCTCGGTCTCGAGCAGATACGCCGTGCCGCCGCGGTCCGAGAACTTGCGGGCCGCGACCTTGCCCGACGGCACCGCCGCCGCCGGGGGGATGAGCTTTTTCAGGTGCTGCCAGAGCTCCGACGACGCGGAGCATTCCACGACCGCCACCGCCGCCAGGCCATCAGTATAGGTAAGGTGCGCAACGGTCGCGTCGAGCTTCGGCATGGGGAAGGGGAGGAACGGCTTGATCGTCTCCCGCAGCTCCTTCGACAGCTCCGCCTTCACGCGGAGGACTTCCGAGCCCCGCAGCTCGAAGCCCCGGGGCACGTAGGAGGGTCGCAGCACGGAGAAGCCGGCGGCTTCCGTCATGCGCTCCGCCGCGACCTCCTCCTGGGACACATTGAGCCAGTTGGGCCGCTGCCGCTCCTGAAAGGTCCCCGTCGGGATGGACGGGTGGTACTGGATCTCGGCGAAGTGGGTCTCGAAGACCCGCTCGCCCTTCGAGAAGACCTCGTAGCGCAGCGGGAAGCGGTTCGCCAGGTCGGCCGCGACCCGGTAGCTCGGGCGCCCTTCGTGGCGCGCGCGGACGTCGATAACGTCGCAGTCCCGCCCCGCGATCTGCTCGCGGCGCAGGACGACGACCTCGTAGTTGCGGACCGCCAGGGCGGCGTCCTTGATCTTGCGCTTCCACTGCTCGTGGCCGGGCCGCAGGAAGATCGGGACCGCGCCGACCAGCGGCAGGCGGGCGCCCGGGCGGGGCCGGGACTTGCCCTCGATACCGAGGAAGTCGACCCGCTTGTGGCCGTCGCGCGACCAGATGCGAAGCCGGACCGTGTCGGCGCCGCCGACGACCCGCGTGCCGACGTACGGGATCGTGTCCTCGGCCGCCTCGATCGAAGTCAGGAACGCCTGGAGCCGCGCCTCGCGGGCGTCGGTGAGCACGCCCCACGAGATCGCCCCCGCGGTGAGCAGGAAGAACGCGACCGCGACGGGCAGCTTGACCTTCATTAGTAGTCGCTCCGGAACATCGTATCGACCATGGCGGTCGCGGCGTCGACGTCGTCGTAGCGGGGCACCAGGGAGCGGAAGGCGCGCTGGGAATCCGGTCCCACTTCCTGGACGACGAGGTCGAGCGTCGGCGCCCGGCGGGCGGAGCGGACGGTCGCCACCAGGGTGAAGGCGAGGAGCAGGGCCGCGGCCGCCGCGAAGACCGAGGCCACCCTTAGGCGGCGGAAGGGCACGACGCGCTCCCGCCCGACCGCGGCGGCGATGCGGGGCCAGAGTTCGGGCGGCGCCGTCGGCACCCGGGCCGCGCGGAGCACCCGCTCGTTGTCCCGGATCCCGGCAAGCGTCGCCGCGCAGGACGCGCAGGAGGCCCGGTGGGCCTCGAAGTCCGCGTCGCCCCGCAGCGTGCCCTGCAGGTAGTCGAACGCGCGCTCGCGAAACGTCTCGCAGGTCATGCGTCGCCTTCCAACCTCACGTCCTTCAAGAGGGGCCGGAGGGTCTCGTGGGCGAGGAACAGCCTCGACTTCACCGTCCCGATCGAGATCTCCAGGATCTCGGCGATCTCTTCATAGGAGAGACCCTCGAGATACCGGAGGCTGATCACCGTCCGGAGCTTGGGAGAGAGCTGCTGCAGGGCCCGCTGGACCTCGTCGTCGACCGGCCGGCCTTCCTTGGTGCCGCCCGGGTCGCCGCGCCCGTCCTTCACGATCTTCTCGTGGATCCTCGCGTGGCGGGACACCTCGCTCGACCGGTTGAGCGCGTGGTTCACCGCCACCCGGAAGAGCCACGTCGAGAACTTGCTCTCGAACTTGAAGGTCCGCAGCTCCCCGTGGATCTTGACGAAGACCTCCTGGACCAGGTCGGCCGCCGCGTGGTATTCGCCGACGATCCGGTACGCCGAGGCGAACACCTTCTCCCCGTACTTTTCATAGAGCGCGCGGAAGGCGTCGGGGTCGCCCGACAGGTGCTTCCGCACCAGTTCGGCGTCGTCCCCGCCCATCGCTTGTTCCACGTTTTCCGACACGCAACCCCTGTGAATTTGTTCGGAGAGATTATACGTATCGGGGCTTCAGCCATCCGGCAGATGTAGAATGCACCCATGGCCCCCGGCCGACTCCCCCTCTGGCTGAAGGTCGCCTGGACGATCTGGGTCGCGGTCTGGATCCCCCTCTACTGGAAGCAGTGGGGCCCCAGCACCTTCCTGTGGTTCTGCGACCTCGCGAACCTCCTGATCCTCGCGGCGCTCTGGACGGAAAGCGCCCTGATCTTCTCGTGGCAGGCCGTCTCGGTGCTCCTCTTCCAGATCGTCTTCACGGTCGACGTCGCGGGCCGCGCGCTGCTGGGCCGCCACCTGGTCGGCGGGACCGAGTGGGTCTTCGACGACGCCAAGATCCCGCTGTACATCAAGCTCCTCTCGGTGGGGATGCACCTGGCCGCCCCGCCGCTGCTGGTCTGGTCCGTGCGGAAGCTGGGCTACGACCGGCGGGCGCTGCTCGTCCAGCTGGCCACGATCTGCATCCTGCTGCCGGTCTGCTGGTTCTTCTGGGACGAGAAGCTCAACCTCAACTGGGTCTACAAGCCGTTCAACCGGCCCCAGACGTCGATGAGCCCCGGCCTGTACCTGCTGGTCTGCATCGTCGGCTACACGCTGCTCGTCTTCCTCCCCACCCACCTCCTCCTGGCCCGGCTCTTCGGGCGGAAGAGGGACCCCGCGCCGGCCTCCTGAGGCATCCCGTCGCCATTTTCTTGTACCTCGCGGGGGCGCTTTTGCCTAGAATGCGGCCCCCCAAGGGAGGAAGGAAAGAAGGAGATTCTCATGAGCGAAACACGTTCCTTGCCCAAAATCGGCGATCAGGCCCCGGATTTCACCGCCCAGACGACCCAGGGCGAGATCACGCTCTCGACCTGGCAGGAAGGGAAGTGGGTGATCCTGTTCTCGCACCCGGCCGACTTCACCCCGGTCTGCTCGACGGAGCTGACGGAGTTCGGTCGCCGCTACAAGGAGTTCGAGCAGCGCGGCGTGAAGCTGATCGGCATCTCGGTCGACTCGATCCACTCGCACCTGGCCTGGCACCAGAACCTCGGGAAGATCCTCGGCGTGACGCTGCCGTATCCGCTGATCGCCGACTCGACCCGCGCGGTGAGCGAGCTCTACGGCATGATCCACCCCGGCGCTTCGGCCACCGTAACGGTGCGGGCCCTCTTCGTCATCGACCCCAAGCGCGTCGTCCGCGCCCTGATCTACTATCCTCTGAACATCGGCCGCAACGTCGAGGAAGTGGTCCGGGTCATCGACGCCCTGCAGACCGCCGACAAGAACGGCGTCGCCTGCCCGGTGAACTGGAAGCCCGGCGACAAGGTCATCGTCCCGCCGCCCAAGACGGAGAAGGAAGTCGCCGACCGCCTGGCCCTCCAGAACGTCGAGCGGCTGGACTTCTACCTCACGAAGAAGTCGCTGTAATCCAAACCGAGTCCGACGAAACGGGGCCGCTGCCTAGGGAGCGGCCCCGTTTTTTTGTAACCGCCGGGCGCCGTTCCCTTCTCGGCAGAGTAGACTTAAGACCGATTACGGAGGACCCATGGCGAAATCGTTCAGCACGCTCGAGAAGAACATCCTGAAATCCAAAGGCCTGAGCGACGCGCAGCTCAAGAAGCTCGCGAAGGCCGGCATCAACGCCCGAGAGGACTTCAAGACCGTCGGCGACGCCGCCACCCTGGCGGCGCTCGTCGCAGGCATCAACAAGGACGTGGCGGCGGCGGTGATCGCCTGGGCGACCGGCTCCGCGGCGGCCGTGGTCGGATCGGGCAACCTCGTGGTCGAGTCGGCCGACGCCGTCTACTGCATCCACTGCCGCACGAAGCAGCCCAAGGACTACAACAGCGGCGACCTTTGCGTGTCCTGCGGCAAGCAGGCCGAGCCCATCCTGTCGTGCTACTGGTGCTCGTCCAGCGGCCCCGGCAAGTTCTGCCGCCAGTGCGGCGCCGAGTTCGTCGCCACGTCGGAGGTCGACCTGGCCGTCCACCTCAAGCGCGAGGGCCTCTCGAAGGACGAGATCCCCAAGAAGCTCCGCTCGATGAGCGCCGCCGACAAGGACGCCCTCTGGGGCCGGATCCGGAAGACGCGGGGGTAAGCCATGCGCGCCCTGTGCGAGGGCTGCGGCAAGCACCAGGCTCCCGACTGGAAGGCGGGCGATCTCTGCTCGTATTGCGGCCAGGCCGTCCGCCACGACGTCCGCTGCTACTGGTGCGCCAAGTGGGTCCCGGCGGCGAAGTTCTGCCGCTCCTGCGGGGCGGTCGTGGTCGAGGAGCGTCTCTACGGCGCGGCCCGCATGCTCAAGGACGCGGGCACCGACCGCTTCACGATCCCCAAGCAGCTCAAGGAGTTCGACCCCGACCAGATCGAGAACTTCTCGCGCATCTACCAGCAGCACGCCGTCACGGTCGCGCGGCACGTCGATGAGCTCCGCTTCCTCGAGCGCTACCTGTTCCACAAGCATTGGAGCGCCGATCTCGAGGAGGAGCTGATCCCGAGGCTGCCCTGGAACGAGGAGATGCTCGCCCGCATGTCGGGCCCCCGGCCACCGGAGGGCGACGTCCTGGCGACCGTGAAGGCGATCGAGGAAGGCTCGCCGATCCACACCACGCAGCGCCTGGCCTCGCTGGTCCGAATCCGCCTCAACGACTGGTCGGCGTATCAGACCGCGGAGATGACCTTCCACTCCGGGGACGCCCCGATGCGCGCCGAGGCGGCCCTCGCGCTCACCGGCTGGCGCGTCCTCCGCGGCTACGGGCGGCCGCGCGACCGGGACGGCGCGATGGTCGCGGAGCTGCAGAAGTCGACCTTTAAGGTCGAGGCGGCCGTGCGCCTCGGCTTCCTGGGACGCCAGGACCCGGACCTGCTCCGCGACGCGCTCGCCTCAAGCGACCGCGAGACGTCGTTCGGCGCCGCGCTGGTGCTCGGCGACGTCGGCCGCCTGCAGGCCGCGCTCCAGGGCGACGCGATGGAGCGGAGCGCCGCCGGAAACAGGCTCATCGAGCTCGGCGTGATCAAGCCGGTCGTCCAGATCGTCGAGAAGAGCCCCCTCGAGGTGCAGCAGGAGCTGGTCGAGGCGCTGATCCGCCGCAAGGAGCCGGCGCCCGAGGCGGCGGACACCCTGATGCAGATCGTCGAAACGAGCGAGGACAATACTCTTCGCGAACGCGCGGCGCGCATCCTCTGCCGTGAGCTGCGACCCGAATGGGTGCTGCGGATTGCGCGGAAGGCCGGGAAGGAACGCTACATCTATCAGTCGCTCCTCCAGGCACCGGACCTCCAGCGCGAAAGTGCCCTGGAGCTCGGCGCCTTCCTGGTTGAGAAGGGCCACTTCCGGATGAGCCAGTACGGCCTCTCGACCGTCGCGGAGAACGGCCGCATGCCGGCGTCCTTCGTGCCGGCCCAGTTCGCGCGCACCGACGACGAAACGCGCCAGGAGCTCCTGCGCTTCGCGGAGGTCCAGCTGAACCGGGGCGACAGCGAGGAGCTCCACAAGTTCGTCATGAACGTCGTCTTCGGAGCGCATCCCGCCAAGCTGCGCGCCGCCGCCTGGTGGGTCCTCCACCGCAATTACCGCCACCACGGCGAGCACCGCGGGGAAGGGCCGTTCAAGCTCCAGAAGGAGCCGGTCGAGCGCTTCTTCGGGTCCTTCGCGCAATTCCTCCCGAAGCTGACGGCGGTCCTCGGAGACCACGACACGCTCAAGGAAGTCGGCTACTACGAGATGATGGCGACCCTGCTGACCTCCGCGGACGACGAAGCGATTCGCCTGATCCAGGCGGAAGAGAGCGCCGCCAACGACCTGGTCTTCGCCCTCATGAAGGCGATGCGGGAGGACTACTGGCCGAACACGCTCGAGGCGATGGTCCGCCTGCTCGCCCGGATCGCGGTTCATCCCCGCTGGCGCGTCGTGGCCCTCGGGTCGATCCGCGCCCTCGGCAAGAAGGGGAACTACTACCACGACAAGGCGATCAACTCCCTGGAGCTCGCCAAGCACGGGATGCCCGAAGAGAGCGAGTGGGAGAAGCTGCCCGACGACTGGATCCCGTCGCGCTTCGAGGGCGTGACCTTCGAGGGTCGGATGGAGATGCTCCGCCTCGCGGAGCTGCAGCTGCGGGCCCGCAAGGACCCGGGGCTACTGCGCTTCCTGATCCGGACGGCATTCCAGCAGGGGGAGCCCGACGTCCGAACCGGCGCCATGAATCTTTTCCGGGAGTATTGGGGGAAGCCGTCCCAGAACGGCCTTTTCATCCTGACGCGCGAGACGGCGGAGGCGTACTTCGATTCCCTCCCGGCCCTCGCCCCGCGACTCTCGTCGGTACTCCGCGAGCCGACTCTGTTCAACGATCGTCCGTTCTGGGAATTCTTCGGCTACCTTCTCCATCCCAACGTCACCCCCGCGGTCTTCGAGGCCCTGGTCTCCAACGGGAGCGACGGGCACGAGCTCGTCCGCGCGGCCGTCGCGTTCCTCCTGGACAAGGACAACCAGAACCTGAAGCACGGCAGCCAATACATCGACGACAGCCTGCTGCTCCTCCTCACTCACGTGGGGGCCGATCTCCGCTGGCGCGACGAAGTCCTGGCGGCGCTGAAGCCTCAGCAGGCCGCCCTGCAGAGTCGCCTCGGCGGCCCCGTCGAGCGCCTCTTCCAGCGTCTGGAGCCGCCGCCTCCACCGCCGCCCCCGCCGCCGCCCGAGCCGGTCGTCGAGCGCCACGGTCCTCCCATCGCCTGCTGGCATGGTAGTCCGGACGACCCCTTGCGCCATCAGCCCCCGCCACCTCCGCCTCCTCCGCCGCCGCGCGAGCTCACCTACGAGGAGAAGGGGAAGATGGCCCAGGACATGGGCTTCGAACTGCAGCGGGCGATGTTCGCGCTGATGGCGGGGCCCGGATCGCCGGACGAGAAGGCGAAGGAAGCCCAGCGGATGAGCCTGGAGTTCCAGGCGAAGATCAAGAAGCTCTACAATTACGAGCAGTAGCCCCCTCAACCCCACAAAACACACCGTGTCATTTATGGGGTAGCTCCCACTACCAACCCCACAAAGGACACCGTGTCGTTTATGGGGTGGCTCCAGCTTTCCCGCCGAAATGCCGATCTACTCTCCAACGGAGTCGGAGTGCGCTCCGAGTCCGCCGAAGGAGAGAGAGGGTGGAAGCCGCCGCCAGACAGGCGTTGGGGGCATACTATACCCCGACGGCGCTCGCCGAACCGCTCGCCCGCTGGGCGCTGCGCCAGGCCGGCGACACCGTGTTCGACCCCTCCTGCGGCGACGGGGCCTTCCTCACCTGCGGCGTCGACCGTCTCCTCCAGCTCGGCACGAGCCCCCGCACGCTGCCCGACCAGATCGCGGGCGTCGACGTCGACGTCAAGGCCGTGCAGCACGCCCGCGCGGCGCTCCTCTCCCGCCATCCCGCCCTGCGCTGGGGCCGCCTCGCGCAGGACGACTTCTTCCTCTTCGCCCAGGAGAACCTGGGGCAGATCGCCTTCGACGCGGTGCTCGGGAATCCGCCCTACCTGCGCACGCAGGGCCGCTCCGAGTCGTCGAAGCGCCGCGCCCTCGAGGTCGCCCGCCGCTGCGGCGCGGAGCTCACCGCCGACGCCAGCGCCTGGGCGCCCTTCGTCGCCGCCGCCGCGGGCTTCGTCAAGCCCGGCGGCCGGCTCGCGATGGTCGTTCCCCGCGAGGCGCTCTTCACGAACTACACGCGGCCGCTGCTCGCGATGCTCGAGCGGCGCTTCGCGAGCGTCAACCTCATCGCGCTCGACGAGTATTGGTTCGAGGGCGCGATGGTCAAAGTCGCGCTGCTGCTCGCCGAGGGCGTCGGCCCCGGCGTGCTGCGTCTCCACGAGACCCGCGACCTCGGCAACCTGGACCGCCTCATCGAGGCCGCGCCCGCCGCGGTCCCGGCGTCGTCCTGGGTGTGGTCGCGGATCCCCCAGGACTGCCGCCCGTCGGCCGCTCGGGCCCTCGAGGCGCCGGCCCTCCGGCCCCTCAGCGACCTCGCGACGGTCCTGATCGGCGTCGTGACCGGCGAGAAGGACTTCTTCCTGCTGCCCGAGTCGACGCTGAAGGACCTGGGAATCCCCGACGAGTTCGTGACGACGGCGCTGTCGAAGCCGTCGCAGCTCGGCGGGGCCTGGTTCACGCGCCGCGACGCCGCGGCGCTGGAGTCGTCCGGCGACGCGTGCCGCCTCCTCCAGATCCCGCTCGACTACAAGGGCGGCTGCATGGCGCTCGACGGCTACCTCGCGCGCGGCTCGGCGGAGGGCTTCGACCGCAACTACAAGTGCCGCACGCGGAAGCCGTGGTACTCGGTGCGCCGCCAGCTGGCGCCGCCCGACGCCCTGCTGGGCTACCTGGTGAAGCGCCGGCCGCGCCTCGCCGCCAACGCGGCGGGCGTGCACTCGACGAACAACCTGCACCGCGTCTACCTGAAGGCGCCGGCCAAGGGCGCCGCGGGCATCTGGACCGCCGCGGCCCTGAACGCGGCGACGATGCTGTCCGTGGAGCTGCTCGGCCGGATCGCCGCCGCCGGCGTGCTGAAGATCGAGCCCGGCGACGCGTCCAAGATCCGCCTGCTCGCGCCCGAGACGCTGCTCCAGGTCAAGGGCGCGAAGGAGAGCGCGGCCGCGATCGACGCGGCGCTCCGCGAGGAGCGCGACGCCGACGCGTTCGCGATCGCGGACGACCTGGCCTCGAAGGCGCTCGGCTGGAACCCGCGCGAGATGTCGAAGCTGCGCCGCGCCCAGGCCGCCCTGCGCGACGCCCGCCTCAACCCGGCCTGAAGCCAACCACCTAGACGCGAAGCGTTCCTAGGACGGCCAGGGAAGCCTCAGCCACGCGCCTATGGTCCGGGCCGCGGCCTCAATTGTTTCGGAATGAACTCGCTCATCGTGTTTGTCGGTCTCGACGATGAAGGGACACATTCCACTCGAAGATTCAGCCTGAACTTCTCCCTTTACCCCGGGGAGCCTGAAGAACCAGATCCCGTCGTCGTCGGCAGGATGCAGGATTGCCAGCTGTTCGCAGAGAACATCAGGGAACTCGTTCCGAACCAGCGCGATCAACCGATCAATGTCTCTCACCAGGGTTATCCTAGCTCCGCCAGCTCTAGAAGTTCGCGATCTCGAACTCCGCCGCCACGATCCCGGAGAGGCGGAACTTCCGGTTGGACCAGCCGGCGAAATCCCAGCGGCTTCCTTCATAGGATTGAGGGGTGCGCACTTCCCAGTGATGACTGAGCGCTCCCGCTTTGAGGAGAGACTCGAACGCGGCGTCCTGGATCCTTGCCGTTCCCAGCGGCGTCGTAAACGTCGCCTTGACCAGCGTGCGCTCCTCACGGTCGGGCACGACGTCGAGGACGGAGATCGTGTCGCCGAGGGCCTTGGCGATCCGCTTCAGCACTGTCTCCGCGTTCTTCCGATTACCCACACGCAGGAAGACGTTCCAGCGAATCTCGTCAAAGCCGCCCATCGCCCCTCCGGCAAATGAAAAAGCCCGCAGAGGTCTTCCCCTGCGGGCTTCTTCCTTCGTGTCGTGGTGTCTTTGTGGTTCGCTACTCCGCCAGCTTCACCAGCTTCTTCGAGAGCTTCGCGGCCTCGGACTTGATCGCCGCGACGTTGCGGCCGCCGAAGAAGCGCTTGTAGACGAGCAGCTCGTCGGCCTTCTCGTTCCAGTGCTTGATGAGGTAGGTCCAGTCCGACAGGATGCGGTCGAGGTCCTCGGGGGCCTTCACCTTGCGGCCCTTCATCATCTTGCGGGCCTTCTCCTCGACGCGCTCGGGCTCGACGAGCTTGCCCTTCATGACCTGCTTGCGGACCTGGTCGCGGACGTCGGCGTCGGGAATCGAGCGGACCTTCTTGGCGATCGCGCTGATCTTGTGGACGGGGAGCTTGTGGGCCACCGCGGTCGCCACCATCTCCTTGCCGCCGAAGCGATGCGCTTCGAGCGCCGTGCGGCCGGCGATCTTGCGGTCGCGGATCGCCCGCTGGACCGTGCCCTCCATGTCGAGCATCGAGAGCAGGTCGCGGATCCACGCTTCGGAGAGGCCGACGAACTTGGAGACGCGCTTCATCGCGTCGCCTTCCTTCAGGTTCTGCTTGGTGAGGAGCGTCACCATCGTGTGGAGGCCCTGCGCCTTCTCGATGTCGCTCAGCCCCTCGCGCTGGAAGTTCTCCGCGAGTCCCTGCAGGGCCATCTCCTCATCGGTGAGCTCGTCGACCTCGACCTCGACCTTGTCCCAGCCGAGGTGCTTGAGCGCCGCGAGGCGGCGGTGGCCGTAGCAGAGCTCGACGTGCGAGCCCTTCATGCGCCCGCGGAGCGAGCCGGGCCAGAGCCCGGACGCCTTGATCTCCTCGGCGAGGTTGCGGATGGCCTCGCGGTCCATGGTCTTGCGGGCCTGGTACGGATTCGGCAGGATGTCTTTGATGGGAACGACGACTTTCATGACTACCCCTCCTCCTATGCCCCAGCTGTTCTCGAATGAATGCTTAGTCAGGTTGTATCACGCGAGTGCTCGAGCTGTCAAACAAACGGAACCGCGCGCGAACATCTCGCAGAGCAGCATTTTTCGCCGTCGGATATCATGAGGGTGTCATGTCCGTGACGTGGCTCGTCCTGCTCACCCTCTTTCCCGTCCGCCAGGACGCTCCGTCGAAGCAGGCGACGTCGCTGGCCGAGCAGCTTCGATCCGACAGCGTCGACGAACGCAACGCCGCCGCCCGTGCGCTCAAGGGACTGGGCAAGGACGCGACGGCCGCGCTCCTTCCGCTGGCGAGCGATGCCGACGCGGAGGTCGCGGCGAGAGCCCGGCAGCTCTTGCGGGTGCTCAAGGTGCTGGAGGTTCTCCCCGCCGCGCTTCCGAAGTCCCTGCCCGGCGTCGACGAGCGCCTCGCCGCGGGGCCCGAGCAGCTTTGGGCGGAGGTCTTCATCGAGGCCGCGGGAGATACCGACGACGGAACCCGGCGACGGCACCCGGAGCTGAAGCGGGAGGACCTCGAGATTCTCGCGCGTCGCGCCTTCCTGGCCGACCCGGAGCCCGAACGGAAGGCCAAGATGTGCAAGATCGTCGGGGCCCGCTGGTTCCGGGCCGCGATCCCGGATCTTCTGCCCCTGCTTTCGGACCCGGCGTATGGCGTCCGCGAGGAGGCCGTCATTGCCGTCGGCAAATTGAGAGCCCACGAGGCCGTTCCCGGCCTGCTCCTGATTCTTCGGAACGAGAAGGAGGGGCAGGGCGTCCGCGGGGAGGCGATCCGAGCCCTGTCCCGGCTGAAGGCCCGCGAAGCCGTTCCCGAGATCACCCAGCAGTTGAAGATCGAAAGCGGTTCCGTTCTGTGGGAAGTCCGTTGGGCGCTCGACGAACTTCGGGCTCGCGAGGCCATCCCGACGCTGGTGGAGCTTCTCAAGGATCGGGTTCCTTCCACGCGGGCCTTCGCCGCGACGATCCTTGCGGAGATGGTGGCCACGGAGGCCGTCCCCGCGCTCCTGCCGCTTCTTCAGGACAAGGACCGCAGCGCGAAGGCCTGCGCCGCGGAGGCGCTCGGGCATCTCGGGGCTCAGGAGACGGCACCCGACCTGATGAAGCTCCTCGAGGACCGGGACGCCGGCCTCCGGCGCGGCGCGGCCTCGGGCCTCTGCGCCCTGGGCCACGCCGCAGCCGTGCCGAAACTCGTCCGCCTCCTGAAGGATCCGGATTTCAACACGGGCTGGGCCGTCGCCCGGGCGCTCGGAAGCATGAGCGCGCCGGAGGCGACCGAGCCGCTCCTCGCCCTCCTGCGGGATGAGAACACGGACGTGCGGTCCCGGGCCGCCGAGGCGCTCGCGGAGAGCGGCGTCCGCGAGTCGATCCCGCGCCTCCGGGAGCTCCTCAAGGATCGGAACGGCAGCGTCCGCTGGCACGCGGCGCAGGCGCTGCGCACGCTCGGAGCTCGGGAAGCCTGGAGCGACCTGGTGCCTCTCCTCGAGGACGCCGACTATGTCGCCCGCGGCGTCGCGGCGCTCGCCCTGGCAACTCTGGACGCCAGGGAAGCCGCGCCCGATCTCCTCCGGATGCTGGACGACCCCAAGCGTTGCCGGAACGACACGATCGAGGCGCTCGGCAGGCTCGGCGTCGTCGAGGCCGTCCCGAAAATTCTTCCGTTCCTCGACGGCCCCGACGAGTCCTTCCGCGACAGCGCCGCCGCGGCGCTGCGTCGCCTCCGGGCCCGGGACGCTCTTCCCAAAGCGGCGGCCCTGCTTGAGGATCCGTCCCATCGGACCCGGATCGCGGCGGCCTCGTGGCTCTGCGAGTCGGGATCCGCGAAGGGCGTGCCGGTTCTCCTAGAGGAGTGGGCCCCGCTGACGCCGCTCAACGCCCTGCGGGACGCGAAGGCCTGGACGGCGGCGGTCTCCGTCCCGCTGCGGACGCCGCTCGAAGGCAGCGGCCGCTTGTTCCTGGCGGAGATCGCGCGGCGACTCGGACTGCAGCTTGATCTACGCCCACCGCAAAACGGGGAAGAGACGGCCTGGCTCGCGCGGCGGCCGAGAGGCTTCCCTCCTCGAACGATGGCGGAGGCCTTCGAGACCGTGGCGCGCGGACCCTACGAGCTGATCCTCGACGGCGCGACGATGAAGGTCGTCACGCACGACGAGGCGCTGACGTTCTGGCGCGGGTGGAAGGACGGGCGCGCGAAGTGAACGCCCGAAAATGTCGTGAGCGACGCCGAAAAAAATTCCGCGCGTGCGAAGACCGCTGCGCGGCGCGCGCTCCAAACAAATTGACTCCGCAAAATCACGGGCTAGAATACTCGAGCCTTCCGGAAGTTTTGCGCGCGTGGGGGAACGCGCGCAACGTCGCGAGAGAGCTGGGGGAACGTTTCACGAACTCTGGCGACCGAGGGTAGGGTATCGCTGTGGCAAGGCTGTTGATGGAATTCGGGGGAGAGAGGCGGGAGATCCAGGTCTCCGGGTCCGTCACGGTGGGCCGCGAGAAGACCGCCACCCTCCACGTCGACGACAAGACCCTCTCGCGCGAGCACACCAAGTTCTACATCGAGAACGGCAAGCTCTTCGTGCGCGACCTCGAGAGCCGGAACGGCACCTTCCTGAACGGCCAGCGGATCCAGAACACCCAGCCGCTGAAACCCGGCGACCGCGTGAAGGTCGGCCTGGCCACCTTCACCGTGCTCGCGGAGGGCGGGGCGATGCCGGCCGTCAGCGCGCCGCTGGCCTCGGCGCCCGCCGCGCCGGCGCCGCGTCCGCCGTCGCCCCCGACCCGACGGACCACCGTCGCGGCGACGACGCGTCCGAAGCTCGGCGGTCCCCATCCGGTGGCGGTCTTCTTCTACCGGATCATCCTCCTGGCCGTCATCGTGGTCGTGGCGTACCTGTCGAAGGGTATCTTCAAGTCCATCCTCCACGGAATCCATTCATGATGCCGCTGACGGCGCAGGATAAAGAGAAGATCCTCTCCTTCCTCGAGACGCGTCTCGAGCCGAAGGTCTACGATACCTGGTGCCGCTCGCTGGAACTCGAGCCCGCGGGCGACAACGCGTACCGCGTCCCGACCGCGAACCCGTTCTACCGCGACTGGCTGGAGAAGCTGCTCCGCAAGCCGCTCGAGGACGCGTTCGCGAACCTCTTCGGGAGGACGCCCGACCTCGTGTTCCAGGTGAACGCCTCGCCGCTCGCCGCGATGGCGGCGCTCGCGCCCGCGGCGCCTTCGGTCCCGGCCCCGGCGCCCGCGCCGGTCGAGACCGCGCCCGTCATCCCCGACTTCGTCTACAACCCGAACTACACGTTCGACAACTTCATCGAGGGCCCGTCCAATCGGATGGGCTTCGCGGCGGCGGTCGCGGTGAGCGAGAACCCCGCCACGCTCTACAACCCGCTCTTCATCCACGGCGGCGTCGGGCTGGGGAAGACCCACCTCCTGCAGGCCATCTGCCACGCGATCCTGCAGCGCAACCCGTCCGCCAAGGTCCTCTACCTGTCCTGCGAGGACTTCGTCAACGGCTACATCTACGCGATCCAGAAGAAGACCCTCGAGGCCTTCCGCTCGCGCTACCGCAACGCCGACGTGCTCGTGGTGGACGACATCCACTTCCTCGCCGACAAGGAAGGCAGCCAGGAGGAGTTCTTCCACACGTTCAACGCGCTCCACATGGCCGGCCGGCAGATGATCCTCTCGAGCGACCAGCCCGCCGGCGACATCAAGTCCCTGACCCAGCAGCTGCTCTCGCGCTTCCGTTCGGGCTTCGAGGCGCGCATCATGTCGCCCGCCTACGAGACCCGCCTGGCGATCCTCCGCGGCAAGGCCGACGCCCGCCGCGTCGAGGTGTCCCAGGAGGTGCTCGGCTACATCGCCTCGATCGTCGAGACCAACATCCGGGAGCTCGAAGGCGCGCTCACGAAGGTGCTGGGCTACGCGGCGCTCGCCAAGCGCCCGGTCGACCTGGCGCTCGCCCAGGAAGTCCTGCGCGAGACGCCCGCCCCGGCGCCGGCCTCGCTGTCCATCGCCGAGATCCAGCAGGTCGTCGCGCGCTACTTCCACAAGAAGGTGAGCGACCTCCACTCGCGGCGCTGGACCAAGTCCACGTCGCAGGCGCGCCAGATCTGCATCTACCTGTGCCGCAAGTTCACGGGCACGTCGCTGGAGGAGCTGGGGAGCCACTTCGGCGGCAAGGACCACACGACGATGCTCTACTCGATCCGCAAGATCGAGAAGCTGCTCGCCAAGAGCGCCGCCATCCGCGCCGACGTCGAGCGCCTGACCCGCGAGATCACCGGAAAGTAACGGTCACCCCCCGCGTCAGCCACACGCTGCACAGCGCGAAGGTCGCCAGCGCCCCCGCGGTCCAGGCCAGAGCCTCCCAGCCCGCGAGCGGCCGGCCCTTCCGTTCCGTTTCCGCCGGAAGGCGCCGGACCGTCCAGAGGCTGACCCCCGTCAGGACCGCCAGCACCCCGCCGTCGAAGATCAGGATCGACGCCAGGTCCCGCTCGGGAAAGCCCGGCGCCAGGAGGACCAGCAGGGCCATCGGCAGCGTGAACCCGAGCAGGAAGGCCCCGCGGAACTCCACCAAAGAGGTCGGCTGGAAGTGGTCCCGGACGAAGCCGGCCGCGGTCGACAGCGACCAGCGGGCCAGAAGCAGGAAGAGGGCGAGCAGGACCACGACGGCGACGACCCTCCAGACCCGCCCGATCAGGAGCGGGAGACCGCCGGCATCTCCGTGGAAGAAGAGGAGACCCTGAAGGGTGTACCCCAGCGCATGACCCAACTGAGTGGTCGCCACCCAGAACGACAGCAGGCCGAACGGGGTTAGTCCGGCATGGCGCCGCCGGTAGAAAACGAGCGCCAGCAAGCCCACCACGGTGTTGACCCCCAAGCCAGCGTATCGGATGAACAGCTCTCCGCCCGGCGACGGCATCCGGGTACCCCCTCCGGTCCCCGAAAAGCCCGGATTGACCCTGAAGTGGATCCCGGGGGAGCCATCCAGGACTGCCGCCAGGCCATGACCAAGGACTTCATGGACGAAAAGGGATCCGGTCATCAGGACGTAGAGGGATGCGACCAGGGTTGGCGCAAAACAGGCCCAGGACCGCAGAGATAACGGGTTTTGATGTTTCGTTAAAGTTAGATCTAACATGGACGCCCGTAGTTTTGAGTCATTGTTGAGAGTTGGGGTTCATGGGTGCACCCATAAACAACCTATTAAGAACGTCTACAAACCAACTCACATTTATCCACCAAGAAATCCTTGAGTCTTAGAACTTCAATCTTCTGATATCCAATAACTTACACAACCCATTAACAATCTAGTCACAGCGCAGATGGGGCCTTATTAAGAAGAAGAGAATCTTTAAATCTATCCTCTCTTCTAACCCTCATTGCCCCTCGATTCGACGCCTCCTATAATCCCTGCCGTGACGGACCCTTCGGACATCCGGAAAGCCAGCGACATCCTTCGTCGCGGCGGCCTCGTTGCCTTTCCTACGGAAACGGTCTACGGACTCGGCGCCGATGCCGACAACGACCAGGCCCTCAAGGCCATCTTCCGGGTCAAAGGCCGGCCGGAAACCCACCCGCTGATCATTCACCTGCATCGGACGGAGCAGATCTGGGATTGGGCGGTTTCCATCCCGGACGCGGCGAAGATCCTGGGAGAACGGTTCTGGCCGGGACCCCTTACGTTGATCCTCCGGAAGGCGGCGCGTGTCTCTGCCGTGGCTACGGGAGGCCAGGAAACCGTCGGTCTCCGGGTCCCGGATCATCCGGTGGCCCTGTCGCTGCTTCGGGAGTTCGAAGGGGGGGTGGCGGCGCCGTCGGCGAACCGCTTCGGGAAAGTCAGTCCCACCACGGCGGACCACGTGCGGCAGGATCTGGGGGGCGACGTGGACTACGTGTTGGACGGGGGTCCCTGCTCCATCGGGGTGGAATCGACCATCGTCGACCTTTCTTCGGGCGATCCGGTCATCTTGAGGCCGGGCGGGCTCACCCGGGAGCGGCTGGAGGAGGCGCTGGGTCGATCCGTACCGGTGAAGAGGGCTGGGCCGGTTCGGGTGTCGGGCCAGCTGGAGTCCCATTATGCGCCGCGGGCGGAGGTCGTGATCGTGCGACCGGGGGAAGGGGAGGGGCGGGCGGCGGCGTTGCGCTCCAAGGGGAGGAAGGTCGTCGTCCTGGCCGAGAAGGATGTCGAGGCGCGGGAACTGTATGCATCCCTGCGGCGTGCGGACGAATCGGGTGCCGAGGTCATCGTGGTGCCGCTCCCGGACACGGTCGGGCTTGGCCTGGCGGTGGCGGACCGCCTGCAAAAGGCGGCGGCTAGGCGCTGAGGCGGCCGGCCACGTCGACCACGAGCGGCGAGAAGAACAGCGCGTCGGGGTTCTCCCGGTGCGAGATCCAGTCCACGAGCATCGCGTCTCCCCGTTCCGGGGTGAGGATCTTCTTCTCGACCATGGACGCGAGGTGCTTGCTGAAGAAGCGGTGGCCCCACTCCATGACGCCGCTGCCGGGGCCGCCGGCGAGCGAGTGCGGAGAGAACTCGACGAGCTGCAGGCCGAGGCGCGTGAAGAGCGAAGGGAGCCGGCCGGTGACGTAGGGGTCTCCTCCGACGGAGCGGTAGTACGCCCGGACGGCGTCGGCCGCGCCGTCGAAGGCGCCTCCCCTGGGGAAGAGCGACAGCCCTTCGTAGTAGTAGTCCTGGATCGCGAGCACGCCGCCGGGCCGCAGCGTGGGGACGAGTTTCGCGAGGAAGCCCTCGGCGTCGGCCACGAAGGCGACGACCCAGCGGACGAAGATGAGGTCGAACGCCGCTCGCGGGAGGGTGACGTCCTCGACTTTGCCGAGAAGGCCCTTGAGGTTGTTCCGGCCGTCCGTCTTCGCCTGCGTCTCCAGGTAGTTCAGGAAGAAGGGCGACGGTTCGAGGGCGGTGACGTGCCCGGTCGCGCCGACCCGCTCGCAGAGGTCGGCCGACACGAAGCCCGGCCCGGCGCCGACGTCGAGGCAGGCGGCGCCGCGGGGGACGCCCACGCGGTCGAGGAACCCGCTCGTCACGGGGCGCCAGACGTCGTGCTGGAAGCGGAGCCGCTCCAGCTCGTCCTCGCCGACCCCGAGCAGGTAATCGCGCGCGGCGCTCATCGTGTGGGGCATTGAAGCGGATGCCGCGGATGTCGACAACGGAATTCAGAGGACGGCGTTCCGGACCCTCGCCTGGGTCCGGCGGCGATGAAGGATCGCCCATCCACAAAGCCCCAGGCCTCCAAAGCCGCCGGCGGCGTACGACGCCAGGTGTGCGAACCAGTCGGCGATGAAGACGGCATGCTGGTTCGCGGGGACGCGTTCCGAGAGCTCCCCAGGGAGATGGACCCTGCCGCTTTTCCCGACGCCATAGCCGATGATGCCCGACGCGAGGGCGAGGATTCCCATCGTGAGAAGAAGGATGGCGATGGGCTTGACCAAGTCCCTGGCGTTGAGGCGGACTGGCGGTCCGACTCGGGCGGAAAGGGCCAGCGGGATGCCCACCAAGACGCCCATCCACCACGTGGCGACCACTCCCCACACGCACGCGAGGATCGTCGGCGATTCCGACGAGACGATCCGAGGATGGCCGATCGTGAAATACTCGACGCAGACTCGCGCGGTGATCTGGTCGTGCAGGACCCCGTAGGAAACGGCGGCCGCGATGCTGAGCAGCACGATTCGGAAGAACTCCACCGGAGAAGTGTAGCACCGGCGTCAGCGACTTCGCTTGCCGTAGCCTTTACTTGAATTGGAAGTAATCGAAATGCTTCGAGCACTTCAGCCAGTGGGTCAGCGGGGTAACCCGCCCGTATCCGTTGCAATGAGAGCAATTGTGGACGACAGGAGCGGCCGGGCCAGCCTTGAGCGCGGAAATCCCTTTTGCCGCTCCGATCTCGATCTCACACTTAAAGCAGCTATAGAACGGAACGAAAGCAACGAGCGCGCCCACTGTCGCCAGCAGGAATAGCCCCACCAAGAGAAGGATTAGAGAGCCCGACGCTTTTCGCTCATTCATCAGCTTAGTTTACATCTTCCTGCGAGACGACTTGCGACGCCCCCCGCCGCCCGGCGGCCTCGGTTTCTCCTGAGGACGCGCGCTCATCTTGCGTCAAAAGAGACGGGTGCGATGAAGAATAGATTTTCAATTCTGGTCTTGTCGGTCGCCGTCATTTCTGGCCCTACGGTGGCGGGGTTCTGGCTTGCTGATGGGATGCGCTCTGATCGGCCGGTCGTGGTTGGCACGTGCCAGGGGTGCCGGGCGGAGCTATCGCAGTGCAGCTCTTGTGGGAGCCGCGTGACCAGAATCAAGTATGAGATCAAGTTCACGGCATTCGGTCCGATCGGTCCGCAGGTTCTGCCGGACGGACGGCAGTGTTGGTGGGAACTTACATTGTGTTCAAATCGCTGCAAGGTCATTCATGGCGGTTATCCTTGGTCGGCACAAAGCCCAGGCTGGCTTTGCGAGACCTGTGGCCGCACGTGGCTCATTCCGCTCGAGGAGATTCCGAGGGGGCCTAGCTTTCTCGAGCGGCTCCGGGAGTACATCAGTTCAATCTTCTGATCCAGTGGCTGCCAGGCGCCCGGCGGTTGGGATCCGGCCCCCTCATTCCTTCTTCGGGGGTTCGGCTCTCAAGGTCATCGGCACCAGAACGTCATTCTTCTGCCGCGCGCCGGGCGTGCTGCGGCCGTTATCGATGTAGTTCTGCAGGAGCGCGCGCAACTCTTCCAGGACGTCGCCGTGCTCGGCCGCGACGTTTTTGCGTTCGGAAACATCTCCCCTCATGTCGTAGAGCTGGACCGGGGGCAGATCCTTGGCTTCGGCGGATCCGGGTTTGGGGGAACTCCAGCCGCCCGAATCTCCGCACAGTTCGAGCTTCCACGGTCCCTTTCGGAGCGCGAGCGACCCGTTCATCGATTGGTGCACCGTCGCTTCGCGCAGCGGGCCTTTCGAGGTCCCCAGCAGCCCCGCGAGGATGCTGACGCTGTCCTCGCCGGCATCGTCGGGCAGCTTCACGCCGACGATGTCCGCGCAGGTCGCCAGGAGGTCCGTCAGGCAGACCGTGTCGTCGCAGACCGAGCCTGCTTTGACCCTGCCCGGCCAGCGCGCGATGAACGGAATGTGATGCCCGCCCTCGAAGATATCCGCCTTGGTGCCGCGGAACACATAGCTCGGGTTGTGGCCGTGCTCTCGCAGCACTTTGTAGTCCGCGGACGGCGAGCAGCCGTTGTCCGAAGTGACGATCACCAGCGTTTCCCCGGCCTGGCCATTGCGTTCCAGCGCGTCCAGGACCTGTCCCACGGCCCAGTCGGTTTCCATCACGAAGTCCGCGTAACCGTTGATACCGCTCCGGCCTTTGAACGCGGCCGTCGGCGCGATCGGCGTGTGCGGGGAGTTCAGCGGCAGGTAGAGAAAGAACGGCTGCTTCTCTTTCGCGCGTTCCCCCAGGTACGCGACGGCCTTCTTCGTCAGTTCCGGCAGCACGATCGGCGAATCGAAGTCGGGGTGGGCGTCGCCGGCGCGGCTCGGGTAAAGCGTCTTCGTGACGGAGGGCAATCCGACGGTATGGTCATTCTCGATGAAGACGTACGGCGGCATGTCCAGCGACGCGCTGATGCCGAAGTAGTAGTCGAATCCGGCGGTCGTGGGCCCGTTGTGGATCGCCTTGGAATAGTCCATCGCGGGAGAGCCGCTGGATTTCGACTGCCACGCGGGCGCATCCGCGGGATTGTCGAAGGGCCAATCCATCCCCAGGTGCCACTTTCCGATGCAGGCCGAGTGATATCCCTCGTTCTTCAACATCGTTGCCACGGTTGTTCGGCCCCGGGCGATCAGCGGCTTCGACCAACCCCACAGCACGCCGGCGCGCAGGTGCGTCCGCCATGCATAGCGTCCGGTCAGAATCCCGTAGCGGGTAGGGGTGCAGACCGCGGAGCCCGAGTGCGCGTCGGTGAAGATCATGCCTCCGGAGGCCAGGCGGTCCATGTTGGGCGTCTTGATTTTCGAATCCTTGTTCAGGCACGTGACGTCGCCATAACCCAGGTCATCGCAGAGGATGTAAACAATATTGGGTTTCTGGACGGGAGACTCTCGACCGGCGCCGAGACCGAGAAGCGCGACGGTGAGAATCCATGAGCGCACGGCAGCCTCCCCTTTGAAGCGGCGACAGACTATACGCGCGGCAAGTTGAAAGAGGGCCCGCGGCTTCCGGATTTGTGATAGAACCGCAGGAATGACCCTTCCGGAGGACCACAGCGATCGAAGCGATCGGGCCAGGCTGTCCTTGGAAGGGCTGTCCGTTGGCGACGCCTTCGGTGAACGATTCTTCCGGGTGCCCCGGATCGTCGAGTCCATGATCAACGCCAGGGCGCTGCCCAAGGGGCCTTGGCGCTATACGGACGACACCGAAATGGCCCTGTCCGTGGTCGAGGTGCTGTCGGCCCACGGAACGATCGACCAGGAACTCCTGGCCAAGGCCTTCTCGAAGCGCTTCGACCCGACCCGTGGCTACGGGGCCATGGCCTACGGGATCCTCCGCGAGATCGGGTCCGGCGGGTCGTGGAGGGTCCTCTCGAAGGCCGCCTTCGAGGGGCAAGGCTCCTGGGGAAACGGGGGAGCCATGAGGGCGGCCCCGATCGGCGCCTACTTTGCGGACGACATCCAGCGGCTGGTCCACGAAGCGAGACGCTCCGCGGAAGTGACCCATGCCCATCCGGACGGGCAGGCCGGCGCGATCGCGGTCGCGCTCGGCGCCGCGATCCTGTGGAGGGGGCGCAAGGGCGGGCGTTGGGACGTCTCCCGGACCCTCCGGAACATCGCGGACGAAACCCCGGGCGGCCAAACCCGTGACGGGATCTACCGCGCGGCGGAGCTCGCTGCGGACGCCTCGACCATGCTGGCGGCTTCAGCACTGGGGACGGGGAGCCGTGTCGCCTCGGCCGACACGGTCCCCTTCGCGCTCTGGTGCGCGTTCCGATACGGCAACGACTACGAAGAGGCCCTCTGGCAGACCGTGAGCGGCTTGGGGGACAGGGATACGACCTGTGCCATCGTGGGGGGAATCGTCGCCTTGGGCACCGGCAGCGGGGGCATCCCGGCCGAATGGCTCGCCGCGCGCGAGCCTCTACCGCCGCTCTAAGAAGCCTCTAGTTCTTTTCACCGGGCTGATCCGGCCTCGGGATCATCTTCTTTGCGCATTCACCGCAAACGATGATCTCTTTCTGGGATCCGTCCTTTTCGGGGATGTTGAGACGACCAACCGCCATGCGCTTCTGGCAGACCCCGCAATAACCCATCGCGTCCAAAATCTCCGCTCGATGGCGCGGAAAGTGAATCCGCGCAAGAAGGTTGACCTTGCCCTTAGACATGCAATAGCAGTGGCGGAAGGCAGTCGTCGGCGGGTTCCCACACATGGGACAGTCGAACAACGGCAGGAACACAACCGAAGCCAAGATCGCCACTATAGCCAACACGCCGACGACGAGCTTTGCAGCTTTTGAGCGACGGAGGCTACCCTCTTTTGGTTCGCTACGGGAGCCTGCTTCCGCCAGCCCTTGAGGCTCCCGCGTTAGCGTTTGGGAAGATGCCTTAACCGCAGCCGCGGCAGTCTCCACTCCCTTGAAGTCGCAGTTGGGACAACTGTCATCCGACCTCGGGATGATGGTCCGCTTACATCCTGGGCATATGGGCAGCGCCACCACGCGCCTCCAATAATCGAGAGTTGAGATATTGTACTCGATTCAAGCGGAGTGGAATCCCGCCGGATTCCGGTATCATGGGGCGACCCTTCCGATATAGCGCTACGGACCCTTTGACCGGGAGAAGCGTTCATGACCTGCCTCCGCGTCGCCCTCCTGCTTCTCGTCGCCGCCGCCCAGGGAAAGGGTCCCAACACGACGATCCCCGTCGAGAAGGACCGGAACCGCCACGACGAATTCCTGAAGGTCGCGAAGGCCGGCGGCATCGACCTCCTCTTCGTGGGCGATTCGATCACCGACGGCTGGCGCAGCGGCGGCAAGGCGATCTGGGATAAGGTCTTCGCCCCCCTCAAAGCGGCCAACTTCGGCATCAGCGGCGACCGCACCGAGCATGTGATCTGGCGCCTCCGCAACGGCGAGCTCGAAGGCTTCTCGCCCAAGGTCGCCGTCGTCATGATCGGCACCAACAACGGCGATCCCGCGCCCGACGTCGCCCAGGGAATCAAGACCATCCTTAACGACATCCACGACCGCCATCCGCGCTGCAAGATCCTGCTCCTCGGGATCTTTCCGCGCAGCGAGAAGCCGGACGGCGCCCGCCAGAAGAACGACGAGGTCAACAAGCTCATCGCCAAGTTCGCCACCTTCGCCGACACCCGGCGCGTCGCCTACGTCGACATCGGCGCCAAATTCCTCGCCGCCGATGGAACGCTCCCGAAGGACATCATGCCGGACTTCCTCCATCCGAACGAGAAGGGCTACCAGATCTGGGCGGACGCGATCGTCGACAAGGTCAAGCAGCTGCTCCAGGACGTCTCGGGCAAGCCCGTTCCGTCGTTCTCGCCGCCGTCGGCCGTCGCCAAGGTCGCGCGCATCGAGGAGACGATCGCCGCCGGCAAGGTCGATGCCGGCATGAAAGCGCTGGAGAAGATGAGCGGCGACAAGGACGCGAAGACGGCCGAGGCCGCCAAGGCCACGCTCGCGGCCGTCGAGGCATGGAAGACGTCGGTCGACGCGGAGATCGCCAAGCTGAAGGAGTCCGGCGACATCTTCACCGCCGCGGAGCTCTGCTCCGGCATGGCCGGGAACTTTGCGGGCGACGCGGCGAAAGGGTATTCGGAGCAGGCGTCGGACCTGAAGAAGCAGCCGGAGTACGCGATCGGGAAGGAGTTCCAGAAGCTGGCCGCCCATCCGGCGGAGCTCCGGAAGGATCCGAAGTTCGTGAAGCTCGTCGAAGCGTTCGTGAAGAAGCACCCCGAGGGCTTCTATGCGCAGCAGGCGCAGGCTCTGATCCCGGCGAAGTAGGCTACGGCAGTCGCCGGATCCAGCCGTTACTGGTTGCTGCAGTTCTGGGCCAGGCCACTTTTCTCCAGGAAGGCGAGGCCCTTGATGGCAGCCTGATCGGCCTCGGACTCCGCGTTCTGTGCCAAGGAGGAGGAGAGCAGAAGGACGAGACCGAGCATGGCGAGCCTCCCGTAGGCCGAGGGGTACAAACGGCCACACCAGGCTAACGGGGACCATCGGAATTCGTTACACGGAGCGAAGAGTCCCTCAGTGGGGGTCCAGGACCGCGCCCGGATGCAATGACCGGTCGATGCGAAGCTCGGTCCGGTATCCCCTGACGGTGTTTCCGCGAATCACGTGCTGGCCCGCATTCGGTTTGGCCGGCGACGCCACATCGATCCCGTTGGCCCCGGAGCCCGTGATGCTGTTCCCGCTGATCACGGAACCGTCGACGCGGGGGCTGGCAACAAAGATCCCGTCTCCCGTTCCCATGGCGAGCGTGTTGTCCTTGATCGTGAGGGTTTGGGGCAGCGGACCCTCCGCCCGGATGCCGCGCGCCGAGCCCGTCACCCGCAGAGTGTTTCCGGTGAAGGTGGTGTCCGGGGCGATGAGGTTGATGCACGCGTTCCCGTCCGCCTGGCAAACGAACGTGTTGTCCGTGATCCGGATCTTGCCCACGTAGTGCTCGTACCCGGGCCCGACGCAGTCGGACAGAAGGCAGCCCCAACCCTCGCCGCTGCTGATGTTGCCGCCGCTGAGGGTGTTCCCGCGGAACACGATGTCGATGCCTCCGATCAGCAGGCCCACGTTCGTCTTCGCGTCCGGGTGGAGCCGGATGCTGTTCCGGATGAAGCGGATGTCCGCGGCGTATTCGCCCATTCCTCCGTGGCGGATGTCGAACGTGTTCTCCTCCCAGACCCCGTGACGGCTGTTGCGCTGGGTCATCTCCATCACGGCGTAGGCGGGTCCCACCGAGGTGAACTCGTTGCGGAAGAAGCGGAAGCCGTTCAGGGTGTTGAGATTGGTGTCGATGATGTTGCCCTCGCCGATGGACGTGTCGTTCACGAAGCGGCACCCTTCGGCGACGAATCCGAATGTCTCCGTCACCGTAAGCGGCGAGGAGCCTTCCACGATCAGGTTCTTGACGCCGACGTTCGTGGTCGCGACGCGGGTCACGTTGGCGATCCCGGGGGAGGCGAAGGATCGGCTCAGGGCCTCCTTGAGCCCGAGCTCCCCGCTGGAGGGCTCCGACGACGTGACTTGGCCCGTCTCCGTCGGGATGACATCGCCCGTCGTGCTTTCGTAGATCGCGACGTAATCCCCCGGCCGGAACTTCGAGGCGTCGGAGGGGGTCTTGAGCAGGACCGTGGTGCCGGGCGCCCGGGTGGCTTGGAGCTCCATAAAGCCGCCGTTGTACTTGCGATTCTGAAAGCGGATCACTTCGTGATCGGCGCCGAAGGCGAGCACGGTGTTTCGAACCTCTCTGGCCCCCGGGAGGAGGGGGCGGCGGCCCTTGGGTCCCTGGAGAAGTCTGGCCCCCGTCTCTCCCAGGAGCATGACGTTGGATTCGATCTGGAGGTTGTAGAAGTACCACGGGTGGGAACTCGGGGACGAGGAACCGAGGAGGTACGTTCCCTTGGGAAAGAGGACCGTGCCGCCGCCGGGAGTCGCGCCGGCCGCGTTGATCGCCTTCTGGATGGCGGGCGTGTCGTCCGTGACCCCGTCCCCCTTGGCGCCATAGGCCTTGACGTCGAACTGGTTCGGGGTCGTTTGCGATCCCAGGATGGGGAGGAGGGCCAGAATCATCATCTTCATGACGATAGAAGGCGAAAGGCAGGCGGCAGTTTTCAGGAAGTCGGCGGAGGGCGCTTCGGTCGATCAGAAAGGACCGGAACACGATCCGAATCGGCCGGGACGCCGGATAGAATGCTTTTTGTGCGGTTCCTCTCGCTGTGGATCGTGACGCTTGCCTCCTGCTCCCTTGGTCCATCCTCATCGGACATGGACGAGCGGTTTCGGGAGCATCGAATCGCTTGGGTGCCGAAGCAGGCGGAGGTGGTGAACATCATCGCGTTCAGCCCGGATGGCCGGGAGGTGGCCTACGAGATGCTCCCGGAAAGCGGCCCCTGGCGAGTCGTGGTCGGCGAACGGGTGGGAGCGCCCTATGAGAACATGCAGGACTTCTCATTCCCGCCCAAGGGCGGCCCCTTCCGATACGCCGCGGGCAAGGATGGAAAACGCTTCTGGGTCGTCGACCAGGTCAAGGGCCCGGACGTCGATTTCGTGGGGAAGTTGGCCTACAGCCCGGATGGCACGATCGAAGCCTACGCCGTCCAGAAGGGCGGCCCCTGCTGGTGGGTCATCAACGGCCGCAAGCGCGACGAGTTCGAGGATATGACCGAGTTATTCTTCCGGCCGGACAGCAAGACCTTCCTCTACGGCGGCAAGAAGGGGGCGAAATGGCAGGTGATGATCGGGGATTCGAAGGGGGAGGATGAGTTCGAAGACCTCAGCCTGTTCTGGCCGGTTTTCAGCCCCGACGGCGCCCACGTTGCCTATACGGCCGCCCGCGAGAACAAATGCCACGTCTACCTCGACGGCAGGAGGGTCTGCGCCGATGATGACGAGGCCAATGACCCGGTGTTCGGCCCCGGCGGTCGATTCGCCTATCGGGAGGAAAAGGGCGGGAGGGGCGCCTGGGTCGTGGACGGGAGGCGCCTGGCAGAGTCCTTCAACGCCCTTGAAGACCTGTGGTTCAGCCCCGATGGCAAGACGTTCGCCTACCGCGCCAGGAAAGACGGGAAGATGGGCGTGGTCATCGGAGACCGGGTCGGAGAATGGTACGACGAGGTGTGCTCCCCCGTCTTCTCTGCCGGGGGGCACGTGCTGTACTGGGCGCGGAACGGCGGAAAGTCGTTCCTGGTTCGCCCGGACGGGCGAGGTCGAGAGTACGACGAGATCGGAAGCATTCTCATCAGCGCAGACGCCACCGCGATCGCCTACGCCGCGAGGCGGGGCAACCGATATCGGATGGTCGTGAATGAGGTCGAGGGCGAGGAGCACGAACTCCTGGGGCACGCGGCCTTCGCGCCACAGGGCCACCTTCTAGCTTATTGGGCTCGGGATGAGGATCGGTGGATTGCCGTGGTCGGGGGAAAGAAGAGTGAGCCGTTCGGCACGATGAGCACGCTGGCGTTCACGTTCAGCCCGGACGGAGAAACGGTTGCCTATGCGGGTTGCCGTGACGGCAAGGACATCATCACCGTCGGCGAGCATGTCGGCGGGGCGTTCCGCAGCATCCGGCCCTACCTCCCCAAGTTCGGTCCGGACGGCCGCACGGTCGCCTACGTCGGCTGGCGAGAGAACAAGGCCTACATTGTCGCCGGCCGCAGGACTTGGGGGCCATTCGACTATGCCGCGGAGCCTGTCTGGAGCCCTGACGGCAGGAAATTGGCGTTCGGAGCAAGAATCGGACGCGAGGTCTGGTGGAAAGTCGTGGAGGTGAAGGACTCCGAAGGCGGCCCGCGCTGACCGGTCTCCCGGCCCCCTTACTCCGCACCGAATTCATGAGGTCGCGGGCGCCATTCTTCCCAGAGCTTCCCGAGTCGGACCCTGAGGATTTCCCAGCGGAGTTCGAAGGGGGACCGGATGGGAAATCCGGTCGTCACCATGAGGCTCAGTACCTTCGTCTCCGCGCGCTCCAGCTCCTGAATCGCCTGATCGTACATTCTCGCGTTGGCGTACCGGGGTGCGTCGCGGAGGTGTTTGGCGATCTCGATCCGTTTCTGTTCGAAGTGCTGACGGCCCGTCGCGTCCATCATTGCGAGCCGCCACTCCGGAGGATCCCAACGCTGGAAGTCACCCCCGCGCAGGAGAGCCTCCCGTGGCTTTGGGCACGACGGCGTGAAGAGGAGTTCTCGAGCGCGAAGGGCTATCTCCGGATCCTGATCCGAGAGACGTCCGCGCAGGCGAGGTTCGGCAAGAGTCCCGAATTTCCGAAGCTCTTCGTGCGCCTCCTGCCTCACGAGGATGTCGTCGGATCCGAGGCCGTTGAGAAGCCGATCCATCCTTTCGCCTGTCGACTCGGCTGCCGGGGGCTTCTCCCCCTGGGGGTCCCGAGCCTGGCAGAAGGCCGGCAAGGAAAGGAGCAGGAGCGACGTGGAAAGGAATGCGTCCATCCCCCATGGAGGACGGCGCAACTCGCCCTATTCCTGCGAGGTCGGAGCGCAGCGCCCCGCCGCCCGGCGGCGGGCGCTCGGCCTAAATGAGGGGAAGCCCTCGCTTCATAATGAACGCGGCAAGTTCGGTGTCCGCCTCGTCGAGGACCGGGGCTATCCTCGAGCCATCGCCGGGATCCTGGGCTCTCGCCTTCTCCAGCTTCTGGGCCCAGACCCGGAGCGGCTTCTCATCGAAGGCACGGACGCTGTTGTCCTTGGCCCACTCCCCGAGGGCCCGGTTCCCGAGCTCCCAAAGCCTGGCTCTCATTGGACCCAACACGTCGGGCGAAACTCTCTTCAGCGTGGCCGCGACGAGGCCGCACCAGGTCTCCGCCGCCAACCCGCGGCGCCCGAGGGCGAAGTCGAGATACACCGCCTCCGACTGCTTGTCGGCATTCGCCGGGTCCGCGCGATAGACCCGCTTGAAATACTCCTCCGACATAAGGCACCTCGTACGCCAATCTCAAAGGGATCCAGGAATATGCTACCGCGCGGGGATTCTCGAAGCAATCTGAGTACTCCTCTTGAACGGATTAGAGAGGACCCGATAGGACGCCCCCGCCGCCAGGCGCCCGGCGGACGGCCGGGGGCCGCGGGGAGGGCGATGGGCGAGCGGTTACTCCGGGGTCAGCAGACGCGCGGTCGAGAATCTGGACTCCGAGTAGACGCGGATTCCTCCCTCCGATTTCACGAAGCGGACGAGCATGGATCCGTTGCACTTCGGACAGCGGACCGGGTGCGTTCCCCATTTCGCCTCTACAGGAACCAGGTTCTCCCCGCACTGACGACACGGAATCGGGTACAGATCGCCCAGACCGAGCTGGTGTGGCACTGTCGTCTCCTTCGGCGGCTCGCTCCCTGCCACGGACCGGGTCATTCTAATGTGAAGTCGAGGGCCGTCAAGCTTTGGCTGCACGGTCCCGCCGTTGCGAACGCTCTTGCGGTCTCATGCTATTTCGCATACAACCGTTGTCCTTCCTCGGGGTTGGGAAGGGTTGTTGGCCACTGGACAGGAGCAGGAAGGATGTCGGCAAGCCAAGTTGAAATCGCCCGGCGGGTCGGGCTCGACGTCTCGAGCGTGAACAAGATCCTGAATCGCCGCCCGGGGGCGGTGTTCAAGCAGGCCACCGTCGAGAAAGTGTTCCGGGTGGCCCAGCGGCTGGGGTACAACTTCGAGCGGATCAAGCGCGCGCATCGCCGCTCGCACGAGAGGCGCCCGGCCAATCTGCCTGGGCAGCTCGCCCTCTTCGGGGCAGACGGATCCTGCTTCGACGAAGGAACCTGCCTCGTCAGCGATATCGCGATCTGTGGTGCCTCCCTTGAGGAGGTCAATCTTCCGAAGGGCAAACTGCCCGTGGATCCCTTCACGATCACGCTGCGGATGTCGGGGAAGAAACGGGAACTCGTCGAGGTCCGCGGACGCGTCGTCAGGCTTCGGCACGACGGCAAGAGCCTGCGGTTGGGAATCGCCTTCCAGGACGTCGAGCCCGAATTCGAGGCGAAGATCGCCTCCCTAACCCGCTAGACCCCTCCGACCGCCCACATCCCTTACCCGCGGTCGATCTCGCCCAGGAACTTCGTGCGCTCCTTGGGGCTCAGCGAATCGATGCACGATGCACAATGCTTTACGTGGCGGGTGGTGAGCTCCAGTTCTTCAGGCCTGAACTTACCCGCGAAGCGAATGATGCCTAGAATGGCGTAGACGGTCGCTTGCGCCATGTCGCATTCGGTCATGGTTGCCCCCTCTTGAACACCCGTCTGTAACCCCTACCCCCGCAGACGTTGACGAGAGCCTCGTTGGAAGGGCCGGTACCCCACGGTCATCGATGCCCGGACCATCTCCAAGCTCGTGGCGATGACGATCTTGGAGCATCTCCGTGATGGGCGTGGCTCGCGGCCCCCAGTTCCGTCCCGTCGTCATGCTTCGGCGCGTGACGCGTTTAGTAAGAGCCGGAAGGCGGCAATTCGTTACGGCCGGGACCCTGCACCGAACGGCGATTCGCAAGAACGGAGGGTGCGTGCAAGCCATTAGGGCACGGCGATTCTGGTCGGCCGCGCTTCGCGAGCGTTTGGCGCCCAAGGTGCGTCCCGTCTTCACGCCGACGCGGGATCCATCTGCTCCGGGTCGATGCCGAGCTCCTTCAGGGCCCCTGGGAGCTTCTCCGGCGGGAAGCCGCCCGCCCGTGACAGGCGCCAGAGCGCCGCGAACGCGACGTGCTCGGCGTCGACCTCGAAGTGGCGGCGCAGCGCGGCCCGCGAGTCGCTCCGGCCGAAGCCGTCCGTCCCGAGGGCGAAGAAGCGATCGGGGAACCAGCGGGCGATCATCTCCGGCAGCGCGCGCATGTAGTCCGTCACCGCCACGATCGGCCCTACCGTCGGGCCCAGCTGCGAGACGACATACGGGACCCTCGGCGCCTCCGCCGGATGCAGCATGGTCCAGCGCTCGCAGTCCAGCGCCTCGCGACGGAGCTGCACGTAGCTCGGCACGCTCCAGACGTCCGCCGCCACGCCGAACTTCTCCGCCAGGATCTCCTGCGCCCGCAGGACGTCCTTCAGCAGCACCCCGCTGCCCAGCAGCTGCACGCGACCCGCCGCCGCCCGGTAGCAATACAGCCCCTTGATGATGCCGTCCTCGACGCCGGCCGGCATCGCGGGCTGAGCGTAGACCTCGTTGTAGAGCGTGAGATAGTAAAAGCAGCTCTCCTGCTCCCGGAGCATCCGACGCAGGCCGTCGCGGACGATCACCGCAACCTCGTAGGCCCAGGCCGGATCGTAGACGCGGCAGGTCGGCACCACGCTGAAGAGCAGCGGGCTGTGGCCGTCGCCGTGCTGCAGCCCCTCGCCGTTGAGCGTCGTGCGCCCGGCCGTCGCGCCCAGGAGAAACCCCTTCGCGCGCGCGTCCGCCGCCGCCCAGACCTGGTCGCCCACCCGCTGGTAGCCGAACATCGAGTAGTAGATGTAGAAGGGGATCAGGTCGACCCCGTGGTTCGCATAGGCGGTCCCCGCGGCGGTGAAGCTCGCCATCGCGCCCGCCTCGTTGATCCCCTCCTCGAGCACCTGGCCGTCCGTCGCCTCCCGGTACTCCATCCGCGCTTCCCGGGCCGCGATGTCCACCGGCTCGTAGCGCTGCGCCACCGGCGAGTAGATCCCCACCTTGCCGAACAGGTTCGTCAGCCCGAAGGTCCGCGCCTCGTCGGGGATGATGGGCACGACCCGCTTGCCGAGCGTCGGATCGTCCAGCAACTTCCGCAGGACCGCGTTGAAGCCCTGCGTCGTCGACTCGTTCTTCCCGCCCCGCAGGCTGTCGTCGAACGTCGGGGTCGCGTCCCCGCCGGCCGCCGGGACGCGTCTCCGCGGGAGGTATCCCCCCAGCGCGCGGCGCCGCTCGTGCAGGTACTCCAGCTCTTTTGGCGACGGCGTGACGTACGGCGGGTCCGCCAGCTCGCGGTCCGACACCGGGATCTGCAGGCGGTCGCGGAACACCCGCAGCTGCTCCTCCGAGAAGTGCTTCGCCGAATGGCCGCCGTTCTTGCCCTCCGCCAGTTCGCCCGTCGCCCAGCCCTTCACCGTCTGCGCGAGAATCAGCGTCGGCTTCCCGTCGGTCTGCGTCACCGCCCGATGGTACGCGGCGTAGACCTTCCGGACGTCGTGCCCACCGCGCCGCAGGCCGCGGATCTGCTCGTCGGACAGCCGCTCCGCCAGCGCCCGCGTCTCCGGATACTTGTCGAAGAAGTGCTTGCGGGTGTAGGCGCCGGTCTCGACGACGTACTTCTGATACTCGCCGTCGCAGGCCTCGCCCATCCGGCGCACGAGCATGCCGCTCGCATCCGACTCGAGGAGCGGATCCCAGTCGCCGCCCCAGACGACCTTGATTACGTTCCACCCGGCGCCGCGGAAGACGGCCTCGAGCTCCTGTACGATCTTGAAGTTGCCACGCACCGGGCCGTCCAGGCGCTGGAGGTTGCAGTTCACGACGAAGATCAGGTTGTCGAGCTTCTCCCTCGCCGCGATCGACAGGGCGCCCAGGGACTCGGGCTCGTCGCACTCCCCGTCGCCCAGGAAGGCCCAGACCCGCGACGCGCTCGCGTCCTTGATCCCGCGCTGCGTCAGATAGCGGCAGAAGCGCGCCTGATAGATCGCGCTGAGCGGGCCCAGCCCCATCGAGACCGTGGGGAACTGCCAGAACTCGGGCATGAGCCAGGGATGAGGGTAGGACGAGAGGCCCTTGCCGCCGGTCTCGCGGCGGAAGTGCTCCAGCTGCTCCTCGCTCAGACGGCCCTCGAGGAACGCCCGCGCGTAGATGCCCGGCGACGCGTGGCCCTGGAAGTAGACAAAGTCCGCGTCGCCGCGGAAGAAGTGATTGAAGCCGACCTCGTAGAGCGTGCACGCCGAGGCGTAGGTGGCGATGTGCCCGCCGAGGTCCAGGTTCCGGGCAAAGGCCCGGTGGACCAGGACCGCCGCGTTCCAGCGCAGGATCTGGCGGAGGCGCTTCTCGATCGCCTCGTCGCCGGGGAAGGGGGGCTCGTCCGCCCTCGGGATCGTGTTGACGTACGGCGTCTGGAGCACGCCGGGGGGCGCGTTCTGATGGATGCGGCCGAGGATGAAGCGGGCCCGCTCTTCGCCGTGATGGACGACGAGCTGCTCGAACGCGCTCAACCACTCCGATGTTTCCTGGGGATCGAGATCGACGTTCATTGGGGAATAGGCGGAAGGCGCGCGCGAATCGTTCGCGAAAAAACGTCAGCGGTCGAGATGAAGCGTCGCCCGCGGCCGCATCCGTCCCCGCGCGTGCTCCACGACCCGGACGCTCATGCCGGGCCGGTGATCGGTCGCGGTGAACGTGACGGGAGCCATCAGGCCCTGCGGGTCGTAGTCCCTCAGGGTCTCGAGCGCCTTCTTGATCCCGGCCCCGTGGAGCTCGCCCATCGTCTCCGCGCGCCGCAGGCCTTCGCAGAGGACCATCATGGACACCCAGCCCCGCACGTAGGGGGTGATCTTGGGCTCGCCGCCGGCGGCTTCCCGGACGGCGTTCATCCCGGGCGCGTCGTCGCCGAAGAGCGCCGAGGCCTGGAGCCCCAGCACGCCCTCGGCCGCGTCGCCGGCCAGGCGGAGGAGGTCCTCGTCGTTGCCCCAGATGTTCGCCAGGAAGCGGGGCCGGAGGTTCTGCCGCCGCGCCTCCTTGAGCACCACCACCGTGGACGGCGTCGTCCCGCCGATCCAGACGAGGTCGGGCGCCCGCTTCTTGAGGCGCTGGATCTGCCGGGAGGCGTCGATCGCGTTCAAGGCCACGTGCTCGTCGCCGACGATCTCGTAGCCGAGCTCCCGGGCCAGCTTCTTCCCGGCCGCGAGCGGGGAATGTCCGTACGAATCGTCGGGATACACGAAGGCGAGCCGGGGCCTCCGGCGCTGCGTCCAGCGCCCCCGGCAGAAGCGGAGCCCGGCGCAGAGCTGCGTGCTGTAGTCCGCGCCGACGAAGAAGTTGTAGGGGCCGTTCAGGTCGGCCGCGTAGGAGCCGCTGAAGAACGGGATCTCGTCGTTCTGGACATTCTCCGTGAGCGCCAGCGAGTCGCCGGTCCCCCAGCCCTGGATCGCCACGACCCGGTCCACGGTCTTGAAGCGGGTGTAGATCTCGAGCGCATTGTGGATCTTGTTCGCGTAATCCACGCGCACGAGGCGGATCTTCTTCCCCTGGATCCCGGCCTGGGCGTTGAACCAGTCGGCGTACGCCTGGATGCCTTCCGCGTAGGGCTCGCTCACCGAGGAGGTCGTGCCCGAGAGGTCGACCATCAGCCCCACCGGGATGCCGGCGAGACGCTCCATCAGCGGATCGGGGCGGCGCTGGACGATGGCCGCGAACGGCGTGTTTCCCACGGGGGCGATGCCGGCCCACCAGACGCCGCCATAGCGGGTGTCCCTGGCCGCCAGGGGATCGACGTACTCTTCGTCGACCACCCCGACCTGTCCCGGCTCCGGGGGACGGAGCTCTCCCTTCCAGGGCCTGGGCGAAAAGCTCTGCAGCGCCGGCGTGCTGACCTTTGCCGCCTCGTCGCCGCGGTGGTACGCGGGGTGCACCAAGACCAGGTAATCGTTGGCCGCGTAGCCGCCGTGGGACGCGGGGTCCCAGCGTCCCACCACGGCGGCTTTGCGGCGCTCGTCGCTGAGCCCGCGCAGGCCCAGGGACGAGTCGGTCGTGAACGACGCCCCAAGGACTCCGATCACGGGCGCGTCCGCCCGGAGGCCGGCGTAGACGGGGACCGTGATGGCGAACTTGCAGAGGTTCTTCTCGATGACGGAGAGGAAGACTCTCGAGACATGGACCGAATCCAGTCCCCGCTTGCCCGCGTGCTCGAGGGCTCCACTGACCCATTCGCGGCCGCTGAAATCCCTGCCCACGAGGGTCCGGTGCGGCGTGCAGGCGATCATGGTCCCGCGGCGGTTGAAGAGCACCCAGCTTTCGAAGGGCGACTTCTCTCCCTCCGGGCAGTACCCGCGCTCCGGAACGTCGAAGGTCCGGCGGACCCGGTCCAGGAACGCCTGGAGCGCCTTCGGCTTCTCCCGGCGCAAGAGCTCGGGCAGCGCGGAATCACCGGCGGCCTCGAGGACCGCCTGGCTCCAGTCCTTGAACTTCATCAGGACCCGGTCCGCGTCCGCGCTCGAGGCGTAGAGCAGCTCGTGGCGGAGCTCCGTGCGCCGCGCTTCCCGGATGTAGCGGTCGATGCGCGTCGCGTCCTTGTCCAGCCAGCGCTCGAGATCCTGGGCCAGCGCGAGGGCGCTGCCGTATCGGGCCCGGGGTTTCTTTTCCAGGCACCTCAGGCAGATCGCCTCCAGGTCTCGGGGGACGACCGGGTTGAGCGCGCGCATCGGCGCCGGCGTCCGCTTCCGGATGAGCTCGACCGTCTCGTCCTCGTCCTTCCCCTCGAACGGCGTCCTGCCCGTCAGCAACTGGTAGAGGATGGCGCCGAGAGCCCAGATGTCGACGGCGGGCGTCAGCGATCGCGCTGAATTCAGCTGTTCGGGCGTCATGAAGGGGAGCGTCCCGATCAGGACGTTCGGATCGCTCTCCCGCGTTCTCGCGATGACCGTGGCGAGGCCGAAGTCGGTCACGTGAGGCGTGCCGTCCTCGTCGATCAGGATATTTCCCGGCTTGAGGTCCCGATGGAGGATGGGCGCGGGGCGCGTGTGGGCGTGATGGACCGCGCGGGACACGATGGCAATCAGGCGCGCCGCTTCGCGGGGATTGTTGCGGAAGTCCCGTCCGTCCGCGTCGAGCGTCCGGCCCGGGATCAAGCGCATCGTGTAGTAGAGCAGGCCCTCGTGGTCTCCGAGCGTGAAGATCGGGACGATGTTGGGGTGATCCATCGCCGCAGCCGCCTTGGCTTCCCGGCGGAAGCGGTCGTGGTCCTCCGGGGTCGCCAGGCGCCCGGCGCGGATCATTTTCAAGGCGACGACTTTGTTCAGAGCGGGGTCGAGCGCCTTGTAGACGACGCCCATGCCGCCCCAGGCGATGATGCCTTTCAGCTCGTAGGGTCCGATTCTGCCGAACGGGTGCGGCAGGGGGTTGATGCCCGCGAGCTTGCGGAGCGGCGAGGCCAGCCCCTCGATCCGGTCGAACTGCTCGAAGAACGTGAGCAATTGCTTCTTCAGGCCCGGGTATTGAGCCAGGATCTTCTCCCGATCGGGAGTTTCCCCCTTCTCAACCGCCTCGAGGAAGCGGGCGATGACCTCGTTCAGTCGCGCCACGATTAGATCTGGCCTTTCAGGGCCTTGCCCAGGTTCGAGAGCGCGCGGTGGAGCAGGGCCGCGACGGCCGCGCTGCTCTTGCCCAGAAGGGACGCGACCTCCGAGATCTTGAGACCGTGGAAGTGAAGCAGCATGACCACGGTCCACTGGTTCTTGGGAAGCGTCTCGAGCGCCTCGCTCACCTGGTCGATCGTCTCCCGGCGGATCAGCTCCCGGCTGGGCGTGGCCGCGACGGCGAGCTCCGTCCTCACCCGTGCGCTGGTCTCGTTGAAGGCCGCGTCGAGGGACACATCGCGCCGGACATCGTTCCTCAGCGCCCTGCAGCGTCGGAGCTCGTCGATCAGGCGGTGGAGCAGCAGGGGGCGCAGCCAGGCCAGGAGCTGCTCCTCGGAGCTGCCCCGGAATTGCCGGCGCTTTTCGTGCGCTTCCTTGAGGGTGACCTGGACGACGTCGGAGGGGTCGACCCTCCTCCAGAGCTCATACGGCACGCGCTGCTGGGCGAGCATCCGCAGGGCGGGGCGGGCCCGCTTCAGCGCGGCGCCCCAGACTTTCTCGGAAATCGGCATGGGTCCTCCTTCCCAAGGATAAGGCGTAAGATCAGGAAAAATATGATGCTCAAAATATTTTGACCGCACGCCCGGCCGGGCGTTTCCGCCTTCCTCCTCACGGAGGTGGACGATGCACCGCGAGGACCTGCAGGGGGACCTGCTGTTCGTGATCCACGATTTCCTCAGCGCGGAGGAGTGCCGGCGCTCCGTGGCGTTCAGCGAGGGCCTGGGCTACGTCGACGCCCCGATCACCACGGCCCTGGGCTTCGTCATGGCCAAGGAGATCCGCAACAACACCCGCGTCATGGTCGACACGGCCGTGCTGGCCGGAGGGCTCTTCGAGCGCGCCCGGCGCTTCCTGCCCGCCCGGGTCGACCGCTGGAGTCTGCACGGCCTGAACGAGCGCTTCCGCTACTACCGCTACGACGTCGGCCAGCGCTTCCGGCTGCACTACGACGGCAGCTTCTGGCGCAACGCCGAGGAGGAAAGCCAGCTGACCTTCATGGTCTACCTGAACGACGATTTCGACGGCGGCACGACGGACTTCTACTACGAGAACCGCCGCCTCAAGGCCCGCGTGAAGCCCCGGCGGGGCACGGCGCTGGTCTTCGCGCACGCGCAGCTGCACGAAGGCACGCCGGTCACGAGCGGGCGCAAGTATGTCCTTCGCACGGACGTGATGTACCGCGTCTCAGCGGCAGTGCCCGCGGAATCGACGATGGATGAGGGCAAGGGCTTCTAAGGACGTGGAGGAGAAGTCATGAGCATGACGCGTCGGAGATTCCTGAGCAACGCGGCGGCCGTCGCGGCGCCGGCGCTGCTTCCCTCGTCGCTCTTCGCGGCCCCGGACCCGCTCGGCAGGATCGACGCCTACTGGGCCGAGTACTTTGGGTGTTCGGTGCGGGACCTCCACGGCGACCGCACGCTCGTGCTGCCCCATAAGGCGCTGGCGCGCTTCGACGGCGTGTACGTGTTCCGTCACGGCGCGTCGTGCATCGTCTCGGTCCCGCACCACGTCCCGGAGATCGAGCGATCGCAGCTTCGGAGTGCCGATCCGGCGAAGGTCTTCGATCCCGGGTTCCTGTCCCGAGTCTTTCAGGTCCGCAGGGACAGGATTCACGATCCCTACGAGCTTGGCTTCGCCGATCGAGCGGACTTCCCCAAGATCGCGCCCCGGACGCTTCTCCGAGGCGACAAGAACATCGAGACCCGTCTCCTCGGCAGCGATCGGGACAAGATGGCGCTCGACCTGCTGGCGCACTTCTGCAGGGACCCCCGCTGGCAGCGCTCGTGCCGGAGCCGCTTTCAAGGGTCGATGGTCGGCCTTTTCTCGAGCGGAACCCTCGTCGCCGCATCCGGCTATGAGGCAATCCAGCACTGCATCGCGGCGATCGACGCCATCGTCGATTTAGATTGGCACGGCCTGGGTCTCCGGAGAAGGGTCGTCCATGCGGCCATGAAGGACGCTCTCGACAAGGGCCTCGTTCCTTTCTGGTGCACCCCGCTGAGGGACGCGCGGGACGTCGCGGGCAGCCGCTCCCTGGGGTTTCGGCCCTACGCGACCACGATGAGCGTCCAACTCCAGGAGGACGAGTTCTAGTTCAAAAACCATGGAATGAGGTATTCTCCTATGTCCGCCATGCGAACGATGAACGTCGTGCTCCGGATTCTTTTCCTCGCAGCGCTTAGCTCCGTTGGCCCTGCCTGCGGCGGGAGCCACGGGGGCGGCGGAGCTGGCGCCGGCCCCGGCCTGCCTTCTATTCCGGTGTTGAGCAGCGTCTCCCCTTCGGAGGCCCGCGCCGGCGACGAAATCCAGGTGCACGGCTCGGGATTCGGAGCGGTCCAGGGAAGCGGCAGCGTGATCGTTTCGGGGATCGTCGCGATCATCGTGTCGTGGTCGGATACCCTGATTCGCGCGACCGTTCCCTCGGGGGCCACGACAGGGGCGGTGGTGGTATCGGCCGGCGGGACGACGAGCAATCCGGGATCCTTCCTCATCCTCTGGGCGGCGACAGTTCCGCAGAATCTGCCGATCTGCACCGCGGCGAGCAACCAGCAGTTCTCGCAGGTCGCTCCGGACGGCGCGGGCGGGGCCATTATCGTGTGGCTCGATTGCCGCAACGGGCAGATCGACCTCTACGCCCAGCGGGTCAGCAACGCCGGGGTGGTCCAGTGGGCCGCTGACGGCATCCCGATCTGCACGGCGCCGCAAATGCAAGGCCCCCCGGTGATCATCGCCGACGGATCCGGCGGAGCATTCATCGCCTGGTGGGATGATCGCAGTGGCCTCGGCTCGGAAATCTACGCGCAACGGATTGACGGCACGGGAGCGGTCCAGTGGGCGGCGAACGGCGTGGCCGTTTGCAGCCTCCCCGATGATCGGGGAAGCATGCAGATCGCGCCGGACGGCGTCGGCGGGTTCCTTCTGACGTGGATGGACTATCGCAGCGGGACCAGCAACGACGTCTACGCGCAGCGGGTAAACGGGGCCGGAGCAGCGTTGTGGACCCTCAATGGCGTCCCGCTCTGCACGACGGCGAGCAATCAGCAAGATCCTCAGATCGTGTCCGACGGTTCCGGCGGGGCCATTGTCGTTTGGGAGGACATCGGCGGGCCCGGTATCGGCGCCCAGCGGGTGGATGCCTCCGGGACGGTCCAGTGGGCGGCCAACGGGATCGTCATTGCCGGAGGGTCAAATCCGCGGCTTCTGTCGGACGGTTCGGGCGGAGCCATTATGGTCTGGCGGGATTTTCGTAGCGGCGTCGTGCAGATCTATGGACAGCGGATCGACAGCCTCGGTGTGCCTCAGTGGACCGCCGGCGGTCAGGCGATGTGTACGGGGCCCGGTGGTCAGGACGATCCCCACCTGGTCTCCGATGGATCGGGAGGGGCGATTGTCGTCTGGTATGGCGCCCCAAGCCCGCCGGGCACGAACATCTATGCCCAGCGCGTCAACGGTTCCGGCAACCTGCTCTGGGCCACGGACGGCGTCGGGGTCTGCACGCTTGCCGCCGACCAACAAACTCCGCAGATCGTGCCCGACGGGCAAGGCGGGGCGGTCATCATCTGGTTCGACCTTCGCAATGTCACGAGCTGGGACATCTATGCCCAGCGCATCGACGGGTCGGGCGCCGCGTTGTGGACCGCCGGCGGGGTCTGCGTCAGAATCGGCGCCGGCAGCAGTCCCCTCACCCCGCTCTCGATCGCGCCTGACGGGGCGGGCGGGGCGATCATCGTTTGGGACGACCTGCGCAGTGGGACGGAATACGACATCTACGCGCAAGGGCTCAATTCAGCGGGGCATTAGACCAGCGCCGACGGACTCCCCGGGGCGGAGCGGTGGCCGGCTGCGGGCTGCTGGTGACGGGGTACCGGTTACGGCTTGCAGCGCTTGCAGGGCAGCTTGCCCGAGTTGCGGGCGTGCCACTTGCTCTCGAAGTAGACGCGGTCCTCTTCATGGATCTTCTGGGCCGCGGTGCAGTACGAGAGGTGGAAGAAGCGGTCGCTGCGGCCGTCCGTGGAGACGTACTCCGCCAGCGCGCCGCGCGACATGTACTCGTCGATCGGGAGCTCGAAGGCCTTGAGGGCCTCGTCCTCGTTGGCGAAGGTCTGCACGAAGTTGCTCAGGCCCAGGCGCTCCATCACGATGCGCGCCTCGGCGCTCATCCCGAAGAACTTCATGTCGCCGCCCCGGGCGCGCGCCTCGTCGATGTAGGAGACGAAGCTCGACACGCCGTGGCTGTTCAGGAAGATCAGCTTGGTGCAGTCCAGCGCGATGCGGCAGAAGCCGCGGTTCATCAGGCGCTCGAATACCTTGGTCAGCGGCTCTTCCGTCGTCTCGTCCAGGCGGCCGTCCAGGCGGACCACGGCGACGCCGTCGGCGTCCTTCAGGTCGAGCTTCAGGATCTTCTTCTGGCCCCGGCCGACCTCCTGCTCCTGCAGGATCTCCTTGATCATCTTGCGGTCAAGGACCTTGCGTTCGATGAGGATCTCGCCGAGGCGCGGCGGAGTGCGCTTCTGCTGGATGTGCGAGCGCTGGATTGCCAGCGCCTCGTCGATGGCGGCCGCGGGCGCCAGGTTCCGGCGCACCAGGAGCTCGCCTATCTTGTGATACGTCTCTTTTAGCTTCTTCGACATTCACTCCCCCAGATACTTTTTATTATACCTCAAATCGACCGGAAGCAAAGGAACCGGCCGAAGTTCCGGCGGAGGGGTCTTCCGCCGATCGTGCGAATGTTCATTCCCGGGGCAACTCCACCAGCTTCGTCTGCCCGAAGAGCACCGTCGTCAGCGTCAATCCCTTGGGCACCGAGGCGAGTTGGCGGAAGTGCGCCAGGTCCTTCACGGCCACGTCGTTGACCTTGACGATGATCGACAGCGGGGAAAGCTTGGCCACGTCCGACTTGCTCCCGGACTCGACCTTCGCGACCGTCACGCCGCTGACGCCGGGCTCGAGCTTCTGGAAGTGCCGGACCTCGTAGGTCAGCTCCTTCACGGTCAGGCCCAGCGCGTCGTCCTTGAAGCGCTCGGCGGTCTCGTAGTCCGTCGGGGCGTACTCGAGCGCCAGGGCGACCTTGGACTTCTCCTTGCCCCGAAGGACGTCGAAGGTGACCTTCTTGGTGGCGCCGATCTCGGTCAGGACGGAGGTCAGGTAGTTCTTCGTGGGCTTCCAGGGCGGCGCGCCGCCGCGGCGGTCGGGGTACATGCCCCGGCCGAAGTTGTAGCGGTCCACCTCCGCCACCAGGTCGCGGGCGTTCTCGCCGTCGGGCTGGACCGAGAGGAGGATGTCGTCGATCTTCAGGCCCGCCTTGGCGGCGGGGGAGCCGGCGTAGAGCTCGGTCACGACGAGGCCGCGGCGGCCGTCGTTGGTGAGGTCGCGCTCCTGGACGCCGAGCGACTCCGAGAGGGGCTTGGTCATCTCCTGGAACTCGACGCCCAGCCAGACGAGCTTCTTCTCGTCCTTCTTCGACATCGGCACCGCGCGGGCGTCGAAGTGGGCGGCGGGGTTGGCCAGCATGGCCTCGATCTCCGAGAAGAAGATCAGGCGGCGCAGGTGCTCGGGAGTGTAGCCCGCGCGGTAGCGGCCGGAGTAGAAGTAGCGGTCGCGCGACGACTCCGCGGCCACCTCGTCGAAGTCCTCCTCCTTCTTGTCGAGCGTGGCGACGCCGATGACGCGGCCCTCGAAGTCCAGGAGGAAGGAGCCGGTCTTGATCCGCTTGCGGGACTGGATCCGCGCCGCGCCCGCGAGGCCGCGCTCGCTGCGGAAGAGGCGGTTGTAGTCGAGCTTGATGCGGCTGCGGCCGAACTTGTCCTCGAAGGTGGCCGTGTAGAAGAGCTGGCCCCGCGGGGGCGCCTGGCCCTCGCGCACGATGCCCGCCTGGGTCTTGAGCCCCTCGGCCCGCACGACCATGCCGCCGAAGCCGCGGAAGAGGCCGACGAAGGCCGCCGGATAGGTCTTCCCGTCCTCGACCACGCTGATGTCCTCGATCTTTCGGACGAGGTCGCGGGAGAGGTCCTGCGGGACGAAGAGGGTGCCCTTGTCGTCGAGGGCGACGCCGAAGACGGTGGCCTTGCCGGCGTGGCCGTCCTCCTGCGGCATATAGCGGTCCTGCTGCTTCTCGGAGCGGAACGTCAGCTCCACCCGCTTGACCGCGCCGGGGAGCGCCTTGCGGATCGGCTCGTAGCGCTTCTCGAGGTCCGTCAGGCGGTCGTCCGCCAGGATCGACTTGCCCAGGAAGGAGCTGCGTCCGTCCGGGGTCGACCAGAGGTAGGCGTCGAGGGCGATCCCGACGGTGGCGCCCTTCTTGTCGGAGACCACGGAGCCCAGGCGCATCATGTCCATGCAGAACCAGCCCTGGGACTCGAGCAGGGGGGCGTTGGTCATGATGTAGGGGCTGACGTTGACCTGCCACGTCGAGTCGACCAGGTCCGCGTGGGTGACGTGGAAGCCCTCGCCGAGCTTCGGCGCCTCCCAGTCCGAGAACGTCAGGGGCACGAGCTCGCGGGCCTCGACCGGCTTGAGCAGGACGAAGTCGTGGTTCCGGCCGACGGCGTGGAACTTCGCCTCGAACGTCGCGCCGGTCGCGTCGGTGACCCGGATCTTCTCGACGTCCGACTCCTTCAGGGTCTTGTCGGCCATGAGGATGAGGTCCTTCTCGAGGACCAGGCCCCAGGTCTCAAAGGGCTGCTCGTTCTCGGAGAGCTGGAAGAGGCGCTGCGCCTCGGCGTCCTGCGACTCCTCCTCGAGCTCGGCCTTCTCGAGGCGGGTCTTCTTCTTCAGGGTGATGTCGATGCCGACGAAGGACTTGCGGACAGTGTCGTACACCTTCCGGATGGCTTCCCGATCTTCCTGCGCCTGAAGACCGGAACCGCACCAGGACACGAAGACACAAAGGAGGATCGTTCCGATCCCGGTTCGCTTATTCATCCTCGAGTTTCTCCATGTCCTTTTCGAAGTCGAGCACGCCGAGGCGTCCGTAGCCGGCGCGGATGATGCGCAGGAGGACCTTGCGCTTGCCCTTGGGCTGCTTGAGGGAGGCCTCGTAGGCGTCGCGCACGTCCTTCAGGGACTCGATGGGCTTGTCGCCGATCTGGGTGATGATGTCGAAGTTGGTGAAGCCGCTGTTGCGCGCGTTGCCGGCGAACTTGACGCCCTGCACGTAGACGCCGCGCGGCCGCGCGAAGTGGAGGTAGGGGTCGGAGAACTTGGTGATCTCCTTCACCGTCATGTCCCACTTCTTGCACTCGAAGTCCTCGCCCTCCTGCTTGCCCTTGGAGGAGGGGGTCAAGGTCACGGCCAGCATCTCGCCGGCCCGCTGGACGTCCAGGCGGACCGGCGCGTCGATCGTCAGCGCGGCGAAGCGGCGCTCGACCGCGGGGAGGTCGGTCTCGTACATCCCGCGCACGGGATCGCCGTTGACCGCCACCGCGATATCGCCGGCGTGGAGCTTGGCCTTCTCGCCGGGGGAGCCCTCGTCGACGCTGGCGATCAGGACGCCGTTCTTGGCGTCGATGTAGGAGCTCTTGCGGAAGTCCTTCAGGGGCTGGAACTTGAGCCCCGTCCAGGAGCGGGTCACCTTCCCGTCCGCCAGGATGCGCTCGACCACGTCCTTCACGACCGCCGAGGGGATCGCGAAGCCCAGGTTGTCGGCGCCCCGCATGCCGCGGGCGTTGATGCCGATGATGCGGCCGCGGATATCGACGAGCGGCCCGCCCGAGTTGCCGGGGTTGATGGCGGCGTCCGTCTGGATCCAGAGGTTGTAGGGCGCCAGGTCGAGGTAGCGCTCGACCGAGGAGACGATGCCGCGGGAGACCGAGCGCTCGAAGCCGTGGGGGGCGCCCATGGCCATGACGAGCTCGCCGACCTTGAGGGCGTTGGAGTCCCCGAACTCGGCGACGGGCAGGGGGGCCTTGGACTTCCGCTCGGCCAGGTTCAGCTTGATCACCGCGAGGTCGGTCTCGGGGTCGAGACCGACGATCTTGGCGCTGATCTCCTCCTTGTCCGAGAGGACGCAGCGGATCTCGGTGGCCTTCTCGGCGACGTGGTTGTTGGTCACCACGTAGCCTTCGGAGGAGATGATGGCGCCGGAGCCGAAGACCTGGATCTTCTCCATCTTGCCGCCGCGGAACTCCTGCTGGATCGGCTTGATGAAGACGACGGCGGGGAAGACCTTGTCCTTGGCCTCCTGGATCACTTCTTCCTCCGGGCGCGCCGAGGCGCAGCCGAGGGCGAGCAGGAGGGTGAGGGCGGCGGCGAGAATTCTCATGAGCCAATTGTCTCCCGGGACTTTGCGGGTGTCAACGAGTGCGCACGATCCATGGATTGTTAAGATTTGGTTAAGATCTTAATGGTCCGTTGACACTGCGCTGGAGCCTCTGATTTAATACGCCCCATGTTTAGCCTACTGCCCAAGGAAACCGTGTTCTTCGACCTCTTCGAGGAGGCGGCCAAGAACGCCCACCAGGGCGCCCTGGCGCTCCAGGACTTGCTCGAGGACTTCCGGAACGTCCCCGAGAAGGTCAAACGAATCAAGGACATCGAGCACGCGGGCGACAAGATCACCCATACGACGATCGAGAAGCTGAACCAGACCTTCATCACCCCGCTCGACCGCGAGGATATCCACGAGCTGATCTGCCGCATCGACGACATCATCGACCTGATCGACACGGCGGTCGCCCGGATGAACCTCTACAAAGTCGACAAGCCGACGGACGACGCCAAGGCGCTCGCGAAGGTCCTGGTCGGCGCCACGAAGATCATCACCGAGCTGCTGCCCAAGATGCGCAGCATGAAACTGTCGAGCAGCCTGCTCCAGCACTGCATCGAGATCCACACCAAGGAGAACGAGGGGGACCGGATCGAGCAGCACGCCCTCGCGGCGCTCTTCGAGAACGGCCACGACCCGATCTTCATCATCAAGTGGAAGGACATCTACGAGGAGCTGGAGGCCGCCACGGACCGCTGCGAGGACGTGGCGAACGTGATCGAAGGCATCGTCCTTAAGAACGCCTGACCCACCGATGCTGACCCTCGTCGTCTGCATCATCATCCTGGCCCTCGTTTTCGACTACATCAACGGCTTCCACGACGCCGCCAACTCGATCGCGACGGTCGTCTCGACGCGGGTCATGACGCCCAAGGCCGCCGTGGCGATGGCGGCCTTCTTCAATTTCGTGGCCTTCTTCGTGTTCCACCAGGGCGTGGCGAAGACCATCAAGTCGGGGGTCGTCTCCGCGGACGCCATCACGATCGCCGTGGTGGCGTCGGGCCTCCTGGCGGCCATCACGTGGAACCTGATCACCTGGTACTACGGCATCCCCTCCAGCTCGTCGCACGCGCTCGTCGGCGGCTACGCCGGCGCGGCGGTCATGAAGGGGGGCTGGGGCGTCCTCAACGGCGGGGGGATGATGTACCAGCTCCTGGGCCACGGGCATTGGGACACGAGCCATATCACGATCATCGACATCGGGGCCTTCATCCTCGTGGCGCCGCTCCTGGGGGTGCTGCTGGGCTTCACAATGATGGTGATCATTTACTGGGTGTTCCGGCGCTTCTCTCCGCACAAAGTGAGCACGATCTTCCGGAAGGCGCAGCTGGTTTCCGCTTCGGCGTACAGCCTCGGCCACGGCGGCAATGACGCCCAGAAGACCGCCGGCATCATCGCCGCGGTCCTCCTCGCCGGCGGGTATCTCAAGAAGGACGCGGAGATCCCCTGGTGGGTGGTGTTCGCCTGCTACGCCGCGATGGGCCTGGGCACCATGGGCGGCGGCTGGCGGATCGTCAAGACGATGGGCCAGAAGATCTGCATGCTCCAGCCCGTGAACGGGTTCTGCGCCGAGATGGCCGGGTCCATCACCCTCTTCATGGCCACCTTCCTGAAGATCCCGGTCAGCACGACGCACACCATCACGGGCGCGATCGTCGGGGTCGGCTGCACCCGCGGCCTTCACGCGGTGAAGTGGGGCGTCGCCGGCCGGGTGATCTGGGCGTGGGTCCTGACGATCCCGATCTCGGCGAGCATCGCCGCCCTGCTCTACTTCCCGCTGAGCCGCTTCATCAAGCTCTAAGGCGTCCGCCTACTGCGCTAGTGGAGAAAACATCCTGGTTGTTCTCTCCACGTTACTGCGGGTGCGGCTGAGATGCCGGGGCCTCCGCCGGGGGGCTGAGGGGCTTGCCCGTGATCCGTTCGATGAGGAGCTTCAGCACGATCACCGGCAGCAGCTCGAGGAGAAGCAGGATCAGGAAGGTGAGCTTGGGGAACCAGCGGCCGCCCATCAGCTTGGCCTGGAGCGAGGCGAGCCAGTGGACGGGACCGGTCTCCGAGAAGAGCCAGTAGACGTCCAGCCCGAGCGCCGTCAGCACGAAGATGCCGACGAAGGCCCCCCAAACCTTGTTGGTTCCTTCGCGGAAGACGCCCATCAGCCGCCGAACCTCTCCACGGTGAAGCCGTGGAGCGTGGAGCCGGCCTTGCCGGGCGGCAGCCCCGCCTTCTCGTAGGTCCGGCGCAGGAACTCCTCCCGCGTCCACTCCCACTCGACCGCGACCTGGGGCAGGAGCAGGCCGGACGCGACGCCGTCGAGCTTCACGAAGAGGCCGTGGGTGCCGACGACGATCTCCTCGGGGCGGATGGGGGCCAGGGGGGAGAGAACCGAGATGTCGACGCGGAGCCCGGGGATCTCGCGGATCTCGACGGGGGCGAAGCGGGAGTCGCGCACCGCGGCGGCCGCGGCCATGTCGCGGACCGACTGCCAGAGGGGCATGTGGGCTTCGATGTGGCCGATGCAGCCGCGGAGGTCCTCGCCTCGCCGCAGGGTAATAAAAACGGCCCCCTTCTCGCGAAGGGGGCCGCTCGGGTTCTCCAGATTCGGGAGGTCGCTACCGCCGGCGGCGGCCGCGACCGTCTCGCGGGCCAGATCCAGGAGCGTCTTCTTGTCCTCGGGGGACAGCACGCTCCCAGTCTACCCTACTTCTTCGTGGTTTTGGGCGGCTTCTGGAAGCTCGTGGGCGCCTGGGCGCCGGGGACGATGAAGATCTCGACGCGGCGCGACTTCGCGTCCGTGGCCTTGGGCTCGGAGGAGCCGTGGCCCTCGACCGACGCGATCTGGGCCTCGCGGATCCCGTGGTGCAGCAGCTCGCCCATGACCGCCAGGGCGCGCTTCACCGAGAGCTCCTTGTTCGTGTCCGTGTCGAGCGCCTTCTTGAGGCCGGCGCTGACGACGGGCTTCTTGTCGGTGTGGCCGACGATCTTCATCACGTTGTTCTTCTGGGTGCTGGCGAACTTCGCGAGGATCTCCTTGCCCTTGGGCGTCAGGTTCCAGCTCGCGAGGTCGAAGAGGACGTCCGTGGCGAAGGTGACGCGCCCGTCCGGATGAACCTCGATCTCCGAGGGCTCGATGCCGACGCTCTTGAAGGCGTTCCGCAGGCTGGCGGCCAGCTCGCTGTAGAACTTGGCGGTCTCGCCGTTGTTCTCGAGCTCCGCCTTCATGCGGTCGTAGTCCGCGCCCTTGATGCGGAGGGCGGCGTTCTCGGCCTCGAGGGCGTCCTTGTATTCCTTGAGCTGCGCGGTCTCGCGCTCGTGCTCCTCGCGGGACATCCACGCGGACGAGCAGCCGACCGACGTGAGCGCGACGAACGCGGCCGCGAGAACGAACGAAATCCTGGCCATGGTCTTCCCCCTCTCTGGATGGAACCCGACTCTCTCTCCGGGGACACGGCAACGTACCGCGACCCAACGTGTAAATTATAAGTCGTAAGTTATGATTGTCAAGGAAGGGTGGAAACAAAAGTGGACGCCCGGGGGCGCCAAGGACTTGGAGCGGGGAGGGGCTTGGGGAAACTCGGGGGAAACCCCACAAATCAAACCGTGTTGTTTATGGGGTCGAACCCCATAAACGACACGGTGTGTTTTGTGGGGTCTATCGGGGTAAAAGAAAACGGGGCGCCTTTCGACGCCCCGTTTTCGGGATCTCGTTGGAACGACGGGTTACTTCTCGGCCGCGCCCCCCGCGTTCGTCGCAGCGCCGGCCGCCGCCGCGCCGCCGCCCTGGTTCTGGGTGTAGGCGGCGTCGTGCAGGAAGGTCGGGCCCTTGTAGGGCTGGTGCTTGATCCGGGGGTCGTTGTCCGTGAAGGGCGGCTCCTTGCCTTCGTACTTGCGGATGTGGAAGCCGGTCCACTTCGGATCCTCCCAGAACTTCTTGAGGACCCACTCGGCCGTGCCCGCCGTGACGTCCGACGGCTGGGAGGCCTGGCCCGTCTCCAGACGGACCATGTCGACGAAGAAGAAGCCGCTGTAGAGCGACGCGATCAGCGCCAGGAAGATGAAGAGCGTCCACACCGGGTGGGCCCGCTTCTTCTCGATCTCCTGCTCGACCGCGACCGGGATCCGGGCGGTGACCTTGCGCTGCACGCCGGTCATGCCCGTGCGCTTGCGGGCGGGCGGCGGGGGAGGAGGCGGCGCCTCTTCCTCGACCGCTTCAGCCGCGACGGTCTCTTCGGCGGCCTCGTCGGCGAGCTTCAGGGGCTCGGTCGACAGGCCGGTGTCGGTGTCTTCCTCGATGAAGGTCTCTTCCTGGTCGGAGCCGACCTCTTCCGAGGGGACGACGAGGTCCTCTTCCTGCCGGCCCTTGCCGCCGACCGCGGCGAGCTGGGCGGAGGTGTCGGAGAGGGCCGCCGTCTCCTGGCCGATGTCGAGGTCCAGCACCGTCTCGTCCGTGGTCTCGGAGGACGGGGTGGACGGGAGGATGATCGTGGGCTCCGTGATCCGCCCCTTCTTGAGGCTTTCCACGTCCTCCTTCTTGAACTTCATCTTGTTCTCGTCGCGGAAGGCGCGGAGTTCGCCTTCCGAAACCATGCGCTTGAGCTCTTCTTCGCCGAGCTCGAGCTCCTTCATCACGTCTTCGAAGCTGAAATAGTCCACTGCGCTGCCTCCGATTGAGGGTTCCTAATCTTTACGGCCTTATTTTTCCTTCGGCATGCTCTTCTTGATGGCTTCGACGATATCCTTCACCGACGGCTTGTCGTTCTCGAGCTCGACCACGTCCATGTCGAAGGAGATGTCGCGGACGCCCACCAGCTTCATCTTACGGGCGCCGTTTTCCACTTGGTAGCAGCAAAGCGTAATCCGCTCCGATTTCTGCAGGGCGCCTTCCTTGTCGCCCTTCGTGGGCGCCTGACGCTTGTAGATGACCCACAGGATGTCGTTGATCTGGCTCTGGGCGCCGCCCGTGCCCATCATGAGGCCGGCCCCGGTGTTGTCGACCGACTGAGGCGCCGCCCAGGCCTGGGGCTCTCGGTTCTGGGCGATCACGACCGTCAGGAGCACGGCGATGATGCCCGCCATGATCCCGGTCGTGAAATACATCCATCTGCTCTGCATCGATGCGCCTCCGTAGAGAGTCTCAGCGAGACCCTCATTTGACACCCCGATTGTAAAGGGTGTCAAGCGATTTCAGCCCTTCTTCCCACCTAGACGCCGGGGGGCCGAAAAACCCGTCAACTTTCTGAAAAAAGAACGGCCTATTTCTTCTCCGGGGTCATCACGGTACCCCGAAGCACCAAATTGTCGAAGTTGCCCAGGTCGTCGAAGGACCCCACCCCGACCTGGCCCCACAGGAACGTCTTGTTGCTCGCCGTCTGGACCGGCGTCTTCATGTCGTCCAGATAGACGTCCATACTCCCATCGGCCACTTTCCGCACGACCTTGACGTGATGCCAGTCGTCGGTCCAGTTCGTGCCCTCGGTCGTCTTGGTCGAAATCATCATCCGGTCGGCCCCGTTGACGATGAAGAGCTGGTTGGCGTGCTTGTCCGTCTTCTTCCCCAGGTGCGAATAGTAGAAGTGGTCGTCGTCCTGGTACCCGAAGAAGAACACGAGGTCCCGGTGGGGGTAGTCCTTCACGGTGCTCTGGACGTCGACCTCGTACACGAAGTCGCCCACGACGACGTCCTTCAGCAGCGCCCGTCCGAAGGGGCTCCGGTGGGGTGTCTTCGGGGTGGTCTTCTCGACGAGGGCGAGCGACTTGCCCTTGTCGGTGTCGACGACCTTCCAGGCCTTGGGGTCGCTGAACTCCCAGCGCTCGCTGCCCTTCTCGAAGTCCTCCGTGAGCAGCACGGGGAGCTCCTGGACGGAGCAGAGCAGCAAGGCGATCGCGGTGATTCGGATCATGACGTCGTCCTCCCGGCCCCATCCTAGGAGGAGGGGCCGGGAGGATGCAACGAAGTTAGTTGTTGGGGGGCTTGATGGAGTCCTGTTCCACCTGAGGCAGCGCCTTCAGGATGGTTTGGACGTCGCTGTTGGCCTGCTTATGCTGGGCCGCCTTCATGTCGATCACGCGAAGGTCGGCGTCGATCATCCGCACGTCTTCCAGGTCGAAGTAGTCGCCGCCCTTCTTGGCCCGGTAAAGGGAGAGGACCGTCCGTTCGGGCCCGCGGGCGGGTTTGACCTTGGAGAGGACCCAGCAGAGGTCGTTCTGGTTGTTGCTGCCGCCACCGGTTCCGAGCACCGTGACGCCGCCCGCTCCGCCTGCCGCCGGACCCGCCTGCGCGTCGGCCTGAGGAATGAAGTTCTTGCCGGTCGATGCCACCGCCACCAGCGCCATGAGAAGGCCGATCGCCACGCCCGATACCACGAACAGGGCCTGCTTCATACATCCCCCATGTAAAAGTGACCCCGCTCGAACTGCCCTTTGACGCCACCCGCGAAAGCCCGGTTCGGAAAAAGTGCGTGACGTTTCCCGGATTTTGGGGTTCAACTCTTGTCATGACGGGGCTGCTGTTCGCGCTGCTGCTTGCCCTGAGCGGAGTCGAAGGGCTGGTTCAGGATCCGTTCCAGAACGAGATCGACGACGCCGTCCGGCGCTTCGAAGCCGCCATCGAGGCCGAGCAGGCCCTCACGCTGCTCTCCTCCCAGCTGGTCGCTCTCGGGGCCCGGGCCACGAGCCCCATCGCGCGGCGCCTCGCCCTGGACCTTCGCGACGGCATGGCCTCCGCGGCGGCCCCGGCGTTCATCGACGCCCTCGTCGGCCGGCCCGACGCCCTCGCGCCCCTCCAGGCCACCTTCCAGGAGGCCACCACCACGGCCGCCGGCCGGATCGAGATCGCCGAAGCCCTTCTCCAGCTCGACGACGCCATGAGCTGGCGCGCCGGCCTGCTCGGCATCGCCTCGGACGAGCGCTCCGCCCTCGCGGACCGCCTCCACGCCTCCAAGGTCCTCCTGGAAGCCGAGGACCCCAAGATCCCGGAGCTCCTGCGCCGCCTGGTCGAGAGCCTGCCCCGGCGCTCCGAAGCGGATCGGAAGCAGGTCGCGGCCTTCCTGATGACCGCGAACACGCCGCTGACCCGCGAGCTGCTCGCCGACATGGCCCTGCCGGAGCACGAGGCCGAGGAGCCGCGCGTCCGCATCATCGACGACCGGCCCCAGGCCTTTTCAGAGCCGCCCCTGCGCCCGCTCGAAAAAAAGAGCGAGACACGCCGGGAGACTTTCATTACCATGCCCAGCATCCTCGCGGGAGGAGTCACGATCCTGTTGTTGGGGCTCCTCCTGGCCGAGATCCTGCGAAAGGGTTAGCACGACCATGACCAAGAACGAAGTCGCCGGACAGCTCAAGCAGCTCCTCGCCCGCCTGGAGTCCCTCCGGGACTCTCTTTGACGTCGAGAAGAAACAAGCCCGCTTCAAGGAGATCGAAGCCCTGATGTCCGGGGCCGATTTCTGGAACAACCAGGACGCCGCCCAGAAGGTCGTCACCGAACTTAAGTCGGTCAAGAGCGTCGTCGAGTCCTACCGGGGCCTGCACCAGGAGCTCGAGGACGAAATCGGCCTGCTCGAGATGTCCGACGACGTCAAGGACGCCGAGCACATCCAGGAAGTCGCCGGCAAGATCCCGGACCTGACCGCGAAGGTCGAGGGCACCGAGGTCCAGGCGCTCTTCACCGGCCCCAACGACACGCGCGACGTCTTCCTCTCGATCCACCCCGGCGCGGGCGGCGTCGACGCCGCCGACTGGGCCCAGATCCTCGAGCGCATGTACCAGCGCTGGCTCGCCAAGCGCGGCTACCAGGTGGAGGTGGTCGACCGCGAAGAGGCCGAAGAGGCGGGGATCCGCCGCGTCGTGTTCGACGTGAAAGGAAGCTTCGCCTTCGGGTACCTGAAGAGCGAGATCGGCGTCCACCGCCTGATCCGGATCTCGCCCTTCGACGCCAACCACCGCCGCCAGACGAGCTTCGCCTCGGTGGACGTCGTCCCGCAGTACGAGGACGTCGACGTCGAGATCAACGAGGCCGACCTGCGGGTCGACACCTACTCGGCCGGCGGCCCGGGCGGCCAGCACGTCAACAAGACGCAGAGCGCGGTGCGCATCACCCACCTGCCCACGGGCGTCGTGGTGCAGTGCCAGAACCAGCGCTCGCAGATCATGAACCGCAAGTCCTGCATGCGGGCGCTGGCCTCGAAGCTGCACCAGCTCGAGGAGGCCAAGCGCGACGCCGAGTACGCGAAGATGTACGGCGAGAAGGGCGAGATCTCGTTCTCGCGGCAGGACCGCTCCTACACGATGCAGCCCTACACGCTCGTGAAGGACGAGCGCACGGCCCACCAGACGGGCAACATCCAGGCCGTCCTCGACGGCGCCCTCGACCCCTTCATCGAGTCGTTCCTTCGTTGGAAGGGCCGCAAGTACTAGTCCGTCCGTGGGCCGGGCGCCCTCCCCGCAGGGGAGGGAGGGGAGGGGGTACGGGTCTTCTGTTTCCTGCTTCCCGTTTCCTGTTTCCAAAGCCCGGAGCCCCTCCCTTCCTCCGGGTAAGGAAGGGAGGGGTGAATAATACTTACTTCTTGGGGTTGCTGAGTTCCTTGATCATCTCGGGCGGCAGCGGCATCGCCGCGACGCCGTGCGAGAGGAACTCGTAGACGGTCTCCAGGTGGTAGGTGCGGCGGTCGAGGCCGCCGACCGTCTTGTACGAGTAGGACACCTTCCGGCGGTCGACGACCCGGAGCAGCTTCGCGTCGAACTTCAGCGCCGAGCACTCCAGCGAGCCCTCGAGGGTGTCCCAGTAGACCGCGTCCGGCTTCTCGAGACGGCCCTCCGCCACGGCCGCCTCGAAGATCTTCTCCATGAAGGGCCGCAGCGACGCGGGGTCGAGCGTCAGGTCCCACGAGACGCAGATGCGGTCGCGGATCTTGTCGGTGCGGGGCGCGCTTTCGCCCCGCACGGTCCCGAGGATCTCCAGCACCATCTGGTGCGGCGCCTGCGAGCCGCGCGCGATCTCGAGCAGGCGCGCCTCGCGGCCCTCGGTCGCGACCTTGCCCAGGTCGTCCCACGCGCGGCTCCCCCGGCGCAGGTGGGAGGCGCCCTTGTCGTCGAGCCGCTTCGCCGCCGTGAATTCCTCGACGGTCGAGGTGAAGAAGCCCGCCGGCGACCAGACGCCCTCGCGAACCTGCCGGCCGCTCACGCGGTACGCGTAGCTTTCCCGGCCGAGCCCCGTCAGCAGGACGTCGAGCAGCGGCGGCTTCTTCTCCGAGGGCGGCGGCGTCGGAGGCGCCGGGCGGCCCTTGGACTCGAGCGTGGGGAAGGCCGAGACGTCCGCCTTGTCGACCGACTCGACGGAGTCGCCGACCGCGCCGAGCACGAGCGACTGGAGCGGGTCCAGGCGCCGCGCCTCGCCGCCCCGCGTCCGGAACTGCGCGGCGCCGCTCAGGGGCGTCGCCCGCAGCGACTGGTCGTCCGCCGACACCAGCAGGAGCCCGGCGGAGTCGCGGAGCTGCACGCCGAGCGGGCCGTGCGCCACGTGGAGCGGCCGCGCGGTCTTTCCGAGGTCGACCACCGCGTTGCCCTTGCGGACGTCGACCGTCGTGCAGGCGAGCGTCTGGCTCCACGAGAGGCGGAGCTCCGACTCGCGGCCCAAGTGGACGGTGGCGCCGTCGGGCAGCAGCACCGAGCCGCCGGCGGGGGAGAGCAGCGTGTCGGACGGCTGGATCATGGTCTTGTTCTGGAGCGGCGTCAGGATCTCGCCCGAGCGCCGCGAGACCGTGCCTTCGCCGGCCGTGATCTCGATCGCCTCGGCGACCAGGCTGCTGGCCCGCTCCGCGAGGAAGGGGGAGGGGGCCGGCGGGGCCTTCGGGGTCTCGGGGATCGGCTTCTCGGGCGCCGGCGCGGGCCGGATCGCGAAGTGCTCCGGCGGCGGCGTCTTGTCGGGCGGCGCGGGGAGCGGCTCCGGGGGCGCCGGCGTGGGAGCGATCGGCTTCTCGGGCGCGGGCTGGGGGCGCACGATCGGCGACGGGACGTTCTGCGTGACGACGGGGGGAGCGGGGCGGTGGACGAGCGCCCAGGCGATGCCGGCCGCCAGCAGCGCGGCGGCCGCAATCCCCTGCGCGACGTGCTGCCAGGCGCGGGTCCGCTCCGGGAGCGCGAGCACCCGGACGGGCTCGCCCGGCGGCAGGGCGACGTCGCCGTTCTGGGCCGTGAGCGCGACCTGCCGGCGGCAGATCGCGCAGTCCGCCAGGTGGCGGACCACGCCGCGCCACTCCTCGCCGGAGCTCTGCCCCAGCGCGAAGACGGCCAGCGTCTCGGGATCAGGACACTCGTGCGCGTTCATCGGTCTCCATCGTTGTCGACACGCCGTTCTCCGCTCCTATTGCAGGGAACCACGGGGCCCCAGGAGGTCCTTGAGGCGGGCGCGGGCCCGCGTGATCATCGACCCGAGCGTCTGCACCGGGATCTTCAGCGAGGCGGAGATCTGCCGGTAGCTCAGCCCGTCGTAGTAGAACATCTTGAGCACGGTCTTCTGAAGCGGCCCGAGGGAGTCTAGCAGCGCGTCGAGCCGGCGGATCTCCTCGCGCTCCTCGGGTGCGCCCTGTTCCCCCGCGTCGGGCGCCGCCTGCAGCCCCAGGTCCTCGAGCTCGCCGCCGCCGAAGCGCCCGCGGAGCTTCTCGTCGCGGATCGTGTTGAGCGTGATGCGGACCGCGAGCGACTTGAGCCAGGCCGCGAAGGGGCAGCGGCCCTGGTAGGTGCGGAGCCGGCGGCAGTCCTTCTCGTAGAGCCGGGCCAGGAGGTCCTGGACGACGTTCTCGACGTCGGCGTGCGGGATCCGGTAGACGCAGCGGAGGAAGGTGTAGCGCACGGTCCGCTCGAGCAGAGGGCGGTACCGTTCGAGGAACTCCTCCCACGCGGAGGAGTTCCCGTCCAGGCACCGTTGCAGGAGCTCCTGCTCGCCGCTCTGGTCGGGCACGGTTGCCGTCAACGGACTCTGAGGCTGTGGGGCCACTCTAGGGGAGACACATCTCCTTAATACCGTATTGCATGAATTTTTGTCATTTGGTCCCGAACACGTGGGCGTAGCGGTAGTACACCTCGAGCGTCAGGGTGTTGATCGCGGTGGCCCAGACGCGGCCGCCCTCGCTGCCCCAGCGGGACGCCGGCTCCCAGGAGCCGTTCTGGCAGCCGTCCCTGGCCGTCTTCTGGTTCGGGACCAGCGCGTTCTTCATCGGGTCGTTCCACTTCTTCCACAGCGGGCCGTCCGGTCCGTCGTACTGGAAGAGTGCCAGCGATCCGAAGTACCAGTAGTTGAAGTCGACCTTCGGGCCCTTCCACTCCGGCAGGTCGGCGGCGAGGAGGTTCGCGGACTGCAGGCGCGGCTCCGACTTCTTCTTCTCAATGAAGATCCTTCCGAGCAGAACGACCCCGCTCATCGTCTCGTGGTAATCAAAGACGTCGTTCGGGGTGGGAATGAACTGTCCGACCACGCCTTTCTCGCGATATCCGGCCTTCCCCTTGTCGTCGCTGACTTCATTGAACCAGGCGATCGCGCCCTCATACGCGCTCTTCGGGAAGGGGAGTTCCGACAGCTCGGCCGACTTCAGCGCCATCACCGCCCAGCCGCTGACGGACGTGTCGTTATCGCCGGGTTTCGCGCTGTAACGCCAGCCCTTGCCCGGGTTCTGGGCGGCGACCAGGAACTCGATTGCCTTCTGGGCCGGCTCCTTGAGGGGCTGGGACGCCGTCATCCCGTAGGCTTCCGAGAGGGCCAGGGATGCGATCGCGTGTCCGTACATGTACTTCACGCCCCGCTCGCCGACGCAGCCCTGGGGGTCCTGATGGGACAGCAGCCACTGCAGCCCTTTCTTCACCACCTCGCCAAAGCGCAGCACCCGGCCGGGTTCAGCAGGGTCCGGGAATTCGTCCTTGGAAAGCTGGGTATAGCCCGCGCCGAGGAACGAAAGGAGCGACAGGCTGGTGACGCCGACGTCGTGGTCCCGATCGCCCTTGCCGGGGCACTTCACATTGCCGCAGCGGGCGTCGAAGCCCTCGGCGCTCCAGCTGCCGTCCGGATTCTGGTGGCGCGCCAGCCACTTGAGCGACGCCAGCACCGCGGACTCGGTCGCCCTGGTCCCGCCGCCGCGGGCGACAAGGTTCTCGCGTCCGCTGGATCGTCCGCCGTAGCGGCCGCCCGCGCCCGCGCCCGCGCCCACCCCCATCGTGTCGTAGGCGCCGGGGTCCTTGCCGGCCTGGCGTCCGCGGAAGCCGCCGCTTTCGCCCTTGAGGTACGAGAGGTAGTCCTTCGAGTCGCCCTTCATCTGGTGATAGTCCTCGCCGTCACTGGACTCGTTGTGGTCCGACTTCGCCTCCGGGAAGAAGACCGCCGGTTCCTCGGTCGGATCGCCGCCGCGGTCTGCCGGAATGCCCTTCCGCTCGAACACTTCGGGACGGCGGTCGACCTTGACGACCACCGCGGGCGGGCGGGTGACGACGACCGTGTGGGGCGTCGTCGACGGCGCTTGCGCGGTGGGGGTCGGCGGCTTGTAGCTGTTCCCCTTGCGCTCGATGCCCGCCTGGTCGTAGGCCGACTCGCTTTCGAGCACGAGGAAGCTCGTGTAGGGGGTTGCGATCCGGTACTGCTTGGACAGCGCGACGATCTGGCCCACGGTCTCGTTGTCGTGGCCGTTCCGGCGGACCTCGTCGAGCAGCGACGCGATCTTGCGCATCGCCCAGAGGTAGGGGAGCGCCGGCGCGACGTCGATGCGCTCGGGGAACGTGACCTTCTGCTTGATCTCGACCTTTTGGGAACCCATCAGACCCGTCAGGGTCACGTCGAAGCTGCCCGCCTTCTTGTAGCGGCCCGTGATCATGAGCTGCGTGCCCGCGTAGAGGTCCCCGGGGGACTTCGGGTAGACCGCGGAGACTTCCGCCTGGCCCCAGTCGATGGCGATCTCCGAGATCACCGGCGTGGCGATCTTCTTCTGGAGCCGCGAGACCTTCTCCTCGATGTTCTCCTGGTCGCTCACGAACTCGGCGACGCCGTGCGTCGCCTCCGCGATGTCTTCGAGGAGCCCGCGGTTGAGCTCGGCGCCGACGCCGAAGGTGAAGATCCGGACGCCGCTGCGCTTGGCGTCGGTCACGTTGCGGACGATCTCGGACGGCCGCGTTTCGCCGCTCGTGGGTTCGCCGTCGGTGAGGAAGACGATCAGGTGCGGGCGCCCTTCGGCGGCGCGGTGCTCCATCGCGCGGAGCAGGGCGCCGTTGATGTTGGTGCCGCCGCTCGCGTCCAGCAGGTCGATGAACTTGCCGGCCCGGAACTTGGCATCGTCGTTCGCCGGGACGTGCTCCTTCTCGAAGGCGACCACGTTGGTCGAGAACGAGAGGATGTTGAAGCGGTCGTCCGGCTGCAGCTTCGAGAGGCAGAAGCGCAGCGCGGCCTTCGCCTGCTTGATCCGCATGCCCTCCATGGAGCCCGAGGTGTCGAACACGAAGGTCATGTCCTTCGGCAGGCGGGCCGCGTTCGCCTGCGGCGTGAGGAGCATCATGAACGTCCCGTCCTCGTCGTTCGGGCGATGCGCCGCGAGGTCCATGCCGTTCGCGGCGCGCTCGATCCGGTAGGCGATCTCGAGATCCTTCGACAGGCTGACCTGGCGGCCGCTGGTGGTGACTTCGGCCGTGGCCTCGCCCTGGCGCGCCACGTTCACCGCGTGGGTGAGGCAGGTCACGTCCTTGATCGGGACGGCGCTCGCGAGCCTCCAGCGGAACTCGAAGTGATCGGCGTAGGTGGTCTTGGCGCCGCCGGGGACCAGCAGCGGGTACACGTGGCGGCAGGAGCCGGCGTCGTAGGTGACGCGCTCGACGTAGGTCATCTCGATCTTCTGCTGCGCGTTGGGGAGGATCGGGAACACGCGCACGCGGAAGAGATTGGCGCCGACGTGCTCGAGCAGCCCGGGGTCCTTGGACTGCCGGACGATGCCCTCGTAGATCGAGCGGGCCCGGTCCTTCTCGAGCAGCTCCCCGCGGACGAGCTTGCCGTTCACGGTCATGGAGAAGTCGATGATGGAGGCGCCCTTGGGCACGGGGAAGACGTAGTGCGCCTCGAGGGTCGCCGGGTAGTCGTTCGAGAAGACCTGCTCCACGCGCGTCATCGCGATCTGGTTGTCCACGGTGACGTCGACCTTGTGCGAGGCGACGCGCAGGGGTCCGAAGCGCGCGTCGGTCGGGACGAGATCGCCCGCGCGGGCGACGGTCGCGGCCGCGAGCAGGATCAGGGCGGCGAACAGCGTGCGCATGGGGTTGGCCTCCAATCGTTGGAACTAGGAACGGATGCGGGCGCGGAAGGTTCGGGCGTCGAAGCGGGTTGTTCCGTTCCGCCGGCGGTGGTAAGCTTCCCATACCCATTATGGGTAGCGACACCGACCTCCTGGGTCCGTCCAAGGACTTCGTCAAGACCTCCTGGAGCCTGGTCAAGTCCGCGAGCAAGGGTGCGGGCTGGGACCCGCTGATCCGGCTCTACTGGAAGCCGCTGTACTTTTATGTGCGGCGCCGCGGCATCGACAACGAGACCGCCAAGGACCTCATCCAGGACTTCCTGACGATGCTGCTCGAGCGGCGCTCGATCGAGAAGGCGGACCCGTCGCGGGGCCGCTTCCGGACCTTCCTGCTTGCGGCGCTCGACAACTTCCTCGCCGACTGGAAGAAGAAGGAGACGCGCCAGAAGCGCGGGCGCGGCGTGCCGGTCCTGTCCTTCGACTTCGCCGGCGGCGAGCGCGATTACACCCTCGAGATCGCGTCCGGCGAGACGCCCGAGACACTCGCCTGCCGCGCCTGGGCCCGCCAGCTGCTCGATCAGTGCCTGCTCGAGCTCGAGGGCATCCCGGCCCACGTGGCGGCGCTGCGCCTGCGCCTCCGCGGCGCCGACTACAAGGAGATCTGCGAGCACACCCGCCTCTCCGACTCCATGGCCCAGCTCGCCGTGCACCGCCTCAGCCGCGAGTTCGGCGAGATCCTGGGCCGCCGCCTCCGCGAAATCTGCCCGGACCCCGCCGAATTCCAGGCCGAGCTGGCCGAGTTCATGGACCTGCTCAAGGCCTGACCCCCCCTTTCTCAATTCCTGAAAGATTCCCGAGGAAAGGTCGTAGATAGGTCGCCTCGGGGGCGTGCCCTGAGAGAGAGGGGACCGACCGGACGTCTCCCCTCCGAAATTTTTACAGGAGACCGGTCGTGTCTTCCGAAGTCGCAACCATCGTCGTGCTGGAGCAGGGCCAGGGAGACCTCAACTCCCCGTCCCGGCTCCTCCAGAGCAAATACCGGGTGGCCACCTGCCCGGTCGAATCCGTGGCGCTCGAGTACGTGTCGGAGAGCCGTCCGGCGGCGCTGCTGCTGGACGCCGCCGCGCTCTACCTCGAAGGCCCGGGCATCGTGGACCGCTGGAAGGCGGCGTCCTCCGGGACGCGCGTGCTCTTCCTCGACACGGAAGGCCCCTGGGCCCTGCTGATGGAGCTCTCCGAGACGGAATCCGGTTCGGTGGCGATCAACCCCTGCGCCCTCGGCGAGATCGCGTCCGCGGTCGAGGAACTCCTCGGACAGGCGCCCGAGGGGATGGAGGGGAGGAAGGAGGCCCAGGATGATCGCGTGGCTGTCCTGGCTGTTTGACCCGAAGACGGGCGGCGACGAACCCGCGGCCAGCGCGCAGGAGGAACTGCGCGCGCTGCGCATCCGCCGGCGTCAATTGATCAACAACCTCTGCTCGCTCCGAGCCTACGGGTTCGACACGCTCGCCCAGGACGACGAGGCGGCGGTCAAGACGCTGGAGCGGAAGATCCTCGCGTTGCAACTCAAGGCGGGCCTCCCGGACGAGTCCGCCGACCTTTCCTGAACCGATCCCTTTCTAGTCACGGTCGCTTGGAGCCCGGCCCCCTCCGGGCTCCAAGCGGAATCTTCTCCGGACTGGCCACAGAGCCCTCCGAGCCCACCGAGCGGATCTTCTCTGCGGGCTCCGTGGGCTCTGTGGCCAATCGGTTTCAGCGGGCGTAGAGCGAGTAGTCCACGCCGTGGAAGAGGTTGTCTTGGTCCTCGAACTGGGCGAGGCTCGGCTCGTGGATCTCGCCCTTCTGGACCGAGTCGGCCAGGTAGTTGAAGCGGTTGATGTGGTCGCAGACGCGGCGCACCGCATAGGGCACCGTCGTCCCCATCTTCATGATGAAGGTCCAGTCGCTCGCCTGGGCGAGCAGCAGCTCGCGCGCGGCCTGGTTCAGCGCGCGGCGGCGGAGCCCCGTGGCGCCCGGATGCGCCTTGGCGAGCTCCTGCATCCGCTCCGCCATCCGGTGGAGGTGGCGCGGGACCCAGTCGTTCTCGCCGCTCAGCCACACCTCGGCGAAGCCCTTGTGGCCCCAGGAGGACAGCGAGGGCGTCGCGACCTGGTTCGTCGGGTGCAGCGCGAGGTACTCCGACGGCGTGATCGGCGTCACCGACTCCTGGTCGTACTGCAGCTTGCGGAAGAAGTACTCGATGAACAGCGGCCCCTCGTACCACCAGTGGCCGTAGAGCTCGGCGTCGTAGGGCGCCACGATCAGCGGCGGGCGGTCCATCCGGGTGCTCAGGTGCTTGATCTGCCACTCCCGGTTGAACATGAAGTTGCCTGCGTGTTCGGCGGCCCGCTCCCGCGCGACGTGCGGGTCGTAGAGGGCCTTCTCGTGCAGCGGGACCCGCCGGCTCGTGATCCGGTGGTACTTGTAGCCCGTCGCGTGCCGCGTCCCGTCGGGGTGGATGTACGGGCGGATGTAGTTGAGGTCGAGGTCGAAGCCGATGTCCCGGTAGAAGTCGCGATAGCAGCCGTCGCCGGGGTAGCCCTCGTCGGCGCTCCACACCTGCTTGGAGCTCTCCACGTCGCGCCCGAACGCGGCGACCCCGGAGGGGCAGTACAGCGGCGCGTGGACGCCGTAGACCGGGCGGCGGTCGGCGAAGCAGATCCCGTGGGTGTCGACGAAGAAGTAGCGGACCCCGGATTCCTTCAGGAGCGCGTCGACACCCGGGACGTAGCCGCACTCGGCCAGCCACATGCCGTGCGGCCGGCGGCCGAAGTGCTTCTCGTACTCGAGGGCCGCGACCTCGATCTGCACCCGGAACGCGGTCCAGTTCTTGTCCCCCACCGGGTAGAACATGTGCGTGCCGTTGCAGGTGATCACGTCGAGCTGGCCGGAGTCCTGGAACTCCTTGAAGGCCTTGACGATGTTCCCCTGGTAGCGGCGGAACGTCGCGCGGATGCGGTCGAACTCCTCGCGGTAGAACCGCGCCATGTAGTTCAGGTGGCCGTCGTGGCGCGTGCGGTCGATCTCGCGGTCCCCGAGCTCGACCTGGCGGTCGAGCTGCGCGGCGTAGCGCTCCAGGAGCAGCGTGTCCCGCATCATTCCCAGGAGCGGCGCCGAGATCGAAAGCGTCAGGCGGAAGTCGACGTTGTCCCGCCGCATCGCCTCGAAGGCGTGCAGCAGCGGGATGTAGGTCTCCGTCATGGCCTCGAAGAACCACTGCTCTTCGAGGAAGTAGGCGTGCTCCGGGTGCCGCACGTACGGCAGGTGCGAGTGCAGGACGAGCGCGAAGTATCCGCGGCTCACGGCTTCTCCGTTCCGGGCGGGAAGAGCGGCGAGCCGCTCGGGTAGTCGGCCCAGCGCTCGCTGGCGCCCTGGTGCTGTCGCTCGCTCGCCCCCAGGGCGAACGCGTAGCTCGAGAGCGCCGCGAACCACTCGCTGGCGGCCTGCGACATCCATTCGGACGCCGCGACGAACATCGTCTCGGAGGAGCCGGCCATGCGGAGCTCGCTGCCGCCCAGCCAGCGCATCTCGCTGGCGCCGCCCAGCATCGCCTCGCTCGACCAGCTCTCGCGTTGCAGGCGGCCCTCGGAGCCCTGCGGGATGTAGCGGACCTTCATGCCGCCCAGGATGCGGTAGACGACGACCGGCAGCTCGGTCCGGACCGAGCGCTCCTCCGTCACCCACGACGAGTGCAGCGTCCAGCGCTGCAGGAGCTGCCGCCCCGTCTTGACCTCCCAGCCGTGCACCGTGACGTTCCAGGGCCCGAAGACCTTCCGCTCGCCCTTTTCCTGCTTCACGATCCAGGGCTCGCTCTTGAACTCGATCTCGTACTTCTCGAAGGTCTTGCCGGGGAACGACACGGTCGACTCGATCCGGATCGGCCCCGACCAGCGGATCACGCGGACTCCATTCCCGTCCGGCACCGTCTCGGTCCAGTGCTCCTCCGTCCAGCCCTCGCGGCCGAGCAGTTCGCGGACCTGCTCGGGGGTGAATTGCGGGGCGCCGGGCGGACCCGAGGCCGGCTGCGGCGGCGGCGCTCCGCCGGGGCGCGGGACGTAGCGGTGCTCGTAGCGCCGGTAGCGCTCGCGGGGCGGGATCGTCATCCAGTCCGTCCGGGTGTCGCCGCTGCACGAATCGCGCGGCGTCTCGGCGGGCCCGGAGCGGGCGATGGTGGCGTAGCGGTCGTGGTCCTTGACGGCCACGTCGATGATGAACGTGGTCGACGGCCGCCCCAGGTGGAAATAGTAGCGGTTGGCGTTCCGGTCGACCGGAACGTCGAAGTACCCGTGGGCATTCGTCCCGTCGAAGAGGCGGAAGGTCGTGTCGTAGACCCGCAGGACGAGGCCCGCCTGGGGCGACTCGATCTTTTTCCGCGCGGCCTCGACGGCCGCGTCCGGGAATTCCCAGTAGGCGAAGACGCAGTGGGGGTCCCGCGCGATGGCGGTGATGCGCGTGCGGCCGTAGTCCCAGGGGATGTTTCCGAAGACCGGGACGGGTCCGGGCCTCAGGTCGGGGACCGCGGACTTTTTCTGGGCCGCGGCCGCGGCGACCGCCGCCTTGGCGGGCGGCTTCGCGGCGGCCTTGGGGGCCGCCTTCTTCGCCGGGGGCGCGGGCGGCGCGGCCGGCTTCTTCTTCTTAGGGTCGGGCTTCCTTGCTGCCATGGCGAGACGTATGGAAGCAAGGGGGGGAGGGTAGAGTCAAGGTCAACCTGAAGGCTCCGGCGACCTCGCTAGATCGGGGGCCGTCCGAGCCCTAGGTCGGGTCTCAAAACGGATTGGCCACGGAGCCCCCAAAGCCCACAGAGCTGAATCTTCTCTGCTGGGCTCCGAGGGCTCTGTGGCCAATCAGGTGAGGATCACGGGCTTTCGAGACACGCCCTAGAACGGGTCCGAAAGGACCGGCGCCGCCGCGGGGCTCAGGTGGAGCGCCCGGAAGACCTTGCGCAGGCTCTCCGACTCCTTCGCGGCCGCTTCGTTCATGCCGATCCGGCCGGAGAGGCCCTCGCGCGTGAGGCGCAGCGTGCCCTGGCCCGCGAACGTCACGTCCTCGCAGCGCCCCGTGAGCGTCGAGAGGTCGAGGCGGAGGACGCGGTCCTCCACCCGGCCGGCGCCGCGCAGCGTGAGGCCGTCGACGCGGACCTGCTCGTCCCCGTCGTGGACAATGACGGTGGAGTTGAGAAGGTCGAGCCGATCGATCCGGACGCCTTTCTTGGGGAACTTCGGGAGGCGCCACGAGGGGCCGGCGTCCGCCAGATGGACCTCGGCGTTGTCCACGCTGGCCTTGAAGCGCAGCTTGCCTTCCGCCAGCGCCACGAGGCGGGGCCGGAGCTGGATCCGCTCGATGTGGAACGCGGACCCGTTGTCGTCGCGGGTGGAGACCTCCTGGAGCAGGAGTCCGTTCTTCCAGGACCAGCGCAGGTCGCCGACCTGCACCGGGGTGCCGAGGGAGCGGCTGAGGCTCTTCTCCACCCGGGTGCGCGCCCATTTCGTCCGGGAGAGTGCCGGCGCCCCGAAGGCCGCGGCCCCGATGCTCGCGATGACGACCACCGTGGTCACGAGCGAGAGGCGCTTGGTCCAGCGCCAGAGGCGGCCGCGGAACGTGGGGGCGGGAGTCATCATCGAACCCTCTTCAAATGGCACAGTTAGGACGGCGACCCTCCCCATTTATTGCCGGGTTCCGCAAAAACATGTCGGGGAAAAGGTGAAAGAACGTTGCAATGGGTTCCGGGGCCGGGCTTATAGAGGCGCATGAGAACGGTCCACGCCCTGCTCGGCCTCCTCGCGCTGCTCTCTCCCCAGGACTCGCCGGCCCCGCTCCGCGTCGTCTCCGATTTCCCCGGCGGATCGGCCCAGGTCGACGCCGTCGACCAGGAGCGCCGCGTGGTGAAGATCCAGCCGGCGGAGCGTCCGGGCCGCGGCTGGCGCTGCTGGTGGTACTTCCGCCTGGACGGCCTGCGCCCGGGCGAGACCGTCACGGTCGAGGTCGAAGGCAACGACTTCACGCTGCCCGAGCGGGCCGCGTTCAGCGCGGACGGGAAGACCTGGCGCCAGACGGCGCCCGGGCAACTCTCGGGAAAGCGGGCGAGTTACCGGCAGGCCGTCGAGGGCTCCTCGGCGTGGTTCGCGTGGGGCCCGCCCTACGTCCTCGCCGACGCCGAGGCCGCGGTCCGGAAGGCCGCGAAGAACTGCCCGGCCTCGGAGGTCTTCACGCTCTGCACGAGCCGGGACGGCCACGCGGTGCCCGCGATCCGCTTCGGGCCCGCGGCGCCCGATCCCGTCCGCTTCGGCCTCTGGATCCAGGCGCGGCAGCACGCGTGGGAATCGGGCGGCAGCTGGATCGCCCAAGGCTTCCTCGACTGGCTGGTCTCCGACGCCGCGGAGGCGAAGGCGCTCCGGGAGCGCTGCAGCATCACGGTGGTCCCGATCATGGACGTCGACAACGTGCAGCGGGGCGCCGGCGGCAAGCAGCAGACGCCGCACGACCACAACCGCGACTGGATGGCGGAGCCGCAGCACCCCGAGGTGAAGGCGGCGATGGAGCGCATGCTGGAGCTGGACCGGGCCGGCGCGTTCGACGTCTTCCTCGACCTGCACAACCCGAGCGCGGGCGAGAAGCATCCGTACTTCTATCTGCCCGCGCCCGAGATCCGCAAGGAGCTCGGCCGTCGCAACGAGGACCGCCTGGTTGCGGCCGCCCGCGAGCGCTTCGCGGCGCCGCTGTCGCTCGCGGAGAAGATGAAGATCTCCGGGCCCGCCTACGACAAGGACTGGAAGCAGATCAGCAACTGCTGGATCGCGACGAATCTGAAGGAGCACGTCATCGGGGCGACCCTCGAGACGCCGTGGAACACGACGGCGAGCACCGTCGAGGGCTACGCGGTCGTCGGCCGCGGGCTCGGCGAGGCGCTGGAGCGCTACCTGCGCGAATCCCCCAGGAAATAGGACGCCCCGTCAGCGCCGGCCGCGGGGGTCTTCGTAGTTGGTGATGGCGCAGAGCGCCGTGTTGATGTCGGTGCCGATCCCGATGAACCCGAACGCCAGCCCATGCGGGTCGGCGTCCAGGCTCACGACGATGCTCGCCGGCAGCTTGAAGAAGTTGATCGACGCGCTCACCAGCCGGCCGCCGTGGTCGGAGGTCAGCACCTTCTGGAAGCGCGTGGCCTTCTCGATCTGGAGCTCGATCCGGACGTCGTCGCCCAGCTTGAACTTCCGGTCGATGCCGAAGCGGGCCGCGTAGACCGAGACCGCGGCGGGGATGATGATGAAATCCACCCAGTCGCCGGTGGAGACCGCGCTCAGCACGGTGTCGATGTCGAGCGACGGGATCTGGTAGCGCTCCCGATAGCCGTTCTTCATCCCGTTGAAGAGCGCGCGCCACTGGAGGCGGAAGAGGCGGTCTCGGTCGAAGTCCTCGGTGCCGTTCTGGACGCCGGCCGTATTGATGTAGGACGTCGGGAGCGAGGCGAGGAAGTTCATCTCCGCCTTGAGGAGCGTGCGGCCCGCGATCGTCGCCAGGTCCTCGGTGGGCTCCACCTGGTTGAAGACCTGCTTGCCGTTGACGATCACGACGGACGGCACGGCGACGTTCGTGAGCGCCTCGAGCAGGCCCATCGGCAGGCCGAAGATCGCGCGGGACAGCATGGGGAAGAGCTGGGGCTCCGCCTCCATCTGGCGGATTCGCGCCGTGCCCAGCTCGACGCGGCTCACGTAGTACAGGTCCGAGGTCTCGCCCGTCGGGGCCGGCAGCCGGTTCAGGTCGATCCGCGCGATTTCCGGCCAGCGGAAGACGGACGCGTCGAACGAGTCGCGGTCCTCGAGGCGGGAATCCAGCCAGTACACCGGCCAGTGCGGGTCGAACTCCGGGAGCAGCTGCGGCGCCGGCTCAAGAATGGTGATCGACAGGCTCAGGGGCAGGGGAGGCTCGGCGCTGGATGGGGAAACGCCGATTCCGCTCAGGAAGGCCAGCAACCACATCATCCCCGTCTCCCGACCGGCCGCGTCTCCGGTCGACGTCTACTTCTTTGCAACCCTACTGGAGTCTACCCCAGGATTCAAAAGTGAAGTTGGAAAACGGCCGCGCTCAGGCGCGGGCCGGAGAGACGGGCGTCCGCAGGTACGAGATCAGGAACAGCGTGCCCAGGACGAGATCGGTGATCCCGAACCCGAGGACCGGGCCGGGGATGCGCTGCTGCGCGAAGAGCACGATCGTGGCGACGCCGAAGATCGCTTTCTCGACGAGGGTCGCGATCATCAGGGGTCGGTAGCGGACCGGGTCGCTGGCGATGATCAGGAACGCGACCTGCCAGGCCAGCGCCACGCCCACGAAGCCATAGTAGTGATCGGGATGGGTGATCGCCGGGCTGATTCTCCCTTCCAGAAAGAGCATCGGGGTCAGGCAGAGAAGTCCGTAGATCCCCGCGATCCGGTACGCCCAGCGGGCAAAGCTCATCGTGCGCCTCCCTTTCCCCTCCCTAACGCGGAAGCTTCCTGCTATACTCCGCCCACTACCACTCATGGGCGTGACCAAGACTTCGGAGCCCGCCGCCCGCGCCATCCCCGGCGTCATTCTCCAGTTCCTGGACCGCGCGTCCGTCGCGCTGGGCTGCACCGCCGACCGCGACCGGCTGCCCACGATCCACTGGGTGTCGGGCTGGCAGGCGGACGCGGACCAGAAGTCCCTCTGGTGCTTCGTCCCCCGGGAGTTCGAGGCCGGCCTCCGCCAGGCGATCGCGGCGAAGGGCCGCTTCTCCATGACGGTCGAGCACATCGGCCCCCACGAGTGCTACCAGTTCAAGGGCCGGATCCTCGAGGCGCGGCCCGCGACGGAGGCCGACGCCGCCGTCGTGGCGCGCTGCCGCGAGCGCTTCGCGGCCGCCGTCCGCCAGGTCCCCCAGTTCGCCGGTCATGAGGCCGCGCTCCGGCGCTACATCCTGGACGCGGTCGTCGCGGTCCGCGTCGCCGTCCACGAAATCTTCCTCCAGACGCCCGGCCCGGGCGCCGGGAGCCTCCTGGCGCGCCTGGAGAATCCGTCATGAGCGCGCGGCTGCCCGACGAGATCCGGCCCGTCATGGAGAACGGCGTCCCCGTCATCCTCGCCACCTGCTCCGCGGACGCCGTCCCGAACGTGACCCTCGTGTCGGAGGTCTACTACGTCGACGCCGAGCACGTCGCGCTCTCCTTCCAGTTCTTCAGCAAGACGGTGAAGAACGTCCGCGAGAACCCGCACGCGACGATCATCCTGAACGAGCCCGGCGCGGGCCGCCGCTGGGTGCTGCGCGTCGACTACGACCACTCCGAGACGGAGGGGCCGATCTTCGACGCGATGGACATGCAGATCGAGGCGATCGCCTCCGTGACCGGCATGTCCGGCATCTTCAAGCTGCGCGCGGCCGACATCTACCGGGTCCTCGGCGTCGAGACCATCTCCAATCCGTGATGGAGTACGCCCCTCAAAAACTGACCCGCGAGGAACTGGAGCAGGAGGCCTGCTTCATCCACAAGATCTCGACCGAGATCAACTCGACCCTCGACCTCGACGAGATCTGCGCGATCGTGCTCCGCACGATGAACGAGCACTTCCGCTTCCGCCATTCGCTGATCCTGCTCCTCGACGAGGACGGCAAGACCCTGAGCGTCGTGGCCTCGCGCGGCTACAAGGACGCCGAGCGGGGCGCGAAGGTCCCGTTGGGCGCGGGCGTCATCGGGCTCGTGGCGCAGAAGCGCCGGATCCTCCGGGTGGGGAATCTGGGGCGGCGCCGGGCCTACGCCGCGACCGTCCGCTCCCAGGTGGAGCGCTCGGGCCGCGCCGGCGAGCTGGCGGAGGCGCCCCGGCTCCCCGGGCTCCCGGACGTTGAGGCTCAGATCGCGATCCCGCTCCTGATCCGCGACACGCTCGTGGGCGTCTTCTCGGTCGAGTGCGCCGACGCGCCCGCGTTCAGCGAGCGCGACGAGTCGAGGGCCGGCATCGTGGGCAACCTGGCCGCGAGCGCGATCCACAACGCGCTGCTCTACCGCCGCCTGGCCGCCGCGAACGCGGGCCTGCAGAAGGAGTTGACCGCGGTCCGGGCCTCCCGCGGCGGCGCCGTGGGCCTGGACGACATCGTGGGCGAGTCGCGCGCGATGAAGCAGGCGAAAGCGCTGATCCGTAAGATCGCGACCAGCCCGTCCTCGACGGTGCTGATCACCGGCGAGAACGGCACCGGCAAGGACCTCGCCGCGAAGGCCATCCACTACTTGAGCAGCAGGGCCTCGGCGCCGTTCATGAACATCACCTGTTCGGCGCTCCCCGAGGCGCTCCTCGAGAGCGAGCTCTTCGGCCACGAGAAGGGCGCCTTCACGGGAGCCGCCGGACAGAAGAAGGGTCTCTTCGAGCTGGCCGCGGGCGGCAGCGTCTTCCTCGACGAGATCGGCGAGATGAGCCTCGTCCTCCAGGCGAAGCTGCTCCGCTTCCTCGAGGAGAAGGCGTTCCGCCGCGTGGGCGGCACGAAGGACCTTCGCGTCGACGTGCGCGTCATCGCCGCCACCAACCGCGACCTGAAGGCCATGGTGAAGGAGGGGAGTTTCCGCGAGGACCTCTACTACCGGCTCCGCGTGCTGCCCGTCGAGCTCCCCCCGCTGCGCGAGCGGCGGGAGGACCTGCCGCTCCTGGCGCGGCTCTTCCTGGAGCAATACCGCACGGAGTTCCGCAAGAACGTGGCGTCGATCTCCCCCGAGGCCCTCGCGCAGCTGGGGCGCCACCCCTGGCCCGGCAACGTGCGCGAACTGAAGAACGCGATCGAGCGCGCCGTGCTCCTGGCCGAGGGGCCCGTGCTGGGCGCCGACGACTTCCCGGCCCTCTCGGCCCCCGCCGACGGCGACGGCGGCCTCCGGCTGCCGGCCGACGGGCTCCGCTTCGAGAAGCTGGAGCGGGACCTGGTCGCCGCGGCGCTGGAGCGCTCCGGCTTCAACAAGAGCCGGGCCGCCCGCCTCCTGGGGATGGACCGCGACTGGCTGCGCCATCGGGCCGCGAAGTACGGCCTGGACCGCCCGTCGCCCCCGGGCCGTCCCCGCGACTAACCGGTAATAGACCCCAATTACCGGGGATAGACCCCAGTTTCCCCCCTCCGGCCCCCCGACCGCCCGCCTCGTGTCCCCTGGCACGGCCCTTGCATTAGCGGGGGCATGAACCGCAGCGGAACGCGCGCCGAGGAGGACATCGAGCAGCTCCTCCAGGACTTCGTGGACGGCTTGAACCGGGACGACCTGGAGGCCGGTTTCTCCGGCTTCTCGCCCGCCGCGGACTTCGTGGACGCCGCCGGGAACTGGTGGCGCGGACGGCGGGAGATCGTCGAGCGCCACGCGGCGCTCCCACGGGACGGCGCCTTCCGGATCGCCCGCGTCTCCATCCGCTTCCTCCGCTCCGACGTGGCGCTGGTCCACGCGGGCTGGGAGCGCGGCGAGCGGCACGGCCTCATGACCCTCGTGATGAGCCGCCAGCGCGGGCGCTGGGCGGTCGACGCGGCGCAGAACGCGGACCAGACTTCGAATTGATCAACGATAGAAAGGAGATTCCGATGCTCAAGAGACTCGTCACGACCCTGGGCCTCTGCCTGACTCTCGCCACCATCGCGGCCTGCGGCCGCGCGGAGGCGGAGTCGGCCAAGGCGTCCGCGCCGGACCGCGTGGCGCGCGGCAAGTACCTCGTCAACGCGATCGGCTGCAACGACTGCCACACGCCCTTGAAGATGGGGCCGAAGGGCCCGGAGCACGACATGAGCCGCTACCTCTCGGGGCACCCCGAGAAGTCCCGGATGCCCGAGGTGAAGGTCAACCCGGGGCAGTGGGTGGGCGCGCCGACCATGACGGAGTTCCACGGGCCCTGGGGCAAGAGCTACACCGCGAACCTGACCCCGGATGTGAACACCGGCCTGGGCATCTGGACCGAGGACATGTTCGTCCGCGCCATTCGCGAGGGGAAGCACATGGGCCAGTCGCGCCCCATCATGCCGCCGATGCCGTGGCCGGCCTACCGCAACCTGAGCGACGAGGATCTCAAGTCGATCTTCGCGTACCTGCGGACGATCCCCCCGATCACGAACCACGTGCCGGACTACCAGCCGCCCTGTGACCCGGCTGACGAGAAGTAGCTTGAGACGCCTGAGAATTGAAAGGAGAACCGCCATGCTGCCCCGCGTAGCGATTGCCGGCGCCCTGCTGTTGATCCTGGGTTGTGCGGAGGACGCGAGCGTCCGCGCGCGCCTCGCCAACTTCGACGACCTCGACTTCAACGTGTTCACGAACCAGAAGTGGGACGAGCTCCATCGGAGCCATTCCCAAGACATCCTCGTCCACTGGCCGGACGGGCGGACGACGAAAGGCATCGAGGCGCACATCCAGGATCTGAAGGCGCTCTTCGCCTGGGCGCCGGACACCCGCATCTCGCAGCATCCGGTCGCCTTCGGCACGGGGGACTGGATCGCGGGGATCAGCGTCATGGAAGGAACGTTCAGCAAGCCCCTCTCGATCGGCGATGGGAAGACGATCCCGCCCACGGGCAAGTCCTTCAAGGTGTCGGTGTGCACCCTGGGACACTGGAGGGGCGACGTCATGGACGAGGAGTATCTCTTCTGGGACAACCAGGAGTGGATGAAGCAGATCGGCCTCGCCCGGGCGGGCTCACCCTGACGACGGCTAGCGGGGCGCCGCCGTGCTCAGGATGCTCTTGAGCCCGGCGCCCCAGCTGTTCTTTGAATCGAGGAATTGCGACGCCACGCGGGCGCAGGCCTTGCGCCGGGCCGCGAAGAAGGTCGCGTCGCCCGCCAGGCGCTCGATGGCGGCGCGGTAGCCGGCGACGTCGTCGGGAGGGACCTCGACGGCGGCGTCGGCCACCGAGCCGAGCGCGGGGCAGACCCGCGAGGTGATGACCGGCCGTCCGCTCAGGACCGCCTCGCTGACCACCGCGTTGTACCCTTCGGTGAAGGTCGAGCGCGTGGGGACGACGACGGCGTGGCTGCGCGCGAAGCGCTCCCGCAGCGCCGCGCCCGGCACGAAGCCGTGAAGGCGGAAGCGCTCGCCAAGCCCCGCCCGGGCGACGTCGGCCTTCAGGCCCTCGAGTCGCGAGCCGTCGCCGCAGAGGTCGAACTCGATGTCCTTGCGGCCCTCGCGGTCGAACTGCCGCGCGATCTCCAGCAGGTCGTCCACGCCCTTGTTCTGCTCGATCCGGCCGACGAAGAGCACCCGGAAGGGCGGTGTCGACTCCGCCCGGGACGAAATCCCGTCGAAGGTCGCCGCCCGGTAGTAGGGCAGGAAGGGGACAACGGGCCGGCTCTGTCCGCCGGTGAGGGTGGCGACCTGCTCGACGCAGGTGCCCGGATGGCTCAGGACCCCGAGGCAGTCGCGCGCGAAGAGCGGCCGCGCCCAGCGCAGGAGCGCGCGGCCGACGACGCCGGGCTGGTGGAGGACGGGCCAGAGCGTGTTGTGCAGGCAGACCACGACCTTGATGTCGTGCCGGGCGGCCTTCTTGAACGGGAACCAGTGGGTGCCGTGCCCGCTGACGACGATCGCGTCCGCGCGGAACTCGAGGGCGGAGCGTAGCAGGCCGCGGGTGTAGCGGACGCGGCCGGCGTGCCACTTCAGCCCGGAGGCGCCGTTCCACGGCACGGGCCGGTGCTCGACCCGGATGCCGCGCTCCTCGACCGTCTCGACCCGGGGATTGCTGCTGATGACCCAGGCTTCGGCGCCGAGCTCCTTGCAGACGTCGAAGAACTGACGGGAGTAGGCGACGTCGGGGACGTACGGGTCGTCCTCCCCGCGGAGCCAGAGGCGAAAGGTCCCGATGCTGTCTCCTGGGCCGCTGGAGTACAGGATCCGCATCGGGTCCGATTCTAGCAGCCCGTTCCCGGCAGGCGCAAGCCGGCCCGGCGGGCGCCGAGTTCTGCGGCTTCCGCACCCGGCGCGGGGGGAAGGGGTAAGATATCTGCGATGGATTCCGACTCCCGACCCCTGACGGACCCGGAGCGCCTCTACCTCCAGTGGCACACCGTCCGGGCCCGCGGCGGCAGCCTCAGGGAGATCCTGCTCGGCGGCTGCTTCGGCGCGGGCTGCCTGTCGACGCCCGTCCTGCTGGGCCTTCTCATCTGGGGCCTGCGGCTCAGCAGTCCTCCGTGGCGCGCGTGGGCCATCTGGGGGCTTGGCGCCTTCGGGCTGGTCTGGGTCATCATCGTGAGCACCGGCCTGGTGCAGCGCCGGGCCCGCGCCGCGCGCTCGACCGACACCCGCAAGGCCATGGAGGTCGACCTCGCCGGCGGCATCGCGCGGATCCAGCGCCACAAGGCGAGCGCGCTCCTGCTGGCGTATTCGGCGCAGCGCACCGAGCGCACCTACTTCGTCCGCCTCGAGGACCAGCGCGTCCTCTTCCTCGCCCCCTGGACCCCGCCCGGCTGCGACGTGAAGGGCATGGAATTCCGGCCGGACGAGCGGGGCTTCCCGAGCCGCGAGTTCGAGATCGCGACCGGCCCCGACTCGCAGCTCCTCCTGGAAGTCCGGGGGACGGGCGAGCCGCTGCGTCCGGAGGCCGAGTTCGACATGGCGCAGGGGCTGCGCCGCATCCGCTCCGGCGACTTCGTCAAGGTCGCCTGGGAGGACGTCCGCAAGACCTACGGCCAGCCCGGCGCTTAGCGCTTATCGACCGGCGCCGGCTTGTCGATGACGCCCCGCTCTTGGCCCTGCTGCGTCGACGCGGCGTCCTGGAACGGGACCACCGGGATCGTGGTGCCGGGCGGCACGAACGACGGGTCGCAGTAATCCAGGAAATGCGCCGTGCCATTCAGGATGCCGGCCTCTTTTCCTAGCGCCTCGATCTCCTCGAAGTCAGGGCGCCGCAGCGAGAGGTTCGTGTACTTCACCCGGTCCGGCGGCTTCCGCAGCACGTACTCCAGCAGCCGCGGGTCCTGGTTGTAGTAGTTCCGGGCCACGAACTGGGCCGCCTGCATCCGGTTGTCCATCTTCTGGTCGAGCCAGACGCCGCTGCGGGCGATGCCGTCCACGAGCGCCTGCACGCGCGTCCGGTCCCTCTGGATGACTTCCTCCCGCACCGCGAGGACGCAGGAGATGAACTCGGGCCAGACGTCCTTCGTGAAGTAGAGCACGCGCCCGTAGCCGTCCATCTCGGTCTGGGCCATGAAGGGCTCGCCCGACGTGACCCCGTCGACCGCGCGCGCGTAGAGCGCGGCGGGCATGTCGGGCGGCGGCATCTCGACGAGGTTCACGTCGCTCAGGCTCATGCCCTGTTCCTTCAGGACCTTGTAGATCAGGAAGCGCTGGTTCGAGTAGCGGTTGGGCACTGCGACGGTCTTGCCCTTCAGGTCTCGGATCTTGAAGATCCCGGAGTCCTTGTGGACCATGAGAGCCGTACCATCGCGGTGGCCGAGATAGACGATCTTCACGGGGACGCCATCCTCGCGCAGCTTCATCGCGAGCGGCGCCAGGATGAACGTGGCGTCCGTGTGGCCCGAGAGGAACGCCTCCTTCAACTCCGGGAACCCGCTGAACCGAACCGGTTCAAATCCGCCCTCCCCCTTCAGATTCTTCTGAATGAAGTGGTTGACGGGGCAGGTGAGGTGTCAGGTGACGGGCAGGAACCCGACCTTGAAGGACTGCTCCGGTCCTTCCACCTTCCGGAAGACGCCCAGGTTGAGCCAGGCGTGCATCCCGCTGATGAAGACGACCCAGAGCAGCGTCCCGGTCAGGACGGCTTTCTTGAAGGACATGGGGGGCCACCATATCGCGGCGGGATCCGGAATTCAAGAACCTCGGATCAGCACGCGGTCGGCAGCTCGATCCAGAAGTGGCTGCCGCGGCCGGGCGACGACTCCACGCCGACTTTTCCGCCCATGCGGTCGACGGACTTCCGCACGAGCGCTAGTCCGATGCCCACTCCGGGGTAATCGGTGGCGGCGTGGAGTCGTTCGAAGATCCGGAAGATCCGGATCTGGTGCTCCGGCGCGATCCCGATGCCGTTGTCGATCACGCTCAGGCGCACCGTCCCGTCCGCCGTCTCGGCGCGGATCCGGATCTCCGGAGCCACGCCCGGCGGCACGAACTTGATCGCATTCGAAAGAAGATTGGTCAGGGCCTGCTGCAGGAGGATGCGGTCCGCCCGGATCCCGGGGAGCGGCTCCTCGACGACGACCCGGGCGTTCCGTCCCCGGATCTCCGGGTCCATCGCGTCGAGGATCGACGTCAGCGTCTCCTTGAGGTCCGTCGGCTCCAGCGTGATCTGGGACCGCGAGAGCCGGCTGTAGTGGAGCAGGTCCTGGATGAGGCGGTCCATCCGGCAGGCGGCGCGGCCGATCCGCGAGAGGCAGTCCACCCCGTCGTGGTCCAGGGGGCGCTCGGGGTAGTCCTCGAGCAGGACCTGGCTGAGGCCGCACATCGCCCGCAGCGGCGCCCGCAGGTCGTGCGATACGCTGTACGTGAAGGTCTCCAGCTCCTCGTTCGCGGCGCGCAGCTCGGCGGTCCGGGCCGCGACGCGGTTCTCGAGCGTCTCGTTCAGGCGGCGGATCTCCTCCTCGGCCTTGCGGCGCTCCTCGGCCTCCAGGCTTACGGTGATCCGGTCGGCGATCGACGAGGCGAAGTCCTGGTCCGGCGGCGGCCAGTCCCGCAGGGCGCCGACGTGCTCGTGGCAGAGGACGCCCGCGAGGACGCCGTGCATGCGGATCGGGACGTCCAGCATGGAGCTGATGCCGTTGGGCTCCAGGTAGCCGGCCGTGAACTCGGATGTCCGGGGATCGCTGTAGGCCCGCTCGGCCGACACGACCCGGCTTTCGTCGAGCGCGCGGAAGTAGCGGGGGTAGTCCTTCACCTCCAGGCGCTGCCCCTTCTCGAACGACCGCTCGCTGCGGCGATACATCAAGTCGCAGGTGATGGCCCGGTGGTCGGGCGTGAACCCCCAATAGCTCACCCGCTCCACCTCGAGCGTCTCCGCGTCCGCCTCGAGGATCCGTCGCAGCATGGACTCGAAGTCGTCCTGGGGGGTCCGCGCCAGTCCGAGGAGCGCGTTCTGGCGGCGGATGGTCCGGTCGGAGTCCTTCTGCCGCCGCTCCTCCTCCGCCTCGGTCTCCGTGACGTCCCGCACGATGCCCACCACCCCGACGACGGCGCCGGAGCGGTCGCGGTAGGGCGACGAGGTCCGGCGGTACAGGTGTCCCCCGCGGGACGGCGGGGCCTCGAAGGTGAGCAGCTCCGGGACGCCGGTCTCCATGACGCGGTGGTCGACCTCGATCACCTGCCAGGCGGTCCGGACGGGCAGGAGCTCCATGACGTCGCGTCCCGGCACGTCCCGCACGGGCCGCCCCAGGATCCGGGCGGCCGCGGGGTTGACCAGGAGGTAGCGGCCCTCGCGGTCCTTGACCTCGATGCCGTCGGGATTGTCGGCCGTCAGCGCGGCCAGGAGCTCCAGCGGTGTTTCGGAGACGATGCCCATGAGCGCCGTTCCAATATCTGGAAGAACCGTCCTACGGGTTCATCCAATGTATCGCGGCGGACTTTTTCAAGGGCGAAAACGGAGCAGGTTCTAACGGCCTCGAACATAGCCGCCGCCGCGGGGGCGGTGGTAGCCGCGGACCCAGTAGCGCGGGAGGCCGCCGTGCTTCGTCAGCTTCCGCGAGTGCTGGACGTCCTGCTTCTGGAAGAGGTAGGGGTTGAAGCCGAAGTAGCCCTGGGACTCGGCCTTCTTCGGCTCGGCCTTTTTCTTCTCGTCGGCCTTCTTCTTGTCCTCCGCCTTGCGCTCGGCGAGCTCCTTGCGGGCGCGCTCGCGCTCGGCCGCCTCTTCCTTCTCCAGCTCCTCCTCGGTGAGGGCGAGTCGCTTGAGCTCCTCGTCGGTCGCGCGCGCCTCGTCCAAGAGCTTCAGGTTGTAGACCGAGATCCACCATCCTTCGTAGGCGTCCTCGGCGGTCTCGGGGGTGATCTCGATCGTGACGCCGTCGCGCTCGATCTTGCCGGGCTTGAGCTGCAGCGAGCGCAGCGCGGCGACGTCCTTGGGATCGCCGAGCAGCGAGGCCATCACCTCCAGGCACTCCTGCTTCGCGGCATCGCTCTTGAGGAGCTCCTTCATGACGCCGATCTCGAGGCCCGCGGGGTCGTCGGGGTCGCCGTAGAGGTTGAACTCCGTGTTGCCGCTCCGGTGGGACATGTAGGGCACGTTCTTGAGGATGCCCTTGTCGATCACGGTGGCGGGGATCTGGCGGAGCTGCCCGGCCCAGGGGCGGGCCGCGACGACCTCGATGCAGCGGTCCCAGCGCGCCAGGCGGGCGCTGGCGGCGGGCGCCACCGCCTCGGGCGCCTTCTTCTCCATCGACTCGATCTCGATGCGGTCGATCGTCACGGTCGCGTACTTGAGGCGGACCACGACGGCGCCGTCGGCTTCCTTCACGACCACGCCTTCGAGGGTCCCGCCGTTCTTGAGACGGATCGTGTCCGCCGAAGCGGCGGTCGCCATGCAGAGCAGCCCGAGCAGTGTCCAGCGGTTCATCGTCGTCGTCCTCCCGTTCCGAAACAGACTATCTGACGGAGGCGGGAGAAACAAGTTACCGGGATTGCGCTCAGAAGAGCGGCAGCGGCTTGCCGTCGCAGGCCTGGAGCGGGCGGCCGTCCTGGTCCTGCACCGTGAAGCTCGGGTCGATCCCCAGCGCGTGGAAGATCGTCGCCTGCAGGTCCTCGGGGCCGCAGGGATTCTCCAGCGGCTCCGTGCCCATCGGCGTCGACTTCCCGTAGACCTGGCCGCCCTGGATGCCGCCGCCGGCGAAGGCGACCGAGTAGCAGGACGGGTAGTGATCGCGGCCGCCGCCGCGGTTGATCTTCGGCGTGCGGCCGAACTCCGTCAGCCACACCACCAGCGTCTCGTCCAGACGGCCGCGCTCGGCGAGGTCCGCCACGAGCGCCGAGGAGGCCTGGTCGAGCGGCGGCAGCATGTCCTTCTTGAGCCGGTTGAAGTTGTCGGCGTGCGTGTCGAAGTGGGACCCGACCGACCCGTTGAGGTCTCCCGCGGCGCAGAACACCGTCACGAGCGGGATGCCCGCCTCGGTGAGCTTGCGCGCCTGGAGGACGCTCTGCCCGCAGATGTGGTCGCCGTACGCCTCGCGGAGCGCCCTCGGCTCGCGGCTGAGGTCGAAGGTCGCGGCCGCGCGCGCATCCGCCATGAGGTCCAGCGCGCGCCCGCGCCACTCCGTCATCGGCGCCGTCTCGTTTCCCGACAGACCGGCCGGGGATGCGCCTTCCAGTCCGTCCAGCAGCGCGCGGCGGGATTCGAGCCGCGAGCGCGAGACGTCGGGGCTCAGCTGGATTTCGATTGTGCCCGCCTCCTCGGACTTGCCGTCGTAGGGAAGTCCTCCCGGCGGCCGGCAGATGATCGGGTCGTAGGAGATTCCGAGGAACCCGCCGTCGAGGCCGTTGGCCCGGCCGGCGTCGCCGAGGGGATACGGCAGCGACACGGTGCCGGGGAAGGGGGCGGGGACCTTCGCCCCGTAGGCGCGGGCGACCTGCGCCCCCAGGCTGGGCCAGTCTTTCCGCGACACCCGCCAATTCTCCAGCGCGAAGGGCGGCGCGTGGCCCGTGAGGTTCCAGTACGCCGCCGGACGGTGTCCTGCCGCGCCGTGGTGGACGCTGCGGACGACCGCGAGGCGCCGGGCCTGCCGGGTCAGCCGCGGCAGGTGCTCCGAGAGCTCCATGCCGCCGACGGCGCTGCGGATCGGGCGGAACTCGCCGCGGATGTCGCTCGGCGCGTCGGGCTTGGGGTCGAAGGTGTCGAGGTGGCTCATGCCGCCCCAGGCGAAGAGGACGATGCAGGATTTCGCCTTCCCGAAGCCGGCGGACGCCGGCCGCGTGCGGGCCAGGCCGGAATTCTGGAGGGCCAGAAGGGCGGGGACCGAGAGGCCGCCGATCCCCAGACGGAGGATGTCGCGCCGGGTCAGCAGGGAATTCGCGCCCATCGGGGACTTCCTCGACCGCCGTCTTACCCGCTCCGGTCCTGGCTAGTGCGCGTTAGCAGCTATTTTACGCGCGGCGTTTGGGGGGCGTGGCCGGGATTCGGCGGGAAAGTCCCGAAAACCCCGGTTTTATTCGGGCAGGAGTGGGGTGCATTCTTCGTTGAGGATCCGGTAGATTTCGTGCATGGTCGCCCGATACTCCGGCGTGTCCGGACCTGCGACATGAGGGTTGAGGATCTCGTAGCGTCCGAACCCGACGAGGATGAGCGGGGCGGCCTGGCTCATGGGCCCCAGATCGCGGAGCACGAAGGAGATCATGATGGAGATGCCGTCGGCGGCATAGACGTCGAGAAACTCCGCGGCAGGCAGGGCCATTGCGGCCTTGCCGCCCAGGTTCTCCTTCCGGTTCTTCTCGTCCCTCTCCTCCAGTTTCCTCGCGTACTCCGGGTTCGCCACCTGGGTCCATCCGTGGAAGTACCGGATTCCATGCTGGTTGACATGCTTGGTCCTGCGGAACGCCTTCATCGACGGATGCCGCTCGCCGAGGGCTTGCAGGCGGTCTCCGATCCGGTCGCGAACGGCCCGCTCCTCGGCGGTCATCCTGGTCGGTCTGGTGAACCCCATGCGCCTGCTCCTCTACCGCCCCTTCACCTGCGCCCAGGCGTCGTCGAGCTTCCTCTTGAGGTCGGGGGAGAGCTCCTTGAGGATCGAGCAGCGCTTGAGCTCCTCCTCGGGCGGGTTGGCGACGCGGTCGTCGAGGACGTCCTTCTTGATCAGCTTCTGCGCGGCCTCGTTCGGGTTCGCGTAGGCGACCTCGTTCGAGATCGCCGCCGAGACGTCGGGGCGCAGGAGGTAGTCGATGAACTTGTGGGCGAGCTCCCGGTTGGGCGCGCCCTTGGCGACGCAGACGTTGTCCACCCAGATGGTGCCGCCTTCCTTGGGGATGACGAAGCCGATGTCTCCGTCGCGCTCCTTCGCGGCCTGGGCCTGCAGGGCGTCGCCGCTGTAGCACTGGGCGATCCAGGCCTCGCCCTTGATGAGGCGCAGCTTGGGCTGCCCGTCGAAGGCCTTCACCTTCGCGGCGATGAGGCGCTTCTTGCCCTTCTCGATCGCGTCCTCGCTGGGCGCGAACGCGGAGCCGCCCTCGACCCAGATGGCGGCCGCGAAGGCCTCGCGGGGGTCGTCGAGGATCGTGACGTGTCCCTCGACCTTCGGGTCCCAGAGGGCCGCCCAGGACACGGGCGCCGGGTCGACCTTCTTCTTGTTGTAGGCGATCCCGGTGGTGCCCCACATGTAGGGGACGGAGTACTCGTTCTTCGGGTCGTAGTCGAGTCCGCGGAAGCGCGGGGCGATGTTCTTGAAGTTCGGCAGCTTGGCGAGGTCGATCTTGTCGACCAGCCCCTTGGCGACGAAGGCGCGCATCACCTCGTCGCTGGGGAAGACGACGTCGAAGCCGGAGCGGCCGTTCGCCAGCTTCGCCCGCAGCGTCTCGGCGGACTCGAAGTAGTCGAGCACGACGCGGCAGTCGAACTCCTTCTCGAAGTTCTTCACCGTGTCGGGCGCGAAGTAGTCGGCCCAGTTGAAGACATGAAGCTCGGGTTTCGCGGGCGAGCACCCGGCGACGAAGAGCAGAGCCAGCGCGAGCCTTTTCATCGTCCTCCCCCTGCGACCGGCACGCGGGAGATCTTCAGCGCCGCCACGATCAGGGCGAGCGACGCCGCGAGGATCACCGTCGACATGGCGTTGATCTCGGGCGTCACCGCGAAGCGCACCATCGAGTAGATGCGCATGGGCAGCGTCCCGTTTCCCGGGCCGGTCGTGAAGTACGTTATCACGAAGTCGTCGAAGGACAAAGTAAACGCGAGCACCGCGCCGGAGAGCACGCCCGGCAGGATCGCCGGCAGCGTGACCTTCCGGAAGGCGTGCCAGGGCGTCGCCCCCAGGTCCTGGGCGGCGAGCTCGATCGAGCGGTCCATGCCCTGCAGGCGGGCCGAGACGACGACCGCGACGTACGACAGGTTGAAGGTCGTGTGCGCGGCGGCGGCCGTGAGGAGCGAGAGCGGGACGCTCAGGGCCTCGAAGAGCGAGAGCATCGCGATGGCCAGCACGATGTCCGGCACCATGACCGGGAGCGTGACGAGGGTCGTGTAGAGGCTCTTGCCCCGGAAGGCGGAGCGCGCCGCCAGGGCCGCCATGGTGCCCAGCACGGTGGAGGCGACCGTGGAGATCGCCGCGATCGCCAGCGTGTTGCCCAGCTCGCGGTGCAGGGTGGCGTTCTCGGCCAGCTTGAGGTACCAGTCGAGCGTGAAGCCCGTCCAGCGGATCCCGTACGCCGACTTGTTGAAGGAGAAGAGGACCATCACCACGATGGGGGCGTAGAGGGCCGCCAGGACGAGGGCCGTGAAGGACCCGAGCAGCTTCCTCACACCAGGCCCTCCGACTTCTTGAAGCGCGAGTAGACCCAGGTGAGGGTGATGGTCAGGGTCATGAGGACGAGCGTGAGGGCCGCGCCGGCCTTCGCGTTGCTCAGCTTCATGAAGTACAGGTTGATCTGCCCGCCGATCATCCGGGTGGGTTCGTGGATGAATTCGGGGAGCGCGAAGATTCCCAGCACCGGGATGAACACGAGGATGCAGCCCGCCGCGATGCCCGGCATCGTGAGCGGCACCGTCACCTTCCAGAAGGTGCGGGCCGGCGAGGCGCCGAGGTCCTGCGAGGCTTCGAGGAGCCGCCGGGGCAGTTTCTCGATCGACCCGTAGAGCGGCAGAATCATGAAGGGGAGGAAGTTCTGCACGATGGCGAAGATGACGGCGCCCGTGTCGGACCAGCCCAGGGGGTCCAGGCAGAACTTGAGCGCGTAGGTCCGGACGAGCAGGTTGGTCCAGAACGGCAGCACGACGAGGAAGAGCAGCAGGTTGCGCCGCTTCGGCGCGCAGCCCGCGATGAAGTATGCGACGGGGTAGGAGACCGCGAGGCAGGCCGCGGTCGAGACGGCGGCGATCCAGAAGGAACGCCAGAAGAGCAGCCAGGTCTCCGCCCGGCCCAGCGCCTGCAGGCCGTCGGCCGAGAAGGCCGCCGCGGCCAGCACCGCGGTGGGCAGCAGGAGGAAGACCGCCAGCCACGCGGTCGGGGGCAGAAGGAGCGCGAGGAAGCGACCCTTCATCGAGGGAGCACCAGCACGTCCTCGGGGCGCCACGAGACGGTGGTCGTCTCGCCCACCCGGACGCGCGCGAGCGCGCCGTCGTTGGCATCCTCGACGAGGAGCCGGCGCTCGCCCGCCTTGAGGATGATCGACATCGACGCGCCCTGGTACAGCACCTCTTCGACGCGGGCGGGGAAGCCCGTCCCGCCGTTGAGCCTCATCTTCTCGGGACGCACGAGCAGCGTGACGTTCCCCGAGGCCGCGACCTCGATGGTGAGGCCGTCCGTCGTCCGCACGTTGCGGCCGTCCCCGGTCCCCTCGAAGAAGTTCCCGGAGCCCACGAACTCGGCGGTGAAGCGCGTGGCCGGACGCTCGTAGATCTCCTCGGGGCTGCCGACCTGCTCGACGCGCCCGCGGTTCATCACCGCGATGCGATCGCTCATGGCCAGCGCCTCCTCCTGGTCGTGGGTGACGAACACGAAGGTCATGGCGAGCTCGCGCTGGAGCCGCCGCAGCTCCTCCTGCAGGCCCTTGCGCAGCTTGAGGTCGAGCGCGCTCAGCGGTTCGTCCAGCAGCAGGACGCGGGGGCCCGTCACGATCGCGCGGGCCAGCGCCACGCGCTGCTGCTCGCCGCCCGACAGCGTGGTCGGCGAGCGCTTCTCGTAGCCGGCGAGGTTGACCTTCGCGAGCGCGCGCGCGACGCGGCCGTCGACGTCGTCGCTCTTCGCGATGCGCAGGCCGAACGCCACGTTCTCGGCGACGCTGAGGTGCGGGAAGAGCGCGTAGCTCTGGAACACCATGTTGACGTCGCGCCGGTGCGGGGGCACGCCGGCCATGTCGGCGCCGCCCAGCGTGATCGCGCCCGAGTCGTGGGACTCGAAGCCGGCGATCATGCGCATCAGGGTGGTCTTGCCGCAGCCGGAGGGTCCGAGGAGGCTGAAGAATTCGCCCCGGCGGATGCTGAGGGTCACGTCGTCCACCGCGCGCCGTCCGCCGAAGGTCTTCGTTACGCCGCGCAGGGTTACGTCGAGGTCGTCCACTTCGATCGCGATCTCCTAACTCCCTGCGTGTGTGATATCACAAATTTTTTTGTGAATCAATGCCGCGGGCCCGCGGCAAAATAAAAAACCCGGCGCACCGTGCGGTGCGCCGGGTCTTTTTGGGGAGGAGGGCGACGCGCGTTAGTTGCAGGGGCGCGTGGTCCAGTAGCCCGCGGCCACGCAGACCTGGCCGTAGATCGGCTTGCCGCAGTGGTCGTAGCCGGTGATGCGCATCTCGAAGCGCGGCGCGATCCAGATCCGCTCGACCCGGACGGGGCCGCGGCGGTGGTGCCGGTTGAACTCGCGGTGCTCGCGGCGCTCGTGGCGCGGCTCGTTCCCGCCCCGATACTGGCGCACGTCTTGCGCCTCGGCGCCGGCCACGCCGGCCAGGCCCGTCACTCCCAGGATCGCGGCCGTCAGGAAGGTCTTCATCGCTCGCTCCTTAAAAAGGTCGTACATCCCTCTGACGCCGGAGCGGTCCCGAACGTTCCCGAAAAAGTGAGTATTTACTCACCACGAGGCGGCGCGGGTTCCGCTTCCCGCGGAGGGTCGGGGAGGGGATAATCGCGGGGAGCCATGAACAAGACCCTGCTGCGCGTGGCGGCCGCGGGAGCGGTGCTGCTCTTCGCGGCGATCCTGCTGCACTCGTTCCGGGGCGCGCCCCCGCCCTCGCGGCGGACGGCGGCGCTCGAGCTTCCGGAGCCCGCGGCGCCCCCGGCGCCGGCGGAGAAGCCGCGGGTCCCGGAGCCGGGCCGCGCGGCCGCGAGCCCGGAGCGCCTGCTCCCGTACCTGGAGAAGCTCGGCCGCGCCCGCCTCGTGCGGGACCGCCGGAGCCTCGAGGAGCTGCGGCGCCGCTGCCCCCCGGTCTTCGAGGAGGACTTCGAGTGGATCCGCGCGCGCCTGCGCGGGGAACTGCTGGCGGCGGCGGGAGCGGCGGACCTGATCGCGGCCTTCGGGCGAAGCGACGGCGTGGGCGACCTGGCGGCCGTGCTCGCGGGACCGGCCTCGCCGCTCCTCAAGGACGTGGCGATCGAGTCGCTGGGCTCGCTCGGCGGCGACGGGGCCGCGGCGGCGTTGATCGGCGTCGTGCGAAACGATCCCGACGAGGGGTTGCGCGCGCGGGCGGCCGGCGCAATGGGCGGCTTCGCGGGCCCGGAGGCCTACGCGGTCCTTTCGGCGGCGCTGCGCGACCCGAGCTCCCTCGTGCGCTCGGCCGCCTCGGCGGCGCTGGCGCGCCTGCCGTCCCGCGAGACCGTCGACCGCCTCCTCTGGGCCCTCTCGGGCGAGGCGGACCCGCGCGTGCAGGCGGACTTCGCGATCGGCGCCTGGACCGCCGGGGGCGACGCGCGCCGTGAGGAGGTCATCCGCGCGATCGTCGAACGTCCCGCGCTGCTCGCCGCGATCCAGGAACGGCGGCGCACCCACGACGACTCGCGCTACGACCACCCCTGGCCGAGGTCGTTCTTCGAGGCGGGCCAGCCGACGGTCCCGCGGCCGCCGGGGACGCGCCGCATCGGGATCACGGTCGAGACCGGGCCTTCCGTCACGCTGCCGGAGCTTGCCGCGCGGATCTTCTCGGCGGCGCCGCTCGACCGCTACCGCGACTGGTTCCGCTTCCGGCGCGCGGAGGAGTTCCCGTCGCCGCGCTCCTACGATTCCTTCGGGGCCGCGGAGGGCGACGTGCCCTACGACGACCTCGACGGCACGGTCTTCCTCCGCTACCGGGACCCGAAGACCTTCGAGCCCGGCATCCTCGGCTACACGAAGGGCTGCGAGGCCGTCGTGAGCGACGTGTCGATGCTCCACGAGTTCGGCCACGCGTTCGCGCACCTGGCGGACGAATACCCGGACGGCAGCGGCTACGACGCCGCGAACGTGGCCCGGCAGCTGCCCGCGCCCTGGGAGCGCCTGGTCCGCGCCTCGACACTGCCGGAGCCGCTGCGGCGGGACAAGACGTTCTTCGTCCCGTCGGGGGATTGCCACCTCGCGAACCGTCCGTCCCCGACGCGCTTCTGTCCGGTGTGCCAGCTCGCGATCCACGCCCGGCTCGCGGAGCTGATCGGCGCGCCGCTGCCCTGGTAGCTACTCTTCGTCCATCAAGGGCGACATGCGGAGCGCCAGCGCGTCCCCCGAGGGCGTGAGGAGATAGACCGTGTCACCGACGACGGTCGGGCATCCGGTGATGGTGGGCGTGCCGTCGTAAAGGCTGCGATCGTTCAGCCGCTCGACCACGACCTGGCGGACCCGCTTGGGCGGCGATTCGCGGAGATCCAGCCGGAGCAGCGTCTTGCCCGTGGCGGGCGCCACCACGATCAGCTCCCGCCGATCCGACCCCGCGTAGACGCGGCCCCGCTCGTCCGTTGCCAGCGTCGAGTGCCCGAGGCGGCGGCAGGGCACGCTCCAGAGGACGGCGCCGTCGCGCTTCCGCAGACCGACCAGGGCGGTTCGGGCGTGCGCCACCAGGACGTCCCCGACTCCGATCAGGCCGACCGCGCCCTGGCCGTACTCCGCCAGGTCCGTCTCCCAGACGCGATTCCCGTTGCGGGACGAGAGGGCGATGCAGCTGCCCGACTCCTCCTGGTTCGCGGCGTAGCGGTGGGTGACGACGTAGAGGCGCTCGGCGTCGACGACCGGCGTGAGGGCCCCGACGCCGTCCACGGGCGTGGTCCACTCCAGGGCGCCCGTCTGTGCGTCCAAGGCGACGAGGGAATGGCCCCAACTGACCGCGTAGACCCTCTGGTCGTGGAGGACCGGATTGAAGACGTCCGCTTTGTGGGAGGGCTCGCGTCCCTTCAGCTCGGGCGAGGTCCAGAGGCGCCGGCCCGTGGACGCTTCCACGCAGACCACCCGACCCGAGCGCGCCCCGGACCAGACCCGGTTCCCGGAGACGAAGAGGGACGAGTCGTTGTAGAGCGACTGGTCCGGAGGCTTCGGCTCCCCCCAGAGGTCGGCGAAGCCCTGATGCCAGTACCGCTCGCCGCTGGCGGGATTCAGCGCCTGCACCCCCACGTCCGGCCCGCGGGGACAGGCCGCCAGCACGGTCTTGCCCGCCACGACGGCGTGGCCGCGGTAATCGCCGGGGAGCCTCCATCGGATCTGCCCCGTCTCCGCGTCGAGCCCCACGAACTGACCCTCGATCGTGAACACCGCGACGCCGGCGCCCACGGCCGGAGCGAGGGGCCCCATGGTGACGTATCCGACGGGGAGGCGCCAGAGCTGCTTCGGCGCGGTCAGGCGCTCGAGGATGTCGCTGATCCGTCCGCGCGTCTCGGCATCCGCCGCCCGTTTCTCCTCGCCGCGCAGCAGGAGCAGCGCCGGACGGCCCGACTTTCGGACGAGCGCCTCCAGGTCCGCTTCCGCCTGCTCCCGGACCTTGGGCGCGTCGTCCTTCAGCAGCGGGATCAGGCGGCGGAGGGACGACTCGATCTCCTGGGCCTCGCGGCCGGGGAACGACGGTCCGACCCCTCTGAAGAGCAGGAGTCCCAGGGCGCCCAGGAGGAACGCGGCGGCGGCCGCGGTCATCCACGACGGCTTCCGGCGGATCGGCCGCAGGCGGGGAAGGATCTCGTCGGCGGCGCCGATCGACGCCCACGCGTCGCGGCACTGGGGGCAGTCCTGGAGATGGCGCGCCTGCTCGGGACCGGGCGCGTCCAGTCGGCGCGACTCCAGGAGCTCGATGAAGTCGTCGGGCGTCAGGCAGGTCATCGGTCGGCCTCGGAACGGCAAAGGGTTTCCAGGCGGCGCAGCGCGTAGAACAGGCTGGAGCGGATCGATCCCGGAGGCTTGCCCAGGATCCGTCCGATCTCGACGGAGCTGCGGGACTCGAAATAGCGGAGCTCGAGGATCCGGCGCTCCTCGGCGGGCAGCGCCTTCAGGGCCTCCCGCAGGGCGTCGTCGGGAGGCCGTGGAGCCTCGGGCGCGGCGGGCTCGGGGGCGGCCGCGGCCCGCTCGCGCGGGCGGCGCCGGAGCGCGTCGTACCACTTGCGGCGGAGGATCCGGAGGAGCCAGGCGCCCGCCAGCTCGGGCTGGCGGAGCTGGCCGACCGACGCGACCGCGGAGAGAAGGGTTTCCTGGACCAGGTCCTCCGCCTCCTCGCGGGAGCGGGCCAGGCGCGCCGCCAGGGCCCGGAGCTCGGGCAGGTGCTCGGTCAGGTCGTGTGGGTCCAGGGTCATGCGGGCGTCCGCTCGGTCATCCATCGATCATGGCTAGACGGGAGCGCCCGCTCAAGTGTTGAAAAAAAACGGCGCCAGGGGGTGTTTCGACAGCCTGGATTCTCTCTGATTGGCCACGGAAAACACGGAGGGGAATTCTGCTCGGTGTCCTCTGTGGCCGATGACGCGGGAGTCGACGTCTTTAGAAACACGTCCCTAGCGGCGTTTCGCGCGGGCGTGGAGGCCGACGAGGAAGGCCGCCGCCAGGGCCAGCAGGGCCGCGGCTCCGAGGAACGACACCCGGCCGCGGTAGGCCTCGTTGCTCCCGTCGGTGAAGACCAGGAAGAACACCTCGTCGAGGACCATGGCGCTGCCGATCCCCAGGGCGACCAGCACGAGGCGGCGGGCGCGGGCGCCGAACGCGAGCAGGAACGCGGAGGCGATCTGGATCAGCGCGCCCGTGAAGAGGTGGTGGACGCGGAAGCCGCCGACGTAGATGTGGAAGTTCGGGTGGCTGAAGAAGTGCAGGAAGGTCCGCTGGATCGCGAAGGTGAGGAGCATCGGGGCCAGGATTAGGACGAGGGGGTTCAGGGCGTCGTCCTGACGGTCCATGTCGCACCCTCCGTGAAATAAAAAAACGCGGAGGGCTCGCCCCGCTCCTCCGCGTTTCGTTGGTTCGCAACCTTTGGTTAGTTGTCGTCGTCCTTGCCCATCAGGTTCTTCGGGATCGGGATGCCCAGGACGAAGGCCTTCCACTCCTCTTCCATCTTCTTGATGTCGTAGCCCGCGAAGGCCTTCTCGGTGGCCTTCTGCCAGTCGCCGCCCGTCTTGAGGGCTTCGAGCATCTTGGACGGGATCGCGTGGTAGCCCGCCTTCTTGGCCACCGGGGACTGCTGGAAGAAGTAGTTGATGGCCCAGCCTTCCGCGTAGCAGAGGCCGGCGTTCTTGTAGTAGTCCATCTGCTCGTAGTGGAAGATCTTCTCGAGCGCGACGTGCTCGTTCTTCTTCACGGCATCGTGGATCGTCTTGATGCGCCAGTCGTTGATCCCGATCGTGAACTTGCTGCGACCCTTGCCCCAGTCGCCGCCGAAGAAATAATCGCCCATGCCCTCGTTGAGCCACGACGGCACGTAGATCCGGCGGCCGCGGCCCATCATGTAGAACATGTACTGGTGGAAGGCCTCGTGGTAGAGGATCTTGAAGGTGACCTCCTCCGCGGGCTTCTCCTCGGCGATCGTGAACTCCTCCTTGGAGTCGAGCGTCACCTTGTCGCCCTCGAACTTGTAGGCGACGACCTCTTCCTGGCCGGGGCTCCAGTACGCCGCCACGCCGGGCGACGCGAAGCCGTACTGCATGAAGTCCTCTTCGCGGTCGAAGACCTTCACGCGGCACTGCGGGATGCCCTTGGCGGACGGGATCACCTGCTTGTAGAGCATGAGGATGTTCTCGAGCTCCTCGCCGCACTTCTTGGCGTAGTCGGCCGAGGTCGCGTACTCGATGAGGTAGCTGCCCTTCGAGGAGCGCAGCATGTTCCAGTCGCTGCAGAGCGCGCCCTTGTCCAGCTTGACGGTCATGCCCTGGCGCGTCGCGCCGTCGTAGATCCAGAACGTCTTGGCCGCCTGGTCGAAGAGCTTCAGCGCGTGGCCGAAGTCCTCCTGGCTGACGGGCGGGTTCGTGTTCTGCTTGGTCGACTTCACGCCGTTGATGACGGTCGTGATCCGGATGAAGCCGTTCTCCTCGGAGCCGGAGCGCCAGGTCCCGACCAGCGCCAGGGCGCGGCGCTCGCCGACGTAGAAGTAGATGACCAGGCGGTCGCCTTCGTCCGTCGTGTAGGTCTTCCGCACGTAGGACATCTTGCCCTGCTGCTGGGACTTCGACTCTTCCTTCAGCTTCTTGTAGCGCTCCTCGAGCTCGCTCACGACCTTGTTCTCGAGCTGGTTCACGTCGGTCGCGGCGTAGACCTTGAAGACCTGCATATGCAGCTTGTCGAGGTAGGGCGCCGTGTAGCGGGCGATGCGGATGCACTGGCCCTTGTACTCGACCTCACTGTTGTCGTAGTCGTTGAACCACTGGGCCATCGGCGGGACGCCCTTCCAGCCGTCGGGCGGCAGGAACTCGTAGGCGTACCACGAGTCCTGGTGGGGCCGCTTGTACATGCCCGTCTTCTGGAGCGCCGCGACCGCGAGCTTCAGGCCGATCGTGTTGATCTTGTCCGAGATCTCGATCATGTGGTCGAGGTAGACCCAGGTGCCGCGGAAGCGCGAGCGCAGTTCGCGCAGCTTGGCCTGGGCTTCGGCGAGCTTGTTGTCCTTCTCGAGCGCGGTGGCGGCATCGAGGAGCGCCTGCGCCTTGTTCTCGCGCTCGGCCTGCTTCGGGTCCGACGGCTTCTTCTTGGTCGGCGGATCCTGGGGCTTGTCCTGCGTCGACCCGGACGTCTGGCCGCCCAGCAGGACGGCGGCGCCGAGGAAGAGGGCGGTCCAGGCGCGGCGGATACTCGTGTCAGGCATCGGGGAATCCCCTACTCAAAACCCATTCCTAATGTGTCCAAAAACTATACAACAGGAGAGGATAACGAAGAGAAAATTTGAAAACAATCCCGCGCTTTCCCTCCCTGGACACCCCAGTTAGACGTAAAAGGGCCCCCTCCGTTCGCGGAAAACGGCAATCCCCCGTCGAATCGACCCTCCCCGGACCGCGCGCCGCCGTATAATGTCCGCCTCGCGGCCCCGTATAAGTAGTACGAACCCCCTCTCGGAGGCTCCATGCTGCGACCGATGCTGGCCCTGATCCTCGCGGTCCTCTGCCAGGACATTCCCGAAGCGCTGCGGCTCCCCGAGACGGAGTTCGCCCGCCGGCGGACCGAGATCGTCGAACGTCTCACCGACGGCGCCATCGCGATCGACGCGGGCCCGCTGGCCGAGGTGGGCAGCGACGCCAACACGCCCGTCTTCGACTTCAAGTACCTGACGGGCTTCCACGATCCCGACGGCATCCTCGTCCTGGCGGGGAAGAAGAGCGCCGTCTTCGTCAGCGAGATCCGGAAGGTCCCGGGCATCGAGACCGTCCTCAAGGTCGACCAGTTCGAGGCCTGGGCCGGGGAAAACCTGCCCAAGCAGTCCCGCGTCTACACCAAGCTCCGGGCGAAGAACCTGGCGTCGCTGAGCGCGGCGGTGGGGAACGCGGAGCTCGTCGGCTCGAAGCTCGGCCCCGAGCTGACGAAGCTGCGCCTGATCAAGGGGGAGGCGGAGCTGCGGCTCATGCGCAAGGCGGCGGATGCGACCAACGCGGCCCACGTGGCGGCCATGAAGACGGTCCGGCCCGGCCTGAACGAGCGCGAGATCCACGAGCTGGTGGTGTCGACCTTCAAGAAGGAGGGCTGTCCCGAGCTCGGCTTCCCGCCCATCATCGCGGCGGGGAAGAACGGCACGATCCTCCACTACATGAAGAACGAGAAGGAGATCGGGAAGGACACCCTGATGGTCGTGGACATCGGCGCGGCCATCGAGAACTACGTGACGGACATCACGCGCACGCTGCCGACGTCGGGGAAGTTCAGCGAGCAGCAGCGCAAGCATTACCTCTGCGTGCTCGACGCCCAGAAGGCGGCCGAGGCGGTCTGCAAGCCCGGCGCGACCTTCAGCGACCTGGAGCGCGCGGCGCGCAAGGTCTTCGAGGACCGCGGCCTCACCGACTGGTCCTACGCCCACTCCAAGGACTTTCAGGTGCGCCACGGCCTGGGCCACTACGTCGGCATGGCCGTCCACGACTCGGGCTCGTACCGCGAGAAGTTCGCTCCCGGCATGGTGATCACGATCGAGCCGGGCTGGTACGACAAGGATGCCGGCTACGGCATCCGCATCGAGGACACCTACGTCATCACCAAGGACGGCTTCGACCGCCTCTCCGCCGGCGCGCCGCGCGAGATCGAGGAGATCGAAAAGCTCATGAAGAAGAAGGACTACTAGGCAGGAACCGGTAACCCGTAACCGGCAGATCAGGCCAGGCCCGCCGCCGCGCGCGCCTTCTCCTCACGGCAGGCGCGATCGTACGTCCAGAAGAACACGGCGAAGCTCAGCAGCGCGCTCCCGAGCGCCGCGATCCCCTGATCCTTCTTCAGGCAGGTGTCGTAGAAGCCATGGAGAATCATGCTGATCCACAACGTGGCGAAGACGGGCGGGATCCATTGATACCACCGCTCGAGCCCCTGCAGGAGCTCCTGCCGCTTCCAGACCAGGATCGCCGCCGTCGCGCTCCACACCGCATGCAGCGCCACGCAGGAGCTGAAGCGCACGACGTAGGTCCCGCCGCCCGAGACGCCGTTGTAGAAGCTGCCGCAGTACGAGACCCCTTCGCTCACGCCGAAGCCGATGCCCGTCGCCAGGCCCCAGACGACCGCCCCGCGCACGTCGAGCGACGCGGAGCGCTTGAAGTGCCAGTAGAGGGGCAGCGCCTTGAAGAACTCCTCCATCAGCCCCACCCCGAAGGTGAACCCCAGCATGCTGGCGACGAAGCTGTTCTCAGGGTCCATGGCCGCTTCGTACGACCACCCCACGAATTTCAGCGGAATGATGATGAGGAGCAGGGCGCCGCCGCCCTCCAGGGCCGACGCGACGACGGCGGCCACCTGCACGACCAGGAGCATGAAGATCCCGATGGTCCCGGTGAAGATCCCCACGGCCCAGAGCTGCCTCGACGTGGAGTTGCCCATCGGTTGCACGATCAGGATGAACTCCCAGAAGAGCAGCGCCGACAGGAGGGCGAGGATCCAGTGGGCCGACGTGTGGCGCGACAGCGCCGCGCCGACGATGCGGTGGCTGGGGATCAGATCGAAGACCTCCCGCACCTCCTTCGCCTTCCCCTGCTCGATCTTCTTGGCGAGCTCCGGATACTGCTTCTTGGTCTCCTCGATGCGGCTCTGGGTGTCGTCCGCGGCGAAGGTGAAGACCCCGAGCGGCAGCAGCGCTACCAGCAGGCTCCAGCGGGCGGTGCTCCTCCAGCCGTCCGGCCGTCCCGTCGGCTTCCGGGCCGGCGTCGGCCGCCGCGCCGTTGCGAGGGAGCGGACGGTCTCGGGCGCGCTCGCGGGCGGGATGATCGCCGGCTTGCCGCAGGCCAGGCAGTCCAGGGTCTTGCCGGCCGCCGCCGCCGGCGCCGTCAGGCGCAGGCCGCAGACGGGGCAGGGGAAGCGGACTTTCGCGTCGGGCGCCGCGGGGGCTGCGCCGCCGGCGGACTTGCCGCATCGGGGACAGGCCCCGGGGTTCGCCTGCGCGTCGTAGCTCAAGCCGCAGGCGCAATCGACGTAGCGCACCTCCGAAGTATATCCCCCGAGGAGCTCCTTGGCGTCCGCGCTGCCGTCCACTAGAATGGCTGGGTCCGTCCGCATGAAACTTCGAAAGGGCGCCCGCATCCTCCTCTGGAGCGGCGGCATCCTGGTCGCCGCGCTGGCGGCGCTCTACCTTCTCCGCTGGCCCCTCTTCGGCGGGATCCTCCGCTCCAAGATGAGCGAGCTCGCCGGGAAGGAGCTCCAGGCCGACCTCGAGGTGGGCGACCTCGGGGGCAGCCTGCTCTGGTCGATCCACGGCCGCCGCGCGGTCCTCAAGCCCCGCCCGGGCGCCCCGTTCCGCTCCGCCGAGGTCGAGCGCATCGACGTGGAGTACGGGTTCCTGGGATCGGGGGAACCCCGCATCAGCGTCGACGGCGCCCGCTTCGTCCTCGCCCCCAAGGACGGCCCCGCCCCGCCCCTGCACGAAACCGTGCGCGATGTCGTCTCGGTCCTGCGCTCGCTGCGCTTCCCGGGCGCCGTCTCGGCCACGCGCGTCGAGGCCGTGCTGCCGGACGGCCGCAGCGTGAAGCTCGACCGCGGGACGCTGGAGCAGGGCCGCTGGACGGTGTCGCTCAAGACGGCCGGCCTCGGGACCATCGAAGGCGCGGCCACGCTCCTGCCCGACGGCGCCCTCACCTTCGAGGGCCATGCGAGCGAAGGGAAGGTCCGCATGGCCAAGCTCGAGCTGGGACCCGGCGAGCAGTGCCCGCTCCGCATCAGCACCGAGCTCGACGGCCATCCGCTCACCTGGGTCGGGACCGCGTCGTTCTCGAAGGGCCGCCTCGATCGCGTCGACGGCGAGCTCCAGGTGAAGGAAGGGCGCGCCCGCACGCGCGCGGATTTCGTCACGGGCCGCGTCGAGGCCGACGTCGACGCCGTCGTTGCCCTCGACGAGGAGTTCAAGGGCGACCTGGCGGTCACGGCCCACGCCGAAGGCCCGATGGGCGGGCCCGCTGAGGCCTGGACGCTCCGCGAGGGCCGCGTCCGAACGAAGGACGCCCGCTTCCGCGCCATCGTGATCGACGAGGCGGACGTCGCGCTGGGCGCCGGGTCGCTCGCGAAGGTTTCCTTCAAGGCGAGCGGCCGCAGCGGCCGGGACCAGGTCCGCGCCGAGGGCGACTTCGGCTGGAGCGGCAAGCCGGAGATCGACGCGCGGATCGACGTCTCCGCCGACGAAGCGGCGCCCTACCTGGCGCTCCTGAAGGAGCCGCTGCCCCTCAAGGCCAAGGCGCTGCGCGCGGAAGGGGCCCTGCGGTTCCGGGAGGGCGCCGTCTCCTACGACGGTACCGTCTCGATCGGCGCGGGGGAGTACCACGGACACGGATGGGAGGCGCTGCGCTTCCAGGGCTCGCTCAGCCCGGACCGTATCGTCGCGCGCGAGGTCGTTCTCGCGAACAGCTCGTTCGCCGCGTCGATGACGGCCTCCGGCAAGCTCGAGGGCGAGACCCTCTCCGTGAAGTTCTCGTCGGACCGCGACCGCGGCGAGCTGGAAGGGCGTTTCCACAAGGCGACGGGGGATTTCGAGGGGCGCCTGAGCCTCGAAGGGCCGATGACCTGGCTCGACCGCGGCTTCGGCCTCCAGCTCCCCGAGGAGTTCAATCCGCTCCGCCTCGAGGGGACGTTGAACCATCAGAAGGAAGACACGGCCCTCCGCGTCGACATCACCGGCAAGGAAGGCAGCTCGATGGTCCTGTCGGCGACGGTCCGGAAGAAGGACGACGACTGGATCGTGGTCGTCGCCCCCGGCGCCCTCACGCTCCGCACCCGGAAGGTGACGTTCGATGCGTTCGCGTTCTCGCTGACGAACGGGAAGGCGTCGCTGGAGAACCTGAAGCTGACCTGCACGGAGCCGCCGCTCGCCGCGCGCGTCTCGGGCTCCGCGACCTGGGACCGGAAGGAGACCCGGGTCCTCTTCCGAATGCAGGACACCTCCGTGCACGGCGCGCCCATCGACTCGCTCTTCGCACGGGTCACGATCAACGCCGCGACCAAGGACGCCGACGTCGACCTCCGTTGGGGCAAGGAGGACGGCGACCACTTCCGCGTGGAGGGCCGCTGGGGGAAGGAGATCGACCTGAGCGCGAATCTCCGCGCCGGGGACCTCAAGCGACCTCTGGTCCGCCACTTCCTGCCGGGGGTGGAGCTCGAAGGCTCGCTCGGCGCCACCGCCCACGTGACCGGCAGCGCGGAGGACCCGCAGGTGAGCGGCACCATCACGCTGACGAAGGTTTCGACCGCGGGCCTGCCCCCCCTCAACCTCGTCATCCCTCTGAAGTCGGCGAAGAAGACGCTGCGCTTCTGGAGCGTGGAGCAGAAGACGGCGTACGGCGCCCTCACGATCGACGGGACCGTGCCGCTGCCCGGCAGCGAGGCGCCCCTCGACCTGAGCCTGGTGCTTCTGACCGACGACCTGTCGCCCTTCCTGGATAAGATGACGCCGCAGGCGCGCATCTGGATCCCCCACGGCGGCCTCGCGGTCGAAGTGGCGCTCCGCGGGCCGCTGTCGAAGCCCGCCCTGACGGGCCGGGCGGAATTCTCCACGCCGCTGTGGAAGCCGCCGGCGCCGCTGCCGGAAGCGCAGGACATCCGGGTCGTGGCCCGGCTCGACGCCGACGGCATCGCCTTCGACATGGTGGACGGCCTGCTGGGGAAGGGGCCCTTCTGGGCGTCGGGCCGCTGGGACGCGTTCCGCCCCGGCACGCCCTTCTTCCTCTGGATCACCGGCCGCGACGCGCTGGCGATCGCCGATCCGCTGGCGCGGATGCGCGTGAAGCCCGACGTGACGCTCACCTGGACCCAGGGGGACTACGTGCGGCTCTCGGGCCGCGTCGAGATCCCCCTCGCGATCTATCACCGCGAGTTCGCTGCCGTCACGCCGGGCGGCACGCGGGTCGCGACCCGCCAGGTCGCGGCCCCCCGGCTCCGCCTGATCCCCGGCGAGTCGGGCGGCTTCCTCATCCCCGGCATCGAAGGTCTGGAGGGCCTGGAGCTCGACCTGCACGTCGTGACGACCGGCGAGTTCCGCATCGAGAACAGCGTCGCGGGCGTGCTCCTCCAGGCGGAGGGCCAGCTGAGCGGGACCGCGGCCGAGCCGGCGATCAGCGGCGTCGTCCGCACGGTGCAGCGCCACGGCGAGGTGAAGCTCGCGCCGGGCAACTTCCTGCGCGTCGACTTCGGCGAGGCGGTGCTGCCCGAGGAGCTGGGCCGCGTCCCGACGATCCGCTTCGAGGGCCACGTCGGCGTCGGCGAGGGCATGATCCAGGTCCGGGTCGAGGGGCCGCTCGACAACCCCGCCCTGACGTTGAAGTCGGACCCGCCGCAGCCGCAGAAGGACCTGCTGGGGAAGCTGGCCTTCGGCCTCGGGACGGGCTCCTTCTCGAGCGAGACCGGCGTCGCGACCCTGGCGGTCTACATCTACTCGCAGGCCCAGGACGACTGGCCCAGCGCCGACCGGAAGGAAGGGATCCTCGAACGCTTCCGGCCGCAGGTGGTGGCGCCCTACGATGCGACGAAGCGCAAGCCCTGGGAGCTTCCGCCGCAGGGCACCGCGCGCAGCACCGCGCTGCGCACCGAGTACGTCCTCAACGACTACTTCTCGATCATCGCCGAGACCAACCGGGAAGGCGACGTGGGCGGCGACCTCAAACTCAGGATCCGGTTCTGATCCGATGAGATCGAGCGTCGCCTCCGCCTTGCTCCTCGTCCTCGCCTCGTGCTCGTCGGGCGACCGCCAGGACGTGGCGTCCGAGGACAAGGTGAAGTTCCGCGGCGCCGAGACCATCAAGGAGTCCGAGCTCCGCGAGCTGATCGTCAACGACCTGCGGCGCTACGAGGCCGACCCGCGCAGCCCCGCCCTGGACGACGCGTCGTATCGCATCGAGTACGAGTACCGGCTGCAGGGCTTCGACCGCGTGCTGGTCCGCTGGAAGACCGACCGCGGCGCGATCGTCTTCGAGATCGAGGAGGGGCCGCGGATCCGGCTGGGCCAGGTCCACTTCGACGGCGCGACCGTCTTCGACACCGAGGAGCTCAAGCAGCTGGTCCCCGGGCGCTTCCTGGGGGAGGCGCCGCCGTACTCGCTCCGCCTCCTCCTCCAGATCGAGGAGGGCATGATCGCGGCGTATCGCGACCGGGGCTATGTCGACGCGGTCGTCACCCGCCGGGTTTCGCCCGAGCCGGAGAAGAACGGCCGCGTCAACGTATGGTTCACGATCGACGAGGGGAAGCCCTACGTCGTGGCGGAGACGCGGGGCATCCCGGCCGAGAAGGGACTCGAGGCGCAGACCGCCGGATACCTCGGGCGGCCGTACGCGCCGGGCACCAACGAGGCCCTCGAGGCGACCATCGTGGACTACTACCGGGACCACGGCCACCCGTTTGCCACCGCCCGGCTCAAGCCGCAGGTCGACCGCGACACCGGGACGGTCATCTTCGAGGCGGACGTCCGCCCGGGCCCCTCGGTGCGGATCGGGGAGCACGTCGTGAAAGGCGCCGTGTGGTCGCGCACGAGCTTCATCGAGAACCGCGTGGACATCGCGCCCAAGCAGGAGTACCACGTCTCCGACCTGCGCCGCGCGGAGGAGCGCCTGGTGGCGACGAACGTCTACAAGCGCGTCCGCGTCTCGCCCGGACCCTTCCAGGAGGAGACCGGGAGCGTGCCGCTCGAGATCGAGCTCGAAGAGCGCGAGAGCGGCGAAGCGTCGTTGCGCGGCGGCTACGGGTCCTTCGAAGGCCTGCGGCTCGGCTCCGACCTGACCGGCGTGAACATCTGGGGCGGCGCCGAGACGATCCGCGTGGGCGGCACCTTCAGCAAGGTGGGCTACCGCGGGGACGCGGACCTGGGCGTGCCCTACCTCTTCGGCAGCGAGCTGCGGATGGGCATCAACGGTTACTACGAAGCCCGGGAGTACCCGAGCTACGACGCCCGCTCGCGCGGCGGCGTCCTCTCCTACACGTACCCGATCTCGACGGTGCTGAACGCCACGGTCGGCATCCGCCACGCGAGGATCAACACGTCGAACGTCGACCCGGGCGTTCCGGCCGGCGATGTCCTGGACTTCGACTACACCGCCCTTAGCCTCACCCCGATCCTCGATCTGAGGGACAACCCCATCGTCCCCACCCAAGGGATCCTGGTCACGTCGGAAGTCTCCTACGCCCCGAGCAAGTGGCTGTCCAACGTCGAGTTCTGGAAGGCGAGCGGCCGCTTTGCCTTCTTCCTCCCGTTCCCGGAGGGCATCGTGTTCGCGACCTCGTTCTACGGCGGCGTCATCGGCCCCATCGGGGGCACCGAGGAGATCCCGATCGCGCTGCGCGAGTTCGCCGGCGGCACCAACAGCGTCCGCGGCTTCAAATTCCAGGGCATCGGCCCGAAGGTCAACGGCAACCCGACGGGCGGCGAGGTGTCGCTGTCGTGGCAGTCCGAGGTCCGCTTCCCGATCTACGGGAACCTGCAGGGCGCGTTCTTCAGCGACCAGGGCGGCGTCTGGTTCGACCGGACCCGCGTCAACCTGAGCGAGCTGCGCTACTCGGTGGGCGGCGGCCTGCGCTTCATCACGCCGGCCGGCGCCATCGTTGCCGACCTGGGCTGGAACCCGCACGTGAAGCAGGGCGAGTACCCGGTGGAGTTCCACCTCAGCGTCGGATTTCCGTTCTAAGCGCGAAGGCGTTCGGATAGCATCCGTCCTTCGAACGGAGGAATCGATGAAAACGATCGTCATCCTGGGCCTTCTGCTCCTTCCGGGAACGGTCGACGCGCTGCGGGCCGACGAGCTTCACAGCGAGGTCGTCGAGTACAAGCAGGGAGACGTCACCCTCGAGGGATACCTCGTCTACCCCAAGGACGCGAAGGGCAAACTCCCCGGCGTCCTGGTCTGCCACCAGTGGATGGGGCACAGCGACTACGAGCGGCGCCGGGCCGACGAGACCGCGAAGCTGGGCTACGTCGCGTTCGCGCTGGACATCTACGGGAAGGGCGTGAAGCCCAAGGACCCCAAGGAGGCCGGGAAGACGGCCGGGGGCTACAAGAGCGACCGCGCGCTGCTGCGCGCCCGGGCGCTGGCGGGCCTCGAGGTGCTGCGCAAGAGCGAGCATTGCGACGTGAAGAAGCTGGCCGTGATGGGCTACTGCTTCGGCGGAACGACCGCCCTCGAGGTGGCCCGGAGCGGCGCCGAGATCGTGGGCGCGGTCAGCTTCCACGGCGACCTGTCGACGCCCACGCCGGAGGACGCGAAGAAGATCAAGGGAAAGGTCGTCGCGTTCCACGGGGCCGACGACCCGTTCGTCCCGGCGCCGCAGGTGGCGGCGTTCGAGGAGGAGATGCGCAAGGGCGGCGTGGACTGGCAGCTCGTCGCCTACGGGGGCGCCGTGCACAGCTTCACGCTGAAGCACGCGGGCAACGACAACTCCACGGGCTCCGCCTACAACGAGAAGGCCGACCTCCGCTCCTGGGAAGCGTACCGCAGCTTCCTGGCGGAGATCTTCAAGTAGCCCTCAGTACCGGAAGCCTCCGGAGCCGACGGCGCCCGTGGTCCCGCTCATGCCGCCGCTGGGCCCGAAGAAGCGCGGGAAGTACGGGATGTACCCGGTGTCGTAGCGGGTGCTGCCGCGGGGCGGCGGGTAGGGCGGCATGCCCAGCCAGTAGGGCGTCCGCTCGACCTGCGCCGTGGTGCGCCGGATCGGGACCGACGCCGGCTTCGGCTTCCGCGCCGCCTGATACTGCTCCTGGACCTGCATGACGGCGCTCCGTTCGCGGGAGCGGATCCAGCGGCCTTCATAGCGGACGTAGTCGAGCAGCTTCCGGGCCTCCGCGTGGTTGGAGTCCAGCTCGATCGTGCGCTGCAGGAGGGGGTTCACGTAGCGCACCAGGCCCTGATCCTGCGCCCACATCGCCAGATTGAAGGTGTCGGCGGCCGACGGCTTCTCCCCAAGGGCGGCCAGCCGCTCGTGGTACTCGTGGATGGGGGTCTTGCCGGGCACGACCTCCTTCACCTCCGCGTGCGGGATGCCGATGTCTCCGAGGCGCGTCTCGACGAGGACGCGGTTGGGTTCGTTGTGCACGATGCCGACCAGGCTGCGGCCGTTGGTCAGGAACACCTCGTCGGCCAGGGCGGCGCTCGAGAGGCCGACGGCCAGGAGGGCGGTCGCGACATACTTCATGGCTGCTCCCATCACATTCCCGTCTATTTACGCCGACTGGGAACGGAGGTTACGGGAGCCGGAACCGGCTACCAGCGGGCGGGGAGCTTGCGCTGGACCGTCGTCTCGTGCCACTTCTTCGCGAAGGTCATCCAGTGGGCCACGCTGAGGGAGTCCCGGCCGACCCGGACGACCGAGAAGGTCCCCTCCTTCTCGCGGTGGCCGGCGTCCATGACCCAGTCGGTCTCGCCGACCTTCCAGTGCTCCACGCGCTCCCAGTGGCCGCAGAGGTGCAGCAGGACGTTGTTCTCCTTGTAGAGCGCGTCGATCTCGGCCCGGTTCATGATCGACCCGGCGTTGAAGTGGTTGACCACGATCTTGGGCTCGCGGCGGTCGTACTTCGCGAGCTCCTTCTTCAGCCACTCGAGGTCGGGTTTCATGATCGGCGAGGAGCCGGGCGGGGACTTGCCGGAGTTGTCGTAGGTTGGCGACGGCATCAGGAAGACCACGCCCTTGTGCCGGAACGAGTATTGAATGCCCGGGATGATGCCCGTCTCGGCCTGCGGCGGCGTCCAGGCGGGGAGCCCGTTGTCGCTTGCGTGCGCCTTGATGAAGGGGTCCTTCCGCATCCAGTCGTAGAAAGTCTCGCGGGGCTGCACGCCCCCCGAATCGTGGTTTCCGGCCACCGGGCGGCTCGGAAACTTGAGGTCGCGGACGACCTTGTCCCAGGACTCGACCGCGCCCGCACTGGGCCAGCCGGTGTTGTCGCCGGCGCTGGCGACGAAGTCCGGCGCGTCGATGGTCCCGCCGAGCGCCTCGGGATACGGCTTCCCCGCGATGCCGTTCATGGCCTCGACGGTCGGGGCGAGCTTCGCCTCCTTGCCCGGGTCGAGCTCCTGGTCCGTCCAGAAAAGGAAGGTGAAGGCTTCCGGCGCCTGCTTGGCCGGCTCCTGGGCGATGCCCGCCCCCGCGGCGAGGGCGAGGACGAGGAAGGCGCGCGCGACGTTCATGGGCCGTGTTCCCGAAAAGACAGCCGACCCGCTCCTCACCGATATACGCCCGGGGCCGCCGGACGCGTCAGCCGACGATGTACTTCGCGATCAGCGGCGCCATTCCCAGCAGGACCGAGAGCCGGCTCTTCCAGGTGCCGAGCTCCTCGATCAGCAGGAGCATCCGGAAGGGCACGAAGAACCACGTCAGCGCCAGCCAGAGCAGCGGGGCGAGCAGGAAGAGGGCGACCATCCATTCCAGGATGCCGTGGGGATTGAAGGGCTTGGTCCCCTGGAACAGGGCCGGGTTCCCGAAGATGGTCAGGGATAGGACCAGGTACGAGAAGAACAGGATCTGGTCCGCCGCGAACTCCGCGCCGCGGCCGCTCCTCCAGGACGGCGTCTCCTCTTTCGCCGGCGAGAGCGCCAGGCGGACGAAGACCGTGGGGATCAAACTCAGCACGACGCCGCCGACGCAAAGGACCGGCACCGACCAATGGTCGAGCCCGCGGAGCTCCGGGAACAGGTTGGTCACGGCCGCGAAGAACAGGATCGGGGAGAGGAGCGCGTGCCAGCCGGTGAAGATCAGGATCTGGCCTTCCGCTGCCTCGAGGGGGGAAACGGTGCCCGGCTCGGCGGCCCGCACCGCCAGGCGCTGCTGCAGGGGGAGCCGCTTCAGCCAGCCGCCCAGTCCCTGCGCGGCCCAGGCGGCGAGCATGACGGCGCCGACCCAGCGGCTCCGGAAGACGTAGTCGAGCGGGTTGGTTCCGGCCTTGGGAGCGAAGAACGCGTAATAGGATCCCAGCCCGAAGGTGCCGAGGTCCAATCCGCGGTTCGAGAGTCGGGTCCACGCGGGCAGACGCACGACTCTAGTCTACCCCCGCGGATCAGCGGTCGGTGCTGGCGACGAGCGGCCGGGTGGCCCGCTTGAGGAAGAGGATCGCGAAGCAGGTGTTCCAGGCGGGCTTGTTCCAGTCCCCGGCGTGCTCCCAGGCTCCGCTCGGTTTCTGGTCCTCCACCAGGAACTTCGCTCCTTCGATGTACCAGCGGTGGCCGCCGATGGTCTCCGTGCCCACCAGGATGCCCGCCCGTTCGAGCGCATAGAGATAGTAGTAGAGGAACTCGGCCGTCCCGGCCGGGCGCTCCTGCGGCGGACCGAAGTTCTCCGTCACCGTGAAGTGCGCCGACAGCCAGCTCATCCCGGAGGCGACGACCGGATCCTTCTTCCAGTCGATGTCCAGCATGTAGTCGAGGAGCGCGACGCTGCCGACCGCGCCGGCGCTCATCGAGCCGTAGGCGGGGTGGCCGTCCCTCACGTCGTAGCACCAGCCGCGGGGCTCGCCCGTGAACTTCCCGGTGGCGACCTTCTTCTCCTTGTCGCCGCTGTGCTGGCAGTCCGTCCACCACTTCTTGGCCAGGGCGAGGGATTCCTTCGGGAAGAGGATGCCTGCTTCGTGGCAGGCCCGAAGACCCAGCGAGGCGTACTGGGAGTTCGAGTTGTCCCCCGTGGCGGGGCCGCTCTTCGTGGGCTTCACCGGGATCTTGCGCACGACCTTGGGCTTCTCCTTTTTCGCGAGAACACGGAAGTCGCGAACGCCGATGGGCCCGGTGGCGACTTCCCGGATCTTCACCGGGGTCGGCATGGAGTTGATCGCCTGGGTAGGTTCGCCGTAGGACCACTGTCCGTTCGCGCACTGGTTGTCCATCAGGAACTGGGCGCACTGCCAGATCCGCTCCTGGTGCTTCACCCGGTCGATCTCCTCCAGGATCATGGCCTGAAGCGCGACCTTGTAGGTGCGCTGCAGCGGCGCCGCCAGCATCCGCTCCAGCATCCCCCGGTAGGTTTCGTCCTTGGACGAGACGTCGGCATGGACGAGCGTCCAGAGGATCAGCTCGTCGGAATTGCCCATCGCCTCCCAGGCCACGACGGATTCCGCGGTCTTCAGGTAGGCGACGCCGCGATTGATGGCGTCGTCGATCTTGGCCTGCAGGGTAGGATCGGGGGCGTCCTGCGCCCCGAGCGGGGCGGCCAGAATGAGAGCCAGGAGCGCGGTCGGAATTCCCGTTTTCATGGCAGCCTTCCTCACCCTACTTATTATAGGAGGGCCGCCGAAGATTACATGCAACCGGGAATTTTGAGGGCGGGCAGAGGGTGCACGGAGTAGGAGTGGCCGAGGCGCCGGTCGCGGACGGGGTCGACGAGCTCTACCGCGAAGCCGTCCGAGGAGGCCAGGGGCGCGACGGCCGCCAGGGTCCCGCAGAACATGGCCGTCCCGGGCGGCAGCTCTCCCGGCCGCCCGAGGTAGCGCGCGATCAGGTCCTCCGGCGGCCGGATCGCCGCGAGGGTCCCTTCCTGGTACAGGCGGCGCCGCGACCCGTCCCACGCGTAGGATCGCAGCACGAGGCGGTCCCAGTGGTCGGCGACCTCGGCGTAGCGCCATACGGCCGTGCCGACGGGCTTGGCGCAGGCCTGCTTGGAGACGGCGACGTCGAAGGCCTCCGAACGCCGGTCCGTGTGATCGGATCCGACGCCCACCCAGAGGCCGTCGGAGAGGCTGAAGAGCACGGCCTCGGCCTCGCCGCTCGTGTGCGCCCCGACGACGTCGACCTCGTCGGCCGTCGTCAGGAGGCTCGCCGAGACCCGGTAGTAGCAGGGCACGGTCGGGGGCCGGGCCACGCCGAGCTTTTCCAGCTCCGCGACGTGGCGTTCGACGGCGTCGGCGTCGCGGCCGGTCCATCCGGCCAGGACGAGCTCGCGGATGAGCGCGGGGGCGTCGGCCCCGGGTCTCTTCAGGTCCAGGCGCGCGCTGCGCGGGCTCATCGCTGGCTCGTCGGCCACGTGAAGTAGCGGACCTCGAAGGTGAGGCACCCGTCGGGCGAGACCCAGGGGCCGTGCGGCATCTGCGGCGGCCGGCACGCGTACATCCCCTTCGTGAAGGTCCGCTCGAGGCGCAGGTCGCGGATGGACCCCTCGAGGATGTAGACCTCCTCCCAGAACTCGTGCTCCTGGGTGCCGGCGGGCGTCGTGTCGGTGCCGGGCTCCCAGCGGAGGAGCCGGGTCGCCACGCGGGACACGAGGTCCGCCGACAGGATCTTCTCGCTGAGACCGGGGACGCCGTTCGGGACGGGGGCCCAGGCGTTGCGGGCCAGGTCGCTGAACTCCAGCTCGGGCTTGGCCATCTAGGTTTCCTCCCGGGGCAAGCTGTAGGTGGACAGGAACGCGTCCACGCAGGCCATCGCCTCCTCGCCGCCGCCGTGCCGGTGGGCGTAGCCCTTGGCGACGTGCGGCGCGCCCGCGTAGAACATCTCGTACTGCAGGTGGCGGCCCGCGAACTCCGAGCCGACGAGGTCCCAGGCCAGGCGGAAGAGCTTGATGCGCTCCTCGGCGGCCACGCCGGGGGAGCGGACGTAGCGCCGGAGGTCGGGCGCGGTCTCGGCCGAGAGCAGCTCGCGATAGGAGGAGGGCACCTGCAGGACCCCGCCGCCGCAGAGCTCGCGCAGGATCTGGAGCGCCCGCGGATAGAGCTCCGCCTGCAGGCCCATCGCGCCGTAGAGGAAGCGCGGGTCGGGCCGCGCGACGCCGTGGCGGTCGACGCCCGACGACGCCTCGGCCGCCAGGACCATCCCCTCGACGACCGCGGCGAGCGACGCGAGCTCGCCCAGCTTCTCCTGGACGCCCGGGAAGGTGTCGACGCGCGTGGCGGCGGCGATCTTGCGCGCGACGCCGAGGATGAACTTCATTTTCACGCCGAGCCGCACCTGGGCCTGAGTGTTCCCGAGGACGTGGGCGGCGCTGTCGAAGAACTGGGCGCGGAGGAGCTCGACGTCGCGGTAGGCGAAGACGTTCTCCCAGGGCACGAAGACGTCGTCGAAGACCACGAGCGCGTCGCTTTCGTCGAAGCGGGTGGAGAGCGGGTAGTCGTAGGCGCTCGGCTTGCCGGTCGCGTACGGCGTCCGGCAGTAGAGCTTGAGGCCGGGCGTGCCCAGCGGGACGACGAACGTGTTGGCGTAGTCCTCGTCGCCGGGCTTGAGGGGGACGATGCAGCTGACGAGGAGGACGTCGGAGACCGCGGCGCCGGTGCCCAGCATCTGGGCGCCGCGGATGACGATGCCGCCGTCGCGCTCGGCCGCGACGCCGGCCTGGAGGAAGCGCTCCTCCTGGCCCTGCGCGGTCTTCGAGCGGTCGACCTGCGGGGGGACGATGACGTAGGAGCAGTAGAGGTCCTCGGCGGCCGCCTTGCGGTGGAAGCGGGCGGCGTTCTCGGCGACGCGCGGTCCCGCCTTCGCGAAGACCCCGGGGGCGCCCGCGAAGCCCGCGAGGAAGCCGGCGACGTGCTCGGGCCCGCGCCCGACGAGTCCGTTGCTCAGGCGGGCCCAGGTCTCGGCGGCCCGGCGCCGTTCCTGGAGGTCCTCGCGGCGGCGGGGGATCATGAAGATCTTGTTGGCGGGGCCGCGGATCTCGGGGCAGGGGAAGCTCATGCGGCGCTCGGGATCGAGGGCCGCGTCGTAGAGCGAGGCGACCGTGCGGGTGATGCCGCGGAACGCGGGGTGCTCGGCCACGCGTCGGACGCGTTCCGCGTCGACGTAGACGCTGCGGCCGTCGTCCAGGCCGCGCAGGTAGGCGGCGCCGCTTCTCATGGAGAAACTCCCATATGTAGTACGTAATATACTACATATCAGAGTCGCGACGTCCAGCACTTTCTCCGGCGGCCGTCCGGTGGGATAGAATTGGTCCATGCATCTGCCGGCCCGGGGACGACGGGGCTACGAGGTCTACGCCGCGGGGATGGAGGCCAGCGCCACCGACAAGGCGAAGCTTCTCCGCTTCGTCCGTCCCGGCGCCATCGCGGACCTCGGCTGCGGCACCGGCACCGTCCTGGAGCTCCTCCGCCGCAAGTACCGCAAGAGCCAGTTCGTCGGCGTCGACCTCTCCCAGGAGATGATCGACCGCTGCACGAAGCGCTTCCCCGACGGGGAGTTCATGCTCCACGACATCACGTTCCGCATCTTCGCCGAGGCGTCGCTCGACACGATCGTCCTCTGCTCGATCCTGCACGAGGTCTTCAGCTACAAGGGCTACGACTACTCCGCCGTCCGCCGGGCGCTCCGCTACTGCGTCGAGGCGCTGAAGCCCGGCGGCCGCCTCATCGTCCGCGACGGCGTCAAGCCCGCCGAGCAGGACGTCGTCTACCTCACGTTCCTCAACGAAAGCGCCTGGGACAAGTTCGCCCGCTTCTCCCTGGACTTCGGATCCAGCGAGATCGTCTGGCGCCTCGTCGACAACAACCGCGTCCAGGTCGCCCGCCGCGACGCCATGGAGTTCCTCACGAAGTACATCTATGACGTGAACTGGAAGTACGAGGTGAAGGAACAGTTCGGCGTCTTCACCCTCGCGTCCTGGGCGGACGAGTTACGCAAGCTCGGCCTCAAGGTCGTCCACAAGGAGAGCTACACCATCCCCTGGCTCCGCGTCACCCACTGGGAAAAGGACGTGAAGATGGAGGTCAAGACTCCCAAGGGGTTCCGCCCGACCGACTATCCCCACTCGACCATGATCGTCGTCGGCGAGAAGTAGCCGGTCTGGCGAGCGTACCATCTCTGGCAGGGAATTCTGGAGCGGGACTCATGGCCACGACCCTTCTGCTTCTGCTGCTCGCGCAGGCGACGCCGCAGGACCGCCTCGCCCCCCTCCTCGAGCGCTGGCGCCGCGGCCCCGAGGAGGAGCGGCTCAAGGCCCTTCGCGACGCCGCCGCCCTCCGCCCCGACGTCGACGCCGCCTCCCTGGCCCGCTTCGCCGACGCGCCCGTTCCCGACGCCTGGACCCGCCCCGACGACCTCATCGACCTCGTCGCGCACGAGAAGATCGACGCCTGGTACGGGCTCCTCGTCCCGCTGCTCTCCGGCCGCGACCCCGCGCCGCGCGCCCATGCCCTCGAGGAGCTCGGCCGCCGCGACCTCGCCCGCTACGCGGGGGCCGTCATCCCGGCCCTCCAGGACCCCGACGGCCGCGTCGCCTGGCAGGCCGCCTACGCCCTCATCCAGATGCACGCGCGCGACCGCGTCGCCGACCTCGTGCCGCTCCTCAAGGATGCGGGCGGCGCCCTGCGGCCCAACGTGCTCCACGCGCTCCTCCGCCTCAGCGGCCGCGAGCACGCGCCGCTCCTCGAGCCGTTCCTGAAGGACCCGGAGCCCACGGTCGCGGTGGCGGTCGTGCAGGTCCTCGGACGGATCGGGGCCCGCGAGTCCGCGCCGCGCGTGCTGCGCTTCCTGGACGCGCCCGAGCCGGCCCACCGTCAGGCCGCCATCGAGGCCCTGGCGGGCATGGGGGCGCGCGACCAGGCGGCCAAGATCGCGGAGCGTCTGAACGACGAGATGACCCTGGTCCGCTGGGAAGCCGTCCGCGCCCTGGGACGCCTCGGCGCCAAGCAGTACGCCGGCCGGATCGCCGAGGCCCTCGAGGAGGACGGCGGCCTCGCGCCCGGCCTCGAGGCCCTGGGACGCCTCGGCGTCCGCGAGCAGGCCCCGCGCATCCTTCCCTTCCTGGAGACGCCGGACCCCGGCATCCGCTGGAGGGCGGTCCGCGCGCTCGGCGACATCGACGCCGACGGCGAGGCCGACCGGATCGCGGAGATGCTGAAGGACCCGGACAGCTTCGTGCGGATCTCCGCGCTGCAGGCGCTCGCGGCGCTCGGCTCGCGCCGGCACGCCGCGGCGATGCTGGCATTGCTCAAGGACGAGGACCGCGACGTCTGCGCGGCGGCGGCCGAGGAGGCCAGCGTGCTCGCGGGCCCGAAGGAGGTCCAGTCGGTCGTGGCGCTGCTCCGGGACGAGGACTCCTTCGTCCGATGGACCGCGTTGCGCTTCCTCGTCGGGGCGGGCGCGGCGGACGCGCTGCCGGCCATCGTGGAGAAGCTCGGCGACGGGCCGGTCCTCGACCGCGACGTCGTCTGGGCGATCGGCCGCCTCGGCGGCAAGCAGTACCGGGAGAAGATCGCCGCCGCGCTGATGAACGACGACGAGCTGGTGCGCATCCAGGCCGCGTTCGCGCTGGGGCG
>Ga0310812_10000011_pt1 | contig 116300 bp, 99 predicted proteins | sample NN3metagenome_FD_205747 | JGI IMG/M metagenome (GOLD analysis project Ga0310812, IMG submission 205747) | Soil microbial communities from experimental microcosm in Duke University, North Carolina, United States - NN3 | ecosystem: Engineered > Artificial ecosystem > Soil microcosm >...
TCCCTCCAGGTGTACCGAGGAGCCGTGGATCGTCCCACCGGCAAACGCTCCCTATTCGGAGATGCTCACCCGGCCTGAGTATTCGAAAGCGACGGTGGTCGGAGCATGCCTGCGCCTTCCGGAAGTGGCCGACGTGGCCAGGACCTACCCCAGGATCAGTCGTGTCCGGTACTTCAAACGACACCTCCTTGAGGCTTCGGAAGCGAGTCCCCTTCTCGAAGAACTCTGCATCGAGAACTTCGTGGAGCCCTCCGGTGGCAAGGGGAGGGACACGACGTTCCAGATCTTCAGGGAGGTAGAAACCGTCCATTGCGTGGGGGATGTCGAGAGGGATAGCCGGTGAGGACATCTCCCACTCCTAAATCCTTCGAGTGGGTCGTGAAGGCTATCTGGTGATACTCGATGACCAGGCAAAGTAGTTCGGTGAAACTGATCCTGTGGTTTGGCGCGGGGATCATGCTCACGGCAACCGCGGTGATCCTTCTTATCACCCCCATTCGGAGTTGCCCCGACTGTGAAGGGACCGGAGTGGGCCTCGTCGTGTTTAGGGATTGTCCGACAACGAAATGCGCTCGCTGCCGGGGAAACTCAAGAATAAGCGCCCTCCGGAAGTGGACAACCAATCCGGAACCAACATTCGTCGGGGGCATAGCGGTGGAGGATTGGCCATCCGTCGAGCGTCTCTCCAAGCGGGAGCAACTCGGCCTTTCTCCGGGTGATGGAATGCTCGGAAGGATGGATGTCATGTCCGAGTCTCCGCAGCAAGCTCGAAGGGCCCGCGAACTCATCGAGCGTGATGCTCGGGAGAGGGGATACCGCTTCTCCCCCGCATACTTCACGAGGTGATGACGGTGCCTCGCTGGACCTCTACTGTGGGAGCCACGACGTTAATGACCGCGCGGATAGCGAAGCGTCCAGTCCGATGGATACTCGCAGTCTTCGGCACCTTGATGGGCCTCGTGGCGATCTTCGTCGTCCATACCATCCATCGCTCCCGTCTCGTACTGCGGGAGCATCTCCACGCTGCAACGGTCATCCTCGAAACGTTCCCACCTGAAGCGGCGCGTCGCCCCGCGATCTTCGAACCCGAGGAAGAGGGAAACGCCTGGGATCTGGAGGACCAGGTTCTCGGAGTGATCGTTCCCTATGGGCCCCGGGATCCCGACCTGCACGACGACAACCGTCTCCTCCTGGGCGGGAGGACCACGTACGAGTCCAAGGAGGCCTCGGACGTCGAGCAGGTGGAGGGGCAGGTTGACACGTTGCGGCACGCGCTACGCAGGCGGACAGCACTCCCTCGGATGCGGCCCGGCATCTTTACGGACCAGGCCGCCATGGACGTCGGCGGCCGGCTGATCGCCTCGGCGCTGCGGCGTCATCGCGAGGGGAACGACCTTGAGGCCGCGGTGCGCCTGATCCTGGCCATCGGTCTGGCGGAGGATGTCAGCCGGCACGGGGATTACCTGCACTGGCACGACCTCGCCGCGACCGAGCAGCGGTGCGCCTCGGTGGCCTCTCAGGTCCTCTCGGCGCATTCCCTGAGCGCGGCTGATCTCGGATCGTGGGCGACGTGGATGGATCGCTTGAAGCGCGCCCGCCCGACGCTTCCCTCGATCATCGCCATCGACTCGGCGCTCTCCAGGAAGGACGTCATCGAGGATTTTGCGGGCATCGCGGTCCCCCTCAACGCCCCCGGACCGTATCTTGCGGTCACCTGGCGGGATCTCTGGTCAAGAACCCTCGCCAAGAGCCGCTCGGTGCTCGACACCGATCGGGCCGCGCGGGCTCTTTCGGAGCAAGCCCGCCGTCCCTCGTGGGAGCGGGCTCCGTCGGACGGTTCCGAGAGCGACGTCGGATCTTGCTACACTCCGGACGTCCGCATTTTGGACATCGACGCCGCGTCCGAACTGTACCTTCTGCTTTGGCGGGTCTCGATCGCGCTCGCGTGGTATGAGGCCGAGCAGGGGAGGTTTCCAGAGTCCCTGGGCCAGCTCGTCCCCCGGTACCTCGCCAAAGAGCCCATCTCTCCCCGGACCGGAAAGGCGCTCGTGTACGAGGGCGGGAAGCTCGGCACGGACCCGGGCCCCGGCACCCTCGAGAGCATTACCGAGAAGGATGGCCCCAATCCGGACCTGTTCCGATGGGAGGTCGGACGCACCAAGCCGTGAGCGATACCGAAGGGGAACTAATAGAGGCAGCCCGTCCATTGGAGGTGCAATGAATGAGTGCTCGAATGAAGAACGTCATGATCTGGTCGGTGATCGTCATCATCGCGGGGTCAACGATCGCTGTCGCCCTCATGCTCGTCCGGAATATGGAGCATCCCAAGCCCGCGGAGCCCCCGGCTCCGAAGACCTGGACGCCCATCGGGAGATGCGATGCTTCGATGACCCTTGAGGTCCTGAAGACGCTTAAGGACGCCGGCATTGAGGCGTGCTCGCCTTTCGGGAGTCGAGGCGATGCCATCTGGGTGGTCACCCCGCAAGCGGCAACTGCTCAGGAGATCCTTCGACGGAAAGCCCTCCAGGGCGTTCGTCTCCACAATCCTCCGCTCCCACCACCGCAGTTGCTAGAATGACTTGGCCTTCAAGGTCCCGTCTAGCAGTTCGAACGAGTGGTGGCAAGGCGTTCCGGCGGTGGTAGAGGCAAACAAACACCAGTACCTCAAGAAGCAGGATTGAAGGATGCATTTACGCCCTGCAACAACAATCGGATATGGCATGTTGCTCTTCGGAGCCTTCATCTTGTTCGGCTGTAGTACTGCGCCCCGACCGGCCGCTCGCGGAGAGGTGTGGGTACACGTTGCAAGATTCACCGAATCCCCCGCGCGCCTCGAATCTACGGTCGATCACCTTCAGGAAATTCTTTCGCGAGAGGGCATCCCGGTGATGATGATGGGCGGTGAAGGGCTGAGGCGAGATGTTCTCGTACCAGCATCTCGAGGCGACGAGGCGATCAGGATTCTGAAGTCCGATCTCCTTAAATGGCCCTACACCCAAATGCGTGTCGAGGATGCCCCGCTCCAACTGATCAACTCGCTGCCAGCGCGCTGAAGCTGGCCCGCTCGCGCGATTTGGCTATCAGTGGGAGCGTGGGCGTCAGGTCTCGGCCGGCAGACCATGGTGCGCATCTCGGTGGGTCGTGGCCCAAGGTATAATAGACCGGGTCGAGGGCTCTTCCATGAACCTGATCCTGATCGCAGCACTCCTCGTTCAGGACAAAGTCGCCCTGGACGAATTCAAGAAGGCCGAGGAGACTCTGGAGAAAGCCAAGACGCTCCAGGTGGTCATTGTCCGCACCGAAACCAGCAAGCCTCATCTCTCGCTCAAACTCAAGGAAGGGAACAAGGTTCTTCTGCAATTCGAGACTGGAATGGGCATCATGGATAAAGCCCGTGTTCTCTCAGACGGAAGCGGGATGTTGATTTGGAATCAAACCCGCAGGAAGGCCACCCGCCGAAAGACTCCGCCATCCCTGGAGGCGGCAGCCAAGGCCGCGCTCTTCCGGGGCGGCAGCGACGGCCTGAAAACCCTGGTCGAGGGACTCGAACGGAAGGCGGACGAGTCCGATAAGGGGTTCGACTTCAAGACCATCTTCCAGGTCTCGGAGCTGGCCCGTACGGACCCGGGAGACTCGACGCAAAACTTTCACTTCACGCTAACTAAGCGGGAACCTTGGCTGGATCCGACTGTGTGGGAATCCGATTGGGTAGGGGTCCGCCTTCATGGGAAGTCGGACGGATCGCAACTCCTGGATCGGGTGGAGAACGCGGACGGCAAGTCCCACTGGCGCGCTTCGGAGACCTACAAGGAGTTCATCCTCAACGCCGACATCCCCGACGAGACGTTCAAGCTGCCGGAGGAGAAGAAGTAGGCTCGGCGCCGCGCCGCAGGCGACCTATCGGCGGCCGGCAATCCTGGAGAAGGCGTCGTTTCAGCGCACGATCGATTCCCCTCTTAGTAGCATGAAAATAGTCCTTCGAATTGGGGCCGCACTGGTTCTCTTCGTGGTTGGAGGCTGGTGTACGACCTACCTCTACTGGCGATTCGCCATCAAGCGCGCCATTCGAACGCTGGAAGAGCTCCCACTAAGTTCGGTAGACGAAGAGGACAATCCGGCAGATGTTCTTGCTCACCAAAGAGCCTTTGACACTCTCATGGCGGGAGGAACACGAGGGTTACCTTATCTCATGGAGGCCCTTGAACACAGTCCCAGACCGTGGCTTATCTCGGATATGTTCGTGCAGATTATCCACCTTTCGACCCTTGACCGAAACCGTCAGCAGGAGGACCGAGACCTGAACGGATGCCTTTTCAGAGGGAAGGAGACCTTGGCGGTTCAGCGCCAACGGCTGGAGAATCTCCGCGCATGGTGGACGCATGAGGGATACAAGCATTACCCCCGATGGCGCATATGGTCATCAAATTGCCGCCCGTTTCGCGCTGGTTACGAGTGATGATTTTGGGCGAATCCATCCGTAGATGAGCCTCCGGTAGATGTTCCCGGCTGTCTCGGAAGCCGCGCCCACTCAGCCTCGGTGGCCTGCGGGCGCAGAACTCAGGCCGGCGGCGTACTGAGATTGGGACGATCGAAGGCGTATGCTCTGAAATTTTCAGAACTTTGTGAATTTGGCTGGCCTTGGGCAATAATAATCAATGATGCTTCTTTTCGTCTCCACAGTACTCCTCCTCACCTTCCAAGAAAACCTCCTCCCGTCGCAGCAAATCACCGGGCAGGACATTGACAAGATCTTGGAGCGTGCCGACGCGCTATTGGACGAAGCCAAGGCAGCTTACGAAGAGGCTCGCTCCAAGAGCTCGGCGTCGGCCTTCGTCGACGCCGGCTTCAAGCTCGAAGAGGCGCGGATCAAGTACATCGTCCTCCAGGAGATCGGGTCGCCCGAGAAGCAGAAGATCGCCGCCGATCGTCTCCGGGCGGTCAATCAGCTCAGCAAATTGATCCACGACGGCAAAGTGGCGGTCTCGGGCAAGGCCGCCGATTCGCCTTCCCCGAAGCCCGACGCCCCCGTTCCGCCTGAGAACGCTCCGGCCGAAAAGCCCCCCGCGCTGAAGGAGAAGCCTCCCGTAGACGTCAGCAAGCGCGCAGCGATTCCCGATGCGACCAAGCAGCGCGAGGCGGAAAAGCTGGTCAAGGAACTCTTCAAGGATCAGTACGCCAAGAAATCGCCGTCCGATCGTCAAGCCTTGGGCCAGGCCCTCTTGCGTCAAGCCGACCAGTCGGCCGACGACGTGGCGTCGCTCTGGGTGCTTTGCCGTGAGGCCCAGGAGGTTGCGATCCAAGCGTGCGACACCAGGACCATCCTCCTCTCGATCGAGCTCGTGGCCCACCGCTTCGACGTGGACGCGCTGGCCATGCGGGCCAACGCGCTCCAAGCCGCAGGGAAGACGGCCAAGAACCCGGCAGAGTTTTCCGCGCTCACCAAGGTGGTCCTGGTCCTGATTGACGACCTGATCGCGGCCGACCAGTACGACGCCGCCGACAAGGTCGCCACGTCCGCTCTCCAGTCCTCCAGGAAGGCGAACGACGCCGCGCTCCTCGGGCGCGCGACCACCCGCGGCAAGGAGGTGGCCGAGGCAAAAGGGCTCTACCAGTCCATGAAGAGCGTTCTCGAAACGATCGCCAAGACTCCCGATGACCCGGGGGCCAACCAGGAGATGGGTCAGTTCCTTTGCTACGTCAAAGGTTCGTGGGACCTCGGGATTCGTTTCATGGTCAAGGGTTCCGACCCGGCGTTGAAGGCCCTTGCGGAGAAGGAAGCATCGAACCCGGCCGACGTCGCCGACCGCGTCGCCCTGGCCGATGGGTGGTGGGATCTTGCGGAGAAGGAGAAGAGCCCGCTGCGGAAGGGCCAGCTTCTAGCCCACGCGAAGTCCCTCTACGTGGACGCGCTCGCGGATGCCACCGGTCTTCTTCGGGCGAAGATCGAGAAGCGCGTGGGCGAACCCTGGACCGCCATCTTCGATAAGCGCTCCCTGGATTTCATGAGTCCCGGCTGCAGACCGGCCTGGAAGGTCGTGGACGGGGCTCTGACGAAGATTGCTGACAATACCGCTCAAACGCGGGAAGATTTCGACGATGGGGAATTCAGAATTCTCTTCGAACAGAGCGGCATGACGCGGCTCAAATTCTGCGTGCATCAAGGGGCGCAAGGGGAAGACGCGGTGCTGTTCGAAGGAGCTCAGCTGCAGGCCTTGCAGGGAAAGACCCACGAAATCGTCTTCCAGTGCCGCGGGAAAGAAGTGAAAGCGTTCCTGGACGGCCAGCCGGTCCAACTCACGAGCCGGAGCGCGGCGCAGAAAGGCCGCGTCCACATTTGGGGAGAAGGCCCTACTCTCCGGATCCTGTCCCTCGAGCACAGGGTACTTCGCTAACTCAGGGTCTTGAGGACCACAGCACTCTCTACAGGGACAAGTTCGTGCAGGTTCATCAACCCCGAATGACTTGTAGATAGGTCGCGCGAGGGCACTCGCCGACCCTAGAATGCCTTCTTCGCGACAAGGGGCGCCAAGAAGCGCGTGCGGCATAGCGCCTCGGGGAACTGGGCCAGAGCCCTCCAGGGCCTCGTATGCCCCATCCGGCGCCGAGCCCATCCCAGCGCGGTTTCGAACTCCTCCTCGCTGAACCAGGAGATGTAGGTCGTCACCATCAAGATCCCGAAGACCGGGATCGTCATTACGATCATGATCCAGAAGTGGAGGAGGAGGCCCATGACGACCGCGTACGGACGGGCCGCCCGGAACCACATGAGGAAGGGGATGGCGATCTCAACGAAGAGCGTCGCGTAGGTGACCGACGAGTAGATGACGGGGTAGTTCATCAGCCGCTCGACCCCGCGGACGTTGAAGTCGATCAGCCCGAAGACGTAGTACATGGCGCTGCCGTTCCGGTATGTGAATTGACCCAAAGTTGGTGCCATTAGCGCGCCAACTTAGGGGACTTTTGGGGAGTTTTGGCGACTCAACACGAGTCCGGATGACGAAAGACGAAAACTACTTAAAACGTGTCCAAAGCACCATTTAGAGCCATTCCGAGCAATCTCGAGTCACCATGATGAAAACCGTCCGGGACGGTTGCCAACATGATGCTGACGATGAAAGAGGTTCCGTCGTTTGCCGTGTCCCCTTAAATGGACGTCATTTCGGCTTTTCGCCCGCGTCCTTGACTTCTTGGGGTTCGGGGAAGCGCTCGCCCAGCTTGCCCTCGCTATTGGTCTCCAACTGTTTTCCGGTCACGTCCACCTCGGGAACTTCACAGGTCATCCAGTAGTCGTGCACCACGGACAACAGCTTCATGAGGCCTTCAAGCCCGTTGGGCTTGCAGTGGTAGGAACTGGCTCCCAGCATGTACCCCGTCTTAATGTCGTCGGGATCGGCGGAGGCCGAGAGAATGACCGTGGGAATGACGGCCCAGGCCGGATTGCGCTTGAGGAAAGCGAGGACCTTGAACCCGTCGCCCTGGGGCATTTTCAGGTCCGTCATTACGAAGCTCGGGTAGGCGAACTGGTTTCGGTCGGAGTAACGGCCCTCGCCCTTCATGTAGGCGATCGCTTCATCCCCGCTGCAGACCAAATGGATGGGACCTTTCACCCCGATCTTGCGGAATCCCCTCTCGATGAATTGCCGGTCGTCCGGGTTGTCCTCCGCGACGAGAATCGTGGCGTAGTACTTTCGCATTTGGGTGATCCTCTTTTATAGGGAAGGAAACGAAGCGAGGCGCTCCCGGCTGTCGCGTCTCGTCGAGCACGCCCTTCAAGGTGCTCTTCAGGAGGTCGCCGACGATCGGCCTCGAGATTAAATCCACCGATCGTCATCGAGATAAAGTCGGGTAATGGCGATAGGAGGATCCGCAGAAGAGTGCGCGGACAGGACCGGGACGGTCTTGAAGACTTGTTCATGGTGCGGATGGTCACCCGGTTCGTTGAGCCGAGAGACTAAGGGATGTTACGAGAGCTTGAACGAATCCGCGAATCCCAGTACCAGACCTCGGAATGCAAGTCTCGAAGAACCCGCCAAGGTTCGTCATCGCCACCCTCCATGCTTCAGCAGAGCCCCTGTCTTGCAGTAGTCCTTTGCAACCGGGTCGCCTCGACAGGCGTACTCCATTCAAACAAGGGAGATGCATGAAGCGGAGCGGGATGCTGGCGGCGCTGTTCCTCTGCGGTTCTCTCGCGGGGGCCGACGTCTATAAGGACAAGGACGGCAAGGACGTCATCACCTACGCGGCCAACCTGCCCTCGAAGCGCCTTCCCAACAGCAAGCTCGGCCTGATCCTCGGCTTCCACGGCCGTGGCGGCAACGAGAAACAGCTCATCGACGGCGCCGTCTCCGCCCTGCATAAAGGCGGCCTGCGCGACGACTTCGTCGTCGTGGGCCTCAAGTCCAAGGAGGACGGCTGGACGGCGAAGGACGACGAGCCGGTGAAGCAATTCGTCCCTTGGGCGATCAAGAACTGGCAGATCGACCCCCGCCGCGTCTACGGCATCGGGTTCTCGTCGGGCGCATACTACCTCAACCAGTTTGTCCCCAACCACACGGAGCTCTTCGCGGGCGCGATCACGTACGTCGGCGGCCAGGGCGGCCTGGCGAAGACCGACAAGCCCGAGAGCAAGTCGGAGCTCTACTGGATCGTCGGCCAGGCAGACACGACGGTGCCCGCGGCGAACGTGCGCCCGAACATGGAGGCCGCGAAGAAGGCGGGCTTCCGCTTCGTGTACCGCGAGATCGCGGGCATGGGCCACAGCGTCTACGTCGATCCCCCGCTCGAGGACGCGGTTCAGTGGCTGAAGGCCGTGCGGAACAAGGAAGTCCCGCTCGAGGCGGCCGACCAGGCCTTCCTCGACAAGCTGAGCGACACGTCCAAGCTGGGCGAGGCGTCGACTTGGCTCCGCGTCGCGAACATCGGCGGCTTTGCCGCTGCGCCGGTCGTCATCGCCGGCCTGCAGGCGGAGCGCGACAGCGTCCGGGTCCACGCGGCGCAGGCGATGACACGGATGATGTTCGACGGCAGGGTGGTCGAGGCGCTGGCCGCCCTGCTGGACGACAAGGAGAGCCGCGTCCGCGCCACGGCGATCCAGGCGCTGACCTTCCAGGGCCGCTGGAACTATCCCGCGGCCCAGGAGGCGCTGTGCAGGCTGGCGAAGGACGACAAGAAACCCGCGGGCGAGCGCAAAGCGGCGGTTCTGGCGCTCGGCGAGATCGCGAAGCTCGATTTCCTGGGCGGCTTCCAGTTCAAGACCGTCGGATGGACGCTGGTCGAGTGCCTTGACGATGAGGACAGCGGTGTGCGCACGGCGGCCAACCTGGCACTGATGCCGGCCAAGTCGGGAGTGGAGTACTCCCCGGGCATGGCGAAAGCGCAGCGTGAGGCGTCGCTGTCGAAGTGGGCTGCCTGGTGCACAAAGGCCTACGGCCCGAAATCCTGAAGAAGAATTAAGAGCGCCAATCACAATCACTTCCGACAGGGAAGGGTGTCTTCGCTGCCGAAGGGAAGCAGTATGAAGTCAGCATGGGCCAGGAAAATCTCTATCGCTGTCGCTGCCAGGAGCAGATTCATAGAACTGTGAGTGGTCGGGTAGCCGGTTGGCCCTGCCCATGAGAACGTGGTCCCGAGTCCGGTGAATGAGCCGCCGGTCCGTCTCTACCGTGATCTCGTGGCTCCAGAAGAAAGTCCAGGAATGAACTCGCACACCCAGAATCAAGGTTGCCGGGTGAAGGCGGTATGACGCGACACCCATTCTGGGCCTTTGCATTGATGGGGGTCCTGGCAGGGTGCTCGGGAGAATCCCCGGTGCGGGAGTCTGGGGAGGAGACGCTCGAGGTTCTTCAGAAGAAGTACCGTCGGGCGTCGACGGAGCGGGAGAAACTGGAGCTATGCATCGCGGCGATCAACCGGGAGGTCATCCATCGGGGATGCCCGGTCAAGGACGTGGAAGCGCTTTTCGGGACGTCCCTGACCGAGGAAGGCCTGCCGGAGAAGGGAGCCCCGATGGCCAGGGGAGTGGTCGACTTCGGAAAGTTCCTGAAGCCGCCGGCGGACGACGTCGCGGGCGGATGGGAAGGATGGTACCTGGTCGTGATCTTCGATCACGTCGGTAAGGTCCAGAACTACTACTTGTCCAACCTGCATAAGTAGCGCGGCCGGCCTCCGTTGCCTTCGCCTCAATCCCGTAGAGTGACCCTCCTATCGGTCGCAGGAAGTTCACCTCTGAAAATACGCCTTTGTGGATCGTGGTCCATGATTGGGCGGGCCGAGCGGACACCTGAAGATACCGGGATTCACTTGGCGTCCTCCATGCCCCCCCCACCCGCACACCGCCTTCGGAGGGCCTCCCGGCCCGGGCCGCCGCTCGCCTTCCTTATATGGAAGGGGATGTCTTCCTTCGGTGGACGGCCCGCTAGACTGCCGCCGGGCGCCGGAGGCGCGGCGCGAGCGATCAGCGAGATACAGTCAGTTTCAAATGGACCGAGCTGTTCGAAGAGAATGGTCTTCGCCGCGAGCGCGGATCAGGATGTCCTATTTTGGTTTCAGAGTAAATGGCTGAGCCGCGGCCGTCCTCCGAACGCCGTCGTCCGTCCTTTTCCGCCGGCATTCCCGGCGGCGGATCTCGCCCCCTCTTCCAAACGGACGGCGGCCGGTTATCGGGCGGCCGCGGCTCAGACTGTGGAAGTGCTTTTAGGGTTAAGCCGCAATACGTAGAGGGGACCTGTCGGCCGCGCCGACGTCGGCAGCCTGCAGCTTCGGCGGTGCGGGCTTTTCCGGGATCGAGGCATCCCGGACGCCTATGGCGTCCAGCAAGCGCACCCTCGTGCCGCAGATCGGGCACATGAATGTCCCCAAGGACGTCCAAGGAGTGATGCAAGCCACGCAGCGTGACACCATTCGACGTTCTCCCAAGGCGCCAGAATCATATCTCCGCCACTGGGTGCCAAGATCCACAGCCGCCATGAATGTCACTGCTAATTTTCATTGCCACGCAGCGAGGCGACTAGGCGAGTCTACGCTCCTTTGAATGTTTCGAGACCGTTCCAAATTCAGAGGCTAATCTTCAGGTCTAAAGGAGAAGACCTCCGATTGCCCCCCAGCGGGCGATTGCACGAATGTCACGATCTGCGCACGTCAAAAGAACCACTCCATCCTGCGATAGCCTACGAACCTCCACCCGGAGTACGCAGAACTGCTCTTTTGAGCAAGTCGGTTCAGTTCATTCGTCTACTTCAAAATGTCAGATCTGTGCAACACGAAACATCGGCAATTAGATCGGCAAAATGATCGGCAGTAAGTACGGTTGTATTGTCATAGACACTTATATATAAATGACTTACACGTTTCATAGATCGGCAAATAGATCGGCAATTAAGGGCGAGAAATGGCTGAGGAATCCCTGGGTCTGATGGAACCCATGATGCCTCCGGAAGGCAACTCCGAGCTATCGGACCTGGTCGTGGACCTGGTGGCGAAGTCCCAGAGGCTGGCGGGGATGCTCCATTCCAAGGTCCAGACCTCGATCGGGGACCTCGTCCGATCGATGAACTGCTACTACTCCAACGCCATTGAGGATCACTACACCCACCCGCGCGACATCGATCGTGCACTGGCAAAGGACTACTCAAAGGAGCCCAAGAAGCGTTCGCTACAGCAGGAGGCCGTGGCGCATATTGAAGTTCAGAGGATGATCGATGCCGGGACATCCCCTTCGGTCGATCCCAGCTCAAGCGAGTACATTCTCTGGCTGCATCGCTCGTTCTGCGAGCGACTGCCGAAGGACATGCTTTGGGTGGAAAGTCCGGATGGGAAGAAGCGGGTTGAGCTGTTGCCCGGGAAGCTTCGCACCGGGAAGGTGAGCGTCGGCAGGCACGAAGCTCCGGACCCCGAGAACCTGGATCGCTTTCTATCGCGGTTCGAGGAGGCTTATTCCGCCAAGCGACTTTCGAAGACGGCACAGATCATCGCGACGGGAGCGGCTCACCACCGGCTCCTTTGGATCCACCCGTTCTATGACGGGAACGGCCGGGTCACCCGATTGATGTCCCATGCCATGCTCCTGCGCCTGGGGATCGGAAGTCCTCTCTGGTCGGTCGCCCGAGGACTGGCGCGGAACGTCGACGATTACAAGCGTCTCCTTCAGAACGCCGATGAGCCTCGAGAAGGCGACTTGGATGGGCGCGGGACATTATCCGAGAAGGCCCTGGTTGAGTTCTGCCGCTTCTTCCTGAAGATGTGCATCGACCAGATCGACTACATGGCCTCTCTGCTCCAGCCTGCAGAGTTGCTGAACCGAATTGGAGTCTATGTGGCGGAAGAGGTGGCGGCGAAGAGGCTGTCCAAGGGAAGCTTCGAGCTGATCCGTGAAGCGGTTCACTCGGGAGAATTCGAGCGCGGCCGCGCGTCGGACATCACAGGCTACGGTGACCGCCAGGCGCGAACCGTTCTCTCTACACTCGTTGATCGAGGACTGCTGAAGTCCGATAGTCCGAAGCTGCCGGTTCGGCTGGGATTTCCCATCGAGATCGTGGAGCGATGGTTCCCGGCCTTGTACCCGGAGACTACAGCTCGGTTGTGAAGGCCTCCGTGATTCAGAAATGATTCGATACGTGCACGGCAATCTGTTCGACTCCGGCGCCTAAATGCTGGTCAATCCAGTTGTTGCTCGGGGGTGATGGGGGAGGGACTTGCCGAGGTCTTCAAGGGCCAGAGATGTTCCGTCAGTACTAGGAAGCGTGGAAGAAGAGCGAGCTACGGTCTGGGTCTCCTCTGATCTTCAAGGACGACGATCGGCAGATCCTTACAGACCCTTGCTCCGTGAAGCTTCGCTCCGGCGCCCCGCAAGCCTCGCGACGAGCTCAATGAGCGCGCTGAGAGACGTCGGTTTGATGAGATAGGCATGGGCACCGAGCTGATACGCCCTGTTGACGTGGTCGGGGTTCGTCGATGCACTGAGAATGACGACCGGGATATGTGCGACGGCGCGGTTGCCCCGGATCCATTCCAGAACCTCCAGGCCCGACTTCCTGGGAAGCTCCAGGTCCATGATGATCATGGATGGAAAGGAGGCGACGGGATGTCCGGGGTCCGACAGCCTCGAAAGGTACTCGATCGCTTCTTCTCCGGTTGTCATGGTCGGTAACGAAGCAAGGACCTCCGCCTTCTGGAAGGCCCGGACCATCAGGAGCGCCTGATTGGGGTCGTCCTCCACGAGAAGGGGGGTGAATGGGGGACGGGATTTCCTACCGGCTTGGGTCTGGGCCTCTCGGGTGAGCGTCCGGTTCTCCTGAAGCAGGAGTTGCATTTCCTGGACCCGGACAAAGACCTCCGCTGCCCTGCCTTGGACTTCATGGGCCAATTCGCCGGACAAGACAATCAGCCGGATCGTTCTTGCCATCAGGGAAACATCGGTTTCCCGTTTTGCGACCCGGGTCGCCCCCATCTGTATCGCCAAGGCCCGAAAGCCCGGGGTTTCCTGCGATGAGAGGACCAGAATTGGGAGCGAGGAACGTGCTTTTCGGATCTGAATCACCCCAATCAGATCGTTCTTGTGCTCGGCCCAGCAAACGACCGTGTCGAATCCCTTCTCCGCGATCCGATCGAGCCCTTCCTGGACGGCCGTACAAACCTCGGCCGTGATCCCTCCTTCGGACTCGCGTTCCAATGTCGCCGAAAGCTCCGGATGAACGGGGTTCCTCGTGTCCAGGAGAAGAACGCGGCTGGGCGTCATCGGCTTCCCACCGGTACGGACACGCTTGCGCCATCCTCGGAAGTCCGGAGAGGCAGGCTGCGGTCCGGGGAAGGTAGTGGGAGATGGGGATATTCTTGGAGAGTGTGCATGGGTCCCCCAGCGGTACAGCTCCAGGTGACCCTCAAATGGACGAAGCTTGGAAACGAGCTTTCCGTTATTTGGCACGTTCGCGCTTGCGGACCCTATCAGGGCCGCGTGGAGGTCACGCGTGCCGGAAACTCTAACTCTTCGTCATGGGGGAGGATATAGGAAATAAGGGCGTTTCCGCAAGCTATAGAATTGACAATAAGATTTGAACCGGAACCTTCTCCCGTCCGCCCAGGCGCCGAAGCGGCTCCCGGGACTAAGCATCCACCCGGGGCGGTCGGTCCGGGTCCCGCTTCGAATCGATCCTCTGTTTCCTTGAATAGGATGGTCGCGAAACGGCTGCAAAACTTGCTGTGGATGCTCAGGAGGCATCGACTTGTCGTGCTCCCTGCTGCTCCAGGCACATTCCCCCTTTAATACGGTTGAGCCATCACAAACCGGCCGGCGGGGGATCGTTAGCGCTGCCGCTTTCTTTGTTGATGAACCAAACCCAACCGTCTTGCCCGCAGTCGCTGCCCGTGAGCCTACGGCATTCAATCCTGACAACGGACTACCCCCCGATGCAGAATGCCGGAGAGCCCATGAGTCCCCGTTAGTGCGCCCTCGCCTGCTCGTCATTGAGAATGCCGCCCGAGTGATGAGCGAGCTCTTGTCAGAGGCGGCACGTCGCCGCGGCGCGGAATTGACCTTAAATGTCGCAAGGGCCATTCAAGAGGCGACCGACGCGGTGACGCGGGACGCTTATGACGCTGCGATCTGTTGGGCGGAGCGTTCGGATGAATTAGAGGTCGTCGTTCGACTCCGCAGATCGGCCCCCCAGCTTCCCATTCTGTTGCTCAGCCCCGTCAATGACTCCTCGTTTAGGCGACTCGCTCTCGAAAAAGGGGTCTCGACATTCCTCCCTGCGACCAAGGAGTGGACGGTCGTCCTGGAGACTATTCTTCACGCTCTTCGCCTCGAGCAGGCGACGAGGCAACTGCGAGATCGAACGTGCCGGGCTGCCGAGCTGTCTCAGGACGTCGCGACCCTCGTGGGCCAGAACAAGGCACTCGCCGAAGACACCCATCTGCTCCTCCGGACCAGGGCGCCGGCATTTCTCCCTCTCCTGGTCACGGATCACCCGGAGCGAGCGCAATTGATTCGGCGAGCGTTTGACTTAGCGGGCGCGCCCCAGCCGCTGCCCGCAGTTGGCAGCTCCGGGGCCGCTATCGACTACCTTTCCCGGAATGCGCCGTTTGGTAATGGTGAGGAGTATCCCCTTCCGTCCCTTGTGTTGCTCGATCTTCGGTCGTCGGCCTCAGGATCCCAAGACGGAAATGGGGAAGCCGGCCTCGGTCTTCTCCGCTGGATTCGGCAGCACTCTTCGTATAAGCATCTTCCGATTATCATCCTGGGTTCCTCCGACCGGAACCAGGAGGTGCAAGAGGTCGCGGGGTCTAGGTCAAATACCCATGTCATTGCGACCGACAGTCTGTCGGAGCTGGTTGAGATGATTCGGGCTCTTCATCTTTACTGGCCGAGCCTGCAAATCCATCGCGGACGCTGAGGACTCTCGCCCGCCCACCGTCAACGTCATTCGTACTCTGGTGTTTCCATGGAATATGGAACCTCTAGTCATCGAATAGGGTAGGCGCCATCTTCGGATCTGCTTACAATGGGGTTTACTGATTCGCCCGAGCAGAAGCCTGAACCCCCCACGTTAGGATCCGCTGATAGATCCGCCGCGCGACCGGGATTCGGGGGAGGACCATTGGACTCTCGACCTGCACCTGGAAACCATCCTGAGGTCTTACAAAACGCCAACACAGCGTCGCTTCCATTCCCCGTCGTGGGAGTCGGCGCTTCCGCGGGAGGCTTGAAGGCTTTCCAGGAACTCCTGGCGCACCTGCCGGCCAAGCCGGGAGTGGCGCTCGTCCTCATTCCGCATCTCGATCCAGCCCATGGGAGTCTCATGCCGGAGATCCTGGCGAAGTCGAGCAAGATGCCCGTCCGGGAAGCGCACGAGCACACCCCAGTGGAAGTTGATCACGTCTACATCATCAAGCCCAATACGAGTATCTCCCTCGTTCAGGGCAAGCTGGAGACCGCCCTAATCCTCCCGAGTCCGAGCGGCGGTCGAGACAGCATCAATCATTTCCTCCTCTCGCTCGCGCGGGAGCAGCACGAGCGGGCGATCGGAGTCATCCTCTCCGGGACGGCATCGGACGGGGCGGCGGGAACCAAAGCGATCAAAGGGGAGGGAGGCATCACCTTCGCGCAGGATCACTCCGCCGAGTTCTCCGGGATGCCCACCGCCGCCGTCGCGACGGGGGCCGTCGACTATGTCCTTCCCCCGCAGGGGATCGCAGGGGAACTTGTCCGTATAGCCAAGCATCCCTATGTAACCTCCCCCGGAATCTCACGCGAGGAGTCGGAGATCCCCGAGAAGGATGGATCGCCATTTCAGGAGATCCTCCAGCTTCTCGAAGAGCACAGCGGCGTGCCCTTTCAGTCCTATAAGACCCAGACCCTGGAACGCCGCATTGCCCGCAGAATGGCGCTCCGCAAAGTCGATAACCTCGGCGACTATCTTGCCCACCTCAGGAAGAATACGGCTGAAATCCGCATCCTTCACGACGAACTGCTCATCAATGTCACCTCCTTTTTCCGGGAGCCGGCGACCTTCGATGTGCTCAAGGCCGTCGTCTACCCGGCGCTTGTGGAGAACCGGAAGGCGAAGGCTCCGATCCTGATCTGGGTGCCTGGATGTTCCACCGGGGAGGAGGCCTACAGCCTCGCGATCAGCCTGGTCGAGTTCCTGGATGAACGAGGGGCCAGCACGGGTATCCAGGTCTTCGCGAGCGATGTGAGCGAGCCGGCAATTGCGAAGGCGCGGCTTGGCGTCTACCCGGCGACGATTTCCAGCGACGTCTCCGTCGACCGCCTCCGAAGGTTTTTCCTGGCTACCGACAACGGAAACCTGCAAATCTCCAAGCGCATCCGGGACCTGGTCCTTTTCGCGCGTCAGGACCTGACCCAGGATCCTCCCTTTTCGCGTCTGGATATTCTTTCCTGCAGGAACGTCCTTATCTACCTCGGTTCGGCACTCCACCGCCAAGTGATGCCGATCTTCCATTATGCGCTTCGGCCAAGCGGCTTCCTGGTCCTGGGGGCTTCCGAGAGCGCGGACCGCTTCGATAACCTGTTCCAGGTGGTGGACGGAAAACACCGGATCTACAGCAAGATCGCCGGTCCCTCCCACCAGCACATCGGACCTCCGGCCGAGAGACTTCGGGCCGACCCGGAAGGCGCCGCGGACGAACCCGAAGGAGTGCGCGTCGAACCGGATCTGGCAAGGGGCGCCGACCGGGTCCTCATGGGCCAGTATGCCCCCGCCGGGATCGTGGTGAGCGAATCGGGAGAAGTGGTCGAAGTCCGGGGCGACGTCAGCCGCTTCCTGCGCGTCTCCCCGGGAAAGCCCAATTGGCACCTCCAGCGCATGGCCCGCGAGGAACTTCTGGCCGAGCTTGAAGCCGCGCTCCGGGAGGCCCGGGAAAAGGGTGTTCCCGTCCGGCGGGAGGATCTCGTTCACCGGGTCGAGGGGCAGCTCCTGAAGGTGAGCGTCAACGTCCTTCCGATCGAGGATTCCGGATCGCGGGAGCGGTACTTCGTCATGGCCTTCGAGGATGCGCAGGCGGCGCGGAAGCCCGCACCCGCCGTCGCCGCGGCTCCCGAATCCGCGGAGACCTCGGACTCCCCCGAGGACCTGAAGCGGGAAAATGCCCGCCTTCGCCAGGCGCTTGCCGCCCAGCAGGACTACCAGCAGACGATCGTCGAGAAGCTCGAGAGCGCCAATGAGGAGCTCCGCTCGTCCCACGAGGAGATCATGTCGGCCAACGAAGAGCTGCAATCGACGAATGAAGAAATGCAGACCGCCAAGGAGGAGCTCCAGTCCTCCAACGAAGAACTCATGACGCTCAACGACGAGCTCCGGAGCCGGAATGCGGAGCTCGGCCAGACCAATGACGACCTCCACAACGTGCTCTCGAGCGTCCAGATCCCGATGGTCATCCTCGACACCTTGCTGCGCATCCGCCGCATCACGCCCATGGCGGAGCGACTCCTGAGCGTCGTCCCTTCGGACGGGAACCGCCGGATCATGGACTTCCAGCCTCAGGTCGAGCTCCCGAATCTCGAGACGCTCCTGCGCACCGCGATCGACAACCTTTCGGTGATCGAGCAGGAGGTGCGGGATCGGGAGGGGAAGTGGTGGCTGCTCCGCATCCGTCCTTACCGGACCCAGGAGAACAAGATCGACGGAGCGGTGCTCACCCTGCTCGACGTTGATGAGCTGAAGCGCTCGGCGATCAAGACCGAGGAACGGCGGCTCTTCTCGGAGGCTCTCGTCGAGTCCATGCGCGACCCGTTCCTCGTCCTGGACGGCCACTTCCACGTGAAGCAGCTCAACGAAGCCTTCCTGCGGTTCTTCCACGTCAAGCGGGAGGCCGTGGAGGCGAAGCTCTTCTTCGGGATCGCGGGCGGGCAGTGGGAGATCCCCGCGCTCCGGAATCTCATCGAAGAGATCCTGCCCAAGAACACGCTCTTCAAGGATTTTCAGGTCGAGCGGGAATTACCCGAGGTCGGTCGGAAGGTTCTCCTCCTGCACGCACGCCAGGTGAAGGTGACTCATGCCGACGAACCCATGATCCTCCTCACCTTCGAAGACGTGACTCTGCGGCAGGAGGCCGAGCGACGCATCCGGGAGGTGAATCAGAGCCTGGAGCGCAAAGTCTCGGAACGGACCTCGAAGCTGGAAGGCGCCAAGGGAGAACTTGAAGCGTTCACCTATAGCGTCGCTCACGATCTCCGGGCACCGCTTCGGGCGATGAACGGCTTCGGGGAAACGCTGCTTGACGAGTACCTGGAGAAGCCGCTCGATGAGGTCGGAAGAAACTACGTTGAGCGTATCCTCGCGGCGAGCCGACGGATGGATACCCTGATCATGGATCTCCTGACCTTCAGCCGGCTGTCGCGAGAAGAGATCCGCCTGGAACCCGTAGAACTGGGCTCTACGGTGAAGCTGGTGCTGGACGACCTTGCCGGCGAACTCCAGGCGCGGAAAGCGGATCTATCCGTTTCGCCTGCCTTGCCGCGGGTCCTCGCGCATCCGGGGACCCTCATGCAGGTTCTGACCAATCTCATTACCAATGCTTTGAAGTTCGTGGCTAAAGGGACTGCTCCGCGCATTCTGATCCGGTCGGACACCTTTGACCAGACGGTGCGGCTTTGGGTGGAAGACAACGGAGTCGGCGTCGCCGAACACCACCAGGAGCGGATTTTTCGCGTCTTTGAACGCTTGAACAAAGCCGAGGAATATCCGGGGACGGGGATCGGCCTTGCCATCGTGAAGAAATCCATGGAACGGATGAACGGGCAGGTCGGTGTGGAGAGTCAGATCGGGCGGGGCAGCAAGTTCTGGATCGAACTCTTGAAGGACCAGCGATGAAGTTCACACTGCTCTGGGTGGAGGACGACGCCGACGACGTCCTTCTGGGAGAGCGCGCGCTGATCAAAGCCGGCTTCACGAAGCCGATGATCGTGAGAGACGGAGATCAGGCCGTTTCGTATCTGACCGGGGAGGGGGAATTCGCCGATCGGGCACGGTTTCCGATGCCGTCGCTCGTGCTCCTCGACCTCAAACTTCCTCGCAGATCCGGCTTTGAAATTATGAAGTGGATACGGGGACAGGAAGGGTTGAGACGGCTGCCCGTGGTGATCCTCACCTCGTCCCAGGAAAGGCACGACATTGCCCGGGCGTACGATTACGGGGCCAACGCTTACCTTGTCAAACCTGTCGAAACTCGGAGATTTGCAGAGGTGATTCGAGGCCTTCATCAGTTCTGGGTCACCCTCAACTGGAGTCCTGAAGCAGCGCCGCAGCACTCCAAGGCAAGTTCGGCGACTGGAGAATAGAGCATGAAAGAGCAATGGAACGATCTCCTGCAGCAACCTGCGGCCACGGACCATATCCTCCAGCTCTACAAAGACCACCGCTTTCTTGCCGAAGCGGTGTCCGTATTCATCGGTTCAGGGATGAGCTCCGGGGAGGGGGCCATCGTCGTTGCTACTCCTGATCATTGGAAGGCCCTCGCCCCTCTCCTGTCGGGACAAGGGATCGACGTCCCACTGGCCCAAAGCCGGGGACAACTGGCCGTGCTGGACGCGGCGGAAACACTCCCTGGATTCATGAAGAAGGGAATTCCGGATGCCGACATCTTCCGGCAGATTGCAATAGGAGTCATCAATCAGGTGCGGGCTGCGGGGTTTGCCAAGGTCCGCTGGTGGGGGGAAATGGTCAATCTCCTGTGGGAAGCGGGCAATGTCGATGCCTTCGTCCGGCTGGAGGAGCTGTTTACCGAGGTGGGCCGAGATCATTCCGTGTCTGTGTTCTGTTCCGTCTCCATGGATCCCTTCGACATCGAATCGCACGCCACGGGTCTCCCGGGAGCCATGAAAACTCATACCCACATGATCCCGGCGGAGAGCTACGGAAGACTTCAAGCCTCCGTCGACCGGGCCATGATGGAAGTCCTGGGAGAGTCGGAAGCCAAGTCCGTAGCCTCTTTGATCCGAATGAGCGTTCAGCCCGACGCGAAGACCCATGCTGCTCTGTCGACCGTCCTGCTGCTCCAGAAACATATGCCCCAATTCGCCGGCGAGATTCTGGCCCGAGCCGGGCGCTACTACGCCCAAAACGGGCTGAACGGATCCGCCAAATGAACCCCACGGTACTGATCGTCGAGGATGAAGAAGACGACGTCTTCTTACTGAAGAGAGCATTCGCCAAGGGCGCGCCCAAGCTCACGGTGAGAGTCGCTCGAGATGGCGAGGAGGCCATTGCAGATCTGGAACGTGCCGGCCTTACTGGCGATGAAGTCGAGCACCCACTCCCTTCGCTCGTCCTGCTCGACCTCAAACTGCCTCGGAAATCGGGTCTTGAGGTGCTCCAATGGATGAGAGCCAGGCCGGAGACGAGGGAGGTCCCCGTGATCATTCGAAGCTCATCCAACGTGCCTTCAGACCTAGAACGGGCGTATGAACTGGGGTGCAGTTTCTACATCCTGAAGCAGGTCGGGTTCGGCGGACTCCACGACCTCGCGAAATGTATTGGGGACTTCCTGGAAGTCCAACGTCGCAACACCCTCCGGCTTCCGCTCTTCGGAATCTAAGAGGCTTCAAGAGTGCTCTGGTTCTGGTGATCTTCAACGGGCTGAGAATGTTGAGGGCGGGACAGCCTGAACGCAGGGCCTAATCTTGGGGAGACAAGCAGGCGAGTGGAGTGTGAATTGACCCAATTCTTGTGCCATTAGTGTGCCAACCTAGGGGACTTTTGAGGGTTTTTGGCGACTCAACACGACCCGAGATGACGAAAGCCGAAAACCGCTTTAAACGTGTCCACAGCGCCGTTTAGAGGCATTCCGAGCAATCTCGACTTAACACGACGAAAACCGCCCGGGACGGTTGCCAACGAGAAGGTCGCCAGTTCAAATCTGGTCGCCCGCTCCATTAATCCCGCGGGGCAGCGGCCCCACCCCCATCACCGCTGGACCCCGCTGACCCGGCCAAGGATGCTCTTCCGCCCGGCCCAACCGTTGATTTTGCCGTGGTTGTTGCCGATCTGGACGCGCTCCCCATCCACCGCCGTGACAAGATGCAGGAGCCAGTTGCCGCGCATCCGGACCAGAACCACGTCTCCTTTCTCGACGGTCGCCGGGTCGCAGGGCACGATCGTGACCAGGTCGCCATCATGGATGCGCGGCCGCATGGAGTGGCCTCGAGGGCGGACCTGCGCGGGAGTGCCCGCTTGGAGCGCCTCAACGGCCAGAGTTACCCATCCCATGGAATCCTCCTTCCGAAACAATGAACGAAGACAGACTTGGAGATTGAGAGCAGCGGACGAAGTTTGCCGAGGCGTGTGATCGCGTTGACTACTTTGTGAGCCGGTGTACTCCTTTTGACTCTCTATCTGATTATGGCGTCAGGGATCTCGATGTCAACGGGGTCTCGTCGTCTGAACCTTCGAACTAGGCTCCGGTTAAAGATAACCACATGGGAGTGGACATTGGCAGAATTGAAGCACGCCTTGGGCAAGATGTGCACCGGTATCTTCGGGGTGCGAATTCCGAAGTGGAGGCGGCGCTCAGTTCTGATCTCGAGTACTTACTGACGGGACTCTGGGAAGCCTCTGGAGTCACCCCAGGCCGCTGGTTCGATGGCCTTGTGGAGGTGACCTTCAAGATCAGAAAGCGACGTCGAGTCGAAGTGCGGGGTCTGATGTACTGGGGGACCTTGGGGAAAGACGCGCGGCAATGGGTCGATGTATTCGCCGCCCATCTGTGCCTCGTCGTTGGCGGTGATGAACTGGAGGGGTACACGCTTCGGTTTGGGCGCCGAGGGCTGGAAGAAAGGCGGGTTCTCTTTGGCGAACATCGCGATCTTCGGCAGGAACTGAAGCAACCCCGGGATTGGGAATGGGCGTTTGTGTTTAGGAAACCTGAGGATGGCCGCTAAGGATTGCTGCCGGATAACGCCCGCCAGAGCTGCAGGATCAACCATGATGGGGGATCCCATGACCAAGCATAACGAATCCAAGCGGGCGCGGCGTCCGCCTCCGGAATCGAAGGAGCAAACGAACCCGGCGTCGAGTCCCCGACGGCCGGCTACTCGGATCGAGCCTCGGGGGACGCGCCTGGAGGACTACGGCGCGGACTATCCAACGCCGCCCCCGGAAGCGAGCGGGGAAGACTTCTAAGCCGGCGACTACGGCCGCGCGCGGGTCAGCAGGACCGGGACCTTCGAGGCCTTCAGGACGCTCTCGGCGAGCGGGCTGATGACGTCGCTGCCGTCGGGACTCCGGGAGCCCATCGCAATCACGTCCGCCTTCCGGTCCGCCGCGATCTCCAGGATCGTGGCCACGGGATCGCCGTCGGTGATGAGGCCCAGCGTCGGAATCTGCTCGGACTCGAACGCGTGCGCCAGCATCGCCAGATGGTTCTCGCCCTCGACCCGGAGCTCCGCCTCCCCGCGCCCCGTGGCCCACGGGGACACCATCTCGAGCAGGATCGCAAGGTCCGCCCCGAACGAGATCGCGAAGTCGACCGAGACCGGGATGATCCCGTCCGTCGCCTTCTCGCCGTGCGTCAGCACCAGCATGGTGCGAACCGCCGGGTGCCCGTCCTCGGCCGCCCGCGCGTGCGGCGGGATCGCCAGGATCGGGACCGGGCTCGACCGCAGCAGATACCCGGCCACCGTCCCGAACGGCGCACTCTCCGACGTCGCCCCGCCGTGGGTCGAGACGGCGATGAGCGACGCCCGCTCCTCGCTCGCCACCGACAACAGGCTCTCGGGAACGCTGCCGACCCGCGCCACCGTCTTGGCCCGCATCCCCGGAGCCACCAGGCCGGATGCCGTCTGCTTCAGGTAGCTGTTCGCCAGGTGAAGGGATTCCTCCGGCGGCTCCGGGTCGAGCGGCTCCGGCTCCACCACGCGCACCAGAATGATCTGGGACGCGTGCTGGCGGCACAGCGACCGCACGACCGGCAGAACGCTTTCCGCCGAGCCGGACCCGTCCAGAGGGACGAGAATCCGGTCGAAGGGATACCCTGCCGCAAGAGATTCAGGTTGAAGGACTTCTGAAATTCCCATGCTTCGCTCCCGTACGTGAGCCCGGACGTCCACTTGAAAGAGCCTCGGGGCTCTTGCGCGTGATTCCGAACGCTCGAGGGAGAAAACCGTCTAACCGAGGGGCCGATTCGAGGTTAAATCCCCGTCCCGGCAGTTGTAATCGTCTAAAGACTCATGACCGAATTCGAGCGGTACCGGAGCCGTCCCTCCCAGGAAACGCTGACGGCGCTCCTGAAGGCCTGCGAGGGGAGTGTCTACAATCTCTGCTACCAGGTGCTCCGCCATCCCGAGAACGCCCGCGACGTCTCCCAGCAGGTCCTGCTGAAGCTTCTCGACGCGCTGCCCCGGCTGGGCAACGCCGAGCACCTGCGGCGCTGGATCCACGTGGTCTGCTTTCGCGACAGCCTGAACCTTCAGAAGAAGCTCCGCACCCGCATGACCTACGAACGCGAAAAGGCCGCCGAGGCCGCCGCTGCCGGCGTCCCCGACGACACGGCGCTCGAGATCCACGAGCACGTCGCGTCCCTCCGGGAGGACTTGCGCGACCTCGTGATCGACCATTACTTCGAACGAAAGACGCTCCCGGCGCTCGCCGGCGAGCGCGGCTGCTCCACCGTGGCGATCTGGAAGAAGCTGGAGCGCGCCCGGCAGGACCTGCGCGAGTCGATGTCGAAGGCGGGCTTCTCGGCGGGCCTGTCGTGCCTGGACGGCTTCCTGGAGTCGCTCCACCCGGTCCCGCCGCCCGACGGGCTGCTGTCTCCGGCCATCCTGGCGAAAGCCGGCGCGCTCGCGTCCGGCTCCGGCGTTCCGTCTCTCACCACTGCAGGAGGCGTCGTCATGACGGGGAAAGGGTTTTCGATCGCGGCGGTCGCGGGGATCGCCCTGCTGTGTCTGACCGCCGGGATGTCGGCGGGCGTCGTCATCGGCTCCTCGCACGCCGCCCCCGCCGCGGCGCTCGCGGAGCGTCCGCGTCGCGAGCGTGCCGCCGAGACGGCCGACGCGGCCCCGCCCGCGCGGGCGCCGGAAGCCGCCCCCGCGCCGGAACGTCCCGCCCCGGCCGCCGCCGGAAGCGAATCGCTCCCCGGACGCCTCCAGCGCTTCCGCGAGTGGCTGCTGGCCGAGAAGAAGAAGAACGGCGCCGAGAAGACGGACGCCTACTGCAAGGCCCTGATGAAAGAGTGGAAGGAGCTGCGTCCCCTGGTGATGCAGAGTCCCGACACCTACGCCGCCTTCCTGCGCGCCGTCGAGAACGAGGACGTCTGCGGCGAGCTCTTCTCGATCCTCAACCCGCCCCGCATCAGCCCCCGCGGCACCGTTCGCAACATCAATGACCTGAACCTGCCGGAACCGATCCGCGACGCGTGCCTGGAGCTTCTGGGCTCGGGGACGAACGCGCAGCGGAGCGCGTGCCTCAGGCTGCTGGCCGTGGGCCGCCTCGGCGAGCAGGACGCCGCCCTCGTCCAGAAGACGCTGTCCCTGCTGGCCGACCCGGACCCGGAGATCCGGAAGGACGCCGCGGGGGTGTTCGCCTACAACGCGGGGATGCTGGCCGACGGAGACCTGGACGTCCTCCGCCGGCTCCTGCAGACCGCGACAGATCCGGAGCTCCGTCGCGGTTGCATCAACATCGCGAACGGCATGAAGGGCGCCGAGGCGGAAAGCCTCGTCATCGAAGAAGCGGGGAAACTGATCCAGCAAAAGCAGGTGTCGGCGGAGCTCGTCAGCACGCTCCAAGAGCGTGTGGACCATGCCGGCGCCGACGCGCTCCCCCGCTACGCGGCCCTGCTCTCCGGGGCGCTGGGGGCGGCGTCGGATCCCGATCTCTTCCGGGAAGTCGCCCGCGCGGTGCTGCATCTCCCGCGCGACAAGGCGACTGCGATCCTGGACCGCGGCTACGCCGCCGCCCCGACCGCCGAGCTGCGCGACGGCATCGGCAAGGCGCTCCAGAAACTCCGGGCGGGGGAGACGCGACGGGCGATCCTGGAGAAAGACCTTGGCGAGTCCAAGACGACCTGGTTCACCAGCGACGTCGACATTCCCTTCGACCCGTTCGGAGGGTTCGAGCCGGAAAAGTAGCCCGCCTACTTCTTCGGCCCGTAGCGGCGGAGCCATCCGAGAAGCTCGTCGCGGGTCGCCGCGGGGAGATCGGACTGCGCGATCCAGCCTCGTGCCGTCTCCGCGTCCTTGCGGTTGGCCCAGTCGATCATCACGATCTTCTGGATGTTCAGACGGTGGTCCTCGGGGAGCGTGGCCGCCCAAGCCATGCCGGCCGCCGGGTCCAGGCGGGCGAAGTGCCGGGCGACCGGTTGGACCGTCTGGTCCAGGGACTCGGGAAATCTCTTCAGCGCCTCCGCCGCCGCCTGCGGATTTCCGTCGGCCGTTTCGGTGATGATCCGGTTGATTGCGTAGTGGCGCTCGTCCGCGCTCGAGATCTCCGCCGCGATCGCGAGGGCCCGGTCGCTGTCCTCCAACGGGGCGGTCGCGATGCCGGCCAGCGCCGCGTCGCGGGCCGTGATCCGGGGCAAGGAGCGGGCCCAGGCCAGCGCCGCGTCGAGGTCGACCGGCGCCCAGGAGGCCGCCAGGCCGCCCAGCGTCACGTCGGGCGGCGGCGTCGACATCGATTCGCAGTGGCGCACGGCGGCGGCGGGATCCTTCTGAACCATCATCTCGACGACGTTCGCCCGCACCGAGAGGCGTGCCGCTTCGCTCATGCTCTCGGCGGCTCGCAGAGCGGACTCCGGATCGGTTGCCGACCAGAGCCGAAGGATGCCCACCGCCTCGTGCTCGTGAAGCGACTTGAACGGCTGCCGCCTCAACCAGTCCAGGGCGGCCTGCGGGTCGGACCTGGCCCAGGGCTGCGCCACCGCGTCCACCGCCTTGATCGTCCAGGCGTCGAAGGGGAGGGTCTCGACCATTCGGGCGGCGGCGGATGGATTCTCCTGGGCGAGCCGCGAGAGCGACGCGAGGACGAGCGGCCGGAAGATCTTGTCTTTCCACGTGAGGGCCTTCTCGGCCGTCCAGTCGGGGTCGAGCTCCGCCACTCCCGCCAGGAATTCATCGGTGAGTGCGTCACCGGCTAGGGCGACATCCTTCGAGAGCTCCAAGGCTGTCAGACTCTTCTGGATCCACGGTCTCGACGTGACCCAGGTGTGCGCGATCGTTTGGAGGGCGGTCTCCTGCGTGGGGCCCGACTGACGCCCGATCCAGGAAACGGCGTCCCGGGGATCCTTGGTCGCCCATTCCGCGACGGCGACTCTCGTGGCTTCGTAGATCTGCTGGGACTTCGCGGGAAGGGCCTTCAGCCAGGCGATGAACGCGTCGGGGTCGGAACGGAAGCGGGCCCGGAGCTCGATGACCTGCGCGAACTCGGAGACCCTGTAGTCCCGCGGGAGGCGCCGGAGGAAGGCGGCGGCGGCGCCGGGGTCCGTCTCTCCCCACGCCTGGGCCGCGGCCCCCAACGTCACGACGAGATGGTAGTCCGTGCTGAAGTCGAACGGCAGGCCGAGCACGAAGGCGGCGAGGGAGTCCGGGTCCGACGACAGCCAGTCCTCGAAGATCTTCTGGAGAACCACGAACGGCCATTCCCGGTCGATCCTGGAGGCCGTGGCGTTCGCCCATGCGCGCGCCAGGTCCTTCTCCGACCGTCGCAGTCCCAGCCGGCGCAGGGCGCGCCAGCGCGCCGCGTCGGCCTCCAGCGCGACGGCGCGCCGAGAGGCCAGCCAGAACGCCTTTCCCGTCTTGAACTTCTGGACGGGCTTGTCGGCGGCGGCGGGCACTTCGGCGACGGGCGTCTTCGGAACGGGAGCGATCGAGGGAGCAGGCGGCTCCGCGCTCCTGGCAACCGGCGATTCCTCGAGCCGCGCGTTGTGTCGCCGGCGCTGGATGCCGTATCCCAGCAGGGCCGTCCCGAGGAGCGCCACCGCGACGGCCACCTTCACGGCCAGGAGGCCCGCGGCGGGCGCAGCAGCAGCCGCCGCCGATCCGCTCCGGGGGAGGGGCAGGGCCGACAGGAGCTGGGCCGGCGCGGCGACTGCTTCCCGGCTTTCCAGGAAGGGCAGGAGCGCCAGGGCGACGGACGCCAGCCCCGCTTTGACCAAGGTGCGCCGGAGTTCATCGTGTGCCTTCTGGAGCCGTTTCCAGATCGTGACCGACGAGCAGCCGTCCGTTTCCGCCAGCTCGGCCAGCGTCCGCCGCTCGAAGTAGTGGCGCACGACGAGCGAGCGGAGATCGTCCCGGAGCTGCGCGACCTGCTCGTGGATGGCGTCGATCTCGGAATCCGAGAAGGGCGGGGCGGGCGATGGGGAGCGCTGGCGTTCGTGGTTCATCCGCCTCCTTTGGCTGCGCCGGAGGTTGAGCGCCGTCAGCAGCGAGGCGCGATAGAGCCAGGCGCGCAGGCCATCGTCACCGGACAGCGTGGGGAGGACCGGGAGCAGCGCCGCGAAGACCTTCTGGGCGGCGTCCTCGGCGTCCTGGGTGTGCCGGAGCACCTGCCAGCAGAGGTTGTAGACGGAATCCTGGTGCTGCCGGAGCAGCGCGATCAGCGTCTCCGGAGCGGGCTGTTCCTTCCAGGCCTCGAACAGCGTGGCGGCGTCCTTCATTCCTACATGAGACGAAGCGCCCGAAGCCCCTTATTAACCGGAATCGGAAATCCGCCCCCCTTCCCGCGGGAATTCCGCGTCCGCCGGGAAATTTCCGCCAGCGAAAGGGCGTCTCGGGGATCAATATGGTTGGCTCGCCGTTTGCTCCCTCCGAAGTGTTCGTCGAGGAGGCTCGGCATGTTAGAACGAATCCTCGTCCCGCTGGACGGGTCCCCCCTCGCAGAGGCCGTCCTCACCCAGGTCCGACGCATCCTGTACCGCAAGGACGCCGAAATCCTCCTGGTTCGGGCGGTGTCCGTCCCCCCGTCGCTCGAGGGGATGAGCGACGAGCTGCCCGGCCTGCTCCGGACGCAGGCCTTCACCTACCTGCAGCGGATCGAGGAGGACCTCCTCTCCCAGGGCGCCCGCGCCCGGAGCATCGTCCGCGTGGGAGAGGCCGCCGACGTCATCCTCGACGTCGCCGAGGAGGAGCACGCCGGCCTCATCGCGATGTCGACCCACGGGCGCTCGGGCCTGGCCCGCTGGGCCCTGGGGAGCGTCACCGAACGGGTCCTGCACGCCAGCAAGGTCCCGGTGCTGGCGGTCCGCTCGTTTACCGAAGACGGCGAACGGACGCCGCTGGCGGAACTCGACCTGGAGAAGATCCTGGTCCCGGTGGACGCAACCTCGATGTCGCTGGAAGTCGTCGGCCCGGCGGTCGAGCTCGCGCAGCTCTTCGGGTCGAACGTCGCGCTGCTCCACGTGTGCCAGGGAGCCGAATGCGCCGTCCCGGTCCCCGAACTGACCTGTGCCTACGAGCAGTTCCGGGCCGGCGGCGTCCCGCTGGAGCCGCTGCTGAAGCAGGGCGACGCGGCGCAGCAGATCCTGGAGACCAGCCTCGAGCAGAAGGCCGGACTGATCGCCCTGACCACCCACGGCCGGGTCGGGGTCGGCCGCTGGATGATGGGGAGCGTCGCCGACAAACTTCTGCGGGCGGCGCGGGTGCCCCTGCTGATCGTTCGACCCGCCGCCCTGGCGACGGAACGCGCGACCGGAGCCCCGAGGGAGCACGCCCTGAGCGTATGACCCGGAGGTAGTCATGAGGACCTTCAAGCGAATCCTGGTGACCACCGACGGCTCCACGGAGTCCGAGCACGCGTTTGCGGCCATGATGCCCGTGGTCCGCTCGGAGAATCCCGAGGTCAGCGTTCTCTACGTCATGGACCATTCCGAGATCCCCGATGCCCCGGCCCGGATCGCCAAGGCCTGCGACGCGCTCCGCGAGAACGGCGTCAACGCCGTCCTCACGGTCCGCCACGGAACGCCGGCCGACGAGATCGTGCGGCTTGGGAACCGGGCGGACCTCGTCGTGATGGCGACGCACGGCCGCGGCGGCCTGAAGAGGATCCTCATGGGCAGCGTGACCGAGGAGGTCGTCCGCCGCCTCGACGTCCCGATCCTGGTGACCCGTCCGGGCACGCCCGTGCGACGGTGGAACCACCTCGTCGTGGCGCTCGACGGGTCGCTCCGGAGCGAGCAGATCCTGTCGGACGTCGTGCCCCTGGCCCGGAGGTTGAAGGCGTCGGTGGACCTGATTCAGTCCGTGCTGCCGCCGATCACGATGGGCGGCCTCGGCGAAATCCCGGGCGTGCAGATCGCCGAGAATCCGCGGCCGTACCTGGAGAGCATGAAGGCCCGGCTTTCGTCCGAAGGAGTAGAGGCGTCGGTGGTGGTCCTGGAGGGCCGCGCCGCCTCCGAACTGCTCCGTTACGTCGAGGAGCGGGGCGCCTCGCTGCTCTGCATGACCACGCACGGGCGCACGGGTCTCGCGCGGGCCCTGCTGGGGAGCATCACCGACGAGGTGATCCGCCACGCGCCCTGTCCGGTGCTGCTGCGCCGGAGCGTCCGCTCCGAGCCGGGCTCCATCGTCGAGCATCTCCCCGTGAAGGCGCTGCCCGGGCTTCCTTGAACCTCAAACGCGCCGCGGAATCGTCCCGCTTCCGTGGAACATTCCCTGCCCGCGCGCGGGGGGATCACGGCCCGCGACGATGGCACACGTCTTGCTCCTGAACGGTTGGATGCTGAAGAAAATCCTCGTGGCGCTCGACGGGTCGCCCAATGCGGCCAGGACGCTTCCGTGGGTCCGGCACTATGCCGCCCGCGAGAGGGCGCAGGTCCTCCTGCTGCGGGTCCTTACCCCGCAGGACCTGAACCAGAGCATGGTCGGTGACGAACGGCGCTCGGCCCAGGAGTATCTCCAAGGCCTCGAGCGGGAACTGAACTATAACGGCGTGCCCTGCACGACCCTCGTGCGGCAGGGCAATCCGGCGCGCGTGATCGTCCGGGTCGCCGAGCGCGAGCGCTGCGACCTGATCCTCATGTCCACGCGGGGCGGCTCGGCGGTGAAGCGCTGGGTGCTCGGAGGGGTGACGGAGCAGGTCCTGCGCCTGAGCCCGATCCCCGTGCTGGTGGTCCGCAGCCGCACGCTCCTGCCGCGGCAGGGGCACGTCCGACGCGTGATCGTGCCCGTGGACGGCTCCAGGCTGGCGGAAGTGGCGATTCCCTGGGGCGCCCGGCTCGCTAAACTCCTGAAGGCGAAGGTCGTCCTCCTCCACGTGTATCCCGCCGGCGAGGCCGGCTTGCGGCATCGACGGCAGGAGGCCTTCGACGCCCTGAACGTCCGGATGGCCGGGGCCTGCCGGATGCTCAAGGGGAGGGGACAGAGGGCGGCGTTCAACGTCCAGCGGGGGGATGCCGCCGAGCGGATTCTCGCGTTCGCGGATCAGAACGACCTCATCGTGACGACGACGCATGGTTTCGGCGGCTTCAAGCGATGGATCTTCGGGAGCGTCGCCGAGAAACTCATCCGCGACGCGTCGATCCCGGTGCTGGTTTACAAGACGCCGGCGCAGGTCTCCCCCGGGGAATCCAGCGCCCGCCCCGCATAAGTCCGCGAACCACGGCTCCTCCCAACCCACCCGTGCCCGGCCATGGGTGGCATCCCTCTTGCTCTTCAAGCTCCTAGATGGACCTTCCCATCGAAAGGAGTCCACCATGATCCGCCAAATCGTTCTGTTCTCGATCGCATGCCTGGCCATGGGGACCGCGGGCCTGCCTGCTCCCGAGGCCCCCTCTCCCCGCAAGGCGCTGTTCTGCCCCGAATGCTGGCTCTTCCTGAATGACCCCTGGGATCTGGACCTCCAGGGCCGCTGCATGGCGTCAGGAAAGAAGCCCGTCGAACTCGAGGCCGTGACGATGACCTGGCTCTGGTGCCGTTCGCACCTCGCCTGGCATCAGAACCCCTGCGGCCGGGGATCCGGCGTGGCCTATCCGGTGACCGCCCTCCTGGTGCCCGATGGGAGCGAACCCATCTCGGTGCTGGCGTATTGTCCCGCCGACAACGCCATTCCGGCGCGGGAGCGTCCGGGGCAGGCCTGCCCGATCTGCGGGCTTCTGCTTGCGGAAGCCAACACCGTGCAGCGGGAGTGGTTCTACTGCGCAACGAAGAAGGCATGGCTCGGTAGTGCCTGCGCCGCGGCCCAGCGGCTCCATTGCTGCGCCCCGCGCCGCGGTCCCGTGCTGGCCCATCCGTGGCAGATCCCCATCCTGAACGACGTCTGCGTCGGCCGCTGAGTCCAGCTTTGGCTTGCAACGAGGGCCGGAAGCTGTTGGAGTACCCCTCTGTCCCGATCGCGGACTGGAGGGAACCCATGAAGCGGACCTTGCCGTCGTTCCTGTCCCTGCTGCTGGCGGCCGGCTGCGCGGCGCCCACGCCCGCGCGCCCGGCGATGTCGGCCCCGGACGACTTGGACGTCGCCGTCACGGCCGCCACGGACGCGGAGCTGGCGTCCCTCCTGTCTCTCTACAAGTGGTTCCACGCCAATCCCGAGCTCTCCCTGAAGGAAGTGCAGACCGCGACGAAGTTCGCCGGCGAGCTGCGGACGGCCGGCTGGACCGTCACCGAGAAGGTCGGCGGCACGGGCGTGGTCGCGGTGCTCCGCAACGGGGAAGGGCCGACGATCCTGGCCCGCATCGACATGGACGGGCTCCCCGTGAAGGAGGAGACCGGGCTTCCCTACGCCAGCACGAACGGCGCCATGCACGCCTGCGGGCACGACACGCACCTGGCCATGGGGATCGGACTCGCGAGGATCCTGTCGCGTCTCAAGGACCGCTGGTCCGGCACCGCCATCCTCGTCGGCCAGCCCGGGGAGGAAGTCGGCCTGGGCGCCAAGCTGATGATCGATGACCCGAAGTTCGCCGCGGCCGTCCCGTCCAAGCCGGCCGCCGTCCTCGCGGTCCACGACACGCCGGCGTTCCCGGCAGGGACTCTGGCGCTCTGCGCGGGCTTCGCCTCCGCGAACGCCGACAGCGTCGACGTCACGATCTTCGGGCGCGGCGGGCACGGCGCGTGGCCGCACAACACCATCGACCCGGTCGTGATCGCCGCCGAGACGGTCCTGGCCCTGCAGACGATCGTCAGCCGGAAGGTGAATCCGGCCGAGTCCCGCGCCGTCGTCACGGTCGGCTCGATCCACGGCGGCTCGAAGCATAACGTCATCCCCGACGAGGTGAAGCTTCAGCTCACCGTGCGCTCGTACGAGGACAGCACCCGCGAGCAGCTTCTCGCCGAGATCCGCCACATCGTGCAGAAAGTCGCGGAAGTGCACCACGCGCCGCGGGCCCCGGAGGTGAAGGTCCAGGAGAACGGGTTCCCGGCCGTCTACCACGATCCCGTGCTGACCGAGCGGATGCGCAGCGTTTTCTCGCGGCTCATGGGCCCGGAGCGGGTGCGCGTCCAGTCGCCCGCCATGGGGGCGGAAGACTTCGGGCGCTTTGCGAAGCACTTCGACGTGCCCGGGCTGCAGTTCAACGTGGGAGCGGCCCCGGCCGCGTCGGGCGACGGCCCGCGCCCCGGCCTCCACTCGAACAAGTGGGCGCCGGACCCGGAGCCGACCTTGAAGACGGGGACGGCGGCCTTCGTGCGCGGCTGCCTGGATCTGCTCGGTCGCCGCTGAGGGCTACTTCCTGTCGGGCGCCCCGAAGACGTGCTCCGCGGAGGGGTCGGGATACCCGCTGCTCTTCTGAGAGCCGACCGGCTGGCGGGCCTCGTCCAGCAATTGGACGGCATAGCCCGTCATGCGGTCTCCCAGTTTCTCGGTGCGACTCCAGACGACGACCTTGTCGATGGGAAGCGTCCGACCCAGGTCGACTTCCCACCAGCTCGTCGGCTGCAGCCCCATAGTGTGCGTGACGCTTCGGGATCCCCACTCGCCGTTCGTGTTTCCGTCGATGGCTCGGCTCGCCACGCCGTCCTCGTAATTGCTGTCCTGGGAGGCGGTCCCCTTGAGGGCGACGTTCTCCCCGTTGCTGAACACCTGGACTTCCGCGAGGGAAAGGATCGGGTTCGGGTTTTCGATCCGGACGAAGCGGGCGCGCGGTCCCTTGCTGGGTTCGGGTACCTGCTTCAGCGCGCGGTCGACGTCCGCGAGCAATTCCGGCACGCCCAGCTTCGCGACCTGTTCCCGGAGCGCCGTCACCTCTTTTTCCGCTCCCCTGCGCCGGGCCTCGATCGCTTTATCCTTCAGCGCGGTGGAGGAACGGAAGGCCGCGTCGCGCAGCTCCTTTGACTTTCGCTCGAGGATCCTGGTCCACTCGGGCGTGCCGTGCTTCGCGCGCGCCCCCTGGATCGCCGCCAGGGCGCCTCCGAAGTCCTGCCTGGCGGCCGCCTCGTTGACCTGCTTCTCCAGCTCCGCCAGATCGCTCGTCGGGGCCGGCGCCGGCTTTCGGGGCGGCTCGACGGGGGGCTGCGGGGGCGTATCCCGGAGGGCCATGAAGGCGAGGATGAGGATCCCCGCGGCGCCCGCCGCCACGCCGAGCCAGCCGACGGCTCCCAATCCCTTCCTCGGATCGGCCGGCCGCGGCGTCTTCGGGACGACCGGGGCAATCCGGACGCTCGTCCAGGCTTTATCGGGGGCGGGCGGCGTCTTCGTGAGCTTGAGGACGTCGGCGGAACACTTGTTGCAGCTCGCGATGCCATCGATCTTGAACGCCGCCCCACGCTCGAAATCGGAGCTGAGGAGCCGCGTCTGGCAGTTCCGGCAGTAGACGATTTCGTTCCCCATGGACCAGGTTAATTATAGGCCGAGTAACGCCGTGCCGCCGCCGGGCTCGACCTCACGGAGAGGCGGGGAACCTGCGCCATCGTCCATAGGCGGGAGGTGCCCCATGAACCGAATCAATTCCCGGCTGGCCGACCTTCTCGAATCCAAGGGTGTTTCCTATCGGAGCATGCCGCACAGCGCGGACATGACCTCCCAGATGACCGCCGCCCACACGCATACGCCCGGGCGCGAGTTCGCCAAGACCGTCGTCATCTGGGTCGATGGCCAGTTCGCGATGGCCGTCCTGCCGGCGCATCTCCGGGTGGACTTCGAGAAGCTCAGGAAGTGGCTCAACGCCCAGGAGGTCCGCCTGGCCACCGAGGAGGAGATGGGCCACCTCTTCCCGGACTGCGAGATCGGCGCGGAGCCGCCCTTCGGCATTCTCTACGAGCTGCCGGTCTACATCTCGCCCCTGCTGTCCCGGGACCGGATCACGTTCCACGGCGGCAGCCACGAGGAGGCGGTGCAGATCCGCTACGACGACTACGTCGCGCTCGCCAAGCCGTCGGTCATCGACTTCGTCAGCGCGTAACGGCGCGTTCCCGCCGGGCTCCTCCATCATAGGGGGATCGTTCCCCGGAGGTGATCTCATGGCCGATACCGTGAAAGACCCCGTGTGCGGGATGATGGTCGACCCGTCCAAGGCGAAACACGAACTGCTCAGCGATCACGACTATTGCTTCTGCTCCGACGAGTGCCGCAACCGCTTCGTGGTCAATCCGGGCCGCTACCTGGCCCACTGAACGCCGCGGGCGCGAGCATCGCATGCTGGTACGAGACGCGTCCGTTCAGGAAGTCCTGACCGCCCGGGAGGACGTCAGCCTTGCCGAGGCGGGCACCCTCCTTCGCAACGCCGACTGCGGGGCGCTGCCCGTCGTCGACGCCGAGTACCGCCTGGTGGGCTTTCTCACCGACCGTGATATCGCCATGGCGCTGGCCGACGCGGATGCGTCCGCGGCGGACGTCAAGGTCGGCGAGGTGATGACCCGAGACCTGCAGACCTGCCGGCCGGACGAGGACGTGCGCCTTGCGCTGCAACGGATGTCGGAGCACGGCATCCGGCGCCTGCCCGTCTGCACGGCGGATCAGAAGCTCCTGGGAATCCTCTCGATCGACGATCTCCTGCTGGCGGAGCGTCGTGAGATGGACGACCGGGAGCTCCTGGACGCGCTGCGACGGATTGCCCGCGGCTACCGCGAGAAGCGCGAGGCGCGGATCATCGAGGAGCACCCGACCGTCTGATCCCTACACCGCCTTGCGACCGCGCCCCTTCGCGACCTTCTGCTTGGCTTGCTTCTCGCGGATGAACGCCACCTTCGATGCCCAGCGGCTGTTCGGGTGCCGGTCGAGGATCAGGCTCCAGGTCTTCGACAGCGCGTCCTTCTCGCCGCCCTTGTAGCGCGACACGCCCAGCCAGAAGAGGGCTTCCGCCTGCAGCGGGGACGAATCCTTGTCCTCCGCCACCGCCGAGAAGATCGTGCTGGCCTCGTCGTAGCGACCGGCGTTGAATGCCATCGTGCCGCGGGCGACGTCGAGCAGATGCTCGAACATTTCCGGAGGGTGCCAGCCGGTGGCCCGGTAGTGGACGTTTTCCTGGCCGTCCATGAAGAAGAGGCCCGGGGTCCAGGTCGCCAGGAACTTCTTCGCCAGATCCTTCTCGACGTCGATCTGGGGCCGCAGACAGACGAAGTGCTCGGCGAGCCGGCGCTGCACGCCGCCGTGAGGATACGTCACGGTATCCATGTGCTGGCAGCTGCTTCAGGTGGGCGAGAAGAAGTCGATGAAGAGCGGCTTGTTCTCCGAACGGGCCCGGGCGAGGGCCGAGGCGTAGTCCTTTTCCCAGGTGATGGCCATGGCTGCCTCCTTCCGGGTCTATTTGGTCTGTTTGGGGCTGGTCGAGCTCGGCGCCTCCGAGGGCGCCGTCCGGATCGGGATCCGCTGCACGCCGGCGGCCTCCGTCTTCGGGATCTTGAGCGTCAGCACGCCCTTGTCGACTTCGGCCGTGACCTGCTCGGCCTTGGTCCCTGCCGGCAGCTCGATCGTGCGGTGGAAATAGCCGTAGCGGCGCTCCGAGTGGTAGGAGCCGCTCTTCCGCTCCTCCGCCGACTCCTTCTTCTCGCCGGAGAGGGTCAGGCGGTTGCCGCTGATCGAGACGTCGACGTCCCTGGCGTCGAGGCCGGGGATTTCGGCGCGGACCGTGATCTCCTTGTCGCCTTCGAGGACCTCGATCTCCGGCGCCCAGCCGCCGGCCGAGGCGGGGCCGCTCCAGTCGCTCTCCCGCGGGCTGCCGAAGAAACTGTCGAAGAGCCGGTCCATTTCGTCGCGCAGGCGGCGGATCCCGCCGCTGCCGCGGTTGGGCTCCGGGGCTTGTTTTCGCCAGGGGGTTAGACGCATAACGCGCCTCCTTGCAAGGCCCTCGGCGAGCCGACGAGGCCTCTGTTCTGCTGAGCCCGAGACGTGACGCGACGTTATGGCCGGGGGCGGCCCTCCGGGAATGACAATTATACAATTCCTTGGCGTGTGAGCCTTCCGGGCCGGCCGCTGTATGGTTCTATGGAGGAAGCGTCCCCATGATCCGACTGCTGCTGCCGCTCCTGCTGGCCCTCCTGGCGCCCCAGGACCGGGAGGCGCAGGCCGGGCCGGCCGACGGCGTCGTCCCGCTCTTCAACGGCAAGGATCTCAGCGGCCTGACCCGCTGGCTCAAGGACACCCGCGGCGAGGACCCCCGGAAGGTCTTCACGGTCCATGACGGGATGATCCATATGTCCGGCGAGGGCATGGGCTACGTCGCCACCGAGAAGGCGTACCGGGACTACCGGCTGCTCGTGGAGTACAAGTGGGGGACGCGGACCGACGGCGGCAAGTACGTCCGGAACTCGGGCGTCCTGATCCACGCGACGGGACCCGACGGCTCCGCCGGGGGCGCGTGGGCGCCGTCGGTCGAGTGCCAGCTCGCGCAGGGCTGCGTCGGCGACCTCATCGCGATCCGCTCGAAGGACGTGCCCGTGACCCTCACGGTGGAAACGCTGCTCGGGCCGGACAAGCGCCCGCGCTGGAAGAAGGGCGGGACCCCGACCGTCTACTCCGGGAAGCAGTTCTGGTGGTCCGACCACGACCCCGACTTCAAGGAGCTTCTCGACACGCGCGGGAAGAACGACGTCGAGAGCCCGCTCGGCGAGTGGACGCGCGTCGAGGTCGTCTGCGAGGGGAAGCGGCTCTCGGTCTTCGTCAACGGCGTCCAGGTCAACGAGGCGGTCGACGTGTCGCCGTCGGCGGGCCGGATCCTGCTCCAGTGCGAGGGCTTCGAGGTCTTCTTCAGGAAGTTCGAGCTCCATCCGATCCGGAAGGCGGAGGAGAAGAAGCCGTGACGATCGACCGGAGGCGCTTCCTCGGGCTGGGCGCGGCGGGCCTCGCGGGCGCCGCGCTGAAGCCGGCCTGGGGGCAGGACAAGAAGCCGCCCACGCAGTTCCAGGTGGGCTGCACGACGTTGCCCTACGGCAACTTCTCCTTCGAGCGGGCCCTCAAGGGCATCCAGTCGGCCGGCTTCAAGTACGTCGCGCTCTACACCCACCACAAGGAGGACGGGAAGTCCGTCCCGGTGATCGCGCCCGAGGATCCGCCCGAGAAGGCGAAGGAGGTCGGGCAGAAGTGCCGCGACCTCGGCCTCGAGCCGGCCTTCATGTTTTCCGGCATCTACCCCGAGGCCAAGAACGGCCTCGAGGTGCTGACGCAGCGGCTCAAGCAGGCCGCGGCCGCGAAGGTCGGCCAGGTGCTGACCTTCGGCCACACCAAGGGCGGAAACCGGACGCTCTGGATCGAGCGCTTCAAGAAGCTCGGGCCGATCGCGCGCGACCTGGGCGTGCTGCTGGTGGTGAAGCAGCACGGCGGCGAGACCGGCACCGGCGCGGCCTGCGCCGAGATCACCCGCGAGGTGGCCGACGAGGGCATCAAGGTCAACTTCGACGCCGGCAACGTGCTCGACTACCTTAATGTCGACCCCATTCCCGACCTCAAGGCCTGCGCCGACGAGGTCCGCAGCTTCTGCATCAAGGACCACCGGAATTTCCCCAAGAGCCAGGACTGCGGCCCGGGCCTGGGCGAGATCGACCACTACAAGCTCCTCCACGTGGTTGCCTGGACCGGGCGCCCCATGCCGCTCTGCTGCGAGAACATCTTCGCGCCGCTCGTCGAACGCCCCAAGGACCCGGAAGGGGTCGACGCGCTGGCGCGCCGGGCCCGCGAGTTCCTCGAGACGGTCATCAAAGGATTGCAGCAATAGGAGGTCCGCGATGCTTCCCACGCGACGCGAGTTCCTGGGCACTTCGGCGGCCGTCGCGGCCGCCCTCCGGGCGCCCCTCGTCCACGCCGCGGGCGACGACGTCCTCAAGGTCGGCCTGATCGGCTGCGGCGGCCGCGGGACGGGCGCCGCCGAGCAGGCGCTGAACGCGGACCAGAACGTGAAGCTGGTCGCGATGGGCGACGCGTTCCCCGACCGGCTGCAGTCGAGCCTGAAGGTGCTGAAGAAGAGCCACCCCGAGAAGGTCGACGTGAAGGAGGAGAACTGCTTCGTCGGCTTCGACGCCTACAAGGGCGTCATCGCGGCGAGCGACGTCGTCCTCCTCTGCGAGCCGCCGCACTTCCGGCCCTCGCACCTCAAGGCCGCCGTCGAGGCGGGGAAGCACGTCTTCGCCGAGAAGCCCGTCGCGGTCGACGCGCCGGGCGTGCGCTCGGTGCTGGCGAGCTGCGAGGAGGCGAGGAAGAAGTCGCTCTCGGTCGTGTCGGGCCTCTGCCTGCGCTACTCGACGGGCTTCCGCGAGATGATGAAGCGGATCCACGGCGGCGAGATCGGCGAGGTCGTGGCCCTCCAGGCCAACGACTACCGCAGCGGCCGCTGGTCCCGTCCGCGCAAGCCCGAGTGGAGCGACATGACCTGGCACATGCGCAACTGGTACAACTTCACGTGGCTCTCGGGCGACTTCAACGTCGAGCAGCACGTCCACTACCTGGACGTCTGCGCCTGGGCCATGAAGGACCAGTATCCCGTGCGCGCCATCGGGATGGGCGGCCGCCAGGTCCTGAGCGAGCCCGAGTACGGCAACATCTACGACCACTTCTCGATCGTGTACGAGTACGCGAGCGGCGCGAAGATGTTCAGCAACACCCGGCAGCACAAGAACTGCAAGATCGACATGAGCGCCGTCGCGATCGGGTCGAAAGGCCGGGCGCTGATCTCCGAAGGACCGCTGCGGATTTCGGGCGAGAACCCCTGGGAGCACCAGGGGAAGGACAAGAACATCTACCAGGTGGAGCACGACGAGTTCTTCGCCTCGATCCGCAGCGGCAAGCCGATCAACAACGGCGAGTACATGTCGAAGAGCACCCTGATGGCGATCATGGGCCGCATGGCCGCCTACACGGGGCAGCAGATCGGCTGGGAGCAGGCGCTGAACTCGAAGGAAGACCTGACGCCGGCGAAGTACGACTGGGAGCTGGCGATGGACCTGCCCCCGATCGCGATGCCCGGAACGACCAAGTTCTTCTAATAGTCGGAAGGAGAAAACGTGCCCGCGTTCGTCAGAACCCTTCTCGTCTTGCTTCTCGTTCTTGGAGCGGCTCGGGTCGAGGCCCGATCCATTCCGGGATCCCGTCCCATCGAGCTCCAGGTGGACGCGTCGGAAGCCGCCCGCCGGCTCTTCCATGCCCGCCTTCGGATTCCGCACGAGCCCGGACCGCTGACGCTGCTCTACCCCAAGTGGATCCCGGGGGAGCACGGGCCGACCGGCCCGCTGGCCGACGTGGCGGGCTTCCGGATCAAGGCGGGCGAGAAGACCCTCGTCTGGCGCCGCGATGAGCTGGATCACCACGCGATTCACTGCGACGTTCCGGCCGGGGCGGACGGCGTCGAGGTGACGCTGGACTATGTCGCCGCTCCTCCCGGGACCGAAGGATTCGTCTCCGCCCAGGCATCGGCCAGGCTGGCGGTCTTCCATTGGAATCAGATGCTCGTCTACCCCAAGGGACCCTCGATGGGCGAGCTGGAGATTCAAGCCAGCGTGATGCTGCCCGACGGCTGGAACTGCTCCTGCGCTCTTCCCCTGACGTCGTCCTCGACGCGGGGAAGAACGTTTGCCGCGGCGACTCTCGAGAGGCTCGTCGACTCTCCGGTTCTCTGCGGGGCCCATCTCCGCGAGGTGCCGCTCTCCGACGGTCACTTCCTGGTCCTCGCGGCCGACAGCGCGTCGGCGCTGACCTTGAGCGAAGAGTTGAAGGCGTCGTTCACCCGCCTCGTCGCCGAGGCGGGGTCGCTCTTCGGGGCGAGGCCTTACCGCTCGTACCGCTTCTTCCTGGCGCTTTCGGATCTGACCCCGCCCTTCTTCCTCGAGCATCACGAGTGCAGCGACAACCGGGCGCCCGAGCGGACGCTGCTCGACGAGAGCCTGCAGAAGCGCTGGCTGTTCGTTCTTGCCCACGAGTACGCCCATTCCTGGAACGGAAAGCACCGTCGGCCGGCGGACATGGTGAAGCCGGACTTCCAGGAGCCCATCGCCACCCGGCTGCTCTGGGTCTACGAGGGATTGACCGAGTACCTTGGCTGTCTGCTCGCCGCCCGGAGCGGCCTCTGGACGGAAGAGCAATTCCGTGACAACCTCGCCCTTGCGGCCGACGGCCTGGCCAACCAGAAAGGGCGCACCTGGCGGCCGCTGGAGGACACCACGCGCGCGGCCCCGATCCTCTACGGTGCCCGGAGCGATTGGGCTTCCTTGCGCCGCGGGGTCGACTTCTACAACGAGGGCCTCCTCCTCTGGCTGGAAGTCGATACGATCCTCCGGCGGGAATCGCAGGGGAAAGCTTCTCTGGACGATTTCTGCCGCCGCTTCCACGGCGCCGTCGACGGCAAGCCGTCCGTGAACCCGTATACCTTCGACCAGCTTGTCGAGGCGCTCTCGGCCGTCGCGCCGTACGACTGGAAGAAGCACCTGGTCGAACGAATCACGTCGCTCGCGCCCGAGCCGCCCCTCGGAGGCGTGGAGCGTGCCGGGTGGGTGCTGGGCACGAACGCCCAGCCTTCGGAGATGTACAAGATCCGCGAGGGGACGGACAAATCCATCGACCTGACGACGTCGATCGGACTCCTTCTCAAAGAGGACGGGGGAGTGACGGACGTCATCCCCGGCAAGGCGGCGGACCGGGCGGGTATCGGACCCGGCATGAAGCTGGTGGCCGTGAACGGACGACGCTGGTCGGCCGACCTCCTCCGGGAGTCGGTCGCGGCGACGAAGGAGGGCAAGGAGCTGAGCCTTCTGGTGGAGAACGGGCAGTTCTTCCACACGCACGTGCTGGACTACAAGGACGGCGCCCGCTACCCCCGGCTGGAGCGGAAAGCGGCCACGGCGGACCTGCTCTCCGAGATCCTGAAGCCGCGCGCGAAGTAGCGGCGCGCTCAGGTCGGATCGCGCTTCGGCGGGGCGGCGCTTCGGCCGGACCGGACGTGGTAGGGGAAGAGGCGGTGCTCCGGCGCCGCATCGCCCTTGGTGCCGGCCGCGCGGAGGAGGCTGCGGACCGCCTCGCGCCCCATATCGAACCAGTCCGCCTGCACGCAGGAGAGGCCGGAGATCTCCTCGCCGCCGATCCCGACAACGCTCACGTCTTCCGGGACGCGGACGCCGTGGCGCCGGAGTCGCTCCATCGCCAAGCCCGCGAGCGTGGTGTTGAAGCAGAGGAGCGCGGACGGTCGCGGCTGGAGCTTGAGGAAGCGGTCGACGAGCGCGTCGGCGGCCTCGGGCGTAATCTCCGTGAGCAGTTCCCAGGCGCGGCGGCGGGGCAGATGGGCCTCGCCGAGCCCCTGGCGGTACCCCGCCAGCCTCCAAGGATTGATATCCGCCCAGCTCCAGTGGGCATAGGCGATCCGACGATGACCCAGACGGGCGAGGTGGCCGACCGCGAGGGCCGCCCCCTGGCGGGAATCCTCCCGCACCGTCGAGACGCTCGGCAGGTTGAGTTCGTGGTCGAGCATCACGACCGGCAGCCCCGCGCCGAGGACGCGGCGGACCATCTTGTCCTCGCCGAAGGAGCAGAAAATCACGCCTCGGACCGGCGCCTCCCGCAGGATCCCATCAATGGCCGCGTCCATCTCGTCGGAGGGAGCGTGGCGGACGACCAGCTGATGACCCACGCGGCCGGCCTCCGTCAGGGCTCCCTGGAGCATCAGGCCGCTGGTGACGCGCGTGGCGTCGTCGCTCCGGCGGTTCCTCGACGGGTAGTCCGTTTGAAGGAAGCCCAGCAGGGTGGAGCGCGGGGCGCTCTTCCGGAGCGTGAGGGCCGGCGGCTGGATCAGGGTGCCCTTGCGGCGGTACTTCACGAGCAGCCCCTCCCGCTGGAGGTTCTCCTGCGCGAGGCGCACGGTCTCGCGGCTCACGCCGAGCTGCTCGGCCAGCTCCGCCGCGGCGGGCAGGCGGTTGCCGCCGAAGTCCCCGCGCGCGATCGCGTCGCGGAGGACCTGCTCGGTGCGCTGCAGCAGCGACTGCGGGCGCGCCAGGCGGCCGAGCGGGGCGGGGCGCCGCGGTTTGGCCATCGAATGACAATTATACAATCCCTCGGGCAATCCCGTTCCCGGAAGCGTCGAGGCAGGGCCGCGGTATCTTAGGCAGATTCAGGAGGATGACCGATGCGGATGCTGCTGGCCCTGGTCCTGCTGCCCCTGCTCCCGCCGGCCGGGCCGGCCGAGGGCATCAAGGTCACGACGGACCGGACCGTCGACACCGGCTCGCTGGACGCCATCGTCCGCGACGTCGTCCGCCTCTCCGGGGCGAAGACCAACGACGAGAAGGCCATCGCGATCTACACGTGGCTGCACCACGCGATCTTCCATAACGCCTACCCGGTGGAGAAGGGCCCGCAGTCCGTGGGCCCCCTCAAGGCGATCCGCGTCTACGGCTGGGGGCTCTGCGGCGGCCAGCACACCGTCCTGAAGGCGCTCTTCGAGACAGTCGGGTGGAAGGTCCGCTACCGGGGCTGGGACGGGCATACGACCATCGAGGTCTTCTACGACGAGCGCTGGCACTACTTCGACGTCTTCCTCAAGTGCTACTACTGGACCAAGGACAAGAAGACGATCGCCGGGCAGGACGACATCAACCAGGATCCGTCGATCGTCATGGACGCCGAGAAGGAAGGGCGCGTGCCGACGGACAACTACCTCTGCTGCGGCGACGAGGCCAAGGGCGTCGTCGACGGCTGCAAGACGTCGAAGCCGCTTGCTCCCTCCAAGCACGAAGACGGCTGGGCGTCGGTCACCGGGCGCGACCAGGGCTACAATCCTGCGCTGACGCTGCCGCCGGGCGCGACCCTTCGTCTGGAATGGAAGGGCGACGCCGGGCAGATCGCGGTCGGCGGGCAGGGCCGCCACTCGTGCGGCACGAAGGACTTCCGCTCGGACAAGGACCTGGGCCCCGTCCTGGAGCACTACGGCGTGCGGAACCACTCGAACGGGCGCCTGACCTACGCGCCGGACTTCGCCCGCGCGGCGGACGCGGCGGCCGTCACGTACCGCGGGGCGGAAGCGAAGGGCGGCCGGCTGACGGCCGTGGGCGGCCAGGGCGTCGCCGTCTTCGCGCTGCCGCTGCCCTACGCCTACGTGTCGGGCCAGCTCGAGGCCGCGTTCGAGGGCGACGGGAAGCTGTCCGTCTCGGGCGACGGCGGCAAGACCTGGGCGCCCGCCGCCGCGGGCGACGTGTCCGCGCTCCTGAAGCAGAAGTACGATGTCCAGATCAAGGCCGAGTTCTCGGGGGCGCTCACGAAGCTGCGCCTCGAGGCCGTCGTCGAGCACAACCGCTCCTCGCAGCCCTACCTGCTCCAGGGGCGGAACCTGGTGACGGTGTCTCCGGGGAAGCTCGCGCCGGACGCCGCGCTCTCGGTGGCCTTCTCGTTCCAGGAGGCGACGGCGTCGGACCCGGCGAAGCGAAAGCGCTTCGAGGATCAGGGCGTCACGTACGCGCCGGCGAAGACGCTCACGCACGAGGGCGCGGCGGAGCCCTGGACCGTCGAGGTGGGCGGCAACACCGCCCCCAAGATGCTCTACCTCGAGTACTCCGTCCGCGCGAAGTAACCCGCGGCCAAAAGCAACCTGGACGCTTTTGGCCACTGGTCTGACCACTTCCGGGGCGCCCCGGCGTAGTAGCAGTATGACGATCACGACGCTCCTGCTGCTCGCGCTCCTCCAGGACCCGGCCGCCGGGTCGACGCTCGATCTCGGCGGTCGCAAGGCGACGGTCCGGAAGGTCGAGTCTCTGCCCTTCGTCGAGAGCGAGTACTCGAAACGGTTCCGCTTCGACGGCGCCGACAACCCGAAGCTCAAGGAGCTCCGCGAGAAGTACAAGCTGGACGAGGTCGTCGCGGCCGGCAAGGACGAGTTCGACCGGCAGATCCTGCTGCTCGACTGGACCCACCGCCAGTTCAAGAAGTTCGGGCGGCCGTCGGCCAATCCCCAGGGCGCGCTCGAAATCTTGAAGTGCGTCGAGGAAGGCCATACCTTCTTCTGCGCGCAGTACGGCGCGACGTTCGTGTCCGCCGCCGCCAGCCTCGGCTGGATCGACCGCGCTCTGGCGCTGCGCCGCCACCGCGACTATCCCGGCGCCGGCTCGCCCGAGCACACCTCGACGGAGATCTGGTCCAACCAGTACCGCAAGTGGGTCATGCTCGATCCCACCGCGAACATGCACGTCCTCAAGGACGGCGTCCCGCTCAGCGCGTATGAGATTCGGACCGAGTGGTTCGAGCGGGAAGGGAAGGACCTCGTCTTCGTCATCGGCAAGGAGCGGAAACCGCACCGCAAGGCCGACCTGCCGATCTTCCTGGGCCGCTTCGCCGGCTTCGGCGACCTGACCGTGCCGGCGAACGAGATGGAGAAGTACGGCTTCACCGCCTACATCCCGAACACCAACCTCATGGACGCCGGCCCGGACTACGGGAAGATGTTCATCGTGAAGGACCGGCACTGCGAGGGCACGAAGTGGCACGAGCGGCTCAATCCGCCGAACCCCGCGGTCGACCCCTACTTCCCGATCGGCCAGGCCTCCGTGACGCTGGCCGCCGAGGGTGGCAAGGTGAAGGCGACCTTCCGGACCATGACGCCGAACTTCAAGGAGTACCAGGTCCGGCGGGACGGCGGCGACTGGACCACGTCGGGCGACGTGCTGCTCTGGCCGCTCCACGACGGCACGAACCGGCTGGAGGCGAGAACGCTGAACCAGTTCGGCGTCGCGGGACCTATCTCCACGGTCGATCTCGACCTCCTCAGGTAAGCCCCTACCGGCTCCGGCCCGGATCGTGGTATCATGCCCGGGTATGGGCGTTCCCAGGTATCAGCTGACTACGGAAGACCGGCAGGGCTACCTCTACGCCAGGATGACGGGCGATCAGGACAGCTACGAGAGCACCATGGCCGCCGTCACGGAGGTCGCCAGCATCTGCCTCGCCCGGAAGGTGACCCGGGTCCTGGTGGAGCACGACATGCCGGGCAAGCTCTCCACGCTGGACGTCTACAAGATGGCCGGCAAGCTGCCGGAGCTCTTCGAGGGAGTCGACGTGGCCTTCGTGATCCACCGCTCCGAGATTCCGGACAACCCGAAGTTCCTGGAGAACGTCGCGCGGAACCGCGGCGCCACGGGGCGCCTCTTTCCCACGGTCGAGGAGGCGGAGGCCTGGCTCCTCGCGCACTGACGGCTCAGATCGGCTTGTCCGTCCCCTCGAGCAGCCAGCTTAGAGCGGCCTTCTCGTCCTCGAAGATCCGGACGTTCATCCCGCGATTCCGCGCGACGGTCTCCCCGAAGCGCTGGGGGTCGATCTGATCGGGACGCGCGAGCGTCGCCATCCGACCGACCCCGCCGGCCAGCGACGCCGCCGCCATTCCCATCTTGTAGCGTTCGAAGGTCGAGATCTCCCCGTTCTGCAGCACGAGGAGATCGACCAGGAGCAGGACGCACTTGCGCGCCGCGCATTCCTTGCGGATGCTGTCCAGGAGCGGGGGCAGCTCGTCCAGATTCCAGGTGCCGTTGAGCTGGGCCCAGACGAAGCGCTTCTCGTCGCGGAACGTGACGTCCATGGCGGCCTATTCTAGGGAGGAAGGGAGGCGACCGTGAACCAGAACTTCTCGATCGACCGCATGACCTCGTTGAAGTTGGCGAAGCCCACGGGCTTCGTGATGAAGCAGTTGGCGTGTGCGCTGTAGGCGTGCGCGATGTCCGCGTTGGCCTTGGAAGTCGTGAGGATCAGCACCGGAATCTTCTTCAGCTGAGGATCCGATTTGATCTCCGCGAGCACCTCGCGGCCGTCCTTCTTCGGCAGGTTCAGGTCGAGCAGGATCAGGTCCGGGCGCGGCGCCGAGGCGAACTTCCCGGTCTTCCGCAGGAACTCCATGGTCTGGACCCCGTCCTCCACGACGTGGAGGTTGAGGATCACCTTCGCGTGCTCGAGGGCCTCGCGCGTCATGAGTTGGTCGGTGGGGCTGTCCTCGACGAGCAGCATGTTGATGGGCCGCAGGGCGCCGGTGGAGGAGTTCATTTCTTCTCAATACGGTCCGGGATCGTGAAGTAAAACGTCGTACCCTTGTTCAATTCGGATTCTAACCAAATTTCACCCCCGTGGCGCACTAGGATTTTCCTGCAGATGGCCAGGCCGATGCCCGAGCCGGGGTAGTCGAGCCGGGAGTGCAGGCGCTGGAACACGCGGAAGATCTTGTCGAAGTACTGGGGTTCGATGCCGATGCCGTTGTCGCGCACCGAGAAGCGCCAGCGGCCCTCCTGCCGCTGGGCGGCCACGTGGATGAGGGGCGGCTGCGGCCCCCGGAACTTGATGGCGTTCCCGAGGAGGTTCTGGAACACCTGCAGCAGCGAGGTCGGGTCCATGTCGACCGCGGGGAGGGAGTCTCGAGTAATGGCCGCCCCGCTCTCGCGGATCGCGACCGACAGGTTGTCCATCGCGGCCTGGAGCGCCGCACCGGAGTCCGTCCCGACGGCCGATTTCACGTCATCGCCGGCGCTCGAGAGCGCGAGGAGATCGTCGATCAGGGTCTGCATCCGGACCACCCCGTCGATGGTGTACCCCAAGAGCTTCTGGGCCCGCTCGTCGAGCTGGCCGGCGCAGCGCTCCTTGAGGATCCCGGCGCAGCCCGCGATGGCCCGGAGGGGCTCCTGCAGGTCGTGGGATGCGACGTAGGCGAACTGCTGGAGCTCGTCGTTCGAGCGCGAGAGCGCCTCGGCGGTCGCGCCCAGCTCCCGCGAGCGGGACTGCGCGGAGCGGGTCAGGAAGAAGGTCGTCGACAGCAGCGCGGTGAGGAGGAGTGCCGCGACCGCGAGGCCGGCGACCAGCCTTCCGAGGGACGTGCGGTAGCGCCCGTTCGCGCGGTCCACCAGCTGGGCGACGATCGGCTCGATATCGTGGGCCGCGGCGCGGAACTTGGCCTGGAGGCCGAGGTTCTCGTTCAGGCCCACATCCCGGGCCGCCGACCGGTAGTCCGAGAGATCCTTGAGGTAGCGGTCCAGGCGCTCCTCCAGGCTCGCGGCGGAGCCCGCCGGGATCGATGCCCGGAGCCGGTCGACGCGTTTCAGGAGAGCCGAGAGGGTCGCTTCGTCTTCCAGGAGCAGGAAATCCGATTGCAGGGCGTTGAGGAGCAGGAAGTCGCGCTGGAGCTCCGGGCGGCCGGACGCCTCGACGGCGTCCTGCAGGCCCCGGGCGCCCTCGCGGAGGCGGCCCTCGATGCCCCAGGTCTTGAATCCGAGGCGCCGGTACCCGGCCACCAGGAAGCGGAAGGACTCCTCGTAGTCCCGGCGGCGCTCCAGCAGGTTCTTCACCTTCGCCGCATCTTCCGCGGGAACGTGGTCCTGCAGCTCCTCGGACTCGCGGGTCAGTCGGGCCAACGCTTCCTGGTGGAGCTGAAGGAAGGACGTCGTCCCCTCCGCGTAAAACTTGGAGTCGCTCAGCGAGCGGAGGAGGAAATCCTTCTCGCGGCGCCGGCATTCCAGGAGATCAATGTGAATGCGGTCCGCGAGCGAGCGGGTCACGTCCGCCGAGCGCGCCTGGGAGAGGAAGCCGAAGGAGATCCCCAGCCAGCCGCCCCCCAGGACAAGCCCCGCCAGGAGCGAGAGCGCTGCGGTGCCGGGACGCATCGGACCTCCCTCGAACGAGACGTCGGCGCCGTCAGAGATTGAAGCGGCGCATGTTTTTCCAGAGCGTGACGCGGCTGATTCCGAGCAGCGCGGCGGCCTTCCCGCGATGCCCGCCGGTCTTCGTGAGGGCCTCCACGATCCGCTCCCGCTCGGGGTCGGAATCCATCGGGAGGGGGCGGGCGACGTCCGGGGCCGGGGTCCTCAGCGCGGCCGGGAAGTCGGAGATCCGGATGGTGTCGCCCGGGACCGTGACGAACGCGTGCTCCAGCGCATTGCGGAGCTCGCGGACGTTGCCGGGCCAGGCGTAGTCCATCAGGAACCTCATGGCCTCGGCGGAGATCCCGCGGATCTTCTTCCGCTTGGCCAGCGACAGCTCCTCGACGAAATGCGAGACCAGGAGCGGAATGTCGTCCTTGCGCTCGCGCAGCGACGGGAGCCGGATCTCGAAGACGCGGATGCGGTAGTAGAAGTCCTCGCGCATCGCGCCCGACTCGAGGAGCTGCTTCAGGTTCCGGTTCGTGGCCGTGATCAGCTGCACGTCGACCCGGATGGGATGCTCGTCGCCGACCCGGCGGATCTCGCGCTCCTGGAGCGCCCGCAGGACTTTTACCTGCAGCGCGGCGGGCATGTCGCCCACCTCGTCCAGGAAGAGCGTCCCGCCTTCGGCGCTCTGGAAGAGCCCCGTCTTGTCCCGGACGGCGCCCGTGAAGGCCCCCTTGACGTGCCCGAACAGCTCGCTCTCGAGCAGCGATTCAGGGATGGCCGAGCAGTTGACCGCGATGAAGGGCCCGCTCTTCCGGGCGCCCTGATCGTGGATCGCCCGGGCCGTCATTTCCTTGCCGGTTCCGGACTCCCCCGTGATGAGAACGTTGACGGGGCTCTGGCCGGCGAGGCGGATGCGGCGGTAGACCTCCTGCATCGGGGGACTTTTCCCGACGATCATGCCCAGCCGCGAGCGTCCGCGGACCTGCTCCTCGAGCTGCACCATGCGGTCCTGGGTGTTCTTCAGCGCCTCCTCGAGCTGGCGGCGGCTCTCTCGCAGCTCGGCCTCGGCCTCCTTGACGTCCGTGACGTCCTCGGCGACGCCGACGACGCGGTACGCCAGCCCCGCGGCGTCGAGGATCGGGAAGGCCCGTTCGCGGATCCAGCGGATCTCGCCGTCGGCCCGGACGATCCGGTAGATGTTGTCCATTCGCCCGTTGGACGACACGGCCCGGAGCGCCGGGCCGCCGTCGTCGGGGTGGATCGCCTGGTTCCAGGTGGCCGCCGAGCGGTAGAGCTCCTTCCGGGGGCGTCCCCAGATCTCTTCGAACGCGGGGCTGACGTAGAGGACCTCGCTCAGGTCGGGCGTGCCGATCCAGAAGACGTCGCGGATCGTCTCGGCGATCTGCCGGAAGCGCCCCTCGCTCTCGCGCAGCGCCTCCTCGGCGCGCTTGCGCTCCGAGATGTCGATGATGCTGCCGCGGATCAGGACGGAGCTCTCGCTCGGGACGCGGACGAGGCGGACCTCGCAGGGGAAATCCGCTCCGCGCGCCGTGCGGTGGATCCACTCGAAGACCGGCCGCCCGCCGCGCGCCGCCTCGTCGAGCTTCTCCGCGACGGCCTCCGCGGTGGGGCGGCCGCCGGCCTGCGTCGGGGCGCTCAGATCCGCCGGCCCCATCGTCGCGAGCTGCTCCCGGGTGTACCCGAAGAGCCGCACCGCATTCTCGTTGAAGTCCACGAAGCGACGCGTCCCGACGTTCAGCACTACGACCGCCTCGGGGGCGTTCTCGACGATCGTCCGGTAGCGCCCCTCGCTCTCGCGAAGCTGCGCCTCCTGCCGCTTCTGAGAGGAGATGTCGCGCGCGATGACCGAGAGGTACTCCGTCGTGCCGTCGGCCTTCTTGTGGACGAGGACCACCTGGGACACGGGCGTCTCGCGTCCGTCGAGGGACAACAGGGCCGACTCGCCGCGCCAGGCGCCCTCCTTGAGGGCGGTCGGCAGCACCTCCTGCGCGTGGCGGCGGTGGAGCCGTTCGGGGACGTAGCGCAGCAGCGACGCCAGGGACTTCTCGTCGGGCGGGATCCCGAGCATCCGGCGCCCGGCGGGATTCAGGTGCAGGAGGAGGCCGTCCCCGTCGGCGAAGGCGACCAGATCAGTCGTCTCCTCGGTGAGGGCCACCAGGCGCTTCCGGTTCTCCTCCGCCTTCCTCCGCTCGGTGACGTCGGTGAAGAAGACCGACAGGCCGTTCTTGGACGGGTAGATGCGGTTCTCGTACCAGCGGTCCGTGGGCGGGTAGTACTCCTCGAGGGAGATCGGGACCTGGTCGGCGAGGGCCTTGTAATAGGCGTGGTGGAACTTCTGCCCCACGCCTTCGGGGAACTCCGTCCAGAGGTGCTTGCCGATCAGGTCTTCCGGCTTCCGGCCGAAGATCTCCGCGGCCTTGGCGCTGACGTACGTGTACTGCCACACGTCGTTGAGCGAGACGAACGCGTCGCTGACGCGTTCGAGGACGTTGGCGAGTTGTGCGCGGCTGTCCCGCTCCTGAGCCAGGAGACGCTCCGCTTCCTCCAATTCGGCGACGCGCCGGCGCAGCCGTTCGAGCTCGGAGGAGTCTTCTCCCATCAGCGTTTCCGGGCTTCTGCCCGCTCCGCCTCGATGCCCAGCATCCGCATCCGGTGCCAGAGCGTGACGCGGCTGATCCCGAGGCGCCGGGCCGCATCGCTCTTGCGCCCGCCGGACTTCTGGAGCGCGTCCAGGATCCGCTCGCGGTCGCCGGGCTCGCCGCTGCGCGGCGCCGGGAGGTGCTCCGCGGGCGCCGCCCGGCGGACCTCGACGGGGAAGTCCTCCGTCAGCAGGACCTCGCCGCGGACCGTCACGAAGGCGTGCTCGATCGCGTTCTTCAGCTCGCGCACGTTGCCGGGCCACGAGTAGTCCACGAGCTGCCGGAGCGCCGCCGGGTCGATGCCCCGGACCCGCTTCCCGGGCCCGTGGTTCAGCTCCGCGATGAAGTGGTTGACCAGGAGCGGGAGGTCCTCCTTCCGCTCCCGCAGCGGCGGCAGCTGGATCTCGAAGACGCGGATGCGGTAGTAGAAGTCCTCCCGCAGCGCGCCGTTCTCGATCAGCTCCGCCAGGTTCCGGTTCGTCGCCGTCACGACCCGGACGTCGACCTTGATCTGCCGGTCGTCCCCGACGCGGCGGATCTCGCGCTCCTGCAGCGCCCGGAGGACCTTGACCTGGAGGATCGGGCTCATGTCGCCGACCTCGTCCAGGAACAGCGTGCCCCCCTCGGCCGCCTGGAAGAGGCCGACCTTGTCGCGCGAGGCGCCCGTGAAGGACCCTTTGACGTGGCCGAAGAGCTCGCTTTCGAGCAGCGATTCCGGAATCGCGGAGCAGTTGACGGCCACGAAGGGGCGCGTGCGGCGGCCGCTCAGGGAATGGACCGCCGCGGCGGCCAGCTCCTTGCCGGTCCCGGACTCGCCGGTCAGCAGGACCGTCACGTCGCTTTCGGCGGCGAGGCGCAGGCGCCGGTAGACCTCCTGCATGGCGGGGCTCTTGCCCGACATGGTGGCGAAGGAGACGCGGCTCTGGACCTGCTCCTCGAGCTGGACCACCCGGTCCTGGGTCAGCTTGAGGGCTTCGGCGAGCCGCTTCTCGCTGTCCCGCAGCGCCTCCTCGGTGCCCTTGAGCTCGCTGGTGTCGCGGATCACGGCGATCACGCCGACGATCGCGCCGGTCTGGTCGCGGAGCGGCGACGCCTGGGTGCTGGTCCAGCGGGTCGCTCCGTGGCGATGGTAGGGCAGGTCGGGCGAAGTCCAGATCTCGCCCTGGAGCGCCCGTTCCAGGCCGGCGTAGATCCCCATCTCCTTGAGGATCGGAAAGACCTCGAGCGGGTGCTTCCCGATGACCTCCAGCGCCGGCGTTCCCGTGATCTCCTCCATCTGCCGGTTGAAATGGACGTAGCGCAGCGTCCGGTCGTGGACGCAGAGGCCGTCGCGGATGTTGGAGATGATCTGGCGGTTCAGCTCGTCGGCTTCCCGGGCGGCGCTTTCGGCGACCTTCCTCGCGCTCAGGTCGAGCACGAACGCCACGCCGCCCAGCGGCGCGATCGTCACCCGCGAGCCGCCGATCATGACGGGAACCCGCGTGCCGTCCTTCCGGACATACTCCTTCTCGAACGGCGCGCAGCTGCCCGTGGATTTGATCTGTTCGATGGCCTGCGCGTCCTCCTTCGCGTACTCGGGAGGCGTCATCTCCTTCCAGTGGATCTTCCCCGCCTCCAGGTCCTCCCGGGTGTAGCGGATGGTCCGGAGGAAGGCGTCGTTGGCGTCGGTGATCTCGCCGTTTTCGTTCCAGAAGACGATCCCCACCATGTTCGAGTCGAAGACGCTGCGCAGGCGCGACTCCGCGCGGCTGCGTTCCAGCTCGGCGGAGGCGCGGGCGGCCGCCACGCGCAGCAGGGACTCGGCGCGCGCGACGTCCTTGAGCGGCTTCCGGGTGAGGACCACGAGGATCCCGATGGCCCGCCGGCTCGTGTCGAAGAGGGGCGCCCCGCAATAGCCGTCGATCCCCATTTGCTGGAGCAGCAGGTCCTTGGGGAAGGCCTTCTGGATCCCGGTCGGATAGCTGCAGACGTCCTTGCCCACGACGCCGTCGCAGGGCGTGTCCTCGAGGGCGTATTCGAAGCCGGGGAGGATCTTGCCGTCGCCGCAAAGGCCGATGGTGCGCACGTTGCGGCAATCCGGCAACAGGGCGCCCACGAAGGCGAAGTCCGCGTCGCAGGCCTGGGCGAGCTCCAGGGAGAGCAGATCGAAGAAAGAGATCGACGGCGAGAAGCGGGTGCCGCGCAAGGCGTCCTGGATGCGCGACTGGCGGGCCTGGGATTCCTCGAGGACCGCGATCCGCCGCCGCAGGGCGTCGATGACCGAAGTTGTAGGGTCGGGGGAGGGGTTCATGGAATCCTCAATTCGACCGCCCTGACAATGCAAATTTCATACCCCGGAGGCCGGGAGTTGTCAAGCAAGTGCTTAAACATGTGAACATCGGTTCAGCGGGAGTCGCTTTCTGACGGATTTCCATCCCCGCGATCATCCCTGAAGCCTGAACGTCGGGTCAACTAGGTAAATACCTGAGCACTAATTGTTTACACTGTGTAAAGATCGGCATCCGAGGGAGGCCGGAATCGCGGTCTTGGAAGTAGCGCAAAAGGAATCTAACCGTTCAACAGGCTCCCGTTTGAAGTTCAGAACGGCGCCACGTTAAAGTCTTAACATTTTGAACAGTTCCGTTCAGATGTTTTAACACGTCTTAAACCGTTTAGAGCGAGGGTGAAAATTAGCATTTCAGGCTAACCCGATGTCCGTCAAGGGCTTTCGCGGCTGGTTCCCCGTCGAGCGAACCTTGGCACGATCGTTGCATTTAGCCGCCCCGATGAAGCCCATGCGAAGCGACGGAACCGGAAACGCCGGAGCGGCGGGGATCGAAACCCGACTGAGCCCGGGTCGCGATTCCGTCCACATGTCTCTCGGCGAGTGGTGCCTCCGCAACGGCCTGGCGACCCAGGACGAAATCGACGCTTGCCTCAAAATCCAGAAGGCCGCCGAAACCCAGGGTCGTCCCGCCCCGCGCCTGGGCGAGATCCTGGTGGCCCGCGGCATCCTGACGCATCATCAGGTGACCGAGGCGCTGGCGGCCCAGAAGAAAGAGATCCGGCAGTGTCCGCGCTGCGGCATCCAGATTAACGTAGCCGTCCGCGGCGACGCCGCGCAGTACCGCTGCGCCCGCTGCAACGGCCCGCTGATGGCGCCCTCGTCGACGTCGCCGCTCCACGCGGTGGACGAGGGGTTCATCCTGGTCAGCAAGGACCCGGTCCCTCCCGAAGTCGAGCAGGCGCTCGAGGATCCCGCAAACCGCTTCGGCAAGTACGTCCTCGTGAGGCTCCTGGGCCGCGGCGGCATCGGCGCCGTCTACCTGGCCTGGGACACTTACCTCTCCCAGTTCGTCGCCCTCAAGCGGCTCCTCGCGGCCCCGAAGTTCGGCCCCCAGGACACGCCCAACGAGCACATCCAGAGCCTGCTCAAGGAGGCGCGCAACACGATCCGCCTGCGCCACCCGGGCGTCGTCTCCGTCTTCGACGTCGGCCGCGTGGGGCGCGAGTACTACGTCGCGATGGAGTACCTGGAAGGGGACACCCTGGCGGCGCGGATCGACGACGCGCGGCAGCAGGGAAAACCGTCCCCGTTCTATGAGAACCCGCGCGAGACGCTCGTCCAGTTGGTCGAGATCGCCCGCGCGGTGGAGTATGCCCACGGCCGGCCCTCGCCGATCATCCACTGCGACCTGAAGCCCGCGAACATCCTCATCGACCCCGAGGGCCATCCCCACGTGCTCGACTTCGGGCTGGCGAAGAACCTGAAGCTCGACAAGCCCGAGAAGGGCGAGATCAGCGGGACGCCCTCCTACATGGCCCCCGAGCAGGCCTCCGGGGACACCGACAAGATCGACCCCCGCACCGACATCTACGCGTTCGGCGCCATCCTCTATGAATTGCTGACGGGGCGTCCGCCGTTCGTGGGCGGCACCATGGAGATCCTGGGCAAGACGATCGGCGACGTGCCCGACCGCCCCAGCGACACCCTTCGCGAGACCACGAAGCGCAGCCGCCGGGACGAGTTGTCCACGCGCGAGCTGCTGCGGGTGCCTCCCGCGCTGGAGGACCTCTGCATGAAGTGCCTCCAGAAGAGCCGGAGCGAGCGCCCGCAGAGCATGGAAGGCGTCGCTCAGGCGCTCGAGGCGACGTACCGGCCCCGCGTCGACGCCGCCCCCAGCCCTCCCTCAGTTACCCCGGTCGCGCCGGAGCGCTCCCCCCGCCCTCAGCGACGCGGGATCCTCGCGGTCATCACCGCTGCGATCCTGCTCGGGGGGAGCGCTCTGGTCCTGTCCCGCTGGCCCTGGCCGGAGCGGGGCGCCTCCTTCGAGGAGCGCGAAGCCGAGGTGCTGACGGCCCTCTCGACCTTCCGTCCGCAGCGGGCCCGCGCGCTCGCGTTGCGGCTTCGCGACGAGTCCCGGGGCAGCGGGATGGAAGCCCGCGCCTCGCGCCTCGCGGAAGAAGCTTCGTGGCTGACGCGCCTGCAGAACCAGGCGCTCGAACGCCTGCAGGCCCGCCCCCTCGAGATGGGCGAGCTGCGCCTGCGGAACGGGTCCGTGATCGCGGCCCGCATCGTGGGCGGCGACGCGGGCGCGCTCCGCATCCTGCGCGACGGCCGTGACGAGACGCTGCCCTGGGAGAATGTGGAGGCGTCGCAGCTCGTCGACCTCCTCTGGACGGTCGTGGGCGACACGGAGGAGGGGCTCCTCGGCCTGGGCATCCTCTGCCTCCGGAACGGCCGGGCGGCCGTGGCGGAGCGCTTCTTCGTCCGGCTCCGGAGCACGCCCCTCGCGCCCGTCGCCGAACGCTACCTCGGCTCTTCGAACGATTGATCTCCTCGACGGAGGCACCTGACATGGATCGTGAAACGGCGCTCCGGGAGCTGAACGCGGGAAGCCCGGACCTTCAGCGTCTCGCCGCCCGCGTCCTCGGCCGCTGGGCCGACGACGAAGTCCTCGACGCGCTCATCGGGGCGCTCCAGTCTCCCCACCGGGGGATCCGGGACGCCGCGACCGACACGCTCCTCGAGATCGGAGACGCCCGCACGGTGAGGCGGCTCCTCCCGCTCCTGAAGAGCAACATCCCCGCCGTGAGGAACTCGGCGCGCTCGCTCCTGCAGCGCCTCTCCAAGGCGGCTCCGGAGCTCCTGATCGACCTTGCCCACGACGCGGACGTCCGCATGCGCATCTTCGCGGCGAACATCATGGCGGAGTCGGGGGACCACGAGCTGTCGTCACCGCTCCTGGAGCTCCTCGACGATCCGGACGAGAACGTCCGCGACGCCGCCGTCGTGGGGCTGGGCCGCCTCGGAGCGCCCGAGGCCGTCGGCCGCCTGGAGGAGATCGCCGCGGGCGGCGAGTCGTGGACCCGCTTCTCCGCGATCGACGCGCTGGGCGAGATCCCCGCCCCCGAGGCGCTGCGGGCGCTCCTGAGGATCGTGGCCAACGCCTCCCCCGAACTCCAGGAGCCGGCCCTGGAGGCGCTCGGCCGGCACCGCTCGCCGGAGTCCGTGCTCCCGCTGCTTCAGCTGCTGCACACGACGCCCTCCCTGGGATCCGCGGTCGCGACCGTCTTCGCCGCCCTGCCGGCGGCCGCGGTCGCCGCGCGCGTCCCCGGGGCCGACCGCCCGGTCCTGGCCCAGGTCGTGTCGGAACGGCTCCGGCACAACGGTCTCGCCCCCGGCGTTGCGGCGGCGATGCTGGACCTGCTGGGCGAGCTGGCCGTGCGGGTCGAGGCCGCCGTGTTTCTGAGGCCGCTCGCCAGCGCGCAGCGTCCGGTCCAGCAGGCCGCGATCCGCTGCGTCGCCCGGCTGCGCCTCTCCGAGACCATGCCGCTGCTTCGGCAGCTCCAGAGCCAGGGCGACCCCGCCCTGGCCGACGACCTGAAGGAAGCCCTGTCCCGCTTCGGCGAGCCCGGAAAGGAGCGGTCGTGAATATCTGCTCGAAGGTGGTTCTCCTGGTCGACGACTCCCCGACCGTCCGGCGGATGCTCGACTGGAGCCTGAAGTCCCTCGGGGTGAAGACGGTTCACGCCGGCGACGGGCTCGAGGCCCTGGAGCTGCTCCGGACCCGGGACGTCGACCTGGCCATCGTCGACCTCAACATGCCGCGCATGGACGGCATCGAGCTCATCCGATCGCTGCGCGGCATCCAGAAGCTCAAGAGCCTTCCGATCATCCTGCTGACCACCGAGGGCCGCGAGGAGGACCGCGAACTGGCGTACGACGCGGGCGCGAACCTCTTCATGACGAAGCCCTCGACGCCGACGCTGCTCCGACTCAACGCGAGCGCGTTCCTGGGCATCCCCGACCCGGCGCAGCCGGAAGTCGGGAAGGCGAACCCGTAACTCTCGACGCAAGACTGGAGGAATCAAGCATGAGCGACGCGAACGGAAAAGAAACGGTCATCCGACTGGCGGCCACGGCCGGCAAGTACCTGACCTTCGGGCTGGGCGACGAGGTCTACGGCCTGGAGATCCTCAAGGTCCAGGAGATCATCGGCCTCATGAGGGTCACCCGGGTCCCGGGCCTCCCCGACGTGATCCGGGGCGTGGTCAACCTGCGGGGGAAGGTGATCCCCGTCGTGGACCTGCGCCGCAAGTTCAGCATGGAGTCGAAGGCCGACACGGAGCGCACCTGCATCGTCGTCGTCAAGGTCTGGCGTGACGGCCGCGGCGTCATCGTCGGGCTGATCGTCGACGAAGTGCGCGAGGTGCAGGCGATCGCCGAGGAGCAGCTCGAGGCGGTGCCCCGCTTCAGCGGCGACGTCGAGACCCCGTTCCTGCTCGGCATCGCGAAGCTCAGTCCGCGGGTGGTCATGCTGCTGGACGTCGACCAGATCCTCTCCTCGTCGGAGCTTTGGGCCGTCCCGAGCGGCGCCGACCGGCCGGCCGCGGAGCAGGAGACCCGATGAACGACAAGTTCGAGCGGCTCTGCGAGGCCTTCCTGCTCGCGGAGCACACGGACCGGGATGCGCTGACGGATCTTCGCGTCCGCCTGGAGGATCTGCTCCGGGAGATCGGCGCGGGACCCGTCGCGGAGTCCCTCCAGGCCCTGAAGGGGATCGTGGAGCGGATCCTGACGGGCGAAGAGAGCGACCCGGCGCGGTCCTGGCAGAGCGTGTCGGAGGAGATTGCCCGGCTCCAGGAGCGGGCCGACACCGATGTTCCGACGCTGATCGTGGACGGCGGTTCCGGCGGGGATGCTTCATCGACGATTGCTGCTTCGAGCCCCGCCGGACCGCCGCCCGCATCTCCGGAGCTCGATCCCGAGATCCTCGGCGGCTTCGTCGTCGAGGCCCGCGAGCACCTGGACGCGGCCGACGTCCAGCTCCTCGCGCTCGAGACCGATCCGTCGAACGTCGAGGCTCTCCACACGGTCTTCCGCGCGTTCCATACGATCAAGGGCGCGGCCAGCTGTCTGGACCTCTCCGCCATGCAGGCCCTCTCTCACGAGACGGAAAGCCTGCTCGACCTTGCCCGGAAGGGCGCGCTGCGGATGGCCGGCAACGTCCTGGACGTCGTCTTCGAGGCCGTCGACGCGATGAAGCAACTCGCCTCGGACGCGGAAGCCGCGCTGAAGACGGGTCGCGTGCCGGCCCCGGACGCGGCGCTCGGAGACCTGCTCCGCCGGATTCGCGGAATGGTCTCGTCGGGAGCGGAGCGGAGGGCGGGTCCGGTCCCCGCGTCCCCGGTTCCCCTCACCCGGGACGCGGAGGAACCCCTTCATTCCGAAGACGACCCGCCCTCGCCCGCTCCGTCGGCCCCTGCGGAAGCCAAGGAGCCCGTGCGGGTGGACGCGGACCGCCTCGACCGCCTGGTGGACCTCATCGGTGAGCTCGTCATCGCGGAGTCGATGGTGAGCCAGTCGAACGAAGTGCGGAGCCAGGCCTCGGGCGGCGCCTTGAGCCGCTCGGTGGCCCAGCTGGACAAGATCACGCGCGAGCTCCAGGAGATGGGGATGTCGCTCCGTATGGTTCCGGTGCGCCCGCTCTTCCACAAGATGGCACGCCTGGTCCGAGACCTCTCGCGGAAGCTCGGGAAGGCGGTCGAGTTCGTCACGTCGGGCGAGGAGATCGAGATCGACCGCGCGATCGTGAACAGCATCTCCGACGCGCTGGTCCACATCCTCCGCAACGCGCTCGATCACGGCATCGAAGCGGATCCGGCCGCGCGCGTCGCGGCGGGGAAGGCCGCCGCAGGCCGCGTCGAGCTGCGTGCCTCCCACCGGGAGGGCGCGATCGTCATCGAGGTCGAGGACGACGGGCGCGGCCTGGACCCGGAGGCGATCCTTGCGAAGGCCGTCGAGAAGGGGATCGTCCGCACGGGGGAAGGGCTCTCGGAGCAGGAGATCTCGCAGCTGATCTTCCTCCCCGGCTTCTCGACGGCGAAGACCGTGACGGACCTCTCGGGCCGCGGCGTGGGGCTGGACGTCGTCCGCACCGCGGTCGAGGCGCTGCGGGGCCGGGTCGAGCTGCAAAGCCGCCGCGGCCGCGGCACGGTGCTGCGGCTCCGCCTCCCGCTCACGCTGGCCATCATCGACGGCATGGTGATTCGCGCGGGGCGGGAGCGCTACGTCGTGCCGACGCTCTCGATCACGCGGCTGGTGCGGCCGGAGCCCGGACAGATCGTCCGTCTCCTGGACCGGGACGAGGTGCTCTCGCTGCAGGACGAGCCGATCCCGCTCTTCCGCCTGAACCGGCTGCTCGACGTCGAGGGGCCGGCCGAGGAGCGCGGCGGGGTGGCCGTGGTCGTCGAGGAGGCCGCCGGCCGCGCGGCGCTGCTGGCGGACGAGGTCCTGGGCCAGCAGCAGATCGTGATCAAGAGCCTGGGCATGAACCTCGAAGGCGTGCCCGGAGTCTCCGGCGGCGTGATCCTGCCGGACGGCCAGGTGGGGCTCATCCTCGACGTGAGCGGTCTGCTCGGGCGGCGCGGCTCTGCGGCGCTCGCCCTCGAGGGGGCGCGGTGAGGAGCGCGATGGACGTCCTGCCGGGTCCCCAGGGAAGCATGTCCCGCTCGACCTTCGGGCGCTTCCGCGCCCTCATCTACCGTCTGAGCGGAATCGCGCTGGGCGAGAGCAAGGAAGGGCTCGTCCGCTCCCGGATCGGCAAGCGGATGCGGACGCTCGGCCTCCGGGACTACGACGACTATCTCGAGCACCTGATGTCGGACCCGAGCGGCGACGAGATCATCCACCTGCTCGACGTCATCTCGACGAACGTCACCTGCTTCTTCCGGGAAGAGGACCACTTCCGAATGCTCGCCGACGAGGCGCGTCGCTGGAGCGCGGCCAACCGGGGCCGCCTCCGACTCTGGTCCGCCGCCTGCTCCACCGGCGAGGAGCCGTACTCGATGGCCATGACGATCCTGGACGCCCTCGAGGGACGGCCGCTCGACCTGAAGATCCTGGCCACGGACCTTTCGACGCGGGCCCTGGAACGCGCCCGCGAGGGGATGTACAGCGCGGAGCGGGTGGCCGACGTGCCCGTGGACCTGCGCACCCGCTACTTCCAACGCGACTCCAAGGCCCCGCTGCTGCGCGTCCGCCCGACCCTGCGGCCGCACGTCTCCTTCGCCCGGCTCAACCTTGCGGAGGTGCCGTTCCCGATGTCCGGCCCCTTCGACGCCGTGTTCTGCCGCAACGTGATGATCTACTTCGACGCGGACGTCCGACGCCGCCTCCTGAAGGAGATCCACCGCCTTCTCCGCCCCGGGGGCTGGCTCTTCGTGGGCCATTCCGAGAGCCTGACGGGCCTGACGGCGGGCTTCAAGGCCGTGGTGGCGTCGGTCTACGTGAAAACATGATGACTATTCCCTCGAAAGCGGGCCGGAATGTCATGAGGACCGTCGGGATCTCCGACATGCAGATCTCGCGCGTCCCCGAGGAGATCCTCGTGACGTATTCGCTCGGCTCCTGCGTGGCGCTGAGCCTCTTCGACCCCGCGGTCGGCGCCGGCCTCATCCATTGCATGCTCCCCCAGTCGTCGATCGACCCCGTCAAGGCGCGGCAGAAGCCCGCCATGTTCGTCGACCTCGGGGTATCAACGCTCCTGGATGCGATGCTGGCGCAGGGCGCCCGCCGCCGCAGCCTCGTGGCCAAGGTGGCCGGGGGCGCCAATGTCTTCGACGACCGGGGCATGTTCCGCATCGGCGAGCGGAACTACGCCTCTCTCCGGAGGATTCTGTGGAAGAACGACATCCTGATCGCGGCCGAAGACGTGGGCGGGACGAAGGCCCGGACCATGTACGTCTCCGTCGGCACGGGGCGGGTCCTGATCAAGACCGGAACCGAGCAGGTGGAACTGTGACGACGCAGCCCTCCGCCCGGCTCTTCGCGATGCCGTCGCTGCCCCCGGCGGCGTCGAAGGCGCTGCGGCTGCTCCAGCAGCCCCGCGTGGACGCGCGGCGGATCGCGCGCCTCGCGGAGGACGAGCCCGCCTGGGCGGCCGAGCTGCGGCGCCTCGCGGCCACTCCGCTCTGGGGCCTGGGCTCCGCGGGCGACGTGGAGGAGGTCTGCGGCCGGCTGGGGTTCCGCCGCGGCGTCCAGCTCGTCGCCGCGTCTGCCGTCGCGCCGCTGCTCCGCGCTCCGCTGCCGGGCTACGACCTGGCGGAAGGGGAACTCTGGAGCCATTCCCTCGCGGTCGCGCTCGCGACGCGGGAAATCCTCCTGGAGCGGGGCCTGAGGCCCTGCGAAGAGGCCTTCACGGCGGGACTCCTCCACGACGTCGGCAAGCTGATGATCGGGCCCGCCCTCGAGACGGATCCGGTCCCGGCGGACGCCGTCGAGCTGCTCGTCGAGGACACCGAGATCCGCGCGGTCGGGATGAGCCACACGGAGGCGGGCGCGATCCTGCTGGAGCACTGGGGCCTGCCGTACTGGCTCGTGGCCGCCGCGGGCGCCCACCACGCGCCCGGCGAGAATTCGTACCTCGTCGCCGACCTTCTGCACCTCGCCGACACGATCTGCCTCTCGGCGGGGTTGGGCACGGGACGCGACGGCCTGCGCTACCGCGTCTCTTCGGAAGTGTCGCTTCGCTGGAACCTCTCGCGCCGCTCCGTGGAGCGCGTCGTCGAGAGGACGGTCGAGGCGCTGGACGAGGCGGGTGAGCTGATTCCCGCGGGGCGGAGGAGGTAGGCAATGGGATACAACGTGCTCGCGGTCGACGATTCCTCGACGGTCCGCGCCGTCATCGCCAAGGCGCTGCGCGTGTCGGGCGTCGAGGTCTCCCGCTTCGGCGAGGCGTCCAGCGGGGACGAGGCGCTCCGCATGCTCCACGAGGAGGGCTTCGACCTCGTCTTCTGCGATCTCAACATGCCCGGCATGACCGGCTTCGAGCTGGTCGAGGCGCTCCGGAGGGACGGGCTGCTCGAATCGGTCGCCGTGGTCGTGGTCTCGAGCATCGGCAGCAGCGCCGCCCTGGCGGACTTGAAGAGCAAGGGCGTGCGGGCCTGCCTCAAGAAGCCGCTGCGGCCCGAGACCCTCCGCCGCGTCGTCGAACAGGTGATGGGAGTGACGGATGAATCCGCAAGTTAACTCCGCCGCGAGCCGGGTCTTCTCGAAGGTTCTGGCGGAATTCGCCTTCCTCTTCGGGGACGCGGTCGCGCCGGGGGAGCTGCCGGCCTGCGACGGACACGGCTACCTGGCCTGCCTCCCGTTCCGCGGCGCGCTGGAAGGCAGCGTGGCCATCGTCGTCTCCGAGACGCTCGCGGTGGAGATGGCCGCCAGCACGCTGGGCCGGGAGCCCGGGGACCCCGAAGCCGCCCAGCGGGCTCAGGACGTCGTCCGGGAACTCGCGAGCATCATCGGCGGTCAACTCGTGACGGCGCTGGCCGAGCCCGGGACGGACGTCGAATTCTCCCCGCCGGTGCTCTTCGCGCTGCAGGACGAGGACTGGGAGCGGCTGCGGCAGGATTCCCAGACCCAGTGCTTCGACGTGAACGCCCACCCGGCCATGCTCCGGGTCGTGCTGAACCGGGAGGGCGTGTCCGCATGAAGCCTACGAAGGTCCTGGTCGTGGACGACTCCCGCGTGGTCCGCGAGGTCCTCTCGCGCGAGCTCGCCTGCGACCCCGAGATCGAGGTCGTGGGGACGGCGCCCGACGCCTATGCGGCCTGGGGCATGATCGTCCGCGCGAGGCCCGACGTCATCACGCTCGACCTGGAAATGCCGGGGATGAACGGCCTCTCGTTCCTGCGCCGCCTGCTCCGCTGCAATCCGCTGCCGGTGGTCGTGGTGTCCTCGCTCACGCCGGAAGGGAGCGAGCTGGCGCTGGAGGCCCTCGAGGCGGGGGCCGTGGAGGTCGTCGCCAAGCCCCGCTCGGCCCCGGGAAGCCGGCAGACGCTGGCGCGGCTGGGCTCGCTCGTGAAGGGGGCGGCCGGGGCCCGGGTGTCCGCGGAGGATCGGGCCCTGCCGCGCCGGGGCGTCCTGTCGCGCGCGACGCAGAAGGTGGTCGTCATCGGGGCGTCGACGGGGGGCACCCAGGCACTCCAGCAGGTGCTCAGCGCGCTGCCCCGCACGGCCCCGGGGATCGCGGTCGTCCAGCACATGCCCGAGGGGTTCACGCGCTCGTTCGCGCAGCGGCTGGATCAGCTGTGCGACGTGGAGGTCAAGGAGGCGGAGGATCAGGACGAGCTGGCGCCGGGCCGCGTCCTGATCGCTCCGGGGAACCATCACCTGATGCTGCGCCGCAGCGGCACCCGCTTCCGCGTGGAGGTGAAGAACGGGCCGCTCGTCTCCGGGCACCGGCCGTCGGTCGACCTGCTGTTCCGCTCGGCCGCGCGCTGCGCGGGCGCCCACGCGATCGGCGTGCTCCTGACCGGCATGGGGAAGGACGGGGCGCGGGGGCTCCTGGACATGAAGCGCGCGGGCGCCGCCACGATCGCGCAGGACGAGGCGAGCTGCGTGGTCTTCGGCATGCCCCGCGAGGCGATCGCCCTGGGCGCGGCGGACCGCGTCGCACCGCTTCATCGCGTGACGGAGTCGATTCTGGAACTGGCCTGATTCAAGTGGATTGATTTTGAAGAGATAGAGGAGGTCGCACGTGAAAAGCCTGAGCCTGAGCCTGAAGATGGGCGCCGTGATCGCGATGGTCGCGGCGGTGGCCATCGGCATCGCGGTGCTGGCGAGCACCCGGATGGCGCTCATCAACGAGCGCATGCAGTACCTGACGGAGTCCTCCGTCAAGCGGGTCATCTACGTCACCCAGATCAAGGAGGATCTCCACGCCTTCGACGCAGAGCAGCAGCGCTTCATGCTGGACCGCGGACAGGAATGGGATCTCCGCACCCGCCACATGGACGAGCTCAAGAAGGAGATCGAGCAGGAGATCGTCGAGTGGATCAAGGTCGCCGGCGACCAGGAGAAGCGCGACATCCAGGAGGTGAAGGCCACCTTCAACAGCCTGGACGACCTCGCCCAGCAGATCATCAACCTGACGAAGAAGAGCCCCCGGCACAAGGCGGAGGAGCTCTCCCGGACCTCGGCGAGAGACCTGTACTACCAGGTCGAGAACCTGATCGAACCGTTGGCCCTGCAATATGCCCGCCACATGGACGAGAAGAACGGGAAAGAGGTCGAGTCCGCCCGGGTCGCCTTCTACCTCGAGAGCGCCCTCAACCAGTTCCGCGGCATGATCCGCGGCGAGAAGAACATGCTCCTCTCGGACAAGATCGAGGACATCGAGAAGTTCGCCAAACAACCCGGCGAGCGGATTATGATCGCCAAGGAGAAGCTCCGCCTCGCCGAGGACCTGCTCGCCGAGAAGGAGAAGCCGGCGACGCGGCGGGCCGCCGACGGCATGGACGCCTGGCTGGCCGTCTTCCAGCAGGAAGCGGTCATCATGAAGGACAGCTACCAGGCCACCACGCTGTCCAACACGTCGGGCAAGACGCTGCTCGAGAAGCTCAAGACGTCGCTCGACGCCGTGATCCAGCGCAGCACCGACGTGATGAAGGCCGACCAGACGGAATGCCAGTCGGTCTACTCCGGCGCTCGCACCGCGATGTTCACCGCGAGCTCGATCGGCATCGGGCTCGCGGCCGTGCTCGGCTTCATGGTGCTGTGGAAGGTGAAGAAGACACTCAGCGGCGTGATCGACGGCCTGAGCAAGGGCTCGGAGCAGGTCTCGTCATCGGCGTCCCAGGTGGCGTCCTCCGGCCAGAACCTCGCCGCCGGCGCCAGCGAGCAGGCCTCCACCCTGGAGGAGATCTCCTCCTCGCTCGAGGAGATGTCCTCGATCACGCGCCAGAACGCCGCCAACGCGCGGCAGGCCAACCAGATGGCCGGCGACGCGAGGGGCGCGACCGAGCGGGGCATGACCTCCATGTCGCGGATGTCGCAGGCGATCTCGGTCATCCGGCAGTCGTCGGACGAGACCGCCAAGATCGTGAAGACCATCGACGAGATCGCCTTCCAGACGAACCTGCTGGCCCTGAACGCGGCCGTCGAGGCCGCCCGCGCCGGCGAGGCCGGGAAGGGCTTCGCGGTGGTGGCCGAAGAGGTGCGGAACCTCGCGCGGCGCAGCGCCGATGCGGCGAAGACGACCGCGTCCCTCATCGGGGACTCCCAGAAGAACGCCGAGAACGGCGTGACCACGGTCCGCGAAACTGAAGAGGTCCTCAAGAAGGTGGCCGAGCAGATGCAGAAGATGGCCCAGCTGGTCGCCGAGGTGTCCACCGCCAGCGACGAGCAGTCCAAGGGCGTGGACCAGATCAACGTGGCCGTGTCGCAGCTGGAGAACGTGACGCAGTCCAACGCCGCGACGGCCGAGGAGTCGGCGTCGGCGGGCGAGGAGCTGGAGGCGCAGTCCCGCGAGCTCATCCAGTACGTCGGCTCGCTGCTCGAGGTGGTCCACGGGTCGAGCGGCGGACGCCTGGAGCTGGCCGAGAACCCCTGGTCCGGCCCCACGCTCTCGCGTCCCGCGGGGCTGTCGCGGCCGAGGCCGATCGCTCCCAAGATCAAGGCGAGTCCCGCGCGGGAGCCGCTGGCCGTCGGGGCCGGGGCCCGGAACGGAGATCACGCGGCGTCGAAGGACGAGAACGGGGCCGCGCGGCGGCCCGGGCTCGACTCCGGGGAACTGGAGAAGTTCTAGGACCCTGGGAGGGATGCCGATCGGGGCGGCGGCCGCAAGGCCCCCGCCCCGGTCGGGTCCCCCGGTCCGGGAGCACGTCATGAGAGCACTGGTTGTGAGCAACGCCGTCTCGGCGAGGAACGCGATGAGGGAGATCCTCTCGAAAGTGAGCTTCCAGGTCGTCGACGCGGCGGACGTGCGGGGCGCCATGCAGGTGCTGACGGAACTCTGGCCGATGGACCTGGCCCTGGTCGACTGGAACCTCCCGTCGGGCGGAGGCCTGCGCTTCGTCCGGACCGTCCGTTCGTCACGGGACCATGACGCCATGCGCCTGATCATGATGACCTCGCGGCTGGACATGACGGACATTTTCGAGGCCATCCGGGCGGGAGTGGACGATTACGTCGCGAAGCCCGTCACCCGGAAGCAGATCCTGGAGAAGCTGGTCGAGCTGCGCTTCTACGCGATGTAGGCGGCGGCAGGAGGAACGACATGAGAGTGCTGGTGGTCGACGATTCGCGGACCATGCGGCGGATCATCTGCGCGGCCCTGGAGGAGCTTCGAGACGAGTCGCTCGAGGTCCTCGAGGCGGGCGACGGCGTCGAGGCGCTCCAGCTGCTCCGCAATGAGAAGCTCGAGATCGACCTGGTGCTGATCGACTGGAACATGCCGAGGCTCGACGGCATCGGCTTCCTGAAGCAGCTCAAGGCAATCTCGCCGTTCCGGGACGTGCACGTCATCATGGTCACCAGCCAGGCCAACCGGGCGAACGTCGCCGAGGCCCTGCGCTGGGGGGCCTGCGACTACGTCGTCAAGCCCTTCACCCCGGACGTGCTCCACGAGAAGATCCGGAAGGTCGCCTCGAAGGTCCAGACCCGCCGCTGCGAGGAGACGTCGGTCCTGCTGCGGACCATGGCGGAGGGAGGCGCCGGCGACGACGACTGCCCGTTCCTGGACCAGCTGCCGACCGACCTCGTCGAGGAGATCCGGCTGATCGGCAGCATCGCCGGATTCCAGGAGCGGGCGATCCTCGTCCCCTCGGGCGCCCGGATGAACCTGCTCTCCTTCGTGCTTCAGGGCGCGGTGGAAGTGGGGTCCGCGGGGCCGGCGAAATCGGAGATCCGCCGCCCGGGGGATTGCTTCGCGGAACAGAGCTTCTTTACCGGGGAGCCCGTCGCGGCGGCGGTGGTGGCGCGCACGTCGGTGAAGTCGTTGTCCCTCACGCGGGTCCAGGTGGCGGACCTCGCGCGGCGCCGGCATGAGTTCAGCTTCGCGCTGAGCCGCTGGATCACGCGCCCGACGCGGCTCAAGAAGACCGCGCCCGCCTCCGCGGCCGGCCTGGCGGGGAGGCTGGAGACGATGCCGTTCGCCGACCTGGTCCAGGTCCTCCAGATCTGCAAGAAGACGGGCCTGCTCCGGCTCAGCCGCGGACCCGCGTCGGCGCAGCTGTATTTCGACGACGGGGAACTGCGCCACGTCCAGGAGGGCGAGCGCGGCGGAGACGAGGCGTTCTACCGTCTGATGGGCTGGACGGACGCCGCCTTCTCCTTCGAATCGGGCAGCCGAAGCGACCAGGTCAACGTCACGCAATCGACCATGATGCTTCTAATGGAGGGAGCGCGTCGCCTGGACGAAGCTCGGACTCGCAAGGACGGAGCGTCGGTCCCGGCGCGCTGAAAAGTCTATTCCCGGCTTTGGGCGCGCGGTGCGGGAGCAATCCCGGCCGCGCGCCCCCTTCGCGGTTCAGCGCGGCCCGCTCCGGGAGCGCCGGCGTTCCAGCAGCCAGGTGAGGGCCTTTTCCGGATCGGAGAAGACCCGGACGTCCAGCCCCTTGTTCCGCGCCACCGTCTCGCCGAAGCGTTCCTTGTCGATCTGGTCGACCCGGGCGAGGGTGGCCACCCGCTCCACGTCCGTGAGGAGCGTGGCCGATTCCACGCCCAGTTTGTAGCGCTCGAGGGTCGTGAGATGATTATTCTCCACGGGGCTCAGATCGACCAGCAGCTGGCGTTGGCGGCGCGCCTTCGGCGCCTTGAGGACGGATTTGAGAAGCCGGGAGAAGTCGTTCAAGTTCCATTGTCCGATGAACCCGACGAAGCCGAAGCCTCTCTCGTCACGGTATAAAGCCTCCATCAGGTCATGGTACGGCGACGATTCCGCGGGCGCTACCGCGCGGCGACCTTGTAGCAGATCAACTCGTCGCAGGTCCGAACGTACAGCTTCCCGCCGGAGAGCACCGGCATGACGAGGTCGACCAGGTTGAGCGTCGGCATCCGGTTGTCGTGAGTCTTGATCTCGCCGAGCGGGCGGTAGCCGTCCGGCGTCGCCTCCACCAGGCGCAGCGTCTGGTACGAGCGCACGAAGAGAAGCCCATCGGCCTCGGTGATCGCGATGCCCTGGCGGAAGCCGGGCTCCGACCATCGAATCTTCCCGCTGGCCGCCTCCACGCAGACCAGGTTCATGACGCACTTGCTCGCGTGCATGGCGCTGTCGCCTTCCAGCTTGCCGTTGAATCCATAGAGGAAGGCCCCACTGGGACGGAACTGGTGGATGGCCGTGTTCGTGTGCAGGCTCTGTTTCCAGAGGAATTTCCCGGGGGCGTCCGCCTTTTCGGGGTCGAACGACACGGCGTGTCCGAACTCGGTGTTCGGGAGGTTGACGATGCTCCGTTCCAGCACGAGGGGCGTCGGCATCGTCGTCCCGCGTCCGTCCCGCGCCAGGCACTCGAAGCGCCACACGACCTTGCCGTCGTCGACCGCCAGCGCGATCAGCGAACAGTTCCCCATGAAGAGGGCGCAGAGGCGGCCGCCGATCGTCGCGATCGCCGGGGTCTGGCCTTCCCCCATCATGGCCCCCTTCAGGTGGGGTTCGGTGAAGGTCCACAGCACCTTGCCCGTCGCGGGGTCGAGCGCCCGGCAGTGAACGAAGAAGTCGTCCTTCGCGCCGGCGACCGGATGGGTGCCGTCCCCATAGTAGAGAATGATCTTTCCTCCGGCGAGCATCGGCGAGAACGAGAAGCCCTTCTCGCCGGACGGGAACCACTCGTCCCAGAGGTTCTGCTGCCACACGACGGCGCCGGTCTTGCGGTCCAGGCAGAGCAGGTGCCCGATGGCGCCCAGGGTGTAGACGCAGCGCTCATCCACGGCGGGCGTCGAGCGGTATCCCCCGGCGGCCCAGCCGATGTTGCGCTTCCAGTAGGGACCGACGTCGTAGCTGTGCTTCCACTTCGGCTCGCCCGTGGAGGCGTCGAGGCACGCGATCGTCTCGGCCGTCCCGTTCTGTTGTTCGCTCCAGGCAAGGAATACGTCGCCCTTGGAGATCGAGGGCGAGCTCCAGCCCATCTTGATCTTGGCCTTCCAGGCCACCGGGGGGCCTTCCGGCGGCCAGGACCGCAATAGCTTCGTCTCGGGCGAGGTGCCGTTGCCGCGGGGGCCCTGGAACTGGGGCCAATCATCCGCGAAGGTGATCGACGTGCTCAGAAGGAGGAGGGTCCCGCTCAGGAGCACTCTCATGCCTCCAGGTTCCCTCCTGATCGAGGAACGGATGCCGAATTACGTGGCTGAGACTTTATAGCATATCAGTTCGTCGACGGTCCGCACGTACAGCTTCCCGCCGGAGAGCACCGGCATGACGAGGTCGACCAGGTTGAGCGTCGGCATCCGGTTGTCGTGCGTCTTCACCTCGCCGAGCTTGCGGTACCCCGTCGGGGAGGCTTCGACGAGGCGAAGAGTCTGATACGATCTCACGAAGAGCAGCCCGTCGGCCTCCGTGATGGCGATTCCCTGCTGGAAACCGGGCTCCGACCAGCGCTGCTTTCCCGTCGTCGCTTCGAGGCACACGAGATTCATCTTGCACCTGCTGGCGTGCATCGCGCTCTCGCCTTCGAGCTGGCCGGTGAATCCGTAGAGGAATTCCCCGGACGGCCGGAACTGGTGGATGGCCGTGAACATGCCGAGATCCTGCTTCCATGCGAACTTGCCCGGCGCGCCGGGCTGGGCCGGGTCGAACCAGACCGCGTGGGGGATGTCGAGGTCCGGGATGTTGACGATGAGCTTGCCCATCACCAGCGGAGTGGGGATCGTCGTCCCACGGCCGTCCTTGCGGACGCACTCGAAGCGCCAGACGGGTTTGCCGTCGGCGATCGAGAGCGCGATCAGCGAGAGATTCCCGGTGAAGAGGGCGCACTTCTTTCCCTCGATCTCGGTGATCGCGGGCGTCTGGCCTTCGCCCATCCGCGCGCCCTCGAGGTGGGGCTCGGCGAACTGCCATAGCAGCTTGCCGGTCGTGGCTTCCAGGGCCCGGCAGAGGACGAAATAGCCCCCCTTGTCGTCGCCGACCTTGTGGCTGCCGTCGCCGTAGTACAAGATCAGCTTTTTGTCGACGAGCATCGGCGAGCAGGAGAAGCCCTTTTCGCCCGACGGGAACCATTCGTCCCAGAGGTTCTTCATCCAGACGACCGCACCGGTCCGGCGATCGAGGCAGTGGAGATGACCGATGGCGCCCAGCGTGTAGACGAAGCGGTCGTCGACCGCGGGCGTGGAACGGAATCCTCCGGGCCCCCAGCCGATGTTGCGGTGGTAATAAGGGCCGGTCTCGTAGGTGTACTTCCATTTCTGTTGGCCGCTCGCCGCGTCGAGGCAGGCGATCGTTTCGGAGCCTCCTCCGATCGTTTCGGTCCAGCAGACGAACACCTCGCCCTTGGAAACGGTAGGCGAACTCCAGCCCATCTTGATCTTGGCCTTCCAGAGGACCTTGGGCCCGTCGGCCGGCCACTGGCGGAGGAGGTGTTGCTCCGAGGAGGTGCCGTTGCCGTTGGGACCCAGGAATTGGGCCCAATCATCCGCCCGGGAGAAGGAAGCCAGAAGGAGGACCAAAATCGCCGTCTGTGCGGTTTTCATATCTACTTGTTCTTCACCGGGCTGTAATAAATGCAGTTTATGCCGAATTCGATCCAAATTCTGGAGGAACTGGCGGCCGCCGCCGAGGCGCACGCGCGGCAGGAGCATGGAGTGGCGATCGGGGCCGACAACGTGGCCGCGGCCGACCGCGTCCTGCACGCGGAGTCGCTGCGGCTCGACCCGCAGCGGGTCGAGATGCTGGCCGCCTGGTATGGGGCCTGGCTGGGCCGTGTGGCGGTCCGGCAGGCCAAGGCGGAGTGGGTCGGGCTGTCCGAAGCGGTGGCGCCGCGGCTCCAGGTGCGCGGCGTGCTCGCGAGTCCCATCGACGCGGTCCGCCGCCGCCTCACGCAGCCCGGCGCGCCGACCCTGGCGGCTCTCGTTCGACAGCTCGACGCGTGGAGTCGTCCCGCCGAGGAGGCGTCCTCCGCCAATCGCGACGCCTGGGACCGCCTGGCCGACGACCCCCAGTTCGCGGGCGTCGTGCCGCTGCCCGAGTCCCCCACGGCGGCGCTCGCCGCGCTGGACGAATGGCTCTCGCGCGAAGGGGTCCACGGCAGGCCGCTGCTCTGCCTGGGCGCCGGGGGCGGCCGCCACGCGCCGCTGCTCGCCAGGGCGGGCGCCGTCGTCACGGTCGTGGATTTCAGCGAGCGGCAGCTCGATCACGATCGCCAGGCTGCCGCCGCGAACGGCCTCGAGATCCGCACGGTCTGCGCCTCGATCGACGACCTGCGGGCCCTGCCGTCCTCCTCGTTCGACATCGTCGTGCAGCCGGTCAGCTCCTGCTACGTCCCCGGCGTCGGAAAAGTCTACGCCGAGGTCGCGCGCGTGCTCCGCCCGGGCGGGCTCTACATGATGCAGCACAAGCAGCCGGCGAGCCTCCAGACCGGCGACGACGGCCGGGTCAACGTCCCCTCCGTCGAGGGAACGCGGCTTCCGCCGTCGACCTCCAGCCATCGCGAGGCGGGGACGACCGAATACCTTCACCCGCTGGAGGCGCTGCTGGGCGGGCTCTGCCGAGCGGGCTTCGTGATCGAGGACCTGGTCGAGCCGCCGAGGGGCGATGCGTTCGCGCCGCCCGGCTCAGCCGGGCATCGCGCCTGGTTCCTGCCGCCTTATGTGAAGGTGAAAGCGCGGCGGCGCTAGAACTCCGGATTCTTCCGGTGGCGGAAGGGGTGGCTCTTGACGATCGTCAGGACCAGCGTCGAGAACCGATAGTCGCCCGCCGCCGCGGCCTTCTGGGCGTCGCGCAGGACGCACTCGTCCTCGAGCTGCAGGCCCCGGCCCAGCGCGTAGATGAGCATGTTCTCCGTCATGGTGCGGACGAAGTCGTCGCGCCGCGACAGCAGGATCTTCTTGAGCTCGACCGGGCCGCTGAAGGTCTTGCCGTTGGGGAGCACGCCCGACGCGTCGACCGGGGCGCCCGCCTCCTCGTCGCGCCAGCGGCCGATGGCGTCGAAATTCTCGAGGCTGAATCCCAGCGGGTCGATCTTGGAGTGGCAGCCGGCGCACTCGGGGTTGCGGCGGTGCACTTCGAGCCTCTGGCGCAGCGTCTGGGGTTTCCCGTCGGCGGCCTTGGAGTCCTCGAGCGAGGGCACGTTCGGCGGCGGCGGGGGAGGGGGCGAGCCGAGGATCGCGCCGGCGATGTAGTTCCCGCGCCGCGGCACGTTGTTCCGGTCGGGGTCGGACTGGATCATCAGCACCGCCGCCGACGTCAGGACGCCGCCGCGCCGGGCATCCGGCAGCGCCACCCGCCGCATCTCCCTGCCGCGGACGCCGTCGAGCCCGTAGTGCCGGGCCAGCTCCTCGTTGACGTAGGTGTAGCCGGCGTCGATCAGCTCGGTCACGGGGCGATCCTGGCGGACGACCTCGCCGAGGAAGAGGGCGAGTTCCTGCTGCATGGCTTCGCGGAGCGACTCCGTGAACTGCGGGAACGCCCGGGGGTCGGGCTTGTGCGACGCGAGCCCGCGCAGCTGGAGCCACTGGCCGACGAAGTTGTCCGCGAGGGCGCGGCTGCGGGGGCTGGCCAGCAGGCGCCGGGCCTGCGCCTCGAGGACGTCGGGGGAGGACAGCTTCTTCTCCGCCGCGAGGCTCAGCAGCTCGTCGTCCGGCGGCGCGGACCAGAGGAAGAAACTCAGCCGCGAGGCCAGATCGTAATCGTCGACCGGGTAGGGCCCCTGCACGCCCGGGCGGTTCGACTCGATGCGCACGAGGAAGCGGGGCGAGATCAGGACCGCCTCGAGCATCGGCCTCACGGCCGCCTCGTGGGACCCGCCGCGGGCGCGCGCCTTGTCGTAGACCCCCAGCAGCTTGTCGATCAGGGCCGGCTCGGCGGGCCGCCGGAAGGCCCGGAGGGCGAAGCGCTCGATGATCCTTCTCGCGGCGTCCCGCTCCGGGAGGCCGCGGGTCGGCTCCGGCAGGAACACCCGCGAATACGACTCGGGATGAGCCGCCTTGCGGTCCACGAGCTCCGCCAGCAGCTTGAGCGCCGCCTGGTGGTATTGCTCGACCAGAACCGGCGAGAGCGCCAGCGCCTCGGCAATGGTGTCGAAGCCGTAGCCGGTGGCGTCGGGCGAGAAATCCTCCGCGAGCCGGAGGGGGAGTCCCGTCAGCTCGAGGATCGCGTTGTCGTACTCCGCCCGGTTGAGCCGGCGGATGACGGGCTTGCCCGGGTCGCGCGCCTCGCCGCAGTCGAGCGTGCCGAGCGTCTTCTGGACGAAGCCGACGATCTTCTTCCGGTCCTCGTCGCCGAGTTGCCGCTCCGCCTTCTTGGGCGGCATCTGTTTCGACTCGACCACCTCGAGCACCGTCTGCCAGAGCTTCCGGTTCTGGGCGATCATCCGGGGGTTCTGGTCCCGGGTCAGGTTGACGTCGCCCTTCTGCTTCTCGTCGTTGTGGCAGCTCCAGCAGTGCTTCTCCATGACGCCGCGCACGGAGCGGTCGAACGAGAGGGGGTCCTTCGCGGCGGCATCGGCCTTCGCCTTGGCGTCGGCCTTCTCCTTCTCCTTGGGGTCCTGAGGCGGAGGATCTTTCTTCTTCTCCTTGTCCGGAGTCTGGGGCTTGGCTTTGTCCTTGTCGTCCTGCGCGGGAAGGGCGGGGAGAGCGACGATCGACAGCAGCGCGACGAGTAGTCCGAATCTCATGCGGGACTTAACCGAGAAGGCCAAGCGGCCCCGTACTGTCGCCGAACTTCTTGATGTCGGCTCCCGCCCGCAAGACCATGTCCAGGTAGAGATTGCAGATCGGCGTCTTCTTGCCCGGCTTGAGGTGGCGGTCGCCCTTGAGGACGCCGCCTCCGCCGCCGGCCAGCAGGACCGGCAGGTCGTCGTGATTGTGCTTGTTGCCGTCGCTGATCGCCGACCCGTAGCAGATCGCGACGTTGTCGAGCAGCGTCGACTCGCCCTCCCAGATCTGGCCCATGCGGCCGAGCATCCGCGCGAAGAGCTCCAGGTGGAGCGTGTTGATCTTCGTGAGCATCGCGTGGTTTTCGGCCTTGCCCTGGTGGTGCGAAATCGAGTGGTGGCTGCCGACCTGGATTTCGGGGTACGAGCGGCCGGACTTCTCGCAGGAGAACATGAAGGTCGCGACGCGCGTCGTGTCCGTCTGGAACGCGAGCGTCAGGATGTCGAGCAACAGGTTGACGTGCTCGGCGAAGCTCGAGGGGATGCCACGCCCGCCCGGCATCGTGAGGGTGGGCAGTTCGCTGAACTTGCCCGGTTCGTCCTTGGAGCCCGGCGGAGGCGGGACTCCCTCCTTGCCGGCCTGGTCGATCCGCTTCTCGATGCTGCGGAGGCCTTCGAAGTATTCTTCCAGCTTGCGTCGGTCGCTGAAGCCCAGGCGGCCCTGGAGGCTGCGCGCGTCCTCGCGGACGAGGTCCAGCACGCTCGACTCGATCGAGTCGCTCTTCTTCTCCGGCCGCTCCGGCTCCTCGGCGCCCCAGCGGGCGCGGCGGGGCGCCTGGCCGCGGAAGAGGCGGTCGAAGAGCTGCTTCGGGTTCAGTTCGAGCGCGGCCGGCGTGTTCTGGCTGCGCCAGGAGATGTTCGACAGGTACGTGCCGCTGAAGCCGTGGTCGCCCCTCATGCCGGGATCGATGCCGAGCGCGAGGGAATCGACCGGCGTCTTGAGGCCGATCTGCTGGGCCGCAAGCTGGTCGATGGAGATGCCGGCCACCTCCGGCTCCTCCGAATGCTTGCAGCGGGCGCCGATGAGATAGCCGCCGCCCGACGGCTCGTGGGCGGCGACGGAGTTGATGCAGTGGTCGGCGGCGAGGTCGCTGATGACGACGACGTTCTTCCGGACCGGCTCGAGGGACTTGAGGATCGGGGGGAGCTCCTTCAGCTCGCCCGCCTCGGCCGGCCGCCAGTTGGGCATGTGGACGCCGTTGGGAACGTAGAACCAGGCCAGGCGCACGGGGGGCTTGGCCGAGGCCTTCGACTGGCCGAAGGCCGGGGTCATGGCCTCGAGCCAGGGGAGCGCGACGGCCGCGCCGGCGCCGCGCAGCAGGGCCCGCCGTGAAATCCTGTCCATCTTCATCAGATGATACAACCGTGGCCGAGCGTGCTTTGTGCAGCCGTGAAAAATAGCGGCGATTTCCGGGAATGCGGGTGGGACGGGCGGCTCTACTCGACCTTGAGCTTGCGGCAGACGACGCCGGCGTCCTTGAAGAGCTTGAAGGTGACGTCGTTGAGCGGGTAGTCCATGTTGTAGACCACCTCGTGGAGCCCCGCGTTGATGATCATCTTGGTGCACATCAGGCAGGGGGCGAAGGTGGTGTAGATCGTCGCCCGGGCGATCGAGACCCCGTGGTAGGCCGCCTGGGTGATGGCGTTCTCCTCGCCGTGCGAGCAGAGGCATTCGTCGAGCTTGGTGCCGCTCTGGGTCAGGTTGTTGCAGCGGGGGCAGCCGCCCTCGAAGCAGTTCTTCGTGCCCCGCGGCGTGCCGTTGTAGCCCGTGGAGATCACGCGCTTCTCGCGCACGATGACGGCGGCGACCTTCCGCTTGGCGCAGTTGGAGCGCAGCGCCGCCACCAGCGCCATCTTCATGAAGTACTCATCCCAGCCGGGCCGGAGCATCTTCGCCATCAGCTTGGGGATCAGCTCGGCCAGCCGCGTGTGGAACTGCTCCAGCGTCCCGTTGTTCTCCAGGACCTGGTCGGCGAGCGCCTCGGTGGCCGTGAGGTTCTGTCCCTCGGCCTGGAGGCTCGTCGACTCCGCCTGCTCGATGCGGTTGAACTCCTCGAGGGTCTTCGGGTCGCTCTCGCGGCCCCGGCTCTTGATGCGCTGGAAACGGACCTCCGGGCTCGCCTGCACGGCGAGCAGGTGGAAGTCCGAGGACTTGCGGAAGACGGCGACCTCGTCCTCGTGGCGGAACGAGTCGACGACGTAGTTCAGGCCGGGCTCGAGGCGCTCGAAGATCCGCTCCGCGAGGTACCCGGTGCCGTGACGGGCGCGCAGCTCCCGGCCCGTGGCGATGAGGGCGTCGCGGGTGAGGTCGATGCCCCGGCGGCGGACTTCCTCGCGGATGACGTCCGAGAGGGAGAAGAAGCCGAAGCCCTTGCTCTTGAGGTACTCCGCGGCCATGCCCTTGCCCGAGGCGTTGCGTCCCGTGAGGCCGATGATCATGGCTGATGTTGTAGCATCCCGGACCCCCGCTGTCGTCAAAAAAGCCTTCCCCGCCCGGTCCGATGAACGGTGAACACGGGGGTATAATCAAGCGACTTCCGTGGCTGAAGACGACACCCCGCCTCTGGGCTCGGACCCGGTCGCCCCCGCCGCGCGCGTGCCGGGCGCGCCCGGATTCTCCCGCTACGAGATCCTCGGCAAGGTGGGGGAAGGGGCGACCGCCGTCATCTACCGCGCCCGCGACCGCACCCTTCATCGCGTCCTCGCCCTCAAGGTCCTCAAGGAGAGCGCCGGCTACAGCGAGATCGGGCGGCAGCGCTTCCGGCGCGAAGCGCAGGCGACCGCGGGGCTCTCCCATCCCCACCTCGTGACGGTCTACGACGTCGGGGAGGAGGAGGGCCGGCTCTACTTCGCGATGGAGCTGGTGGAAGGACGGCCCCTCGTCGACGTCCTCAAGGAACGGACGTCGTCCCAGCGGGACCTCCTCGGCATCCTCGAGAAATCCGCCCGCGGTCTCGGGGCGGCCCACCGGAGCGGCATCGTCCATCGCGACGTGAAGCCCGCGAACATCCTGATCGGCGCCGGGGGTGAGCCGAAGGTGGGGGATTTCGGGCTCGCCCATCTGATCGACTCCACGACCGAGCTGACGCGCAGCGGCGTTCCCCTCGGCACGCCGCTCTACATGGCCCCGGAGCAGGTCGAGGGCCGCACGAAGGACATCAGCCCGCGCACCGACGTGTTTGCGCTCGGCGCGATCCTCTATGAGGTCGCCGTGGGGCGACCGCCGTACAGCGGCGACAGCGTGGTCGAGATCTACGCGAAGATCGTCCGGGACGATCCCGCGGCGCCGCGGCGCCTGAATCCGGAGCTGCCGGCGGATCTCGAGACGATCATCCTGAAGGCGCTGGAGCGCGAGCCCTCGCGGCGCTACGCGACCGCCGAGGCGCTGGCCGACGATCTTCGGCGCTATCTCGACGGCGAGCCGGTCGACGCCCGTCCGGCGTCCACCGCGTACCGCCTCTACCGCCGGGTCCGGAAGTACCCCGTGGTGACGGGCCTCGGCGGCGGCATCCTCTGCCTCGCCGCGGCCCTGTCGGTGATCTGGTTCAGCAGCGGGCGGCAGGTGAAGAACGAGCAGGAGCTCGCGATCCGGACCCTGCGCGAGAAGGCGCAGATCGCCCTCGACGCCGCGATCGACCTGCGGCGCTCCGGACGCAGCGACCTGATGCAGCGCTACCTCCCCATCCTGGAGTCGGCGTATCGGGAGGCCGTCGTGCGCGCACCCGAGGTGGCCGAGGTGGAGTACCTCATGGGCCGCATGGAGCGAATGCTCATGCGGGACGCCCGCGCCCTCGAGTACCAGGACCGCGCGCTCAAGAAGGACCCGGACTTCGCCCCCGCCCTCTATGAACGCATCCTCCTGCTGTCGAAGAAATACGGGACCCTCTGGGTCGGCGCGAAGTCCCAGGAAGAGGCTGAACGCTCCCAGCCCTCCCTCATCCCGATGCGGGAGCGCCTGCTGAACGATCTCGAGCGCCTCCTCCAATCGCACGGATCTCCCCTCATCCGGCCGACCCACGTGAACGCGGCTCGCGGCATCCTCGCGTACTACCAGTCGAAACCGCAGGAGGCCCGGGAGATTCTCGAGAAGGTCGTGGCGGAAGACCCGATGCTCGAGGAAGGCTGGGAGACGCTGGGACTGGCGGACCGCTTCGAGGCCTTCCGGGCGCCGCCGGAGAAGGCCCAGGAGCTGTACACCCGAGTCGAAGGCCACTACTCCAAGGCCATCTCCCACGACCGGGGCTACGCGCCGCACTGGGCGGGGCGGGGCTATGCCCGCTTCCACCTTTCCGAACTTGGCGGTCCGGGGGAGAAGTCGAATGAGTTTCAAAACGGGGCGGAAGAAGATTACCGGGAAGCAGCCCGGCTGGCCCCGGAATCCTCCGACATCGCGGTGCAACGGGGGATGATCTACCTGGTTCTCTTCTCCCGCCGGACGCGCCCGAACGACGTTCGGCTCCAGGACTTCGCGACGGCCGATGAGGATTTCGCGCGGGCGATCCGCCTCGATCCGAATCAATCGAAGGCCTGGGCTCAGAGAGGACGGCTCCTCCACTACCGGGCCGATTACGAGCGGCGGGCGGGCGCGGATCCAAGGCCCTACTACGCCGAGGCCGAGCGTCTCATGACGGAAGCGCTGCGGCTCGACCCTCAACCCCGGTACTGGCAGTTCCGCGCCTCCGTCCGGGACGATCGCGGGACGTACGTCAAGGACCGCGGCACGGATCCACTCCCCGATTACGATGGGGCCATCGACGATCTCACCCGGGCGCTGGAGGCCGGCCGGCCGACGGCGAATCTGCAGGCTCTGCGGGGTCATTCGCGCTTGCGCCGGGCCCGGCTCCTCGAGAGCCGGAAGGAGATCCCTGCGGCCCGGGCGGCCTACGCGGCCGCGGCGGAGGACTATCGCGACGCGATCCGGCTCGATTCCGGCACTGAGGCAAGCCTCCGGGCGGGCGAGCTGGGCGAAGCAGAGCGCAAGCTTTCCGAGCTCAAGACCCCGTAGAATCACCCCATGGGCGACTCCCGTCCGTTCCTCACGGCCCGCTGGCGACACCTGGCGATGCTCAACTACGAGGCGGATCCGGCCCTTGTGCGGCCGTTCGTCCCGCCGGGGACCGAGATGGACACCTTCGACGGAAAGACCTACGTCAGTCTCGTGGCCTTCATGTTCCTGGACACGCGCGTGCGGGGCTGGGCGATTCCGTTCCACCGCGACTTCGAAGAGGTCAACCTTCGCATCTACGTCCGCCGGAAGGGCGAGGAGGGCTGGCGCCGCGGGGTGACCTTCATCAAGGAGATCGTCCCGCGCGTCGCAATCGCGTGGGTCGCGCGGACGGTCTACGGTGAAAATTACGTCGCGCTGCCGATGAGTCATCGCTGGTCCTCGGAGGATCCGCCGGCCGTCCGCTACGCGTGGCGTACCGGGGGGCGGGAGACGGCAATCGATCTGGAACCCGAGGGCCCGTACCGGCCCATCGCGCCGGCGAGCCCGGAGGAGTTCATCGCAGAGCACTACTGGGGCTACACCGCCGCGCAAAAGGGCGGGACCGTGGAGTACCGAGTCGAGCACCCGCGCTGGAGGATCGCGCCGGCCCGGAAGGCCGCGTGGGAAGGGGACGCCGCGGCGCTCTACGGCGCCGCGTTCGCGTCGGTCCTGGCGGGCCGTCCCGCCTCCGCGTTCCTGGCGGAAGGCTCGGAGGTCGCCGTGGGGGAAGGGACGCGGATCTGAGGCGGCTTTACTTGTCGTGCAGCGGGAGCTCGGAGCGGTACAGCGACTCCACGTCCTGCTTCGACAGCGCCCGACTGTACACGCGCAGCGAATCCGCCGTGCCCTTGGGCGAGGATCGGGAGGCACTCTCGACCGCCTTGCAGCTGCCGAGTCGCCAGACGTTGGGCCAGGGCGTACCCGTCGGCTTGTCCGGGGTCCACTTGGCACTGCAGACATCCATCCCGTTCAGGTAGAGCAGGGTCGTCCCCGCGGAGCGGTCGATCACCGAGACCACGTGATAGGACGACCCCGGCGGCGAGCCCTGATCGGGCGCTTCCGCGGTGCCGAAGTCCCCGCCGGTCAGGGAGTACTGGGCCATGAAATGGTTCTTGGGGAGATAGTAGAGGGTGAACCACGGCAGACGGACGAGCGGGTGGACGTCCGCCATCGCCTCGTCGGGCTTGAACCAGAGCGACAGGGTGTAGCTGCTGTCGCGGAGCTTCTCGAGCTCCGGAAGCTCGACCCGGTTGTTCACGCCGTCCAGGTGGACGCCGCCCGCCTTGCCCTTGGTCCACGTTGTTCCGCCCGTCAGCTTCGCCGACAGCTTGTTGAGCGACGAGTCGGCCGCGACCGCGCCGCTCCCCTCGTTCAGTTTCCAGTGCGCGAGCAATCCTGACCCGGGGGCCGCGACGAGGACCGGCACCTGGCGCAATTTCCCCTTTCCCGTCACGTCGAGAACCTGGATGCTCTCGATCGTGGTCTTCGTGCTGCAATTCCCGATGCCCAGCAACCCGGGCACATCGACCCCCCAGCCCTTCGGCGTGCTGAGAAAGCCCATCGTGGGCACCCACTCCGACTGCCGCTGGCCGTTGATCCATCCGCGCACGCGGTCGCGGCGCACCTGGACCATCGAGACGAAGCGCTGGTCGTCCAGGATGGCGACGTCCTTCCGCGTGACGTTGAAGCCGGAGCCCACGCCGGCGATGTCGCTGAAGCCGACCCCGCTCTTGCTGAGGTCCCAGATCCCCGTGCGGCCCTGATGGACGAAGAATTGCGCGGTCGCGCAGGTACCGGCCTGCCGCGTGAACGTCATCCGGAAGTCGTACTCTTCGGGCGCTTCGTAGGGCAGGCGCAGGCAGGCGTTGTTCGAAGGCTCGACCAGCAGGCGGGCGCCTTCCTTCCTCCAATTCCCCGTGATCGTGTCGCGGCGCGGTTCCACGGCGGCCAGGAGGTCGACGGACTTCCTCCAGGCCTCCTCGGAGGGCGGCGCCTCCACCGCCCACAAGCGGATCGTCCCATCGCTGCCGCACGAGGCCAGCATCTTCCCGCCCGGGTGGAAGGCCAGGCATTGGACACTTTCTTCGTGCCCGGTGAGATTGTCGATCAGGAGACCGCTCTGGACGTCCCAGATCTTGACGAGTCCATCGGTACCGGCGGACGCGAGGAGTCTCCCGTCCGGGCTGAAGTCGATCGACCAGATCCCGCCCGAATGCGCCACCCAGGACCGGATGACGTTCCCCGTGGCGACGTCCTGCAGGGTGATGTACTGATTCCAGCCCGACGAGGCCAGCATCGTGCCGTCAGGCGACAGGGCCAGGCCGCAGAGTCCGTCGTGGTTGACCGGAGCCCGCGTCTCCTTGCCGGTCTTGGTGTCGTAGACGTGGATCTTGGAGTCTCCGGTGCCGCAGGCCAGCAGTTTGCCGTTCGCCAGGAAGACCGGCGCCGGATAGGTTGTTTCCTTCAGTCCCTCGAAGTTGAACAGAAGGGCGTTCTTGGCGATGTCCCAGAGCTTCACCGTTCCGTCAGGGCTGACCGAGGCGAGCAGCGTTCCGTCGGGGCTGAACGCGACCCGGAGGACCGCCTTCTTGTGCCCGCGGAAGACGGCCCCGCCATTGCCGGTGGCGGAATCCCAGAGTTTCACGCTGGAGTCGACGTTGGCGGAAGCGAACTTTCCGTTCGCGAAGGCCAGGCCGAAGACGCCCGACCCTTCCCCGATCCGCTGAGCCATGATCCCGCTCGCGACGTCCCACATGCAGATCGTCTGGTCGACGCTCCCCGAGATGAGCTTCTTGCCGTCGGGGCTGAACGCCACGGCCCAGACCGGCGAGCTGTGCCCGTTCAGGATCTTGAAGGACAGGTCCCTCGTCCGCGCCGGGGCGGTCCCCTTCGCCTTGTCCCGGTGCGCCTGCTCCTTCGCGGCCTGGTCGGCCTCTTCCGCCTCCTTGCGCCGCTTCTCGGCGGCCAGGCGCTCCGCTTCGTTCTTCGCCTTGAGCTCCTCCTCCTTGGCTTTCGCGATTGCCGCCGTCATCTGCTTCTGGGCCTCCTCCACGCCGAGGACGGCGCGGCGGCTCGACGGGTCCCGGGCCTCGACGAGCCCGTAAGCTCGGAAGGCCTCGGGGAATTTCCCTGCCTTCAGGAGCGCATCCGCGGCCGCGAGATCGGTCTCGATCTCCTTGGCGTGCACGTCCTTCCTGCCCGCGAGGGCCGACGCGTTGGCGGGTTCGAGGGTGAGCACCTCGTCATACTTGGCCAGCGACTCGGCGGTCTTTCCGTCCCGGAGGCGGGTCCGCGCTTCTTCGAGCAAGGCCGCGACCTTCTTCTGCCTCTGGCGCTTCCGCTCGATCTCCGCCGTGTCGGGGGCGCGGACGGGGGCGGGTTCCGGTTCCGGGGAGGACCGCAGCAGGAAGAACGCCAGCACGACGGCGGCGAGCACGCCCGCGCCGATCCACACCCGCTGCTGGGAGGGCTTGGCGGCGGGCGGGGGCTTGCGCCGCGCGGGGACGACGCGGACCTCGTCGCCTTTCAGCCAGCGCGTGAGGTCGCTCGCCAGGGCCTCGGCGCTGGCGTAGCGGTCGCCCGGCTCCTTCGCCAGGCACTTGAGGCAGATGCCCTCGATGGCCCGGTCGAGCGTGGGATTGCTCCCCGGCTTGACGACGCTCGAGGGCGGCGGGACGGGGTTCTTGGCCGCCTTCATCAGGATCTCGATGGCGGTCTCGCCCGTGAACGGGAGGCGGCCCGTCAGGGTCTCGTAGATCATGACGCCGATGGCGTAGACGTCGGTCCGGTGGTCGACGCTCTTCTCGCCGAGCGCCTGCTCGGGGCTCATGTACGCCGGGGTGCCCACGACCATGCCGGAGGCCGTGAGGGAGACGCGCACGTTCTGTCCGATGGACTTGGCCAGTCCGAAGTCGGTCACGTGCGGCTGGCCGTGGGCGTCGACGAGGATGTTGTCCGGCTTCAGGTCGCGGTGGATGATGTTCTGCTTGTGCGCGTGGTGGACCGCGAGGGCGACGTCGCGCAGGAGCTTGATCTGCTGGCGGATCGTGGTCGATCCCGCCTTCCTCCACGCCGACATGCGCAGCCCGTCGATCATCTCCATCGCCAGGTAGCGTTTGCCGTCGAGGATGCCGGCTTCGTAGACGCTGACGATGTGCGGGTGCTTGGACAGGTTCGCGCTCAGGCGGGCTTCGCGGAGGAAGCGCTCCTCGTCCATCTTGGCTTCGTGCGGGTCGACCGTCGGGCCGGGGCTCAGGAGGAGCTTGAGGGCGACGCGGCGCCGGAGCTGGGAGTCCAGGGCCTCGTAGACGACGCCCATGCCGCCGCGGCCCAGCTCCCGCATGATCTCGTACTTTCCCAGGGGCGCGTGAGAGGGGGCGGACTCGCTCTCGCCCTGTTCCGCCATGAGCCCGGTGAGCTGGCCCTTGGTGATGTAGCCCTTCTCGAGGAGGATCTCCTGGAGGGGGACCGCGGGCTTCCCGGCGCTGAGGATCCGCGACTGCTCGGCGAGCGCGCTCCGGAGCTGGTCGTTGGTGATGAAGCCGCGGGCGAGCGCCTTCTGGGCGAGGCTGAGGCCGACGTCCTTCCGGGTCGGGTCGGGCACCGAGGTCACGATGCTGATTATGCCACACGATTGCGGACCCCGGTCGAATGTGCACGAATGTGGCCGGGGGTTCTATCCGCGTGAAACGGACTAGGGCGCCTTGACGTCGTACGCGGCCAGGCGCTCCTGGTTGCGGATGTAGAGGCGGCCCGAGGCGACCACCGGATGCGCCCAGCTCGGGCGGCCCAGGTTGTCGATCTTGAAGCGCCCGTGCTCGTGGTACTCCTTCGGGTTGGCCTCGACCAGCGCCATCTGGTGCCCCTCGCCGAGGCAGTACAGCATGCCGTCCGCGCAGACGAGCGATCCCTTGCCGACGCTGCGCGCGACCCACGCGATCTTGCCGGTCAGGAAGTTCATGCAGATCAACCCGGACTCGCCGAAGCCGTAGAGGTGGTCGTCCACGCGGACGATTCCGCCGTGGTGGTTCGCCATCTTCTTCTCGAAGTAGACCTCCTCGGCGCCGGCCCCGTCCGTGGCGATGCGGACGAGCCCGCCGCCGGTCCCGTAGGAGCTCGATGCGAAGACGTGGTCCTTCCAGGGGATCGGCGTGCAGATGTTGGCGGTGCCGTTGTTGGCGTGCGTGTAGGCCCAGAGGTGGGCGCCGTTGTCCGCCCGGACGCCGAAGACGCTTTTCGAGGCCATCTGGACGACCTGCCGCACGCCGCCAAGCTCGGCGACGACCGGCGACGAGTAGTGCGCGCCCTCGGTGTCGCCTTCGGAACGCCAGGCGACCTTGCCGGTCTTCTTGTCGAGCGCCGCGAGCGTGCCCTTCTTTCCCCCGGGCGTGACGATCACCCAGTCCCCCAGGATCAGGGGCGACTCGCTGTATCCCCAGCCGGGAACCCCGCCGCCGAGGTCGCTCACGAGATTGACGTGCCAGATCGTCTTGCCCGTCGCGGCCTCGAGGCAGCAGACGTCGCCCGAACCGCCCTCGGCGTAAAGGAAGTCTCCGTCGAGCGTCGGCGTGCCCCGCGGGCCGTCGCCGTAGCCGTTGCGGTAGCCGCCGTAGGTGCTCCGCAGCTCGTCGGCCGTCAGGATCCCGTCGCGTCCGGGGAGCTTCGCCGCAAAGTACGACGCGAGCTCCTCCTCCGTCAGGATCCCATCGCGACCCGCTTCCGTTTTCTCGAAGTAGGCCTGGACCTCCTCGCGGGTGAGCACCTGGTCCTTCTTCTGGGTCGACGGGTCGGGCTGGTCGATCTTGTCGGCGAGGGACCCCAGCAGGCCGGAAGACTCCGCGCGGGTGATCCGCCCGTCCTTGTCCTTGTCGAGCGCGTCGAAGAGGGCGTCGCAGCGCTTCTTCGCGAGCGCGGCGGCGTCCGCCTGCTTGTCGGGGGCGTCGATCTCGGCGACCTTGTCGCGCAGGCCCGGGCCGAACTCGAGGACGTCCAGGCGGCCGTCGCCGTTCTTGTCGAGCTTCGCGATCAGGCGCTTGGCGCGGGCGGCCGCGATGGCCTTCGCGTCGCCGTCCACGGGCCGGTCGAACTGGTTCAGGCTCCAGCCGAGCCGCGGGAGCGCTTCCGCCTCGACGACGACGCCGTCGCCGTCGCGGTCCATGGTCTTCAATTCCGACGCCACGCGCTGCGCGAGGCGGGCCGATACCGGCTCGGGCTGCACGGCCCAGAGGATCGTGCCGTCCTGCGTGTTGAGGCAGATCACGTGCTCGACGCCCTGGAGGTCGCCCTGGGTGTAAAGCCGGCCGCCCCGGACCGAGAGGCTGGAGTACCCGACGCCGACGCGGTCGATCTGCCAGAGCAGCTTCGGCGCGCCGCCCGGCCACTCCTTGAGGAGGCCGCTTTCCTGACTGACGCCGTCGCGGTTGGGCCCGCGCCACTGCGGCCACTCCTGGGCCACGAGGGTGCCCGGGACGAGGAGCAGGAACGCGAACGTCGTTGGAAGCAGCATGTCGGCCCTCCAGAAGGGATATCGGGAGGGGGGCCTTCCGTCGCAGGAATCGGGGGTGTGGGGACCCCCTCATAACGGCGCCGCGCTCCTCCGGATCAACCCAGCAAGGTGCCATGCAGCGCCTTGAAGGAGAGTGCCATGAGCAGCTCCGGAGCCTCCGCCTGGGCACGACTCGCAGCTCTACTCCTCGGCGCGGCACTGCTGCCCAGCTGCGGTGGGAACGGCCCGTCGTCGACGTCGACGGCGACCCCCGCCTCCGTCGCCCGCCCGTCGGTCTCCCAGAACGGCCGCATCGTCGCCTTTGAATCCGGCGGGCAGGTCGTCGTCGTGGACCGCGTGAATCAGACGAGCGCCGTCATCAACGGCAACGACGTCGCCAACGCGGACGTGACTCCCGACGGCCGCCTCGTCGCCTTCGACGCCATCCCGTCGGACGGCGGGCCCCGGCAGGTCTTCCTCCGGGATCAGTCCACGGGCGAGGTCACCCTGATCAGCGCCACGCCAGACGGGGTTGAGGGCAACGGAGACAGCACGAATCCGTCCGTCTCGGACAACGGCGCCATCGTGGCCTTCCAGTCGGAGGCCACGAATCTGGGCGCGACGTCCTCAACGTCGAACAGCGTGCTCGTGCGCGATGTAGGGGCGGCGACCATCCGATCGGCGAGCTCCTCGGACACCGGCGACGACGTCAACCCGGCCGTCTCGGGGGACGGCAATTTCGTCGCCTTCGAGTCGCGGCCCCTCGGGGGCAGCGGGTTCTCGACAGTGCTGCTGTGGAACTCGGGGAATTCCCAGGTGTCGCCGGTCTCCACTCCGCCCGGCAGCGCCTCGCCGGACGGGCCCAGCGGCTCCCCGTCCATCGACGGGGACGGCCGCTTCGTCGCGTTCGAATCCCGCGCCACCAATCTTGTCGCGAACGCGTCGCCGCCGCTGGTCTTCGCGGGCGAATCCAATATCTTCGTCCGCGATATGGTCACCAACCTGATCGTCGACGCGAGCGTCCCGCTCGCGCCGTCGACTGCAGCCAACGGCGACAGCCACAACGCCTCCCTCTCCGAAGACGGCACGCAAGTCACGTTTGATTCGACCGCGACGAATTTGACCGCGGACGTGGTCACGGCGGGCGAGTCCAACGTCTTCCTGCGCGATCTGACGACCGAGACGACGACGCTGGTGACGCAGCCCGCCGCCGAGCCGACCCCGGTAACCCCGCCGACGCCGCCCGTGCTCGTCATCACCCCTCCGGTGCCCAGGACCGGAAGTCCCGTGGTTCCGACCAACCCGGGGGTCACGACGGGCACGACGCCGGTGGTTCCTACGGGAGCCGGCACCTTGACGAGCACCGGAACCGCCGTCACGCCCGCGGGGACAGAAGTTCCCACGGCCACCGGGACCACGACTCCCATCACGCCGGTTGCCCCGGTCCCCACGGACACTCAGGTCGGCACCACTCCGGTTGTCCCGCCGGGCAATGGCACCGCCGGAATAACATTTGGAGGCGCGCTGGTCGGTCCCGTCACTCCGACGACCAATCCATCAGGGGTGACGGCGCCGCCCGCTCCGGGCGTTCAAGTCGGCACCACCCCGGTCGTCCCGTCAGGCAATGGCACCGCCGGGTTCCCATTTGGAGGCGTGCCGGTCACCACCACTTCTGTGACAACCGTCGCCGCCATACCGGTCGGCAGCGTCCGGCCCAAGATCTCCCCGGACGGGGCCTGGGTGGTCTTCGAGTCCCGGGGTCAGAATCTGGCGGGGGTCTCCGCAGCGTCCGGCACGCGCATCTTCATTGCCGACCTCCGCTCGCGAACGCTGGCGGAAATCCGGTAACTCGGGCTCGCGGCGTAGGGATGGCTCTACTTCCCCCTTGGGGGGGGCAGGGGGGGGACGTCTTCTTCTGTTTCCTGTTTCCAGCTTCCTGCAGCTAGACGTTCAGGCGGACCCAGTACTGCTGCACGGCGTGGACGAAACGCTGCAGATCCTCGAACGTCGACGGCTTGGTCACGAACGAGTTCACGCCGAGTTCGTAGGCGCGGCGGATGTCGTCGGGAGACTCCGACGTCGAGTAGGCGACGACGATGATGTTCCGGAGCTCCGGGCGGCTCCGCAGCCACTTCAGCGCCTCGGAGCCCGATCCCTCCGCGAGGTCCATGTTGAGGAAGATCAGGAAGGGGGCCGGGTAGCTTTCTTTGTTCTCATAGACGCCCTCGCTGGAGAGGCGCGCGACGGTGTCGGTGAACGAGGTCGAGAAGAACAGCGAACTGAATCCCGAATTCTCGAGCGCCTTCCGAAGCTGCTGGGCGGACTCCTCGTGGTCCTCGAGGACCAGGACGGGGTACTGATGCACGGGCGGCCGCTCGTTGATCGATCGGGACAGCTCGAGGATCCGTCGCCCCTCGCCGATCACGCCCTGGAGCTCCTTCAGTTTCTGCCGGGTGCCCACGACGAGCCCCCGGCTCCTTTTGGAGTTCAGCAGCAGGAGCAGCGCCGTCTGGAGGAGCGAGGCCATGGACTCCGGATTGGAATTCTTGGGGATCACATCGGCTCCGGCCTGGCGCGCCTCCTCGGCCAGGGCCTTCTCGCCGGGAGGCACCAGGGCGAGGAGCGCACGGTCCCGGTTCTGGTCCTTCAGGCGGCGCAGCGACGCGATCTCGCTGAGGGTCTCGACGGCGCAGACGACCGCATCGTAGCCGACCGGGGCCTCCAGCTCCTCCGGCGTTTCCGTCGCGACCGACACCTCAAAGGGGAGATCGATGCGGCGCGTCAGGGCGCGGGAAAGAGAGTCCAGGAAGAGGGAATCGTGATTCGCCAGCAAGACTCGGGGGTGACTCATGGGCGTTCCGCTCCGGGATCCGACGTGAGCCGGGAGGACCAGTGACGCAATAGTTTAAGAGCAAGCGCCATGCCAACCCCCAGGAGCCGCCCGTCCCCGCTGTCCCCTGCGCCTGCCGCGAGTCTCCCGCGAAACGGCGCGATTCTTGGGGTCCTTCCGGGAACATCACAAAGGTTTTCCCTGATAATCTCCGCGACAAAGGGGGGCGCTGTCATCCATAAAACGGAGGGTGTCGCAATAAATGTCAGTGGCCCCGGCGCCGCCTCCTCTATACTGGCGCGGTGGACGAAGGGAGGCGCGGCCCGCCGTGGAACGGCGCCCGGCGTGTCGAAGCCTGGGTCGGCGAGCTCCGCGTCAACGTCATCCGGCTCGCGGCCATCGCCGCCTTCACCGGGCACCACCTCTTCAACCAGTTCGTCCTCAAGCAGACCTTTCCGCCCAACTACACCGCCTCCGTGATCTCGATCGCCGTGGCCTGGGCCGTCGCGGCCGCCGCCCTGCACCTCGCCCTCGTCAACCGCTGGGTGCCCCCGCTCCTTCACGGAGTCGTCGTGGGCTTCGACGCGCTCATGACGACGTCCCTGCTCGTCCTGTCGGAGGGTCCGAAGAGTCCCCTGGTCGTCCTGTTGTTCCTGCTGATCGCCACCGCGGCGCTTCGGCTCGACCTGCGCTTGGTCTGGACCGCGACGCTGCTGGCGCTGCTCTCCTACGGGTTCGTGTGCGGCCATGCAACGTGGAAGAAACCGGAATGGCGGGTTTCTCGCCGGCAGGAGGTCATCGTCGCCCTCGCTCTGGGCGCCGCCGGCCTGCTGGCGGGCCAGTCGGTCCGGCAGTCGTACCGCTTCGCCCGGGACTATGCCGACCGGGTCCGGCCGGAGGAGGAGCAGGGATGAGCGAGCCCGATCCTGCCGCGCCGCCGCCGACCTGGATCCGGCGGAACCTGTGGAACCTGATTGCCGCGGCGGTTCTCCTGGTCATCGCGATGACGCCCGCGGAGGTCGCCTGGGTGCTCGCGATCGGCGACGCCCTCCTGCTCTGGGCGCTCTTCTCGGCCCCGCTCTTCAAGGGGATGACGCGGGGGTCGGAAGGTCTGGGGAAGGCCTTCCTCGGGCTGATGGCCATCGTCGTGGGGGCCTTCGGGGCGTTGCTCCTGGTCGGACTCGCCTGCCTGGGGCCGGCGTCGAGAGTGAACCTCCATTGATCCTCAAACGCTGCCCGTCCTGCCGGGGCGTCGCCGACGTCGAGCGCAGCCCGCGCTGCTTCGCCTGCGGGGTCGAAATCGCCACGGCGGCGCCCGTGCTGAAGAGGAAGCGGCCGCCCAAAGCCCTGCGGATCGTCGCGAAGGACAAGAAGTGGTCGAAGGTCCTGCTGGTGATCTGCGCGCTGGTCGGGGGACTGGCCACGCTGGCGGTCATCGCCTCGGACGCGGATCCCATCCCGCGGATCCTCCTGGGGATCCTCTTCTTCGGGGGGATCGTTCTGGGGATCCAGTCCATGCGGGGGCGCGACACGGGGACCCTGGGCCACGTGGTTCTCAGACTGTTCGCCTTCGCCGGGATGCTGGTCTTCGGCATCATCGGATTGTTTCTTCTTCTCGCCATCGCCTGCGCCGTCGGAGGCCTCTGAACCCATGACCACCCTGCGCGATTACGTCTACATCGGCACGACGCAGAGCCTCTGCCCGCGCTGCCTCAAGCTCGTGCCGGCGAAGATCATCTCCCGGGAGGGCCGCGTCTACTTCCGGAAGACCTGCCCCGAGCACGGGACGATCGAGGACTTCGTCTGCGCCGACGTCCACCTCTATGACCGCCACGAGCTCGACGAGCCCGCGAAGCAGCCGCTCAAGCTTGCGACGGAATCGATGCGCGGCTGCCCCTACGACTGCGGCCTCTGCCCCGAGCACGAGCAGCACACCTGCGTGGGGCTGGCCGAGATCACCTCGAGCTGCAACCTGAAGTGCCCCATGTGCTTCGCGGAAAGCGGCCCCGGCGGGAAGCACTGGACCTACGAGCAATTCACGCGCGTCGTCGACAACTTCGTCCGGCAGGAGGGCGAGCCGGACGTGCTGCAGATCTCGGGCGGCGAGCCGACGATCCATCCCGAGTTCCACCGGATGGTGACGTACGCCTATCAGCAGCCGATCCAGGTGGTCATGATCAACACCAACGGCATCCGGCTGGCCAACGACGTCGGGTTCGTGAAGGCGCTGGCGCCGATGCGCGACCGGCTCGAGATCTATCTGCAGTTCGACGGCTTCCGCGAGGAGACATCGCAGGCGCTGCGGGGCGAATCGCTCACGGCGACCAAGCTCCGCGCGCTGGACAACCTGGCCGAGCAGGGCATCCGGACGACGCTGGTCTGCACGGTGCAGCACGGGGTGAATCTGGAGGAGGTCGGCGCGATCGTGAAGTTCGGCCTGGGCCGCCCCTGGGTGCGCGGCGCCAGCTTCCAGCCCGCCACGTACGTGGGGCGTCACACCGACCCCAAGGACCTGGACCGGCGGGCCACCATTCCCGACGTCGTCCACGCGATCGTCGCCCAGACGGACGGGCTTTTCACGGTGGAGGATTTCCTCCCGGTCCCCTGCGCGCACCCCAACTGCCACATGATGACGTACGTCTACCGCGGGGACGGGACGCCCGTGCCGGTCTCGCGCTTCCTCAACCTGCGCGAGAACGCCGACCTCGTGGCCAACACGCTCGTGTACACGCCCCAGAAGGCGCGGGCGATCGTCGCCGCGTACCTCCAGCGCGAGAAGGGCTGCTGCGACCCCAGCGGCGCGAAGTTCGTCGAGACCGCGATGGCCGAGCGGCTGACGGGCGCCGAGATGTTCCGCATCACCCTGACCGCGTTCCTCGACAAGCATACCTTCGACACGCGCCGCGTCATGAAGTGCTGCATCGCCCACCTGCTCCCGAGCGGCCACACGGTCCCGTTCTGCGCCTACAACACGCTCTACCGCGACGGGACGGTGCCGCTGCCTCCCCTGAAGTCATGATGTATTCGATCTTCCAGGTCCTCGCGCTCCTCACGGCGTTCCTGCTCCGCAAGCCTTCTCCGCTGCCGCCGAAGGAGCGCTGGGTGGTGACCATCGCGGCGATCTTCGGCGCGGGGGCCGGCGCGAAGCTCCCGTTCGTCCTGCTCTCGCGCGAGCCCTTCTTCAGCGGGGCGGCGTGGTTCACGGACGGGAAGACGATCCTCACGGGCATCGTCGGGGCCTATCTTTGCGTCGAACTGGCCAAGGCCGCCTTCGGAATCCGGGCCAAGACGGGGGACGGCTTTGCGCTGCCGCTCGCGGCCGCGGTCGCGGTGGGTCGCTGGGGCTGCTTCTTCAACGGCTGCTGCGGCGCCCCGCTCGTGCCGCCGATCGAGAGCGCCTTCCACGCGTCGATGGCGGTCCTGCTCTGGCGGCTCCAGCGCGTGGAGGCGCTGCGCTGGCAGCTGCTGAAGCTCTACCTGATGGCGTATGCGGCGTTCCGCTTCGGCATCGAGTTCGTCCGTACGGAACCGCGGGTCGCCTGGGGCCTCACGGCCTACCAGTTCGGCTCGGCGGCCATGATCGCCGTCCTGGCGCTCCTCTGGCACCTCGACGAGCGCGCCAAGAAGGCCCTGCCGGCGGCAACGCCGGACGCCCTGCGGGCCTGACTTAGCGTTTCGGCGGCGCCGCCTCCTGGATCACCGCGCCGTGCTCGTCGCTCAGGACGAGCAGCGCGAAGCGCTCCACCCCGTCCAGGTCGCTGGTGCTCAGCGACGAGTAATCGAAGCGGCCGCGCAGGTCCGTATAGCCGTCCTTGTAGAACTTCACGCTGCCGTCCTGAGAGCGCGCGTACGCCTTGACGTAGGCCCGGGGCAGCGGCTTGCGCGACGAGCGCTGCGCCACGCGCAGCTGGCCGTAGGGCTCGATCAGCTGCACCGACAGCTCGTGCGCGAAGCAGGGCTTCGACACCCGGCGCCCGGCCGCCTCCACCTCCACCACCACGTTCGCGCCGTGGAACTCCTGCGGCAGCTCGAACGACTGCACGCCGTCCTTCTTCGTCAGGGCGACCTCGACGCTCTTGTTGGGCATGATGAAGCCGAAGCGGTCCGACTGCTCCTGCACGAAGGGCTGGCGCGAGAAGAGCAGCTCGATGTCCATCCGGTAGTAGTTCACCCGCGCCTTCGAGAGGTTCTGGAAATGGATCGCCACGGTACGGCCTTCGATGGAAACATCGAAGGTCGACTCCGTCGCCGCCAGCTTGCCCTGGCGCTGATCGCGGTCCTGCGGGTCCGCCAGGGCCGCCGCGTCGCCGTCGATCTCGTCGAGCTGGGCGATGGCGTTCCGGAACAGCTTGCGCCAGCGGTCCACGGGATGATCCCGGTGCTTTTCCGCGATGGCGCGCGCGGCCTTGGGCTTCTCGCGATAGAGTTCCGCGTAGACCTGCAGGTAGTCGAGCTGGAGCTTCGGCGCGACCTTATCGCGGGTCACGCGGTCGAGCGTCGCCAGGCCCTCCTCGATGCGGTCCTGCAGGAACAGGTAGTAGGTCACCGCCAGCAGGTCCTCGTCCGTCGGGCGCGCGCGGTAGCGGATCACCGAGAGGAGGCGCGCATATTGCTCGGCGAAGCGCTGGTTCAGGATCCGGCGCGACGCCCCCAGCCGGTGGGCCCGCGCGTTCACCAGCGGCGCATATTCGAGGTGTTCGTACCAGAGCCGCGCGACCGGGTCGATCGGCACCGGGGCGCCGTCGAGCCGCATCCCGCAGCTGCGGAGCAAATGCTCCTGGTGGAGCAGGTAGTCGCGCGTCCGCCCGGCGTCCTTGTGGTGGATCGCGTAGGACCAGAGCGTGTTGTGGTAGACGTGGCGCCGCCCGAGCAGCGAGAGCGCCGCGTCGAAGAACCCGCCGTCCGACATCCTCCAGGCGATCTTCTCCAGGTTGAGACGGTCGACGTTGCTCTCTTCGAGGAAGCGGAGCACGGTCTTCTCGTCGCCGTGCTGGGAGAGGTACTCCCATGACGTCTGGTCCACGCGGCTGAGGCGGTCGACGGCCTTCAGCCGGACCGGGGCCGCCGCCGCGATCATCCGCTCGTTCTTCGAGACATGGACGGGGAAGTGCTCGTAGGTGCCGGCGGCGGGGAAGTAGAACGCGTACTCGAACTGCTGCGTCGCGTAGGCCGCCAGGGTGACGGACACGCTGCGGGAGTAGAAGCCGTTCAGCGCCGGCACGGACCCCATCGGGACTTGGAGCAGGAGGTCGAGCTTGTGCGGCGACGAGGTCGGGTTGGTGAGCACCACCTGGCCGACGTAGACCACGTGGACCAGGAATTCGTCGGCGACGTACTTGTCGAAGCGCTCCTGGCCCTCGTGGCGGAAGCGGTCGTCGTGGCGCAGGAAGTTCTGGCTGATCAGGATGGGGACGCGGTCCGCGAGCGGCTCGGCCGCCTTGATCTGCCGCAGGAAGACCGCCGTGCGGCCCTTCGGCTTGAGCGTCATCTTCAGGCCGTTGTAGGCGACGTCGGGCCGCGTCGACTCGAAGGGCAGGTCGAGCACCGCCAGCGCGCAGAGGATCTCGGTAAGGTTCCGCGACGCCTCGGCCAGATGGGTCGACACGAAGGGCGAGCGGCCGTCGTGCTTCGCGAAATCCCTCCAGAAGCGGTTGATCGAGATCAGGTCCGGCCCCTGCTCCTGGATGGAGAGCTTGTAGTAGTTGTTCTCCGCCCACTCCATGGTCTGGTCGAGCGTGCGGTAGAGCTGGCGCTGGGCCTGCCGGCGCCGCAGGTCGGCCCGGCCGGCTCCTTTGGCGCCGGCGCCGGGATGGGAGCGCTCTTTGGCCATCTTCTTCGCGGAACGCTTCGCCTTATCTTCCCCCCGGGACTCGTCGTCCATGGCCTCCTCGGCCGGTGCTTCGCTCTCCATCGCCGATTCGCTCATGCTGATGTCGGCGGCGACGGGCGCCGGGGCCGCCATCGACTTGGGCGCCATCATGCGGGTCACGGAGCGCCCGGCGGCGTCGCGGTCCATCTCGGCCATCTTCTGGGCCGCGACGGTCGCGGCGTGGAGGCCGAGGTCGTCGCCGGCCTCGAGCGACTTGCCCTTGAGCGCGGTGTCGAAGAGGACGCCGTCCCGCAGCAGGTCGATCGGGAGCAGGTCGCAGCGGTCGCCCGAGTGGCGGGCCACCGGGTCGCGCTCGTCGTCGATCCTGCGGGAGAGCAGGATCCGCTCCAGCGCGTTCAGCCGCCCGAACTCCCAGGGCCGGCGGTAGGACGAGAGATCCTCCTCCAGGAGGTAGCGGTCCATGAAGGTCTTGTCCTTCTTGTTCCGCAGGTAGGGCTGCACGACCTTGCGGAAGAACTCCGGGTCCTTCCGGGACAGGAAGAAGTGCAGCTCGTGGCAGGCGAACTCGCCGTACTTCGTCCGCTTCTCCTCGTCGCTGAGCTTGGGCCAGCGGACGAGGAACTCGAACGCGTCGAGCGTGGACAGGCCCGAGAGGGTGCGGTAGAGCCCGAAGACCCGCGCGAGCGTGTCGTAGGTCTCGAGTTTCGTCGCGGTCAGGTCCGCGATCTCCAGCTTCTGTCCGGATTCGAGGAGGGCGACCTCCTTCTTCTCGGTGAAGTGACCGAGCGGGTCGAGGCCGAGCCGCAGGCGCAGGTCGCGGGGCTCGACGGACACCTCGGGGAGATAGTGGTTCCGCGTGACGATGGCCGACGGGTCGACCGCGATGATGCGGACCTGGTTGGCGCGCGCCAGCGCCTCCCGCGGGACCGTGACGGTTCCGTCGGCGCCGGGTTTCAGGTTGGCGATCACGGCCGCCGGGTGAGCCAGGAAGTCCACGCTCCGGAAGGAGCCGGCCGTCGCGGCCTCCGGCTCCGGGGCCGCGGCCCGCTGCATCGGCTCCGAGCCCGAGGCGGCCCCGAACGCGTCGTACGCGCCGCCCGCCGCGGCGGCGGCGAGGCCCGTCTCGGTAGAGCGGACGGCCCAGGGGTTGAGCAAAAGCCCCGGACGCGTCAGCGTGTTGCCCGGGAACTTCGCCGACTGCTTGCGCTCCAGGATGTAGCGGTACTCGTCGCCGAGGTCGCGGCCGGAAACGTAGGCCGAACGCCCGGTGGAAATCTGCAGCTCCCACGGCGAGGGTATTCCCTCGCGGCCCAGCTCGGCGAAGATCGAGTGGCCGGGCAGGTACCGGGTCGCGACCACGTGGACGCGCGTCGCCGGGCCGGCGTTCTCGACGCTGATCTTGAGCTCGTCCTTGCCCGCTTTGACCTTCGAGATCTGGACGGGCCGAAGCTCGGATTCCTGCAGCATGCGGCGGCGCGAGACGACCCAGCTGGCAGCGCGCTCGCCCGAGGCGATCTTGACCGAGAGCACCGTGCCGGTCTCTTTCAGGTGCAGCTCGTAGTCGGCCGAGCGCAGGTCCCTCAGGACCAGGAGCCCGTCCTGGACGTCGAGCGCGTCGAAGCAGTCCTTGCGGTAGCCCTGATCGACCCGTTCCAGGAGCGCCACCGTTTCGCGGCGCAGCGTCTCGCCCATGAAGGGGACGCGGAGCGACTCGCCGGCGGCGGCATGGAGCACGGCCGGCAACAGACTCTCCGCACGGCCGGGGACCCACTCCTCGGTGACGCCCGAGGGGGTCGAGGCCCGGATCCCGGTAATCTCGTCCAGCGGTCCGAGCTCGATGCGCCCCTTCGCGTCCGTCTGGAGCGTGAAGGTCATCTCGAAGGTGAAATGGTTGTGGGCGAGGGAGAGGTTGACCGGCGTATCCGGGCGCGCTTCGCCGGATTTCCCCAGGACGTAGAGCACGAAGCCCTTCTCGCTGCGGGCGAGGTGCAGGTCTTCGGTCTTCTCCGTCCTCTCGATCTCATTCAGGGTGAACGTGCGCGAATCGGAGAGGTCGACCTTCTTCCCCTGCGCGAGGTTCTCGACGCGTCCCCTCACGGTGAAGGTGATCGACACCAGGTCCTCGGGCACCTGGAAGGGCACGAGCGTCTCGCGGTCCTCGTGCAGCTCCAGCCCGCGGATCTCCATCGTGGACTCGACGCCGAAGCGGTCGGTGGAGCGGACCTGGAGCGATGCGTCCTCGACGAGCTTGAGGCTGGCGGGCGCGTCGTGGATCCGCAGCGACGGGCGGATCAGCAGCGGCGCCTCGGCGCGGCGGATCAGGGACTCGCGGTCGACGAAGAGTCCGGCGCAGAAGCGATACGTCTCGGCCCGGTGATCGAAGGCGTCCAGCGACGTGAGCTCGCCGTGGCGCAGGAGGATGCTCTCCCGCGCCGGCTGGGCGCTGAAGGGGATCGCGATCGTCCCGTCCTTCTCGGCGGCGTACTCGCGGCCGCCCAGCCAGATCGAGGCGTCCTTGAGGGGACGGGCGTCCTCGTCCAGCACCGTGAACACCTGGCCGGCGGCGCCGACGCGCTCGACGAAGCGCAGGCGGCCCTTGCGGATCAGGGCGCGGCTGCTGATGCCGCCGCCGATGAACTCGATCACGAAGATGCCGGGGCGCTTGAGCGACGGGAACTCGAAGCTCCGCCGCACGCGGCGCAGCGGGGGCTCCTTGTACGCGTAGGTCTTCTCCTCGGCGGCGACCAGGCCGTCGAGGTCGATGCTCGTATCGACCTCCTGGCCGCGCCCGGAGTAGTAGTTCAGCGTGTTGATCTCGAAGACTTTGACCTGGAGGGTCTCGACGTTCTTGATGTCCACCTCGAGGCGGACCGGGTCGCCGGCGCGGAACACCGTGCGGTTCTGCGGCGGGAAGGAGATCTGGACGCGATCCTTGAGGTTCTGGTAGTAGCCCGGGTCGTTCAGCAGCGAGTACCACTTCTCCATGTCGCCCTGGCCGTTGAGGATCTTGGTCTCGGCGAAGCGGACCTTGAGCCAGGTGTCGAGGAGGTACTCGTCGAAGGGCTTGAAATCCTTCGCGTCGACGAAGAAGTGGTCCAGGTAGTCCGCGACCAGGGACTCGTCGTTGGGGGCCGCGGCGTAGGGAATTCCTTCGACGCCCTCGCCGAGGTTGAAGATGGCGTCGCGCAGTTCGGCGTCCTTGCGGCAGCGGTCGAGCCACTTCGGATTGACGTACGACGCGTTGCGCGGGATCTCCAGGAAACGGAGGAAGCGCTTCCGATCGTAGACGCCGAGGGTGCGATCGAGCTCCAGGCGCAGGTAGAGGACGTGCGCCTTGATCCAGTTGAAGGCGGGCACGAGCGGCTCGACGAAATCCCAGAGCCGCTCCAGGTAGGCCTGCTTCTCCTTCGAGTCGTTGTCCCAGTCGCTGTCGGGACCGGGCAGCAGCTGCTTCAGGCAGGCGGTGACGAACGGCTCTTCCTTGTAGAGCTTCGCCTCGCGGCGCCCCAGTTCGAGCAACTGCTCGTGGGTCATGCGGCGATGGATCTCCATCGAGCCGAAGCCGGAACTGTCCTTGTGCTTCAGGTCGGCCTGGACGAGGTCGACCAGGTTCGGCAGGTCCGGTCGCATGAGCCGTTCGAGGAGCGCGCGGCGCCGATCGGCCCCGAGCTTCTCGGCGGCCAGCCAGTCCAGCGCCGGGTCGGCGAAGCCGGACAGGTCGGTACTGCCGCCGTAGCTGAACGCCTGCTGCTTCCACTTGTCGCGCGCGACCTCGGAGGGATCCAGGCGGGTGGGGTAGTGGGTGGCCTGCCCTTCGATCTCGCGCTGGTGATTGAACGTTAGATTGAGCTGGCGTCGGACGTATTCATAGGACGTCTTGGGATCGCTCTCCAGCTGGAGGAGGGCCTGCCGGTTGGCGATCTCGATCGCCCGGGTCGTCCAGCCGTGGCGCTTGACCCAGGTTTCCAGGAGCTTGCGGACCTCGTCCTTCTGGCCCTCCTGCTCGTGGACCAGGCAATGGTAATAATAGTAGTCCTCGGTGCCCGGAATCAGCTGCTGCAGCACCTGCTTCCGGTCCTGGGCCAGCGCGAACTTTTCGTCGAAGGAAATCTCCATGGGTCCCTTTCTGTAACTAGGTAGAACGACCGCACCTAAGAGAAGCACACGATTCCCGAGGTTTCACGGAAAAGTGGAATGACGATGCGACTGCCCTTGCTTGCGATCCTCGGCGCCCTCCTGGGCTGCAGCGCGGCGGAGCGGACCCCGGGGCGCCGCCCGAACATCGTCCTGATCGTCTCCGACGACCAGGGCTACGCCGAGATGGGCTGCCAGGGCGGGGACGTGCCGACGCCGAACCTGGACCGCCTCGCGGCGTCGGGCGTCCGTTTCAGCGCCGGCTACGTGACGGCGCCCTACTGCAGTCCCAGCCGCGCGGCCCTGCTGACGGGCCGTTACCAGCAGCGCTTCGGCCACGAGATGAACCCGGTCGAGCGGACGAACGACCGGCCCGAGGTGGGGCTGCCGGCGTCGGAGAAGACCCTCGCGGACCGCCTGAAGGCCGCGGGCTACGTCACCGGCATGGTCGGCAAGTGGCACCTCGGCGTCCACCCGGAGCAGCATCCGCAACGCCGGGGCTTCGACGAGTTCTTCGGCTTCCTGCGCGAGGGCCATTTCTACCTGCCGCCGCCTCACGAGGGCGCCCACGTGGTGTCGCGGCTCCGGGAGAAGGAGCCGGAGTACGATCGCGCGAATCCGATCCTGCGCGGCGAGCGCGAGGTGGAGGAGAAGGAGTACCTCACGACGGCGTTCGCCCGCGAGGCGACCGGCTTCATCCGGCGTCACGCCCGGGACCCGTTCTTCCTCTACGTCCCGTTCAACGCGCCCCATTCGCCGATGCAGGCCAGGCCGCCCGACGTCGAGCGCTTCGCCGCGATCGCCGACCCTCAGCGCCGCCTCTGGGCCGCGATGCTCGCGACGATGGACGAGGCGGTCGGGTCGATCCTGGCGACCCTGCACGAGCAGGGACTCGATCGTGACACGCTGGTGATGTTCCTGAGCGACAACGGCGGCCCGACGAAGGAGCTGACGTCGCGCAACGACCCGTTCAGCGGCGGGAAGGGCAGCCTCCTGGAAGGCGGCATCCGGATCCCCTTCATGATGTCGTGGCCGGGCCGGCTGCCGGCGGGGGTCGTCGACGCGAACCCGGTGAGCAGCCTCGACCTTCTTCCCACCGCGCTCGCGGCGGCCGGCGCGCCGCTGCCCTCGGGGCTCGACGGCAGCGACCTGCTCCCGTATCTCTGCGGGCAGCGGAAGGAGCCGCTCTTCCGGGATCACTTCTGGCGGATGGGCGGCCAGATCGCGATCCGCTCGGGCCGCTGGAAGCTCCTTCGCCTTTCCAAGCCCGAGGCGTTCCGCCTCTATGACCTGGAGACGGACCCAAAGGAGTCCAAGGACCTCGCGGCCGCCGAACCGAACCGCGCCCGGGACTTGCGCGACCGCCTCATGGCCTGGGACGCGACCCTCGTCTCGCCTCGTTGGTAAGCAAGAAGCACGAAGTAAGAAGCAGGCCTTCCCCTGCCCCGGGGGGAGGGGAATCAAGGGGAATCAAGCACCCCCCGCAGGGGAGGGCTTTCGCAGAGAATAGGTCTTACTTCTTCCTTCGTGCTTCTTGCTTCCTTTTGGCGTAAGACTCTCCGCTTACCCGTTATTCTTCTCTCGTGAGAGGCACCCGCGATTCCGACGAGTTTGTCCGGCTGATGACCGAGCACCAGGGGAGGCTCTTCGCCTACATCCTCTCCCTGCTCGGCAACCCGGACGCGGCCAACGACGTCCTCCAGGAGACGAACGTCGTCCTCTGGCGGGACAGCAAGGAGTTCCGCCTCGGCACCAACTTCAAGGCCTGGGCGTTCCGCGTCGCCCACTTCCAGGTCATGGCCTGGCGGCAGCGGCAGATCCGGGACCGCCTGGTCTTCGAGGACGACATGATCGAGGTCCTCGCGTTCGCGGCCCGCGACGCGGACGAGACCTTCGACGCGCGGCAGAGGCTCCTGACCGGCTGCCTGGAGAAGCTTCAGCCCGTCCATCGGGAAATGGTCCAGCGCCGCTACGCCTCGGGGCACCCGATCCAGGCCATCGCCGAGGATCGCGGCATGACCGCGAACGCCGTCATGCAGGCCCTCTTCCGCATCCGCCAGAGCCTGATGCACTGCGTGGCCCGCTACTCCGAAGGGAGCGCATGATGTCGGTTCCCTGCGAAGAGATCCGTCCCGAGCTCGAGGCGCTGCTCGCCGCCATGACCGACGGCACGCTGGACGCCGCCGGAAAGAAGCGGCTCTCGACGATCCTCCGCGAGCACCCGGACGCGCGCCAGTTCTACCTCGACTACTGCCAGATGCACGCGCTGCTCCAGTCCGCCCACGGGGTGCTCCAGGCGCTGGAAGCGCCGTCGAGCGTCCGGCGACGCCGCCTGGCATGGGCCGGCGCCGCGGCCGCTCTGCTCCTGGTGGTCGGAGGAGCGGTTGCGTTCTTCCGGCCGGCGCCGAGGATCGACGCCTCCGCTGCCACGCTCAAGGGAAACACCTATGTCGTCCGGGGCGGCGTTCGGCAGCCCATCAGCGATCGACTGGGCCTTCGCGTCGGCGACCGCCTCGTCACCGGGCCCGACGCCCGCTCCGAGGTCCGCCTCGGCGACGGGTCGAAGATCGTGCTCCTCGAGGGTACGGAGGCCGAGATCGGCCCGCGCGTCCAGCTCAAGGAAGGAACGCTGCGCTGCGAGGTCATGCCGCAAGCTCAGCCGCTGGTCTTTCAGACTCCGAACGCCGAGGCGACGGTGATCGGCACCGAGTTCGAGCTCTCCGCCGGCTGGAAGGAGACGCGGCTGCACACGACGGTCGGCCACGTCCGCCTCGCCGCCGACGGACGCAGCGTGGAGGTCAAGGCGGGACAGATCGGCATTGCCGACGCCCAGGCGGTCGTCCGCTGGGACCCGGTCTGCGCCTTCGACTTCCGGATGATGAAGGAGCTGCCGTCCCAGATGACGCCGATGTTCTGCGGCTCCGGCATCATCCACACGCCGGACCGCAAGATCGTCCCCGCGGATCCCGACCGCTGGGCGCTGAGCGATCAGGGGCTGCGCTTGGGATCGAATGCCGCGAACAACGGCCTGATCGACCTCCAGTGGAAGGAGGAGGTCGGCGAGGACCTGCTCGTGGAGGTCGAGGTCCGTAACGGGCCCAAGTGGGGTCTCGGCATCGCGCTGTCGGGGACCGGCTTCGAAGGATATCGCGTCTTCTTCGCCGCCATCACCGACTACCCGAACGGCATCGCGATCGACACCATCTGGCCTGGCGAGTGCATCATGCTGGCGCGGGACCCCCGGTCCATCGACTTCCAGGAGGATCACACGCTGCGCGTCGAGCGGCGCGGCCGCAGGATCCGGGTCTGGGTCGACAACCAGATCCGCATCGACACCGAGATCACTCATCCGCTGGGCGACAAGCGACGCCGCGTGTTCTCCCTCTGCAACTTCGGCGCGGCGCCGACGATCCGGACGCTGAAGGTCTGGAAGGCCGCCCCGTGAGGTCGGCCGCCCTCGCGCTGCTCCTGCTCTGCCAGGACCCGGCGCCTCGACCCGAGGACCCGGAGTCGGCCGTCCATCCCCGCAAGTTCGGCTCCCCCGGCGGCGTCGGGGTCACCCGGGGCTGGTACCTCTGGCGCTCCTGGAACCCGGAGACCGCGCAGGCCGAGGTCAGCAATGAGCAGGGCAGCGAGACCTGGAAGGTCCGCGTGCTGCCCTGGGTCACGACGTACCGTCACCTCGCGTACGGCGCCCACCCGGACGACCTGCTGCCCGGCGAGCGCGTGAACCTCTTCTTCAATCCCGAGGGCGCCGTCAAGCGCGCCTATCTCGTCCACTTCCAGGACGAAATGTGCCAGATGAAAGGCCACAACCACGCGTGGCAGGTCGAGGACGTCGCCGAAGGCGGCCGCGGCTTCAGCGCGCGGGTGATGCATGGCGACAAGGTCTTCGACCCGAAGCTCGGCTCCTTCGAGCTCGATCCGAAATGCGTGATCTGGCGCGAGGGCAAGACGGTCGAGCAGCCGGGCCTCGTGAAGGGAGAGCGTCTCTACCTCACGTGGTGCCAGGAGGAAACTCGCCGCGTGGTGAAGCTGATCGCCGACGCCGCGAGCCTGAACGCAATCCAGGCCGAGTCCCAGAAGAAGGTGCAGGAGCGCCTGGCGCGGGACGGCATGGGAGCCTTCATCGAAGAAGTCGCCGACGGCAAGGCGCGGCTGCTGATCTTCTCGACGCATTGGGCGCAGGCCGCCGCGATCAAGAAGGGGCAGACCCTGAGCCTGAAGGCGGGCGGGGGCGCCGTCGACGCCCGGGTCGAGTCGCGCAAGAACCTCGGCGCCTACGGATCGGGGCCGAACGAGATCATCCTGGATGACGTGATGGGTAAGAGTGCGGAGGCCCTCCAGGGATGGAAGGGCGGGAAGGTAATTCGCGTGTTCGTGAAGGAGTGAGCATGAAGACCGTCGCCGCACTGCTTCTGCTGTCGCTGCTCGGGACCCAGGACCCTCAACCGCTCGACCTCTCGGCGCTCGAGAAGGTCGGAACCCTGAAAACGGCGGAGATCGCCGGCACCAAGGCGACGCTGAACGCCGACCGCTGGGGCTTCCTCGTGACGAAGACGGAGCACGAGAACATCGAGATGGAAGCCACCTTCACGATCCAGGAACCCGCCAAGCAGTTCAGCTTCTTCGGCCAGTGCTGGTCGGTCTGGCCCGACCTGACTTATCCGGACCAGGGTTTCGAAATCGGCCTCCTCCTTCGCTCGGACAAGGACTCCGGCTATCGGGTGCAGCTGTCGCATTCGCTGCAGCAGGTCGCGCTCATCAAGTACCGGGACGGCGGATATCTCCGCTCGGTCCCCTGCACGGTGAAGCTCAAAGAGCCGCACAAGGTGACGGTCACCGTTCAGAGCTCGCGGATCACCGTCAAGGTCGACGGCCAGGTGAAAATCTCCTATGTGGACACGCTCCTGGCGCTGAGGCGGGGACACTTCGGCGTCGGTACCAGCAGCAACGCGAAGGTCCTGGTCGAGAACGTGACGGGCAAGCACGTCCCGCCGGGGCCGGCGGAGGCGCCGACGCCGCACGCGCCGAACTTCAGCGTGCGGAAGTGGGTCGGTGGGCGCCCCTGGGTCTTCGACGGCGACGAGCCCATCCTGATGCTCGTCAGCGCGGCGGAGCCGTACATCAACAACGTCAAGCTGCGGCCCGGCTACAAGCCGCAGCTGAGCTGGAACAGCTACTGGGACACGTCCAACCAGGGGGCGTTCCCCGAGGGGAAAGTGAAGATCGCCGCCGAAGCGACGGTCACGGGCGGGGGCAAGGCCCTGACGGCGACCTGGGGCGCCGACAGCCTCAACGGCCGCTTCGTACAGCGGATGAAGATGGTCGTCGGCTGGGACGAGGCGCGACAGACGTACACCTACGACGTCGACAGCGAACTCGAGGTCCTGGCGGGCGATCCGTTCCACTTCCGTTATGGCTACGACTTCGAGCACCACACGCCGCTGGATCCCTTCAACTGGCAGTACCTCGTGGTGCGCCGCGAAGGCGGGCAGATCAACAAGCGCCCCGTTTATCCGGTCGACCCGGGCGGCATCGATAACGTCGAACAGAGCGGGGGCGCGCGCGTCTGGTTCGGCCGGCACAACGAGTCGATGCTGGTCGCGCCCGCGGTCGAGTACAGCCTGCCGGACGCGGGCAAGCGGAAGATGAACACCTCGGTCTGCGGCGCCTTCTACGACACCGGCGTCGCGCTCGGCTCCGAGACCGCGCCCGCCGGCACCAAGGTCCGCGTGAAGTACCGCTACACGGGCTGGCCCGCCGAGGAGGCGGAGAAGCTCTTCAAGGCGGCGAGCACCTACGAGACGCCGATGCTCGACCCGCAGCACCACTACATCTTCTCGGACGAGTGGCCGAAGCTGACCTTCAGCCAGTTCGTGCCGATGAGCGACACGTGGATCTACGGGCGGCACCCCTTCATGACGGGGCACAACCAGCGGCCGAGCTACGCGCTCGAGAAGAACGTCGGCGTCGGTAGCGGCTTCGCGATGCGGCTCGGCCCCGACGCCTTCGGGGCGGCCGACCTGCCGATCCCGTCGCCGCTCCCGGAGGGGACGTACGCCGTCACGGCCCTCTGCAAGGTCGTGAACGCCTTCGGGCCGGGCGGACGGATCGAGCTGAAGGCCAAGGACAAGGGCGGCAAGGTGCTCCGCCAGGAGACTCATTTCGTCGGCAACGGGACCTTCGACTGGAAGAAGGTCGGCTTCGTCTCCGCGGTCCCCGGAGGCGCGACGGCGCTCTCGGTCGGCTTCGGCAACGGCGGGACGGGCGACGTCTACTTCACCGAGGTTGAGTTCAAGAAGATCGAGGGGGATGCGGCGCCGCTCTCGTCCCCCGCGGCGCCGCCGAAGATCGAGCCCGCTCCGGCCGGGGCGATCTTCGATTACCGCTTCGCGGAGCAGAAGGGGCTCCACACGTACGACTACGCCCGGGGACCCTTCGGCACGCTCGAACTGGCCAACGCCGACTGGACCGTCGACGAGGGGCGGCCCGCGCTTAAGTTCGTCGACCCCGCGCCGGGCCGCCGCGACGTGGTCCGGATGGGGCCGATCGAGCGCAACTACCTGCGGACGATCAAGTGGTCGGGCACTCCGATCGCGGTCGCCGGCTTCCACGGCGGCGGCTTCGACGTGAAGGGCTTCACGGTGTCGAGTTGGATCAAGCCCGCCGCGACGATGGGGGCGGGCGCACACGGGAATTCGGGCGACATCCTGGGTATCGGCGCGCGCCGCTTCATCCTGCGACTGCAGGGCCGCCAGGCCCCGTACCCCCTGCAGGCGGCGTTCAACGTGAACGATCGCTTCCAGAGCACGGCGACCGTGGAGGCCGACAAATGGTCGCACGTCGCCATGACGGCGGAGCCGACCGAGGCGAAGAAGTGGCGCGTACGCCTCTTCCTCAACGGCCGCAAGGTGGCGGAAGGGGTGACGGAGAAGCTCGAGGCGACGGGCCAGGTGGCGCCGTCCCTGATCTTCGGGTCGGAGCTCTTCTACCTGCACGACTCCTGGTACCGGGGTCTGATCGGCCGGACGATGCTGCTGGACCGGGCGCTCAACGAGGCGGAAATCGAAGGGCTGGCGAAGTAGCGCGTCAATCCAGGAAGCGGCGACGCGTCTGGAGGACCAGGTCGTCCGTCGTGTAGAAGACGTAGTCTTCGTACATGCCCATTCCGAACAATCCCCGCAGGACGTGGTAGATGTCGCAGGAGGCCGGCATGGTCCCGGTCTGGCGGCGGACGCCTTCGGCGACATTCTCCAGCCGCTTGTCCTCCACCCTCGCCGAGAGATCGACGTGCTTCGAGGGTTCGCCGAACATCTGCAGGATCTCGCTCCGGGGGGTGTTCGCGGGATACCGCTCTTCCGGGGGAACCTCCCGGGTGGCGCAGGACGCCATCGACAGGAGGAGCAGCGGGAGGGCTCGGGCGCTCGGGTTCACTCCCTGAACTTACCTCGAAATCCGCGGAGGCCCGTAAGATTTTCCGCCCCTCCGATATAGGCTCCCAGTCGAAGGAGGAGCCTGATGGAGCGCCTGAGCCGCGATCAGTACCGCGATCATCTCCGGCAGATCGACCGCCGGAGCATGCTCCGCGCCGGGATGCTGGGCGCGGCGGGGCTGGCGCTGCCGAGCCTGCTCCGCATGGAAGCGAAGGCCCAGGCCCAGGGCAAGCCCACCAAGAGAGCCTCGTCGGTCATCATCCTCTGGATGCGGGGCGGGCCCAGCCAGCACGAGACCTGGGACCCCAAGCCCGACGCGCCCGCCGAGATCCGCGGCCCCTTCGGCGCGATCCCCACCAAGGTGCCGGGGATCCGGATCAGCGGCCTGCTCCCCAAGTCGGCCGCCATCATGGACAAGTGGTCGATCATCCGCTCCCTGCATCACGACAACGCCGGTCACTCGGGCGCGGACCAGATCTGCTTCACGGGGTACCCGCAGGGGCCCAACCCGGACGTGAACGTCTCTCCCAGCTGCGGCTCGATCGTGGCCCGGCAGTTCCAGGAGGACAACCAGAGGCTCCCCGCATACGTGATGATCCCCCGGATGGTCCCGGGCACGGAGCCCGCGTACCTCGGACCCGCCTACCGGCCCTTCGAAACGCAGGCGGACCCCGCGAACGAGGGGCCCTTCCAGGTCCCGAACCTCCAGGCCCCCGAAGGGCTGTCGGTCGAGCGCATCGCCGGACGCCGCGAGCTGCTGGGCGGCCTGGACGGCCTGAGGCGCGCGGTGGACGCGAGCGGCACCATGGAGGCGATGGACAAGTTCCAGCAGAAGGCCTGGGACATCGTCACGGGCCCCGAGGCCCGCCGGGCCTTTGACCTGGACTCGGAGCCGATGAAGGTCCGCGAGCGCTACGGCTTCATGCCGGAGTTCAAGGCACCCACGACCGACCGCTGCGGCTGCCCCGCCTGGTCGCAGCGCATCCTTCTGGCTCGGCGCCTCGTCGAGGCAGGCGTGCGGCTCGTCACGGTGGATCTCCGCTGGTGGGACACGCACGTCGAAGGCATCGACAGCATGAAGAACGGCTTCGGGGCCCGCTGGGACCAGGCCTACACGGCCTTGATCGAGGATCTTCACGAGCGCGGGCTTCTCGAGAGCACGATGGTGCTCGCGTGGGGCGAGTTCGGCCGGACCCCGCAGCTCAACGCCAAGAACGGGCGCGATCACTGGCCGGGCGTCTTCTCGGCCGCGATCGCCGGCGGCGGCGTCCAGGGCGGCCGCGTCGTCGGGGCGAGCGACGAGAAGGGCGCCTACCCGAAGGACAACGCCAAGGCTCCGCAGGACGTCCTCGCGACGATGTATCAGCACCTGGGCGTCGACATCCACGCGGAGTACTACGACCGCGCGGGGCGTCCGCTGCCGGTGCTCCCCTTCGGCAAGCGCATCGACGAGCTCTTCTAGAACGGAGCCCCGAGCAACCGCAATCGGTTGAAGGCCTGGCCCCAGATTGGTATCAGGAGGGCGAAGGGCAACAAGGGGCAGGCCTGATGACCCACAGCATGACCGACTGCGGCATCCCCTCCATCGGCAGCATCCCCTGGGGATGCCACTTCTGCCATTTCTATTCGAAGAAAGACGACCTCGTCCACGCGCTGGTCCCCTACTTCAAGGCCGGCCTGGCCGGCAATGAACGGTGCATCTGGGTGACCTCGGACCCCAACGGTTCCGACGAGGCCAAAGAGGAACTTCAGCGTCTCCTTCCCGAGCTGGAGATGTTTCTCGAGAAAAAGCAGATGGTCATCTGCGGCTACGATGAGGCGTACCGCTCGCCGGTTTCCGGTGCCGACCGCTTGATGCGCGAAGAACAGTGGGCCCTGGACGCCGGTTACGCCGGCCTCCGGGTGACGGGCAACTCCTCCTTTCTCAAGCGGGAGCAATGGCCGGCCTTCCTCGAGTACGAGCGGGAGGTCAACCGGATCATCCGGTCCCGGAACGTCGTCGCCCTCTGCAGCTACAACATCAGGAACTGTACGGCGAGCGACGTGTTCGAGGTGGTGCGCACGCATCACTTCACGGTCGACCGGATCGGCGATTCCTGGGAAGTGATCGAGACCGAGCAGCGGCCGTTCCGGGAGTAGGTCCATTCTCTTTTCACCGAAGACGGACGGCCGACGCGGGTTTACCGGTCGGATGGGTCGACGGATCGTCTACTGCGAGGCCTGCGGCGTCCGTCTCTGCGAAGACGACTTCAGCGTCGGCAAGGCGACGCTCCACCTGTTCCGCCCGTTCTGCGTTCCCTGCAGACCCCTGCCGGCGGCCGTGGTCGAGGAGCCGGCCCGGCGCGCCCTCCGGTACCGATGGCGCGGCGGCCTTCCTCTCCGGCGGCCGCCGGCCACGATCTAAGGGCGTCCCTCGGAATGAGGGGGACCCATCGAGAGTTCTAAAGGTACAATCCGATGGGAGGCCCGATGACCGTTTCCATCCGCTACTGCGTCCGCTGAAGCTACAAGCCCCATGCCGTCCGTGCGGCGGCAGCGCTGAAGAATAAGCTCGGGCTCGACGCGACCCTGGTCGAGGGCGACCGGGGCGAGTTCACAATCTGGGTCGACCGCAACCGCGTCTACTCCAAGACCGACGCCTTCCCCAGCGACGACGAGGTCGTCCGGGCCGTGCAGGGCGCGGCGAAGAAGTCCTAGCGCATATAGTCCGGGAACCAGGATTTCGCGCCCTGCGGCATCACCTTGTCGGCCTCGTCCTGGCCCGTCGCGAGGCGGCACGCAACCGCGAGCGTGAACTCTCCCTTGGGCATGGAGTTCGTGGTGCAGCCGCTCGCGCCGCGCGCCGGGCCCTTCGCGACCAGGTCCAGGCGCGTCACCTTCCCGTCCTTCACTTCGACGGTCCCCCGCAGCTCGCAGGTGTAGCTGCGGCTGCCCGTCTCGTTCGAGAGATGGACGCTGCCGCTGATCACCCCGTTCTTGAGCGTCAGGTCGAGCTTCTTGATTTCTTCCACGGTCCAGGGATGCGGCTCGCCGCGGGTGTTGTCGATCAGGTTGTACATCGCGAGGCGCCGCTTCAGGCTCTCCATGAGCTCGCCGCGGACCAGGGCCTGGTGTTCCTCTTTGCGCAGCCAGAGGACGTCGCGGCCGATCGAATTCTGGAAGAAGCCGACCTCCGCGTTCACGGCCGCCTGGTAGCCGCTGAGGACCTTGCTCGTGACCGTCAGGATCAGCCCGCCCTCGGGCAGGTGGTAGTTGAAGTTCGGGTCGGGGTTCTTGTTCTCGAGCAGCGCGGCCTCGGCCGGTTCGTACTTGGCGAGCCCTTTCTTCAGCATCTCACGGACCCACTCCGGCGAGCGGTTGTTGGTGAAGCCGAGCAGCTTGCCGTCGGGCGTTGCGAGGTAGAGCCCCTGCGTGGTGCTGTTGACGTTGTTCTGCGGGCTCTGGAGGCAGATCTTGCGGTAGTAATCGCCCTCGCTGTCCTTCTGCCGGCGGGTGTACCACTGGTCGATCGCGAGGCTCACGCACTTGGACTTGAGGGTGGCGATGATCTCGGGGTCGCTGAAGGTCGACGCACGGTCGATGATGACGTTGTTTCAACCACAGCCGAGCGGGTTGCCATCCATGGACCAGATGAAGAGCGCCTTCTTCTCCTTGGCGGCGAGGTTCTGGGCCTCGACGAGCGAGACCTTCCAGGGGATATCGCGCCACAGTTCGGCGGCCGGGGGCTTTAGAGAGTCGTGGAGCTTCTTGCAGTCGGCGTCGGAAAGGCCCTGGGGCGATGCGCACAGGAGGCCGGCGATCAGCAAGGCGAGCATTTCTTTCTCCTTTGCTCCGACATCGACCCGCTCCGGGGGAGGCAACCCGTATAATAGGGCGGCCTCTGATCCATTGTTGCCCGGGGACGGGGTAAACTTCCGACGAAAATGAATTCAGGCGGCGATACGACGCTGGGGGGCGGCGACAAGGTCTTTCCGGAGACCACCCTGGGCTTCGCGGGGGGCCTCCGGAATCCCGCCGCCGCGGACTACGGGCGTTCGATGGAGACCCTCTGCGCCCGCTACTGGAAGCCCGTCTATTCGTACCTCCGCATCGCCTGGGCCAAATCCAACGAGGACGCCAAGGACCTGACCCAGGCGTTCTTCACCTGGCTCTTCGAGGAGGACGCCCTCCGGCGCTACGAGCCCGAGAAGGGCGGCTTCCGCCCCTACCTCAAGGTGCTGCTGCGGCGCTTCGTCGGCCACGCCGAGCGCGACCTCCACCGCCTCAAGCGGGGCGGCGGGGCGCGCGTGTTCTCGCTGGACGGCGATGCGCCCGTGCTGCCGGAACTGGCGGGGGACGGCGCGGACCCCGAGAAGGTCTTCGAGCGCGTGTGGCTCGAGGGGCTCGTGCAGCAGGCGATCGGCCGGGTCCGCGAACGCTGCGTCCGCACGGGGAAGGAGACCCGCTTCCGCCTCTACGAGGCCTTCGCGCTCGGAAGCGGCCCGCAGCCGCCCACCTACGCGGAGCTGGCGTCGACCTTCGGCGTGACGGTCGGCGACGTCGAGAAATCCCTCTACCTCGTCCGCGAGGAAATCCGCGAGGAGCTGCGCGCCGCGCTCGCCCAGGGCGCGGGCAATACCCGGGAAGTCGACGATGAGTGGAAGCGGATCCTCGGGCAGTGACGAGCTGGTGCCGCGGGTGCTCCGGGACCTCTCGGAGCACGAGCGGTCCCGCAGCGCCGTGCCCGGCGCCGGGTCCTCGATCCCGGAGGAGACGCCGAAGCTCTCGCGCTTCGAGATCGTGCAGGGCATCGGCCAGGGGGCGACCGCGATCGTCTACCGAGCGCGGGACCGGAGGCTGAACCGCACGGTCGCGGTGAAGGTCCTCCGCGAAGGGCCCGGCGTCAACGAGATCGTCCGCGAGCGCTTCCGCCGCGAGGCGCAGGCCGCGGCCGGACTCGCGCACCCGAACGTGGTGACCGTCTTCGACGCCGGCGAGGAGGAGGGCCGCTCCTTCCTCGTGATGGAGCTCGTCGAGGGGCGGCCGCTCGACGCGCTCCTCAAGGACCCGCAGATGCCGCGCGCCGGCCTCGTCCCGCTGCTTGCCAAGGCCGCACGCGGCGTGGCGGCCGCCCACGAGCGCGGCATCGTGCACCGCGACCTCAAGCCCGCGAACATCCTGGTGACGGAGGCCGGGGAGCCGAAGGTCGGCGACTTCGGGCTCGCCCACGTGCTGGAGACCCGGACGGAGCTGACCCGCACCGGCACGGCCCTGGGGACGCCGCTCTACATGGCGCCCGAGCAGGTCGAGGCCCGCTCCGGCGACATCAGCCCGAGGACGGACGTCTACGCGCTGGGCGCGATCCTCTACGAGATTCTCGCCGGGCAGCCGCCCCACACGGCCCCGGGGCTCGCGGACCTCTACGCCAGCATTGTCCGCCGGGACCCGGCCCCGCCCCGCACCCTCAACCCCGACATCGCTCTGGACGCCCAGACGATCGCGCTCAAGGCGCTCGAGAAGGAGCCGTCCCGCCGCTACGCCGACGCGCGCGAGTTCGCCGACGATCTCGATCGCCACCTGAAGGGGGAGCCGATCCTCGCGCGCCCGGTCGGCGTCTGGGGGCGCCTCGCGCGGCGCTGCCGCCGGAATCCTGCGGGCGCGACGCTCGGCGTCGTGGCCCTGGCCGCGCTGCTGGTCGCGGGAGGGGTCGGGCTGCGCATGAAGCGCGAGATCGACCGGCTGGCGCAGCTGGCGCCGGACCCGAGACCCTGGACGCCGGTTTTCGACGGGCGCTCGCTCGACGGCTTCTACGAGCGGCAGACCAAGGACTGGAAGATCGAGGGCGGGGTCCTCACCAACACGACCCCGCACCCGAACGCGATGCAGACGTTCCGGCAGTTCGAGGACGGGGAAGTGCGGATCCGCTTCCAGTGCCGCGATCAGAGCTACATGGGATTCCACGTCCGGATGGACCAGCGGCCCGGGTTCTACGTCGAGTGGGGCCGTGGCGAGGTCAACCAGCTCACCGGCGCGGAGCACGCATTGCTGTTCACGCTCCGGGGGCCGTCGGTGACGGCGACGATGGACGGCCAGCCGCTCGAGGTGAAGGGCGGGACCGACGCCCGGAAGGGGACGCTACACGTGAGCAGCGTCGGCGGGAGCCTGCGGATCCGATCGATCGACTACCGGGAATTGCCTACTGCTTCTCGGTGAAGGTGAAGTCGAGGGTCTTGGATTCCTTGGCCTTGACCTCGATCTCCTGGGTGACGGGCTTGAACTTCTCATGCCAGGCCTCGATGGTGTACTTGCCCGGCGGGAGGCCCTTGAGCTTGAATTTGCCGTCGGCGCCGCTCGTCGTGTGGAGCGGGTGATCGAGCACCATGATCCACGCCTCCATCCACGGGTGGACGTCGCAGAAGAGGCGGATCGTCTCCTTGGCCGTGAAGATCTTGGGGCGCTCCTCGCCTTTTCTGACCTGGGAGAAGCCGAACTCCTTGTTGCTCTTCGGCGTGACATGGACGATGTGCATGAGATCGGGGTCCATGTTCCGGAACGTCAGCTCCTGGCCCACCATGACACCCAGCGCGTGCGGCTCAAAGCGGCAGCCCTTCTGCTCCATGTAGACGGGCGTCTTCGGGGGCGTGAACTTCTGGTCCCCCAAGCCTTCCTTGACGTAGATGATCGCGTACTGGACGTTCCCCGCCGGGTCGACCACGTAGTCGTCCGACATCAGGTCCCCGGGGTGCATGGCCGCGCACTTGGGGTCCGCGTTGGTCTGGATCTTCCGCCGCTTGGGGATCTCCCCCTTCAGCCTCACGCGGCCCGTGAGGGTCCCGCCCTCGTCCGCCGCCTGCGTCTGGGGCTCCGCGGCGGGCAGGCGGGCGAGGGCCGTGAGCGCCGCGGCGAAAACCAGGCAGCCGAGAATTTTCATGGGACCTCCTAGTATAGAACGGAGGAGGGTCCCCGGCATCTCCCAATCCGCGGTGAAAAAAAAGACCCCCGGGCCGGAGCCCGGGGGTCTGGGATTCGTGCCGTGCTTACTTGGCCTCGGAAACCTTCGAGAGCGTCAGGAGCCGGCCCTTGCCCTCGTCCGTCAGGACGCCGGAAAGGACGACCTTCTTGCCCTTGAGCTCCTTGAGCTCCTTCAGGCATTCCTCGCCCGCGAGGGTGATGTCGCCGACCTTGGTCCCTTCGGGGGCCTTGGTCGTGATCTTCAGCCGCACTTCCTCGAGCTTGTACTTCCCGATTTCCTTCTTCACGTCGGCCACGGTGGCCGCCGGGAGGGCGTCGAACGTCACGATGTACGTGCCGACACCGGCCGAGAAGTCATCCTGAGAAACCTCCTTAGCACCTGACAGGTGCTTTAGGCCGCTCATCACGGCCTTTCCTCAGTTGACTTTTCAGTTCAGACCGGACGCCTTGACCGACAGCTCGTTCACGTCGCCGGGGGTCGCTTCCACGCCCCGGGCCGCGACGAGCGCGATCAGGCTCAGCGCGAGCGCTGCGCTCTTCATCAGGCCACCTCCATAATGAAACGTAATGCCCTATCGTTCGCCGATAATTATACGCTTTATCGGCCCGTTCGGGGAAGATGTTTTGACGATTTCAGCAGGTCCAGGAAGGCCGTCATGGTCCGGGTCAGGCGCTTCTGCCGCAGGTGGGTCATGTAGAGGGAGCGGCGGATCGGGAAGCCCGGGACCCGGAGGGCCACGAAGTCCCGCTCCCCCGCCTCCGGCGCGATGGCGAACTTGGTGAGGATGCCCAGGCCCAGCCCGGCGCCCACCGCCCGCTTCACCGTCTCGGGGCAACCCAGTTCCATGATGGTCGGCGCCGCCTTCTGGTTCGCGAACCAGCTTTCCGTGAGGCGCCGCGTGGCGGAGTCGGATTCCCGCAGGATGAAGCGCTCGCGCAGCAGGTCGGCCACCGGGATCTGAACGCGCCGGCGGGCCAGCGGATGGCTCAGGGGCGCGAAAACGACCAGCTCGTCGTCGCAGAGGGGGCGGGTGACGAACTCATCCGACGACGGGCTGAGGCCCACCGCCCCCAGGTCCACCTCGTTGGCCCGGAGCCGCTCGAGGACGCGGGCGCTGTTCCCGATGACGAGGTGGGTCCGGACCGCCGGGTAGAGCCGCTCGAATTCCCCCAGAAGTCGGGGAAGGACGTAGTTGCCGGGCGTCGTGCTCGCCCCCACGCTGAGGGTTCCGCCGATGCCGGTCTCGGACTCCAGCGCCATGTCCCTCAGGTGCCGGACGCCCTGGACGATCGCCCGGGCCTCCCCGACCACCACCTCGCCGGAGTGGCTCAGGCGGATGCGGCTCCCGATCTTCTCGAAGAGCCGGACATGGAGATTCTCCTCGAGCTCGCGGACGTGGGTCGAGACGGCGGGCTGGCTGATCTGGAGCTGCTTCGCCGCCTTGGTGAAGCTCTCGAGCTCGGCCACCGCCAGGAACGACCGAAGCCAGTCGAGCTTGACCGGCAGTTCCTTATCAAGAAGTTTGATTGAGGTCATAGTTCAAATCCATTTATATAATAGGACTTTCCTTTGGTATAGTCAAGACATGAAGCCCGCGGCGGCCCTGCTGGAACGGCGGCTCGAAGCCCGCCTGGAGGCGGAGCGTTGCCGGGTGTGGAGCGTCGCGCTGCACGAGCGCGTCGCGGACCTCATCCGCGGGCGGGGTGCCCGGCGGATCCTGGACCTCGGCACGGGCTGCGGGGAGTTGCCCCAGCGGCTGCAGGCGGAGGGGACCCCGGCCGTCGGTCTGGACCTCTGCGGGAGCCTGCTGCAGCGGGCCCGCCGGAGCGCCGCCCGGCCCCTCCACCTCGTGCAGGGGGATGCAGAGCGGCTGCCGATCGCCTCCGGCCGCTTCGACCTCGTGACCAGCCTCCTGGTGGCTCATTACCTGAAGGATCCCCTGGGCGCCTTCCGCGAGGCGGCCCGGGTCCTGCGCCCGCAGGGCTGGATCGTGGCGGCGGACCGCATTGCGTCCCCGGAGCCCGGGCTCCGCGAGATCCAGCAGCGCATCGAAACCCTTCGCAATCCGTCCGTCCAGCGCGTGCTGACGTCCCAGGAGCTCGGGGAGCTGTTGCGCCGCGCCGGCTTCCGGGTGCAGCTGCTGGAGTTCGTCGAGGACACGGTCCCCCTGGGCGAGTGGCTGGCGGGGATCCACGCCGAGCAGGCGTCCCAGGTCCAGCGGGAGCTCCTGCTGGCGCCTTCGGAGCTCGGCGGGCTCCGCTTCGACGCCCCGGACCGGATCCGGCTGCGCATCGACCTCGTCCTCGCGCAGAAGAGCTGAACTCCTCCCCGCATTCACATCGCTAATACCGGTCATAGGCAGGTTCAATAGTCGCCGATTCGAATCGTCACGTAAACTAAATTGAACTTATCGCCGAGGGGTGAGCCGATGAAAAAGATTGCCATTCTGGCGCTGCTGGCCCTGAGCGGGACGGCCGCGGCCCGGGATTCCAACGTCCGCTGGATGAAGTTCGACGAGGCGGTCGCCAAGTCCGCCACGAACGGAACGCCGATCTGCGTCTTCGTCTCCGTCAATCCCAACGGCAGCGGCTGATCCAGCGGCTCCTGCGTGCAGACCGAGCGGTCGTTCGGTCAGGACTCGATGGTGAAGCTGAACAGCGGGTTCTACATGGTCCGCTGCGCCGACAAGGCCACCTCCGACAAGGTCAAGTCCAACGCCATCTCGACCATGATCTTCCTCGACGGGGACGGGAAGGAGTACTACCGGACGATCGTCGGCACGACGGACACGGTCGAAGCCGCCTTCAAGAAGGCGAGCGAGCTCTACGCGAAGAAACCCATTGCATGGGCGACGGGCGAGGCGGCCAGCGTGGTGTCCGGCGCGAAGGGCGACGCGAAGAAGCTCGTCGCCCTGGCCTTCCTCGACGAGAAGAAGGATTCCGAGACGCTCGTCGCGTCCCTCGAGGACCGCTGGGTGGCGAAGTACCAGGAGCGCCTGATCTTCACCAAGGTCGCCTACGACAAGACCTCCGAGCTGTGCAAGAAGTACAACGTCACGACCGCGCCGACGCTCCTCCTCGTCAATCCGGAGCAGGAGGACGCGAAGAAGAGCGTCGTGGACTCGCTGGTGGCCAAGAAGGAGCTGCTCAGCGTCCGCAACTTCCTGGCGAAGGCGTTCGACAAGCTCGACAAGGCCTCGAAGAATTAGGAGCCCGACATGCGCACGACCCTCCTGAGCGTCGCGGCCCTCGCGATGATGGCCGGCACGGCCCTCGCGGGCGGCGGCGGCAAGATCAAGTGGGAAGACGGCCGGAAGCACGACGCCCTCCTGGCGGAGGCGAAGGCGACCGGCAAGCCGGTGGTGCTGTACTTCACCGGCGAAGGCTGAGTGTACTGCAAGCAATTGGACGCAGGTGCGTTCTCGGACGAAGGCGTGGTCAAATCCGCGGAAGGGCTCATCCGGATCCTCGTGGAC
>Ga0310812_10000012_pt1 | contig 114495 bp, 83 predicted proteins | sample NN3metagenome_FD_205747 | JGI IMG/M metagenome (GOLD analysis project Ga0310812, IMG submission 205747) | Soil microbial communities from experimental microcosm in Duke University, North Carolina, United States - NN3 | ecosystem: Engineered > Artificial ecosystem > Soil microcosm >...
ATCGACGATGCGATCGCCGATCCGGGCGAGACGGTCATCGTGACGCTGACGCCAAACGCCCCGACGTACACGGTGAAGAACCCGAACCAGGCGACCGTGACGATCCTGGACAACGACACCGCGAACCTGGTGGTCTCGACGATGTCGGGGCCGACGTCGGAGGACGGCGGGACGGCGACCTTCACGGTCAAGCTGAACTCCCAGCCGATCGCCGACGTCACCGTCGCGGTGACGTCGCTGAGCGTCGCCGAGGGCAAGGTGTCGTCCCTGGGATCCCCGATCCCCGGGGCCACGCTCAACCTGACCTTTACGAACGCGAACTGGAACACGCTCCAGACGGTGACGGTGACGGGTCAGAACGACAACGTTACCGATCCGGCCCAGGCGTACCAGATCGGCGTATCGTCGTCCTCGCTCGGCGACCCGAACTATCAGGGCCTGAACGCCCTGGTGAATGCGGTCAACAACGACAACGAGCCGGAAGTCACGATCGTGGCGACGACCGCGGCGGCCGCCGAAGGCGGCTCCAACGGCGTCTTCACCGTCACCCGGACGGGCAGCACCGTGGCGGCCCTGACGGTCAACTACACGGTCGGCGGCACCGCAACGTCCGGCGCCGACTATACGGCCCTGTCGGGCTCGGTGACGATCCCGATCGGCGCCTCGTCCGCGACCATCACGGTCGCGGTGGTGGACGACTCCCTGGCGGAGCCCGCGGAAACGGTGATCGTGACGCTCACCCCGGCGGCCCCGACGTACACGGTGATGACGCCGTCCGCCGCGACGGTGACGATCAGCGACAACGACAACGCGGGATTCTTCGTCTCGGGGATCTCCGGCCACACCAAGGAAGATGGCACCCCCGCGACGTTCTTGGTCCACCTGACCAGCCAGCCGACGGGCGACGTATCGATTCCGCTCGCCAGCTCGCTGACGACGGAAGGCACCGTCTCCCCCTCGAGCCTGACGTTCACCTCCCTGAACTGGTTCCAGGATCAGACCGTGACGGTGACGGGTGTCAACGACACGGTGACGGACCCCCTGCACGGCTACCAGATCAACCTGGGACCGACGGCGAGCAGCGACCCGAACTACAATGCGAAGACCCCGCCGTTCGTCGGGGTGATCAACGACGACGACGAGCCGGAAGTCACCATCGTGGCGACGATCCCCAACGCGGCCGAGCCCTCCACGAACGGCCAGTTCACGGTGAGCCGGACGGGATCCGTGGTCGGCGCGCTGGTGGTGAACCTGTCGGTCGGCGGCACGGCGACCGCGGGGACCGACTACACGGCCCTGCCGGCGTTCGTCACGATCCCCGACGGGTCGGCGTCCGTGACGGTCCCGGTGACGGTCCTGGACGACCCGAACCCCGAAAGCGCCGAGACGGTCATCGTGACCCTGGCAGCCGGTTCATACACCATCAAGAACCCGTCGACCGCGACGGTGACGATCGCCGACAACGATCTGCCGGGCTTCACGATCTCCGCAATCTCCGGCCCGACGACCGAGAACGGCGGGACGGCCACCTTCACGGTGGTGCTCAACACGCTGCCCGTGGCCGCCTCCGTGACGATCCCGGTGACGACCTCGACGACCGCCGAAGGCCTGGTCTCTTCGGCGGCTTTCCCGACGCCGGCGCAGACGCTGAACCTGACCTTCACGGTCCTGAACTGGAACGTGGCCCAGACCGTCACGGTGACGGGCGTGAACGATTCGGCGACGGACGGCAACGTCGGCTACCAGATCAACCTCGGGCCGACGAGCAGCCTCGACGGCAACTACGACAACAAGAACCCCGGCCCGGTCCTGGTGACCAACCTCGACAACGAGCCGGAAGTGACGATCGTGGCGACGACGCCCGCAGCCGCTGAAAGCGGCACCAACGGCGTCTTCACGGTCACCCGCACGGGCAACACCGGCACGGCCCTGACGGTCAACTACTCGATCTCCGGCACGGCAACCAACGGCACGGACTACACGTCGCTCTCCGGCACCGTGACGATCCCCGCCGGCTCGGCCTCGGCCACGGTGACCGTGACGCCCATCGACGACTCGATTGTCGATCCGGCCGAGACGGTCATCCTGACGCTGACGGCCGGTCCCTACACGATCGCGACTCCGAATACGGCCACGGTCACTATTACGGACAACGACAGCGCCGGCTTCGCGGTGTCGCTGATCTCGGGCAACACGACCGAAGGCGGCGGCACGGCCACGTTCACCGTGAAGCTCACCAGCCAGCCGTCGGCCGACGTGACGATGGCCGTCGTGAGCTCGCTCACCACGGAAGGAACCGTCTCGACAGCGAGCCTGACGTTCACCAGCGCGAACTGGAACTCGCTGCAGACGGTGACGGTGACGGGCGTGAACGACACCGTGACGGACCCGAACCACCCGTACACGATCGACCTGGGACCGTCGGTCAGCGCCGACGCCAATTACAGCGCCAAGCCCGTCGGGTCGGTGAACGTGATCAACACCGACGACGAGCCCGAGGTGACGATCGTCGCGACCACCCAGGCGGCCGAACCGGCCACCGACGGCCTCTTCACCGTGACGCGGACCGGCAACACCGGCGCCGCGCTGACGGTGAACTACACCGTGACCGGCACCGCGACGCCCGGGAGCGACTACACGGCCCTCTCGGGCTCGGTGGTCATCCCGATCGGCTCCGCCACGGCGACCATCACGGTCCCGGTCCTGAATGACTCGATCGCCGAGGGCCCGGAAACGGTGATCGTGACGCTCACGCCGAACGCCCCGACCTACACGGTGAAGACCCCGAACGCGGCGACCGTCACCATCACGGACGACGACGTCGCCGGGTTCACGCTGACGGCCATTACCGGCCATACGAAGGAGGACGGGACGACTGCGACCTTCACGGTCGTGCTGAAGACGCAGCCGACGGCGGACGTGACGATCCCGCTGGCGAGCTCCGACACGGCGGAAGGCACCGTGTCGCCTCCCAGCCTGGTCTTCACGAACGCCAACTGGAACCTGCCCAAGACGGTCACGGTGACGGGCGTGAACGACACGGTGACGGACGGGAACAAGGGCTACCAGATCGACCTCGGCCCGACGTCCAGCGGCGACGCGAACTACAACGCGAAGACCCCGCCGTTCGTCGCGGTCATCAACGACGACGACGAGCCGGAAGTCACGATTGCCGCGACCACGCAGGCGGTGGAGCCGAACGTCAACGGCGTCTTCACCGTGACCCGGACGGGCGACACCACGGCGGCCCTGACGGTCAACTACACGGTGGGCGGCACCGCGACCTCGGGGACGGACTACACGGCGCTGTCGGGTTCGGTGAGCATCCCGATCGGCTCGTCGACCGCCACCATCACGGTGCCGGTCCTCGATGACGACCTGGCCGAGGGTCCGGAGACGGTCATCGTGACCCTGACGCCGAACGCCCCGACCTACACGGTGAAGACCCCGAACGCGGCGACGGTGACGATCTCGGACAACGACAACGCCGGGTTCACGGTCTCGGCGATCTCGGGGAACACGAACGAGAACGGCGGGACGGCGACGTTCACGGTCCGCCTCACCAGCCAGCCGACGGGCACGGTGACGATTCCCGTGACGACGTCGAATACCGGCGAAGGCCTGGTGTCCTCCGTGGGGTCGCCGGTCCCCAGCCCGACGCTCAACCTGACGTTCGATGCGGGGAACTGGAGCGTCAACCAGACCGTCACGGCGACGGGCGTGAACGACTTCGTGACCGACCCGGCGCACGCCTACACGATCACGCTCAACCCGACGAGCAGCCCGGACGGCAACTACAACGCCAAGAACGCCGGCACGGTCAACGTCGTCAACGACGACAACGAGCCGGAAGTCACGATCGTGGCGACCACGGCCGCGGCGTCCGAGCCGAACGTGAACGGTGTCTTCACGGTGACGCGCACCGGCAACACCACGGCGGCCCTGACGGTCAACTACACGGTGACCGGCACCGCGACGGCCGGCGCCGACTACACGGCGCTGTCGGGCTCGGTGACGATCCCCATCGGCTCGCTGACGGCGACCATCACGGTGGCGGTCGTGGACGATTTCGTGGACGAAGGTCCCGAGACGGTCATCGTGACGCTGACGCCGAACGCCCCGACGTACACGGTGAAGAACCCCAACACGGCGACGGTGACGATCGCCGAGGACGACGTGGCCGGCTTCCAGGTATCGCTCATCTCGGGGAACACGAACGAGAACGGCGGGACGGCGACGTTCACGGTCCGCCTCACCAGCCAGCCCACGGCCCCGGTGACGATCCCGGTGGCCAGCTCGCTCTCGACGGAGGGCATCGCGTCGCCCTCGAGTCTGATCTTCTCGGCCGCCAACTGGAACACGCTCCAGACCGTCACGGTGACGGGCCAGAACGACATCGTCACCGACGCGGCCCATCCGTACCAGATCAACCTGGGCCTCACCTCCAGCGGCGACCCGAAGTACGATTCCAAGACCCCCGCGCCCGTGAGCGTCGTCAACGACGACAACGAGCCGGAGGTGACGATCCTGGCGACGACGCCCAATGCGGCGGAGCCCAACGTCAACGGCCAGTTCACCGTGTTCCGCACGGGCAACACGGGAGCCGCGCTCATCGTCAACTACACCGTGAGCGGTACCGCGACGCCGGGGGCGGACTACACGCTTCTCTCCGGATCGGTCACGATCCCGGTGGGGCAGCTGTCGGCGGTCATCGACGTGACGGTGATCAACGACGTCATTGTGGAACTTCCTGAGACGGTGATCGTGACGCTGACGCCGAATGCGCCGACGTACACGGTGATGTCGCCGTCCGCCGCGACCGTGACGATCGCCGACGACGACGTGGCCGGATTCACCATCAGCGCGATCAGCGGCCACACGAAGGAGGACGGCACGACGGCCACCTTCACGGTCGTTCTCACCACGATGCCCTCGGCCGACGTGACGATCCCCGTGGCGAGCTCCAACACGGCCGAGGGGACCGTGTCGGTGCCGAGCCTGGTCTTCACGAGCGCCAACTGGAACCTGCCCAAGCCGGTCACGGTGACGGGCGTGAACGACACGGTGACGGACGGGAACAAGGGCTATCAGGTCAACCTGGGCCCGACGTCCAGCGGTGACTCGGACTACAACGCCAAGACCCCGCCCTTCGTCGCCGTCATCAACGACGACGACGAGCCCGAAGTGACCATCGCCGTCACGGCCGGCGCCGCGGAGCCCAACGTGAACGGCCTCTTCACGGTGACGCGGACGGGCGACACGACGGCGGCCCTGACGGTCAACTACACCGTGGGCGGCACCGCGACGCCGGGCGTCGACTACACGGCGCTGTCGGGCACGGTCACGATCCCCATCGGCTCGTCCACGGCGACGATCCTCGTGGCGGTGATCGACGACACCACGGCGGAAGCCGCCGAGACGGTGATCGTGACGCTGACGCCGAACGCGCCGACGTACACGGTGAAGAATCCGAACCAGGCGACCATGAGCATCACGGACGACGACAACTCGGGCTTCATCGTTTCGGCGATCTCGAACAACACGAGTGAGAACGGCGACACGGCGACCTTCACGGTCGTCCTGGGCAGCCAACCGAGTGCGGACGTCACGATTCCGATCGCCACCTCGAACGTCGGGGAAGGGCTGGTCTCTTCGGCGGCGTTCCCGACGCCGGGCCCGACCCTGAGCCTGGTGTTCACCAACGCCAACTGGAACGTGCCCCAGATCGTGACGGTGACGGGCGTCAACGACTTGGTGACCGATCCGGCGACGGCTTACCAGATCAATCTCGGCCCGACGACCAGCACCGATACGGACTACGACGCCAAGACGCCTCCGTTCGTCGGGGTCATCAACGATGACAACGAGCCGGAGGTGACGATCGCGGCCACGACGCCCAACGCCGCGGAGCCCAACATCAACGGCGTGTTCACGGTGAGCCGGACGGGCTCTGTGTCGGGGAACCTCACGGTCAACTACACGGTCGGCGGTACGGCCACCGCGGGTGCCGACTACGCCCCGCTGTCGGGCTCGGTCATCATCCCGGACGGCTCCTCGACGGCGACCATCACCGTCACGGTGATCGACGACTTCGTCATGGAAGGCTCCGAGACGGTCATCGTGAGCCTGACGCCGTCGGGCACGTACACGGTGAAGAACCCGTCGCAGGCGACGGTGACGATCGCCGAGGACGACGTGGCGGGCTTCCAGGTGACCCCGATCTCCGGCAACACCAGCGAGAACGGCGGGACGGCGACCTTCACGGTCCGCCTGACCAGCCAGCCCACGGCGTCGGTGACGATCCCGGTGGCCAGTTCGCTCTCGACGGAGGGCATTGCGTCGCCCGCCAGCCTGATCTTCACCGCCGCCAACTGGAACGTGTTCCAGTTGGTGACGGTCACGGGCCAGAACGACGCGGTCACGGATCCGGCCCACGCCTACCAGATCACGTTGGCGCCCACGAGCAGCTCCGATGCGAACTACGACCTGAAGAATCCGGCGGCCGTGAACGTCATCAACGACGACAACGAGCCGGAGGTGACGATCCTGGCGACGACGCCCAATGCGGCGGAGCCCAACATCAACGGCCAGTTCACCGTGTTCCGCACGGGCAACACGGGAGCCGCGCTTACCGTCAACTACACGGTCGGCGGCACGGCCACGGCGGGCGCCGATTACGTGGCCCTCACGGGATCGGTGATCATCCCCGCCGGCCAGGTATCGGCCACGATCGACGTGTCGGTGATCGACGACCTGACCGTGGAAGTGGCGGAGACGGTGATCGTGTCGCTGACGCCGAACGCGCCGACGTACACGGTGATGCCGCCGTCCGGCGCGACGGTGACGATCGCCGACGACGACGTGGCCGGATTCACCGTCAGCGCGATCAGCGGCCACACGAAGGAAGACGGCACGACCGCGACCTTCACGGTCGCGCTGAAGACGCAGCCGACGGCGGACGTGACGATCCCGCTGGCGAGCTCCGACACGACGGAAGGCACCGTGTCGCCTCCCAGCCTGGTCTTCACGAGCGCCAACTGGAACCTGCCCAGGACGGTCACGGTGACGGGCGTGAACGACACGGTGACGGACGGGAACAAGGGCTACCAGATCAACCTGGGCCCGACGTCCAGCGGCGATACGGACTACAACGCCAAGACCCCGCCCTTCGTCGCCGTCATCAACGACGATGACGAGCCCGAAGTGACCGTGGTGGCGACGACGCCCGCGTCGGAGCCCAACGTGAACGGCCTCTTCACGGTGACCCGGACGGGTGACACGACGGCGGCCCTGACGGTCAACTACACGGTCGGCGGCACGGCCACGGCTGGAGCCGACTACGCAGCGCTCTCGGGCTCGGTCACGATCCCCATCGGCTCTTCCGCCGCGACGATTCTCGTCGCGGTGATCGACGACGGCCTGGCCGAAGGCCCCGAGACGGTGATCGTGACGCTGACGCCGAACGCGCCGACGTACACGGTGAAGATTCCGAACCAGGCGACGCTCACGATTGCGGACGACGACAACTCGGGATTCATCGTCTCGCCGATCTCGAACAACACGAGCGAGAACGGCGCCACCGCGACGTTCTCCATTACCCTGGCGAGCCAGCCGACTGCGAACGTGACGGTCCCGGTGGCGACCTCGAACGGCGGGGAAGGGCTGGTCTCTTCGGTGGGTTCGCCGACGCCGGGCCCGAGCCTGAACCTGGTGTTCACCAACGCCAACTGGAACGTGCCCCAGATCGTGACGGTGACGGGACAGAACGACCTCGTGACCGACCCGGCGACGCTCTACCAGGTCAATCTGGGCCCGACGACCAGCACCGACACGAACTACGACGCCAAGACGCCTCCGGCAGTGGCCGTGATCAACGACGACAACGAGCCGGAAGTCACGATCGCGGCGACGACGCCCAACGCGGCGGAGCCCAACGTCAACGGCGTGTTCACGGTGAGCCGGACGGGCGACACGTCGGGGCCCCTGACGGTCAACTACACGGTCGGCGGCACGGCCACCGCGGGCGCCGACTATGTCTCGCTCTCGGGCTCGGTCATCATCCCCGCCGGCTCCCCGACGGCGACCATCACCGTCACGGTGGTGGACGACGCGCTCGTCGAGCTTGCGGAAACGGTCCTCGTGACCCTGACGCCCTCGGGCACCTACACGGTCATCGCCCCGTCCCAGGCGACGGTGACGATCGCCGACGACGACAACGCCGGCTTCCAGGTCTCGGCCATCTCGGGCAACACGAAGGAGGATGGGACGTCCGCCACCTTCACGGTCCGCCTGGGCAGCCAGCCGACGGCCGACGTGACGATCCCGGTCACGACCTCCCTGTCGACCGAGGGCCTGGTCTCCTTTGCCGGCTCGCCGGCGGCGGCGACGCTCAACCTCGTCTTTACCCCCGCCAACTGGAACGCGTTCCAGACGGTGACGGTGATCGGCCAGAACGACGTGGTGACCGATCCGGCCCACGCCTATCAGATCAACCTGGGTCCGACGTCCAGCGCGGACGGCAACTACAACGCCAAGACGCCGCCATCGGTCGCGGTGATCAACGACGACAACGAGCCCGAGGTGACGATCGCGGCGACCACGCCGAACGCCTCGGAGCCCAACGTGAACGGCGTCTTCACGGTGACGCGCACCGGCTCGACCGCCGCGTCGCTGGACGTGACGTACCTGATCGGCGGCACCGCCACGCCCGGCTCCGACTACACGGCGCTCACGGGCACGGTGACGATCCCCGTCGGCTCCGCCTCGGCGACCATCACGGTGGTGGTCATCGACGATGCAATCGTGGAGCCGGCCGAGACGGTCGTGCTGACCCTGGCGCCTGGCACCTACACCGTGATGAACCCGTCCGTCGCCACGGTCACGATCGCGGACGACGACGTGGCCGGGTTCACGGTGACGCCCGCGCTCGGCCACACCAAGGAGGACGGCACCTCGACCACGTTCACGGTGGTGCTGAAGACGCAGCCCCTGGCGGACGTGACGATCCCGCTGGCGAGCTCGAACACCGGCGAGGGGACGGTGTCGCCGCCGAGCCTCGTCTTCACGAACGGCAATTGGAACGTGCCCCAGACGGTGACGGTCACGGGCGTGAACGACACCGTGACGGACGGCAACGTCGCCTACCAGGTGAACCTCGGGCCCACGGCGAGCGCGGACGCGAACTACCAGGGCAAGATTCCGCCGGCCGCGCCCATCGTCAACGACGACAACGAGCCGGAGGTGACGATCGCCGCCACCTCCCCGAACGCCGCCGAGCCGGCGACCAACGGCCTCTTCACGGTTACCCGCACCGGCGACACCTCCGTCCCGCTCACGGTGAACTACACGGTGGCCGGCACCGCGACGCCGGGGTCCGACTACTCGACGCTGTCCGGCTCCGTGACGATCCCGATCGGCTCCTCGTCGGCCAATATCACGGTAGTGGTGATCGACGACCTGTTCGTGGAGAGCCCGGAGACCGTTATCGTCACCATGACGGCCTCGGTCACCTACACGTTGAAGAACCCGGTGACGGCGACCGTCACGATCAACGATGACGACTCCGCCGGGTTCATCGTCACGGCCATCTCGGGCCACACGAAGGAGGATGGCACGCCCGCCACCTTCACGGTCCGCCTCACCAGCCTGCCGGCGGCGGGCGTGACGATCCCGGTGGCCAGCTCCAACACGGGCGAGGGCAGCGTCGCGCCGTCCTCGCTGCTCTTCGGCGCCGGCGACTGGAACGTCCCGAAGACGGTCACGGTGACGGGCGTCAACGACGCGGTGACCGACGGCAATGTGGCCTACCAGATCCTCCTGGGACCGGTCGTCAGCGGTGACGGCAACTACAGCGGCAAGACGCCTCCGCCGGTGGACGTCATCAACGACGACAACGAACCGGAAGTGACCGTCGTCGCGACGACGCCCAACGCGGCCGAGCCGGCCACGAACGGGGCCTTCACGGTCTCCCGGACCGGTTCGACGGCCGCCGCCCTGACGGTCAACTACACGGTGGGCGGCACGGCCACGGGCGGCAGCGACTACACGCCGCTGTCGGGGTCGGTGACGATCCCGATCGGGGCCTCCTCGGCGCCCATCGCGGTGCAGGTGATCGACGACGGCCTGGTCGAGCTCCCCGAGACGGTCATCGTGACGCTCAGCCCCTCGGTCACCTACACGATGGTCGCCCCCACGGCGGCCACCGTCACGATCGCCGACGACGACGTGTCCGGCTTCGTGGTGAGCCCGACTTCGGGCCTCGTCACCACCGAGTCGGGCGGGACGGCAACCTTCACGGTCCGCCTGACCAGCGTGCCGGCCGCGAACGTGACCATCCCGGTCACGACTTCCAACGGCGCCGAGGGCCTCGTCTCCTCCGCGTCGTCGCCCACCCCTGGATCCACCCTGAACCTGCTCTTCACGACCGGAAACTGGAACGTGGATCAGGTTGTGACGCTGACCGGCGTGAACGACACCGTCACCGACGGCAACATCAACTACACGATCGCCCTCGGGCCGACCATCAGCACCGACCCGATCTACAACAACCAGACGCCGCCGTCCGTCTCGGCGATCAACCAGGACAACGAGCCCGAGGTGACGATCGTCGCCTCCACGCCGAACGCCGCGGAGCCCAACGCCAACGGCGTGTTCACGGTGACGCGGACGGGCTCGACGGCGGCCGCCCTCACGGTGAACTACACGGTGGCCGGCACGGCCACGAACGGCAGCGACTACACGACCCTGTCGGGGACGGTCACGATCCCGTCCGGCGCGGCGTCGGCGCCCGTCACGGTGGCGGTCATCGACGATGCGATGGTCGAGCTGCCGGAGACCGTCATTCTCACCCTGGCTCCGGGCAGCTACACGGTGATGACCCCGTCGACGGCGACGGTCACGATCGCGGACAACGACGTGGCGGCCATCACGGTCCGGGCCATCGGGACCCAGACCACCGAGACCGGCGGGACGGCGACCTTCACGATCGCGCTGGACACGATCCCGTCGGCCGACGTGACGGTCAGCTTCACGAGCTCGAACACGGCTGAGGGCGTGGTGTCGCCGGCCTCCGTGACGTTCACGCCGGCCAATGCCCTCGTCGCCCGGACCATCACGGTCACCGGCGTGGCGGACCACGTGGTCGACCCCGACGTCGCCTACACGATCTTCACGAACCCCGCCGTCAGCGCCGACCCCAACTACAACGGCATCGACCCCTCGGACGTGTCGCTGACGAACAAGAACACGGACGTGCTGGGCTTCTCCATCACGCCGATCGCGGGCCTGATGACGAGCGAAGGCGGCGGGACGGCCACCTTCACGGTCGCCCTGACCACGGTGCCGACCGCGGTCGTCACCCTGCCCCTGACGAGCAGCAACGCCCTGGAGGGCCTGGTCTCGTCGGCGAGCTCCCCCGTGCCGTCCCCCTCTCTGACGCTCACGTTCACGCCGGCCAACGCGCTGACGCCCCAGACCGTGACGGTCACCGGCGTCGACGACGCCGCGATCGACGGGAACGTCGCCTACAAGATCCTGACCGGCGCCGCCTCGAGCTCCGACTCGAACTACAACGGCCTAAACCCGGCCGACGTCTCGCTCATCAACCTGGACGACGACGGGCCGGGCATCGCGATCAACCCGGTTTCCGGGCTGACCACGACGGAGTTCGGCGGGACGGCGACCTTCGTCGTCGTGCTCAACCAGCAGCCCACGGCGGACGTGACGCTCGGCCTCTCCAGCTCCAACACCGCGGAAGGCCTGATCTCTTCCGCCGGCTCGCCGACGCCGGGGCCCTCGCTGACCCTGACGTTCACGAACGCGGACTGGAACGTGCCCCAGACGGTCACGGTGACCGGCGTGGACGACTCGCTGTCGGACGGCGACATCGTCTACAAGATCCTGACGGCGCCCGCCGTCAGCGCGGACCCGAAGTACGGCGGCCTCAACCCGCAGGACGTCACCGTCACCAACCTGGACGACGAGCCGCTGGTTCCCCCGCAGATCGCGATGAACATCGGCGCGATGACCTTCACCGCGTCCGAGGGCACGGTCAACCCGCAGCCGCAGTCCCTGGCCATCACGAACGTCGGACACGGCACGGTGAACTGGAGCGCGTCGGTCAACGTCCCCTGGGCCAGCGCGACGCCGCTCTCGGGCAGCGTCTCGACGGGCGCCGACTTCATCACGATCTCGGTGGACATCACCGGACTGACGGCCGCCGTCTACACCGGCATCCTGACGGTCGACGACCCCGGTGCCTCCAACAGCCCTCAGTCGATGAACATCACGCTGACGGTGCTGCCGCCGCCCCCGACGGTCAACATCCTGAATCCCAACGTCAGCCCGTACACGTCGCCGACCAGCGTCGTCACGCTCACGGGCGATTCGGCCGGCAACGCGACGATCGTCACCTGGTCGAACTCCGCGACGGGCCAGACCGGGACCGCGACGGGGCCGGTCGGCGCGTGGTCCGCGGACATCGCCCTGACGGCGGGGGACAACCCCATCACCGTCTTCGCGTGGAATTCCGGCGGCGCCGGCATCAGCCTGCTCACGGTGCACTACGATCCGCCCGATAACATCCCGCCGTCTCTCTCCCTGACGGACCCGGCGCCTCCGCCCGGATTCACGTCCTCGACGGCCTCGGTGATCCTCAGCGGGCCGGTCTCGGACAACGTGGGCGTGAACAGCGTGTCGTGGAGCAACACGACGACGGGAACCGCCGGGACGGCCAACGTGACGACCGTGGGCGGCGTCACCCAGTGGACGGCGCAACTCAGTCTGACGAGCGGGTCCAACGTGGTCGAAATCGTCGCCAAGGACGATGCCGGCAATTCGACGAAAGTAACGACCACGATCTCGTACACGTCCCCCGCGGACGGCGCGCCGCCGCAGATCAACATCCTGCAGCCGACGACGGGCGACTTCTGGTCGTCGGCGATCACCCCGCTGCCGATGGCCGGGACGGCGTTCGACCCGGTCGGCGTCTCGAAGGTCACCTGGAGGAACTTCAACACGGGTGGCCGCGGCGTGGCGACCGGCACGACCAACTGGTCCTGCAACGTCCCGCTGACGCTGGGCGGCAACTTCATCGCGATCTCGGCCGTCGACCCGTCGGGCAACGAGTCGACGAGCACGCTGCTGGTCTCGTTCAAGCCCCAGTCGTCCGACAAGGTGCCCCCGTTCATCATGGTCCTTGCTCCGTCGCAGGCGACGGTGCTGAACCTGCAGACGCCGGTGGTCTCGCTGGGCGGCGCCGCGGCGGACGACGTGGCGCTCGACACGGTCGTCTGGTCCAACCCGTCGACGGGCACCTCGGGGACGGCGAACGGCCTGGCGTCGTGGAACACCTCGGCGATTCCGCTGGTGGTGGGCGTCAATGTCGTGACCCTGACGGCCTACGACACGTCGGGCAACAAGACGGACAAGCAGCTCTTCGTGGTCTATACCCCGCCGCCGCCGCCGCCGGTGCACATCAAGGCCGGTGCCTGCGGCCTGACCGGGGTAGAATGCCTGGTGGCGCTCGGCCTCGCCTGGGGGCTGCGTCGTCGCCGGCGCCGTGGGAATGGGGGGTCGTGATGATGATCTTGAGGGAACTCGCGCTGGCCCTGGCGCTCTGCCGGGCCGAGGCGCTCGTCCCCGGAGCAGGGGGGGCGGAGGAGCTCCGCTCCGAGGCCGCCCGGCCCGGGTCGCTCCTCGACGTCGAGGGGCTGGAGGACCTGCGTCGCCGCTTGCCCGGCTGGAACGACGACGAGGCCGCGTCCGAGGCGGGGCAGGAGCAGGAGAAGCAGGAGCCGCCGCCGGCCCCGGCGCCCCGCAACGCCAAGCCGGACGAGACGCCCTCCGTCGACTTCACCTGGCTGGAGCTCTACCCGCGGATCGGCATGGCGGCGTTCAGCTCGAAGTACCACGTCAATCCCAGCTTCTGCTTCGGGTTTGCGGCCCGCGCGCCGATGCCCTGGCTCTCGCCGTCGTCGAACCCGAACGGCGAGTACTTCGGGCTCTTCGCCGAGCTCGACGTCTCGGTGATCAAGCGGACCATCTTCCCCAAGCTCGACAAGCCGAGCGGGCCGATCTTCATGATCGGCTTCGGCGTGGATTACACCGTCTACCGGAACGAAAGCTGGCTCCTGATGGTGGAGGCGGGCGTCCACTACGTCAACTTCGGGGGGATCACGGACCTGACGAACGGCCTCACGCCGATGTTCGGCCTGATCGGCGGCATCTCGGTCTCCCGGGGCATGAGCCTGACCCTCAGCCCGGAGATCGAGTATCCGAAGACCGGGGACTACATCATGATGATGACTCTGGGCCTGGTCTGGGAATTCTAGGGTATTCTTATACCGACGTCGTGACCTAGGAGGGTCCATGTGGGGAGTGCTGATCCTGGCGCTGGCCGCGGGCGACGCCATCACTGAAGCCGGGGCGTCCTACCGGAAGGCGCTGGAAGAGCTCGAGACGGAACGCTACGAGGAAGCCGTCCAGCTGCTCCGCGAGGCCGTGCAGCGGGTGGGCTCGGAGAGCGACGAGCTGAAGTACCGCGACAGCGTCGCGCGGCGGCGGCATTCCTACTATCCCTACTTCGAGTGGGCCCGGGCCCGGCAGCTCCAGTCCCGGAGGGAGCCCTCCATCTTTACCCGCCGCGACCTGCTCAAGGACGCCCTCAGCAAGCTGAGCCAGACCAAGCATCCCGAGTCCGCGCAGCTGACCGAGGAGGTCAAGGCGGATCTGGACGTCGTCGAGAAGGCCATCGAGCTGGACGGCTCCTTCGCGTCCGCCAAGACCCGCATCGAGGTCCTGGGGACCGGCGAGCGTTTCGAGGAGGCTCTTCAGCAGCTCGACGGGGCCGCGAAGGCCTTCGTGACGCGCCAGAAGGAGATCGCGGACCTCCGGAACTCCCTGAAGGAGCGCCAGATCGCCCTGGAGCGCCGCTACGAGCAGCTCCTGGCCCAGCGGCTCGGCGACATCGCGCTGACGGACCCCATCCAGGCCGGCGAGTCGGTCTCGGGGATCCTGAAGCCCGCGATGCCCCCGACCGACGCCATCGCGAAGCCCGGGCTTCCGTTCCAGTGGCTGTCGAAGTTCATCGAGCTCTGGGACAAGCACCTGGAAACCGCCCGCCGCGCCGCCGACCTCCCGGCCGAAGAGGTCAACGCGATGGCCGGGGCTTTCGAGACCATCGGGCTGGAGGCCCTGCAGTCCCGCATGCCCCCGGGCTTCCGCGCCGCCCGCCACATCGCGCACGCCCTGCGGATGGCGAAGCTGAACCGCATCGCGACCGGCGCCGAGGACGTCATCGACACCAAGACCGCCGCCGCGGTGGTGGACTACGCGCTTCAGACCTCCGCCCGGGCCGGCGACAGCCTCGCCAAGGCCCCGGAAGGGGACTCCATGGTGAAGTCGCTGGAGAACGACGTCCCGACGCGCCAGAAGGCCGTGGAAGACCTCGGGAAGAAGATCGTGGACGGCGCCAAGGAGCGCGCCCGCCTCACCGCCCCGATCGTCGCGGCGGAGACGTTGCTCGCGGACGGGCAGTTCCTGGGCGACGCCGAGGCCCTGGCGAAGCTGAAGAACACCCTGTTCGAGCTGGAATCCGAGGCGAACTTCGGCACGCTGACCAACCGGCTCCGCGCGCGGGCCCTGCTGGCCCACGCGGTCGCCGAGGCGATGCTGGCGTTCCTGGAGGGACTGCCGGCCAACCGCGTCCTCGACCGCTGCCGCACCCCCGCGTGGCGCGCCTTCGGCTTCGACCCGAAGGTCGACGTCCGCTGGGCCGGCAAGCTCTCGCCCAAGCTCCTCAAGATCCTGGAGGAGAGCCGGCCCAAGTAGAAGCAGTTCTGGCGCGCAGCGGAACCGCTCGCTATCTTCGAAGGCCGTGACGCTGCTGGGCCGCTTCTTCGGATCCCGCGACGACGTCCCCGACTGGGCGAAGTTCTTCTCGCTCGAGGACTACCGGGCCTTCCTGGGAGCCGTCGACGAGGAGATGCGCCGCCGGCAGCTCCCCTTCGAGTTCGGCGACGGCACGGTCCGCGTCTCGCCTCCGGGCGAGGAGGACGCCGACTACGGCCTCCTGAACCTCGCCCAGACCTGCCATGCCGCCGGCCGCAACGAATGGCCGACGACGATCCGGGAGCACTTCGACAACGCCTTCCGCTCCTCTCGCGACTCGCAGGAACTGGACGCGAAGTCCGATCGCCTCGAGGCCGTGCGCGGATCCCTGAAGGTCCGGCTCTATCACACCGACTACCTCGACCAGATGGGCGACGGCGGCCTCGTCCACCGGGTGCCCGCGGAGGGTCTGATCGAGACGCTGGTCTACGACCTGCCGGGCTCGGTCCGCACGGTGCCCCCCGACCACGTCCGGAAGTGGGGGCTCCCCACGGACGAGCTCTTCCGCATCGGGCTGGACAACGTGAGGGCGGAGCCGGCCCCTGCGCGGCAGACCTTCGACGTGGGGAAGGGGGCGCTGATCCAGGCGCTGGTCGGCGACAGCTTCTTCACGGCGTCGCACGTGCTGTTCCTCGATCAGCACCTGGGGCCGCCCTCGGCCTTCGGGGCGCTCGTGGCGCTGCCGCACCGCCACGCCGTGCTCTTTCACCCGATCGAGAACATGCGCGTGATCGGCGCGGTGAACTCGATGATCCCCATCGCCTTCGGCATGTACCAGGAAGGGCCGGGCTCGCTGAGCCCGGGTCTCTACTGGTGGCGCTCCGGCACCCTGACGCTGCTCCCCACCAAGGTCAGCGCGCAGTCGATCACGTTCTCACCCCCCGACGCCTTCGTGAAAGAAGTGCTGGATCGAGTGCCCGAGCCTGACGAAAACCCCAGCTGATCCCCGTCCCAAGAACCAGTACACCGTACCCAGGACACAGGCAGAGCCGTTCCCCCCTCTTATCCCCCTGCGGGGGACGTCCGTCCGGACGTTTGGCCGGAATCCGGCGCCCATCGCGGGCAAGATGGAGTATCCCCCCGGAGGAGGGGGGAGGACTCTTATCAGTGGACGGGTTGTTACTTGACGGTGACCGTGGTCATCTTGTCGCCTTGGGCGATCTTGTTGACCACGTCCTGGCCGGCGGTCACCTGGCCGAAGACGGTGTGGACGCCGTCCAGATGCGAGGTCGCGCGGTGGGTGATGAAGAACTGCGAGCCGCCGGTACAACTGCCGCTGATCTTCTTGCCCGTCTTAGGGTCGTGCTTGCACATGCCCTTGTGGGCCATCGAAAGGGCCCCGGTGCTGTGCTTGCGGTCGGGGTGGATTTCGCACTCGATCTCGTAGCCGGGGCCGCCGCGGCCCGTGCCGGTCGGGTCGCCGCCCTGGATCATGAAATCCGCGATGACCCGGTGGAACGTAACTCCGTTGTAGAAACCGGAATTCGCCAGCTTCTCGAAGTTGGCCACCGTCTTGGGGGCTTCCTTGTCGAAGAGCTCGATGGTGATGTTGCCCTTGGTCGTCTCGAAGATCGCCTGCTTGGCCATTCGTCTATCTCCCTATTCGCGGTGCTCAGAATATAGGACCAATTTGAGCCGTTTTCTATAATAACCGACATGAGCCTGCTCCTCGTCCTGCTGGCGCTCCTCGCGGGCCAGGACCTGCCCGGGGCCAAGCCCCGCAAGGAGAAGCCGTCGGTCAAGATCCTGGCCGTCCGGCCGGAGAAGGCCGAGGCCAATCCCGGCGAGGTCGTGAAGGTCGCCTTCGACCTGGAGATCCCCAAACCCTGGCATATTTACCCCGCCGGGAAGAAGCCCCTCTTCGGCACCCAGACCCTCTTTGAGTTCGAGAATGCCCAGGTGGACGGCAAGATCGTCGAGCCGGCGCCCCTCCTGAAAAAGGAAGAGGTCATCGGGGACGTCGACTATCACGAAGGAACCATCACCATCAGCGTCCCCGTGAAGGTGAAGGGGCCGGGCCGCGCCGAGGTGAAGGGGAAGCTCACGTACCAGATCTGCGACCCCAACCAGTGCTACGACGGGGACACCGCGTTCAGCATTGCCCTGGCCGTGAAGGGGGAGGCGGCCGCGCCGCTGCAGAGCGTTCCGGACAAGCCGAAACTCCCCTGGGTCAAGGTCAAGGCGGCCGTTCCTCAGAAGTCCAAGGTGAAAGTCGGCGAGGCCTTCAAGGTCTCGCTGGAGCTGGAGATTCCCCTCAACCACTACATCTATCCGGCGACGGCTCCGAGCACGGGGAAGCCGACCCGCTTCCAGGCGGCGGGCGCGAAGATGGGCGGCCCGATCGACGAGCCGAAGCCCAAGAGCCATAAGATCGAGGACGAGCCCCCGTATGACATCCACGAGGGGACCGTGACGTTGACGGTGCCGCTCTATATCGAGAAGAGCCCCGCGCCGGGGCCGTTCGAGGTGAAGTCCAAGCTGATCTACCAGATCTGCAACGAAGACAAGTGCTACGACAATGCGACGTCGTTCGCGTTCCCGATCGAGATCGACTCCGGCGAAGTGACGCCCACGGCGGCCCCGTCCTCGGAGGACTTCTCGCAGTACGGATTCACCGGGCTGATCCTGCTGGGGGTCCTGGGCGGGCTCATCTCGCTCGTCATGCCCTGCACGTACCCGCTGATCCCGATCACGCTGACGTACTTCATCAAGCAGGCCGCGGGCTCGCGCAGCCACGGTCTCGTCCTGTCGAGCCTCTACTCCTTCGGTATCATCCTCACGTTCACGGGCCTGGGCTTTGCGATGTCGGTGCTCCTCGGCGCGGGCGGCGCGCGCACGTTCGCGGCCAACCCCTGGGTGAACCTGGTCGTGGCGCTCCTCTTTGCCGCGTTCGCGGGCTCGCTCTTCGGCTGGTACGAGATCCAGCTCCCCTTCGGCCTGGGGGCGAAGCTGGCCGGCGGCGGCCAGCGCAAGGGGGCGGGGGGCGCCTTCGTCCTGGGCCTGCTCTTCGCCGTGGTCACCTTCACCTGCACGATCCCCATCGCCGGAACGATCCTCTCGTTCGCGGCCGGGCAGGAGCGTTTCGCTGCCCTCCTGGCCATGCTGGCCTATTCGATCACGATGTCGCTCCCGTTCTTCTTCATGGGGCTCTTCCCGGGCATGATCAAGGAGGTCCCCAAGAGCGGCGGCTGGCTCACGACCGTGAAAGTCTCGATGGGCTTCGTCGAAGTCGCGCTCGCCTGCTTCTACCTGTCGAAGTCGGATCAGGCCTGGGACTTCGGCATCCTGACGCGCTGGATCATCCTCGGGGTCTACGCCGCGACCTGCCTCGTCGTCGCGCTCTACCTGCTGAACTTCTTCCGTCGCCGGCCGGGCGCGCTGCGGATCCTCTTCGCCGCCGGCTTCCTGACGCTGGGCGGCTTCGCCGGCTACGGCCTGACGGGGAAGCCCCTGGGGCTGGCCGAGACGATCATCCCGCCGCCGCCGATCCACGGGACGACGATGGCGAAGGCGCTCGAAGAGGCCCGCAAGCAGAAGAAGCCGCTCTTCATCGAGTTCACCGGCGTCACCTGATCAAACTGCCTTGCGAATCGCGGGACGATTCTGGTGGCGCCGGAGGTGACGGCCCTTCTTAAGAACTACGTGATCGGGGAACTCTGGACCGATCGCAAGAACCCCATGGACGAGGAGAACAACAAGCTCCTCAACGAGAAGTACGGGGCCGCGCTCCCCCTCTACATCGTGTTCACGTCCGACGGGAAGGAAGTCGCCCGCATCGGCGGGCGTCCCTCCCTCGAGAAGTTCGTCGAGTTTCTCAAGAAAGGGCTCGACGCCCCCGGCTCCGCCAAAGGCGACTGAAAGGATCCGCCCATGTCCCACCTTCCTGCCGTGAACGACCAAACCTTCGACGCGGAGGTCCTCCAGGCCCCCGCGGCCCTCGTCGACTTCTGGGCCGAGTGGTGAGGGGGCTGCAAAATCCTCGCTCCCGTGGTGGAGCAGGTTGCGGCCGAGCTCGGACAGCAGGTCAAGATCGTCGGCGCCGACGTCGATGAGACGGGCGAGGCGGCCTCGAACACCGGGATCACGTCGATCCCCGCGCTCGTCTTCTTCAAGGGCGGCAAGGAAGTGCACCGGATCGTCGGCCACGTGAAGAAGGAAAAGCTGGTCGACGAGATCAAGAAGCACCTCCTGTCGTAGGGGCTGAATCCCGGGGCCCGCATCCGATCCGGACGGCGGCCTCCGGATTCCAAAATCTTCGAAACGGCGAACCTTTGCCGCCGTCCCGTTACTAATAGTCGAGCACGGAGGTGGGACGATGAAAACGGTCATGGCGACGGTGGCGCTCCTGCTGGGCGCGGCGGGGCTGGCGTCGGCGCAGGACGAGCGCGAGCGCAAGGTGGACGAGCTCCGGCGCGAGTTCGAGCGGAGCATGAAGGGGCTGCAGCAGAAGTTCGATCAGGAGCGCGAACGCCTCGAGAAGGAGTTCCGCGCCGCGCGCGAGCGCCTGCTCGAGAAGAAGGGCGAGCGCCGCGAGGAGGACAAGAAGCCGCGCTCCACGGAGGAGCTCCTGCAGCGCGTCCTCGACCGCCTCGAGCATCTCGAGAAGCGCCTGGACCAGGAACTGCCGCGCTTCGATTTCAAGAAGATGCCCTTCGAGAACCTGCCGCGCTTCAAGGACCTGCCCCGCGACTTCGACTTCCGCGACTTCAAGGAGTTCGCCCCGTACTGGCGCGAGTTCCTGCCCCGCTTCAAGGACGAGGAGTTCCGCTTCGACTTCAAGAAGAAGGGCGAGGACGACGGGCGCAAGGACGAGAAGAAAGAGAAGAAGGACAAGAAGAAGGACGACGAGAAGAAGAACTTCTAAGCCGAAGAACTGCCGAACGCCCGGGCGGACTCGCGTCGCCCGGGCGTTTTCTTTTCGTTGCAAAGGGTTGTGACGCCGCTACAATCGCACGCGATGCCCAGCGACTTTCTACTCGATCCGTCCCTGTTCACGGTCGAGCGGCCGCTCTTCGACCGGGCCGCCGTCGCGGAGATCCTGCCGCACCGCGACCAGATGGCGCTGGTCGACGGGATCTTCTACCTCGATCCGGAGACCCGGAGCGTCGGCGGCTGGAAGGACGTGCGGAAGGGCGAGTTCTGGGAGTCGGGCCATTTCCCGGGCAACCCCATCCTGCCGGGCGTCGTCCTGGTCGAAGCCACCGCGCAGGTCTCGCTCGTCGCCTACAAGAAATTGATGCCGGAGATCCTCAATCGCCTGGTGGTCTTCGCGGGGATCGACGGCGTGCGGTTCCGGGGCGCCGTCCGGCCGGGAGACCGCGTCTTCATGGTGTCGCGGCTCAAGGAACTCTCGCGCCGCGGACTGAAGTGCGACAGCCAGGCGATCGTCAACGGCAAGGTGATCATGGAGGGCGTGCTGTTCGCCGCCGTCACCTAGCAGAGTCCCAGAGGACACAAAGAAAGACGCAGAAACGGAAACAAGAGGAGAGGGACGTGGGGCTTCCTGTTCTGGACTTCTCTTTGTGTTCTTTGGGACTCTGCGGTGAGCGGCGCAACTGAGGACGCCCTCGTCTCGCGGGCCGCAGCCTTCCTCCGGCGCCGCCTCTCGTCGATCCCCCGCGCCGCGGTGGTCCTCGGGTCCGGCATGGGGGACCTCGACCTCGGACGGCCCTCCCTCGAAATCCCGTACGCCCGCATCCCCGGCTTCCCCAAGGTCCGGGTCGCCGGCCATCCCGGGCGCCTCTCGCTCGTCGGCGGGGCCGCGATCCTGAGGGGCCGCGTCCACTACTACGAAGGCCGCTCGATGGACGAGGTCACGCGCCCCGTGCGCGTCCTGGCCCGGCTCGGCGTGAAGAATCTGCTGCTCACCAACGCCGCCGGCGGGATCCACCGCGCGTTCCGGACCGGCGACCTCATGCTGATCCGCGACCACCTCAATCTGATGGGCGTGAACCCCCTCCGGGGCGGCCCGCACTTCCTGGACCTGACGTCCGTCTATGAAACCCGGCTGCCCTCGCTCCGAGGCCTCCGGCGGGGGGTCTACGCGGGGGTAGCGGGTCCGACCTACGAGACGCCGGCCGAGATCACGATGCTCCGGCGCCTGGGGGCCGACGCGGTGGGGATGTCGACCGTGCCGGAGGCGATCGCGGCCCGGCAGGCGGGGCTGCGGGTCGTGGCGCTCTCGCTGATCACGAATGCGGCGGCCGGGACGACCCGGAAGCCCGTCTCGCACGCGGAGGTCCTGGAGGCGGCCGCCCGGTCGCGTGCTAAGATGGCCAAAGTTCTACGCCGAATTCTGTCAGACGGGTAGCGAAGAATGGAAGAGTTCCGATCGGTCGAGTTCTACACTCCGACGCAGCGATTCTCGGCGTTCGGATTCACGATCGCGGTCCTCACGGGATCCGTCGTCGCCCTGGCGTTGGGTTTGGCGTACGGCAGTGTCCAGATCCTCATGCCGATCATCTACGTCTGCTTCCTTGTGACCGTGCTCTTCGCGACGCTCATGGGCTATGCGACCTTTTCCTGCGTGAAGCTTGGCCGGGTTCGGCATCGGGGGGTCGCGACGGCCGTCGGCGTCGTGGCCGGGATCGCCGGTCTGTATGGCGCCTGGGCAGCCGACCGTTATGTTCGACTTAAGTTGCTGAGGGTGGAAGGCGTCGACTTCAGCCTTTCTCCCGGGGCCGTCGGCCGATACCTGGAGTACTTCCTCGAGAATGGTCTCTGGCAGTTTCGCGGGCAGCCCGTCTACGGGTTGCCTCTCCTGTGCATCTGGCTGGTCGAGGCCGCGATCCTCTTTGCGCTGTCGGTCAAAGCGATCCGGACGCTGGCGACGATCAGTGCGTACTGTGAATCCTGCCGCCGATGGACGCGGAAATCGAAGGGGGTCCGGTCGGTCATCCCCAACATCTCGCATGGCCTGACCCAGGAGTTGAACAAAGGCAACCTGCAGGCGTTGCACGAAGCGATGCCGATCGCGCCGGGGTCGCCGCTGGCTCTGCGCGTCGACATCGATCAATGCCCCAGCTGTGCCCAGTCGGTCTTTCTCTCGATGACCGTTGTTTCCGGGGGGACGAAATTCCGTCAATTCGTGTGGCCGGAGGAGAAAGCCCTCCTGCGGCATCTGAGGATTGCGCCGGCGGACGCGGAGGCCCTCCGGGCCCCTCAGAAGCTCGCTCAGATCGTTCCCCCCGGCAAGTCGCGCCCGCCGAAGAAGTGAGGGGGGCGCAGGAATCCCGGCAGCCGGGCCGTCCTTAGTAATGTTGAAATGGAATTCCCCCGGGAGTAATATGGGGGGCACACGAAGGAGAACCCGATGAAGCTTTTCCAAGCGGCGCTGTTCCTGGCGGCGGCCTTCCTGGCGGGCTGCGGCGGCGGCATCCCGGAGGGTGACGTGCGCTTCATCGGCTTCGCCCCCGTCACGTCCAAGGACAAGGACGTGCGCTCCGTCGGGACCTTCTGCCCGAACTGTCACGATCCCATGGAGATCGACAAGGCGGACGAGAAGGGCGTGAAGAACCGCTGCGAGAAGAAGTCCTGCCGGACTAAGGTGGTCTGGGCGGAAACCTACAAGTGCCCCTCCTGCCAGGGCTCGGGCCGCTGCGCCGCCTGCACCGCGATGGAGCAGTGGAAGGGCGAGTGCTACAACTGCCGCGGCCAGGGCGTGCTGATCTACGCCGGCCAGTCGCCCAACTGCCCGAACTGCAAGGGCAGCAAGCAGTGCCCGATCTGCAAGAGCACCCAGAAGTGCGACTACTGCGAAGGCACCGGCAAGGTCGCCAAGGAAGTGGTCAAGAACCGCGCCGCCAAGGCCTCCGGGAACGAGCTGCCGGAGTCGGACAGCAAGACGCCCGAGAAGAAGGAAGAGCCCAAGAAAGAAGAACCCAAGAAGGAAGAGCCTAAGAAGGACGAGAAGTAAGAAGCACGAAGTCGGAAGCAAGAAGAAGCAAGAAGCAAGAAGTAGCGAGGGAGCCTGTCACGCGATACCTCTTCGGCCGGATCCTCATGGGTCTCGGCATCTGCATCATCGGCGTCGCCATCCTGATCGGAATCAGCTTCCACAGCCAGGGCAATTCCGAGCGGATCTACGCCTACTACTGCCCGCCGGGATTCATTCTCTTCGTCATCGGGCAGCTGCTGACGAGCGGAAAAAAGTAAGACCCGACCCCGGAACTCCGGACCAAGAACCCAGGCAGAACCGTTCCCCCTCTCCTCCCCCCTTCGGGGGGACGCTAACCTCAGCAACCATCGCGATTTAGAACCAACGCGGAGAGATGATCCAGGCGGGGGGAAGGGGGGATGAATCTGCCTGCGTCCCGTGTACGGGCGTGGTTACTTTCGCAGATTGACGAACCGGATGTTCGCGTCGGCCGAGGCCCAGAAGCCGATGTCGCGGTCGGTGGGGATGCTCGCGGACACCAGGAAGAGCGGGCGGTCCCCGACGAAGCAGATGAGATCGCCGCCCTCGGCGATGAAGCCGATCTCGATCCACACCCCGGGGCCGAGCTTTCGGGCGAGGGAGCCGAACTCGGTGCGCTTCTCGTCCAGGCCGTCGATCTCGAGGAGCGCCACCTCGCCGGTATCCTTCACCACGAGCTTCCGGAACTTTCCGTCCTTCGACGAGGCGTCGAAGCGGATCCCCGCGGCGAAGCTCGAGAAGGGGCTGCCGACCGTCAGCTCGACCTTCGCCCCGGTGGCGCCGCGGGTCTTGACGTTGGAGAGCTCGATCGATTTTTCGGGCTTGAGGCGGAGGCCCCGCTGCTTGCCGGTCTCGTCGACCACGGGCGCCTCGGTCCCCTTCGCCTTGCCCTGCCAGGTCCAGTCGTCGTTGAAGACGTTGCCCGCCGGGACCCAGGTGCCGGTGCGGAGCAGCGCCTGCGCGTAGGGGACGAAGACGTCCTCCTCCCGGTAAAGGCCCCGATAGTCGGCGCGGAGCTTCCGGGCAGCCTGCTTGAGCTTCGTATAGTCGCGCACGCGGTCGTGGTGCAGGACCTCGGCGACCAGAATCGACGCCATGGCGCGGCCGATCTGATCCTTGAGCGCCGGGTCGTGCGACCAGCCGGCCTCGACCTCCGCCAGCGGCTGCTTGGCGCCGTCGAAGTTCTTCTTATCGAGCATCGCCTTGGACGCGGCAATGCGCTCGCGGACCTCCTGGTAGCCGTTCTCGCGGAAGGCGGCGAGGCGGAGGGCCAGCCCCTGGGTCTGTAGCGTCTCCGCCTGGCGCAGCCAGCGGATCGCCTGGGCGTAGCGTTCCGGCACCACCGAATAGAGATAGGCGGCGCCGATCGAGCGCGCGAACAGGTCGTTGGTCTCGAAGATCTTCTCGACCGTCATGTTCTCGGAGTGCGCGGCCAGCATCGCCAGGTCCGCCGGCACCAGCTTGCGGACCTCGATCTTCTTCTCGACCCCGCCCTTGGGCTGGAACACGTGCCCGAGCTGGTTGAAGGTCATCCGGCCTGTCTGGCCCAGGGTGATGAAGCGGATTTCCGGCGAGGCCGGATTGCGGGCCAGCACGTCCAGCCCCAGGACCGCCGCCTTCACCAGGAATTCCACGTCGAGGGCGTCCTGGAGGTCGCCCAGGATGCGGTACGCCAGCGTGTCCTGCGCGTTGACGAAGGCGCTCGCGATCGAGGTCTTCACCTGGCCGACGGGGATCTCCTTGAAGCCCTGATCGGTGGCGGCGTTGAAGAGGGTCTCGTAGTTGATGCCGGGGACGCGGGTGCGCTGCCGCTCGGCCGGGTCGCTGATGTCCTTCAGGAACTTGGTGACGCGGAGGTAGGAGGCGAGGGTCTCCCGCTTGGTCAGGGACTCCGTGAAGGACGTGTGGACGAGGGCGAAATTCTCGCTGAGGCGGCGCAGCAGCGCGTCGTTGTACTCCCGCTCCATGCGGGGGAGGTCGTTCTTCAGGCCCTTGAGCCGTTCCAGCGAGGTCCCCTGCGCGATCTTGAGGAGCACCTCGAGCAGGGGGCCCGCCTCGGGGAACTTTCCTTCCCGGATCATCAGGTCCAGCTTCTTCTCGTCGGACAGGTACTTCCGTTCGGAATCGGAGCTGGCGCGCGCCGACTCCTCATGGTGGCGCTTGTTGATCGTGGTCAGGTCCCGGAGGGGGCGGGGGTACTCCGCCAGCAGGGTTAGGCGCGTGTACGGGTCGCTCTCCTTGATGATTTTCTCGAGCTCCGCGACGGCCTGCTGCTCGGCGAAGTCCATGAAGGCCTTCTTGGCGTCCTGGGCCTTCTTCACGTAGATCTCGGACGCGGTGGAGCCGACGAAGTTCTCGTAGTTCGTCAGGATCTCGGAGTACTTGTCGTAGGTCCCCCGGTTATCCTTGTCGAACTTGATGTGGGCTGCGAGCTTGATGCTCTCGGGCGCCTCGGCGACGGGCGGCGGCTTGGGCGGTTCCACGGGCAGGTCGGGCGGCGGCTTCCCGCCGCCCGAGAACGCGACGATGATCAGGATCAGGAGCAGCAGGAAGCCGCCTCCGCCCGACGCAGCGGCGATGATCTGCTGCTTCTTCGTCAGGCGGTCGAGGCCCCAGGGGAGCTGGACGGGGACCTTGACCTCGACCTGCTTGCCCTTGAGGTAGGCCTCGAGGTCGTTGGCGGCGGCGGCCGCGCTCTGGTAGCGGTCCGCCGGCTTCTTCGCCATCATCTTGAGGACGATGTCGTTGAGCGTCTTGGGGATGTTCGCCTTGTGCTTCATCGGCGGGACGGGCGGCTCGTGGATGTGCTTGTTGAGCACCGCGAGCGCCGTGGCGCCGACGAAGGGCCGCTTGCCCGTCAGGAGGTAGTAGAGCGTGACGCCGGCCGCGTACACGTCGCAGAGCGGGGTGGCCTTCTGGCCGCGGGCCTGCTCCGGCGCCAGGTAGTACGGGGTGCCGACGACCATGCCGTCCTTGGTGATCTGCAGCGCGGTCTCGGTCTCGATCGCCAGGCCGAAGTCGAGCAGCTTGGGCTCGTCGCCCTTGGTGATGAGGACGTTGTCCGGCTTCACGTCGCGGTGGACGACACCTTCCTCGTGGGCGTGCTGGAGGCCGCGAAGCATGCCGGCGGCGGTGCGGGCGGCGTCCTTGGGGTCCATGGCGCCCAGGTTCTCGACGACGGTCGAGAGCGACTCGCCGTCGACGTACTGCATCACGATGAAGTGGCGGCCCTCGGCATAGCCGACGTCGAAGATCTGGACGATGTTGGGATGCTCCATGCGGCCGGCGGTGGTGGCCTCTCGCATGAAGCGGGCGACGTACTCCGGGTCCCGGCCCATCTCGGGCGGGAGGATCTTCACGGCGACCTTGCGGCCGAGGCCGAAGTGCTCGGCAAGCCAGACCGATCCCATGCCGCCCGTTCCCAGCTTCGCCAGGATGCGGCACTTTTCGAAGGTCTTGCCGATCAGCTGGTCTTCGTGTTTAGGACCCATTCGCGTTGACCCGGGGTTCCAGATAGTTCCGGCGCAGCTCCTCCGCGAACTGCAGCGCGGTGGACTGTCTCCGCTCCTTTTCCCGCGCGAGCGCCTGGAGGCAGATCGTCTCGAGCTCGCGCGGGGTCCTGGGGTTCAGCTGGGACGGCGGCGTCGGGGCGCCGTTGAGGATGCCGAGGTAGACCTGCACGACCGAATTGCCGGGGAAGGGGACCCGCCCCGTGAGGGCCTCGTAGAGCATGATCCCCAGGGCGTAAATGTCGCTGCGGGCGTCGGTGCCCGCGATGTCGCCCATGACCTGCTCGGGCGACATGTACCAGGGCGTGCCGAAGGAGCCGCCGCCCTGGCTGGCGGCCTTCTCCAGATGGTCCGTCTTGGCCAGCCCGAAGTCGCTGACGTGCGGATGCCCGGCGGCGTCGAGGATGATGTTGGCCGGCTTCAGGTCGCGGTGGATGATGCCGTGCTGGTGCGCGTGGTGGACCGCGTGGGCCACCTGCTCGAGGACCTCGACGAACTGGGCGAGCGTCAGGCGGTTGGTCGCCAGGGCGCGGTCGAGCGTGATGCCCTCGACGACGGCCATGGCGATGTAGTACTGCCCGTCCTTCTCGCCGGAGTCGAGGATGGTGACGATGTTCGGGTGGGAGAGCCGGCTGGCGGCGCTGGCCTCCTGCTGGAAGCGCCGGAGGTAGTTGGGATTGGGCGTGTCGGAATCCTTGAGGACCTTGAGGGCGACGACGGCGCCGCTGTCCTGGTGGCGGGCCTTGTAGACCACGCTCATGGAGCCGCGGCCAATCTCGCTCAGGAGCTCGTAAGGCCCGATCCGCCGCTTGCCCGCCGGGGCCGACACGGGGGCGTTCTCGGCGACGCGTCGGACGACCAGAATCTTCTGGCACTTCCGGCAGACGAACTTGGTGCCCTCGGGGTAGCCCTGGATCAGGTAGTAGGTGTCGCAGCCGGAGCAGGGGAGCATGAAGCGGTCGTGCCGGAGCATGCCCCCGGACTCCGCGGGGGCCGTGATCTCGGCCATGTGGATCCGCTGGATGTCCCGGATGATCTGGATCTGCTCGGGCCGGAGGATGCCGCGGTCGACCAGGACGTCCGTGAGGGTCTTCCCCTGGGACTCGTTCATGGCGGAATCGAGCTGGGTCTGGGAGACGAATCCCTCCTCGACGGCAATCTTGCCGAACAGCAGCTCTTCCTGCACGGGGTAATTATATAGAGAGCCGCGAGCCGGGGGAACCCTCATTCACATCTGTGCAATTATGGGTAACCCCACAAAACACACCGTGTCGTTTGTGGGGTTCTTATTTTGGGGTTGGTTTGGGGGTCGCCAGCACGACTCTGTTCTTCCCGGCCCGCTTGGCTCCATAGAGCGCTTCGTCGGCCTTGAGGAGCAGCTCGCGGGCATCCGTCGCGTCGTCGGGGTAGACGGCGCCGCCGATCGAGAAGGCGAGTGAGATCGACTTCTCGCCGTAGCGGAAGTCCTCCTTGCGGACGGCGTCGAGGATGCGCTCGGCCGCGCGCTGGACGCCCTCGCGGCTGGTCTCGGGGAGGATGATCTCGAACTCGTCGCCGCCGTAGCGGGCCACCACGGGGGCGGCGTCGCGCTCCTCGCGGCGGGCCACCAGGTCGTCGGTGCGCATCGTCGTGGCCAGCACGCGCGCGACCTTCTTCAGGATCTCGTTGCCGGCGTCGTGACCGTGGGTGTCGTTGATCTTCTTGAAGTCGTCGATGTCCATCATGAGGACGCCGCAGGGGCGGCCGTGGCGCCGCGAGCGGGCGACCTCGCTGTCGAGCCGCTTCTCGAAGTGGCCGTGGTTGAAGAGGTTCGTCAGCGTGTCGTGGATGGCCTTGATGTGGAGCAGGGCGTTGTCGATCGCGACCGCCGCGTGGTCCGTGAGAATCTCGGCGATCTCGATCTCGCGCGGGCCGAAGGCGCCCACCACCTGGGAGTTGTCGAGGTAGACGGCGCCGATCAGACGCATCTTCACCCGCAGGGGCACGCAGAGGATCGAGAGCAGGCTCTGGTCCTGGACGCTGTCGATGATCTTGAGGGTGGGGTCCTGCCGCGCGTCCTCGGCGATCACGCGCTTGCCGGAGTCGCGCACGAGCTTGAGCACCGTGCGGGAGACGCCCATCTCGAGGCGCTTGAGCTCGCGCTTCTGGCGGTCGCGCGAGAGCTCGATCTTGAACTTCTCGCCCTCGAAGACCACGATGGTCCCGCGCTGCGCGTTGCAGAACTCGATCGCGGTGTCGAGGATCATCGTGATCAGCTTGCGCAGGTTGAGCTCGGTATTGATCTTCTTGATGACCTCGAGCACCGGCTTGAGGGAGCTCAGCCCCATGTCCGTCGTCGACCCCTTGTCCTTCTGCACGACGGTGGTGGTGATCTGGACCGGGACCTTCCACATGCCGCTGTTGGTCATGGCGTCCACGCCCAGGGCGTTCACCACGGCGGGGTTCTTGAGGTAGCGCTCGCGGGCGTCCTCGGCGAGCTCCGAGGAGATGCGGTTGATCGTGGCGATCGCCCCCTGCCGGTGGGTCGCCCCGGTCTTTTCCTTGCCGGCCTTGATGCACGCGTTGGCCATGGCGGCCTTGATGAGCCAGAGGGTCTCGGCGTCGGGCTGCTTGACGAGGTCCTGCTCCGCCGAGTTGAGCAGGTCGATCGCGGACGCCACGTCGCCGAGGCGCTCCGCGCAGATCGCCTTCACGAGCCCGGCCCGCGCCTTGAGCCAGGGCGCGTTGAGGGTCGTCGCGGACGAATACGCGTCCTCCGCGAAGACCCGGGCCTCGGCGTAGTCCTCCTGGGTGATGGAGAGCTCGGCCGAGACCAGGTGCGCGAAGGCCGTGATTTCGTGGCCGGCGTGGCGATTGAGGGCCTCGAGGGCCTTGTCGATCAGGGTGTCGGCCTGGTCGAATTCGGCCAGGCGCAGCTGGGCGAGGGCGCCGACCGCCAGGGCGTAGCCCGCCGACAGGGTGTCCTTGACCCGGGCCGAGAGCTCATAGGCCTCCTGGGCGAAGCTCTTGGCCTTGGAGGGGCTGTTCAGAAGGCACTGGACGTGCGCCGCCGCCGCCAGCGCCTGGGCGGCCTGGACCTGCTTCCCTTCCTTCAGGAAGTCGATGGACAGGCGCTTCGCCAGCTTGAGGGCCGCCTCGTAGTGGCCCTCGTGGACCTGCTTGTAGACGTCGGGGATCAAGCCTTCGGATGGTAGCACAGGGGAGGGGGGTCATGCGAAAATTTTTACGCGTCCGGCCCCGCGGCGTCCCGGAAAACAGGGGAGTCCCGGAGCCCCGGACGTTATAATTCTTGGGAATCCGCGGTGTCGTATAGGGGAGGTCCTTCGGACATGAGCAAGACGTGGGCCGTGCTGCTGGGCGTGGCGTTCGCCGGGCTGCTGCCCGGGTTCCAGGCGACGCCCCAGGACGAATACAAGACCCGGCTCGCCGCCCTGAGCAAATCGACCGGCGCCAAGCACTTCTCCATCGCGGACTACCTCGCCGGCGCCTCCATGCACATCTGGGCCCGCGAGCAGCTCTACAAGACCATCGAGTTCGACCCCGAGCACGAGGGCGCCCGCAAGAAGCTCGGCTTCAAGAAGAACGACCTGGGCGAATGGGAGAGCGACCCCAACGCCAAGCAGGAGTTCGGCAACAAGAAGAAGGGCGAGGACGCCGAGCGCATCCGGAAGCAGTACGTCGACCGCCTCGACTCCGCGGGCCGCGACCTCTCCCGCCAGTGGGGCGACCTGGCCCTCTTCTGCAAGAAGAACGGCATGGCCCCCGAGGCGAGCGCCGCGTTCATGAAGGCGCTGGAGTACGACCCGGCCAACGCGACCGCGCGGAAGGAACTGGGCTACGAGAAGGACGCCAAGGGCGTCTGGATGTCGAAGTCCGAGCGCGAGCTGCGGAAGGAGATGAAGGACGGCATCCCCAAGGCGGCGAACGGCGGCCCGTCCACGAGCGCCACCGACACCGAGAAGGGGCTCGCCCTCCAGATGAAGAAGCGCGAGACCGAGCACTTCTTCTTCGAGTCGCCGCACCTGAAGGACGAGCAGCTGGCCGTGCTGGCTCAGCACGGGGAGCACTGCTACGCGATGTTCCACAAGCTCTTCGCCCAGAAGGACCTCTTCGGGGGCCAGAAGCTGGGCTTCGTGGCCCTGAAGGACAAGACGCAGCACACGATGTACGTGAACACGTTCTACAAGAGCCCGGACCCGGCCCGCATGAAGATGGCGCTCGACGCCCGCGCGACGGGCGGCTTCCCGCGCTGCGAGATCTATCAGGAGACGGCGCCCGACGCCCTCCTGCAGGACTGGGTCATCCACTCCTCGATCGAGGCGCTGCTGCGCTTCTGGTGCGGCGAGAAGTACTGCTGGATCCTCGAGGGGATGGCGCTGCACTTCACCCGGCTCATGAAGGACTCGGCGCTCCTGCACTGCGTCGACCTGGCGGGCACCAGCCCGCAGAACAAGGGCAAGAACTACTCGGACCCCGCCGACTGGCCCGTGATCTGCCGGGTCTGGGTCCGCGAGAACAAGGACCCCGACCTGACCGCGATCCTCAAGCGGACGAACTTCGGCGAATTCGACGGCGCCGACGCGGTGAAGTCCTGGAGCCTGGTCGAGTTCCTCCTCGCGCAGCACCGCGAGAAGTTCATCGAGTTTCTGATGGCCCTCAAGGAGTCCAACGAGGGCAAGCCGGCCGAGGGCCTGCTCGTCGAGTCCGCGCTGAAGAAGACCTGGGGCTGGACGATCAACGACTTGGACTATCGCTGGAAGCAGTACGTCAAGGTCGCCTACTAGGCCGAATCACGGATTGCGGCCTGGAAGGGTCCTTCGGCTTCCCCGGGGGAGGGCGACGATCTGCGGAAAAACAAAGGCCGCAGAACCCCTCTCGGGATTCTGCGGCCCACGGGTAAGTGATTAGTCTTTCTTCTTCCGGTCGCCGCCTTCTTTCCGATCCCCGCCCTCTTTGCGCTCGCCGCCTTCCTTGGCCTTCTCGAGGGCGGCCGTCAGCTCGGGCAGCGTGACGCGGCCGTCGTTGTTGGTGTCGACGTCCTTCAGGGGGATGGAGCCTTCCTCGCGGCGCTCCTTGCGGCGCTCGCCGCCTTCCTTGTTGCCCGAGAGGCGATTGATCGCTGCCTGCAGCTCCGACACCTGGGCGCGTCCGTCGTTGTTCGTGTCCAGGTCCTTCAGGCCGATCGACGCTTCCTTGTTCTCGCGCTTCTTTTCCCGATCCTTGCCCTCCTGGGCCGACGCAGCCACCGAGAGCCCGAGCACGATTGCCAGTCCCGCCATGATGATCCGCATAGGTTCTCCTCCTATTCTTCCTCCGCTGAACCCCTCAGCATTCAGCGACTACGTGGAGGGGAAGAGATCGAAAAGTACGCCGAGAATTGCGAATCGTGGCGGAGGCGTCCGCCTCCCCTCCCTCTGAGGGAGGGGCCGGGGGAGGGTGAGGAATCTGCCGGGGTTCCTGGTCCGGTGTTCGGTGTTCGGTCTTCGGGTCAGGGATTGACCGGCGACTTCTGCGGCGGGATTCCTTCGGGGGCCAGGGATTTCAGTTTGGTTCCCAGCCTCTTCAGCAGCCAATCCTCGATCGCGACGTCGGTCGGCTCGCGGAGCTCCGACTGGAGCCGCCCGATCTCGAGCTCGGCGCGCGCCATCGTGCGGTGGCCGCCCGCCGAGCCGTAGTCCATGAAGAGCGCTTCCGCCAGGTGGCCGGCGTGCTTGCGGAAGCCGTCCGAGCGGAACACCACGACCACCCGGTCCTTCGAGCGGCAGGCCAGCACGGCCCAGGAGATGCCGGTGAGCTTGATGAAGAAGTCCGCCACGTGGACGCACATGTCGGGGTTCGGGATCGTCCCGAGGTACGCGAAGGCCACCTCGCGGTGGATCTTCTTGTTGGCGATCGCGATCGCGAAGTAGTCGAGCGTCTCGACCGGCAGCTGCGACAGCTCGATCGTGCGGACCATGTTCTCGTCGGTCCGCATCCGCAGGTAGCGGAAGGCGGCGACGTCGGCGTCGCTGACGTTGCGGGTCAGGTTTCCGGTGTCGACCTTGAGGCCGTAGAAGAGCGCGGTGGCGATCTTCTTCGACATCCGGATGCCGGCCGCCTGGTAGTACTCGGTGAAGATCGTCGACGTGGAGCCGTAGGTGGGGCGCACGTCGGCGAACTTGGGCTCGCCCAGGTCGCTGAGCGGGTGGTGGTCGACGATGACGTCGAACTTCAGCCGGTCGTCCCCCTTGAAGAAGGACGGCTGCGCGTCCACGGTCGCGACGACGGTCTCCGGCTTGAGCAGGTCCCAGGTGAACTTCTTCATGGGGATCTTGAGGATGTTCACCATCGCGGCGTTCTCGGGCCGGGTGAACTCGCCCATGTAGGCGATGGTCACCTCCGGGCTGAAGTCGCGGAGCAGTTCCAGGAGCGCGTAGGAGCTGGCGATGGCGTCGGGGTCCGGGTTGCCCCAGATGATGATCAGGAAGGGGAAGCCCCGGGCGAGGTTCCGGATGGATTCGACCTTGTGGAGGCCGGCGGCTTTCCGTTGGAGTTCACGGAGCTCGTTCTTGTAGATCAGGCTCTCGTCGCGGAAGAGGAAGTCGGGGTAGTCGCGGAGCAGGGTCCGGCTGGGCACCGGGGTGAACACCATGATCTTGGCCGGCAGTTCCTGCTTGATCAGGTTGTCCAGGATGACCCGGAGGGGCCCCTCCTCGAAGTCGGTGACGATGATCAGGTCCTCGGCCGAGATGGGGTAGGCGAGGGTGCCGAATTTGACGCCGGTGTTTTCTTTGTCGATGATCTGGGCCTGCAGCCGGGAAAGCCCCAAGGCGTCCCGGATCTGCTGGAGCCGATGGCCCCGCCCCATCAGGTAGATTTTCATCGTCTTTATGCGACCCATATTATAGTCTTGTTTCGCCTCATGGTAAAGCCGGTCGTGAACGCATGACAAAGGCGTTGGTGGTGGGGGCGGCGGGGGGCCTGGGTAGGGCGCTCATGGCCAGGCTCTCGCCCGTCTTCGAAACGGTCGGGCTCACCCGCCGGGAGATCGACATCTCCAAGCGGAACGAGGTCGTCGGCACCATTGTCGACCACCGCCCCGACGTTATCTTCAACGCGGCCGGCCTGGCCGACGTGGACCTCTGCGAGAACGACCGCTGGCAGGCCTATCTGGTCAACCGGGACGGCGTGAAGCACCTCTCCCTGGCGGCCGCCGAGACGGGGGCCCTGCTGGTGGTCCTGAGCAGCGACCTGGTCTTCGACGGGGCGAAAATGACTCCCTACCGGGAGGAAGATTCGCCCAACCCGCTGTCGATCTTCGGCGACACGAAGCTCGGGGCGGAGCTGGCCGCGATGAGCCAGGCGCCGCGGCACCTGATCGTCCGGACGGGCTGGCTCTTCGGGCCGCACGGGCGGAGCTACCTGAACGAGCTCCTGGAAAAGCGCGGTTCCGACGAGGTCGTGTTCGGCTTCGACGACCAGCGGAGCCAGCCGACGTACCAGAATGACTTCGTGGACGCGCTCATCGGCCTGGTGAAGCAGAATCAGACGGGCGTCTGGCACGTGGCCTCGGGGGGCGAGGCGAGCCAGTTCGAATTCGGCCAGGCGGTCTACGAAACCCTGGGGCTGGACCCCTCGACCGTGAAGCCGCTGCGCCGGGGCGCCGGCGCCCGCGCGGCGCTGCGCCCGCGCTATTCGGTTTTGGATTGTTCGAAGCTCGAGGCGGCGGGCATCACGATGCGTCCCTGGGAGGAGGCCCTGCGCAGCCACCTCGCCTCCGTCCCCAAGAAGTAAGCACGTCGTTCACGTCAGAGACCCAGAGACTCCTATCGGTGAACTCCTTTTCTCTGGGGTGATTTCTTATCGGCGGGCGAAGAGGTCGAGCAGTGCGCCGGCGAGGATCACGCCGCTGACGACCGCGTTGACGTGGAAGAAGGCCTGGTTGACGCGGCGGAGATCGCCGGGTTTCACGATCGCGTGCTCGTAGACCAGCAGCGCCGCGATGGCCGCGACGGAGCCCAGGTAGTAGGCGCCCAGGTGCCCGATGATCCCGACGGCGACGAGGGCTGCGACCGCGACGACGTGGCAGGCGATGGAGATCTTGAGGGCGGCGGGGATGCCGACGGCGGCGGGCACGGAGTGGAGCCGCTTGCTGCGGTCGAACTCGAAATCCTCGCAGGCGTAGAGGATGTCGGCGCCGGCGATCCAGAACATCACGGCGGCGCCCAGCAGGTAGGGGAGCGGGTCGCCGGCCTTCTCGGGCGCGACGGCGATCCAGGCCCCGATGGGGGCGGCCGCAAGCGAGAGCCCGAGCACGAAGTGGCAGAGCGGCGTGAAGCGCTTGGTGAACGAGTAGCCGAGCGTCACGGCCAGCGCGATGGGGCAGAGCTTGAGGCAGAGCGGGTTGAGCCGCCAGGCAGCCAGGACGAGCAGCCCGACCATCACGACCGCGAACGCGAGGGTGAAGCCGACGCTCAGCTTGCCTGCCGGGATGGCGCGCATCTTCGTGCGCGGGTTCTCGGCGTCCAGCTTGGAGTCGGCCGCGCGGTTGAACGCCATGGCGGCCGAGCGGGCCGCGACCATGGCGAGCAGGATCCAGCCCATCTTCCCCCAATCGGGCAGTCCCTTGGCCGCGTAGAACGCCGCCACGAACGCCCAGGGCAGGGCGAAGAGGGAGTGCTGGACCTTGATCATCTCCAGCACCGTGCCGACGCGGCCGAGCATGGGGGGTATTCTAACGGTCACGCGGACCTTTACAACGAGGAGAATCACCCGGTCGAGGAAAGCGGGTATCGACGAGGGAGACATACCCGTGATCGAGCATTCGAAACGTGTAGTCCTTGGCGCAGGAGTCGAGCTGCTCCAAAATTCCCTGCGCGGTGAAGGACGCTGAGCCGGCGCTCATCTTGGTTCTTGTCGGCTGTCCGTCCTTACTTCTCCCACAACCCGTGATCCACGCCGCCCTGGACGTAGATCGCGAACTTGCCGTGGCCGGGAATCTCCAGCGGCCCGATCGCCACCTGGCCGCCCGCCTTCTGCGCCGCAGCCACGGCGGCCTTGATGTCCTTCACCAGCCAGTAGGGCCGTACGATCGGCGCCTCGGTCTCGCGCAACGGCGCCCGCACGCCGATGAGCCCGCCACCCGGCATCGGGGCCGTGCGCGCACCGCCCAGCCCGGCGTCCGGCTTGCCGAACATCACGCCGCCGGCCGCACTGTACGAGGCGCAGACCTGCTCCACGTCCTTCGTGACGATCTCGAGATAATAGACCTGCATGGCTTCATCCTTCTTCTTGTCCTGCGAACCCGCCAGGGCCCACGGGGCGATCGACACGGCACAGGCCAGCACCATCGCCGTCAACACCGGGAGACGCCGGATTGCTTCGACGTACGCACCCATCGGGGATCCTCCAGATAAGGCGGGCATTCTACAAAGAGGGGGGGGCGGTTCAGAATATTTCTGATTGTATCGGAGCCGGCCGGAAGTATAGTGGAGCTGGGTAAAAGAGGCGAGCCTGTTCGTCCACTCTCCCGGATGGGATAGAGGAGGCGCCATGAACAGGAACGTCTCGACGCGAGTCCTCACCGCGCCCGCCCGGCCTGCTCGACCGACCGCCCTCCGCAACGCCCCGCGCTTCCAGCCGAAGAAGAAAAGCATCGTCGGCCGGATCTGCCGCTGGTTCGTCTTTCTGGGCATCGTCGGCGCGGTCGCGGCCAGCTTCTTTGTCCAGGCCTCCGACGGCAAGACGTACGCCGACCTCTACACGATCCCCGCGTCCACGTGGGCGTACCGCTTCGTGAAGGACAAGATCTCCCCGCCGGAAGAGGAAGCCGAGGCGCCGAAGAAGGAAGCCGCGCCCTCGGAGCTCGACACGAAGTTCGACGAGGCCGTGGCCCAGCGCGAGAAAGCCGAGGCCGCGAAGACGCCGGAGGCCGCCGACGACGCGGTCGCCGCCCTGGAGAAGGATCTCGATGCGGCGGGTCGGCGGATCGACGTGGTCCGCGAGATCGGCCTCGCGGCCTCGAAACCCGCGCCGCGGAAGACCCGGGTCGGGGCCTCGCAGGCGCTCGAGGAACTTGCCGCCCAGGCTGCCGCCCAGAAGAAGTTCGCCGCCGCCCTGGTCAAGGTGAAGAGCGAGCGGGACGTGAAGGCGGCGCTCGCCGCCGTTCCCCCTCCGCCGCCTCCTGCTCCTCCTCCTCCGGCGCCCGCGGCGCCGCTGGTCGTCTCCTACGATCTCACGAAGTTCCATGCATGGCCGGCGCAGACGGCAGGGACCTGGGTCCGCTGGAAGAAGACCGCCGGCCAGACGGTGTCGTACGAGGACCACGTGCTGGCGACGCTGACCGATGAGGCGGCCGTCGTCCGGATCGAGACACAGCCCGGGAATCAGGCGACCGGAGAGCGCGTCTTCGTCTTCGGCGCCGACAAAGCGCGCGTCCTCCGCGAGGAGACGCTGAAGGTGGGAGACGCGGAGATTCCCTGCCGCGTCGTCCAGTCGGGCTCGGCGTTGCGCTGGATCCCGAAGGAAGGGCCCGGCGCGGATCGCGTGGCCCTCAAGGTGCAGGCCGGCGACCGGACGGTCGTCGTCACGGAGTTGAGCGAGGAGGAGATTCCGGTCAAAGGCGAGGCGAGGAAATGCCTCAAGATCACGGTCGGGGACGTGACGACCTGGGGTCGCGACGAGGTCCCCGGGTTCGCCGTCCGCGTAAAGACGGGGACCGAGATCGCCGAGGCCATCGACTGGGCCGCCGATCCGGCGGCGCGGCCGGCGACGCCGAAGCGGGCCGTCCTCGATGAGCGCTCCGAGCAGACCCTGCTGGCCGAAGCCCAGCGCTTGAAGATCGAGGGGTGGGTGCTGCTGCGGAAAGTGGTCGTGGCGATGAAGACCCCGCCGGAGGATGCGGAGGCGCTCAAGGATCTCTATCTGGACCTGGATTCGGCGTCGGCGCTGCTGACCAAGTCGCGGGAGGTCTTCCTGCTGGCGAAGGAGAAGGCGTCCGACCCGGAGTCGGTCGACGAGATCGTCTCGATCCTCAGCCGAGTCCTGGACATCGCGGCCCGGCACGGGGAATTGATCAAGTCGCGCCTGAAGTAGACGGCGGGGCGCGAAAGCGTTGGGTTCCGGCCCCGGCTCCCGTATTATCGGGGCCCGATGCTGGACTGCGGGCACTCCGATCTCCCGTTCGGCGAGCCGGTCTGCGAGCACCTGGCCGCCGGCGCTGACGGCAAGCTGAAGTACGTCAAGTACTGCACCGGAACGGGCCTGGACCTCGAGCTGCTCTGCGAGTCCTGCGCCGAGCAGCGGGACGCGGGCGTGCGGCCGAAGGTCGTGTCGCTCTGCGAAGACTGCTACCGGCAGGCGTCGGAAGCCGCCGGTGAATTCAGCGGAATGCGCGGGACCCCGGGCATCCGCGACCGCGCCGAGCCGCTCGACGCCCGGATCCGGACGACCGCGATCCCTCCCGAATTCGGCCCGGTCGTCGACGTGGCCCCCGTCCAGGACGGACGGCGCTCCCTCTGGCTGCTCCTCTTCCAGGACGGCGCCGTGGTCCGCTTCGACGCCGACAGCGGGGCCTGCGTCCGCGCGGCGATTGTCCCCCGGATCGACGAGAAGGAACGCGACGCCTTTGCCGGACGCCGGGCCAGGAAACGCCTGCATGCCTCGAGGCGCGGGGACTATATCGCCGTCGTCACGGACTACGGACATCGAGGCCAGATCCTGGACCTGCGGAGCGGGAAGGTCACGCTCTCGCTGGACGGAGGCGATCATCACCCGGAGACGGTGCCGTTCTCCTTCGCCTTCGCAGAGATCGATGGCCGCACGATCGCGATCCACCGGACCGACTGGAACCGGCTGGATCTCTCCGACCCGTCGACGGGGACCCTGATTTCGACCCGCGCCATCGCTGCCTCCGAGCGGGCGAAGGAGCGGCCGCCGCACTACCTGGACTACTTCCACGGCGCGCTCTACGTGAGCCCGGGGCAGCGGCGCATTCTGGACGACGGGTGGGTCTGGCATCCCGTCGGGATTCCGCAGGCGTGGGAACTGGAGCGCTGGCTCATGGACAACCCCTGGGAGTCCGAGGACGGCGGCACCAAGAAAAATCTTTGCGATCGCGCGTACTATTGGGACCGCGGCGTCGCCTGGATAGATGAGCGCCGCGTCGCCCTGGAGGGGATCGGCGCCGACGATGAAGAAATGCTGCCCGGTGCCCGCATCTTCGACGTGGGCGAGCCTGCGTCGGCCCAGGAGCTCCTCGCCTTTCCCGGGCCGACCGGGTTGTTCTTCAGCGACGGCGTGCGACTGTTCTCCGCGAACTCGGAGGGGCTGTCCCTCTGGGACCCGGAGAACGGCGACCGCATCGGGCGCATCCCCGGATTCCCTGCGACCCATCAGCATTCCCACGCCGGGGAACTCGCCTGCGTCACGGACGGCATCTTCCGGCGCTGGAAGTTCTCCGGCGCCTGAACATCCTCTCAGGGATATACTTAGACCATGAAATCCATCCTCGCCCTCGCGCTCCTCCTGCCGCTCCAGGACACCCGGGAGTCCTACGAGGCGCGCGCCAAGGAGCTCGAAGACGCCGTCCGCGGCGCCGACGCCGTCGACACCGTCTACCTCAAGGACGGCCGGAAGCTCAGCGGAAAGATCGAAGAGGAAACGCCCGAGCACGTGCGCCTCAAGGTGCGGCTCGGCTCGATGAAGTTCGCCCGCGAGGACGTCGCCCGGGTCGAGCGGAGCCCGAACCAGGAGTTCCTGACGAAGCTCGCCGCCGCGCGCGGCAAGGCTCCGGAACTGCAGGCGCTGATGGAGTGGGCGTCGAAGAACAACCTGGCGCCGGGACGGGAGCTCGCCGCGTGCCTGCTCCTCGCCCTGGATCCCGCCCACGCGGCCGCGAAGGCGGCCCTGGCCTCCGGTCAGGTGGATCGCGACATCCTCCTGCTCAAGGACGGCACCCGCAAGGAGGGCATCATCGCGTCGGAGACCGAGGACTCCGTTGTCCTCGAAGTGCCCCTGCGCGGCCCGAAGGGCGAGACCATGGGGCTCGGCAAGACCGTCGTCCCGAAGGCCCAGATCCAGCGCATCGACCGCATGCCCGAGGGCGCGCGCGCGAAGGCCCGGGAGCGCCTCGCCGCCTTCAACGACCGCGCCTCCCTGCTGAGCGCCGCGCTGGAGAAGATCCGCCTTGTGCCCGAGCCGCTGATCGAAGGACGCCCGGGCTTCAAGGTCGAGGCCGACGTCTTCGTCCTCCACACCACCTGCCCCGAGTCGCTGGCCAAGGAGACGACCCACGCGCTCAACCAGATGTTCGCCGCGTTCCAGCGCCACTTCTCGGTCCGCCGCAACGCCGGCAAGAAGGTGAACGTGTACTTCTTCGCCAACCGGCCGGAGTACGACGCCTTCCAGACGGCGACGACGGGCGGCGCCGTCATGAACCCGGCGTACTACGACCCGCGCGCGAACCACATCGCCGCGTTCAACCGCGTCGAGACCGCCAAGGCCGAGGCGGTGCGCAAGGCGATCGTCGACGCCGAGAAGGAGATCGAGGCCTGCCGGGAAAAGATCAACAAGGAAGAGGTCCGGATCAACAAGCAGGTCCGCGAGATCCGGGCGAAGCTGGACGAGATGGCCACGCAGGCCAAGCGGGACGCCCGCGGGGACCCCAAGGCGGAAGCCGAGATCAATCGTCAGAAGAAGGAGATCCTGGAAGAGCTGAAACGCCGCGAGGCGGAGGTCCGCGAGGAGCTCAACGGCTACCGCAAGCAGATGAACGACGAGATGGAGCGGAACCGCGGCGTCGTGCGGTCGAACCGGACCGTCCTCGCCAACCAGAGCCGGGCGATGTACGAGACGCTGTTCCACGAAACGTTCCACGCGTTCGCGGCCAACTATCTCTGGACCGAGAAGGACGACGGGAAGCTGCCCCACTGGCTCCACGAGGGGATGGCGACCTACTACGAGCGGAGCGTCGTCGAGGCCGGCGAGCTGATCCACGGCTCCGTCGATCCCGGCATGCTGGAGCTGGCGCGGCGCGCGACCGTGCCCCTTGAAAAGGTCGTCGTGGCCGGCGGCGAGTCGTTCACGGTGACGCACCCGCAGGAGATCGACCGTTCGAACGCCCACTACGCCTCGGCGTGGGGCCTGGCGCACTTCCTCATCACCCGCGGGACGGGGAAGGACAAGTTCGAGGCGTATGCCAAGGCCTCCCAGGCGGGGGACCCCAAGCGGGCCTTCGAGGCCCTCGCGGGGAAGTCGATTGCCCAGCTCGAGCCGGAGTGGCGCGCCTACCTGATGGAGCTGAAGTAGCGCCCTAGTCGCCCAGCTGTCGCTCGGATTGCAGGTGATGGAGGACGCGAAGGGCGCCGGTGGCGTGGTGGCCCCAATGGCTCAGCATTCCCGAACGCCATTCGTAGACGGCCGCCACCTGGGCCGTTGCGCGGCCGCTCTCGTAATGGAGCAGGGCGGGCTTGATGTCCCGATAGATGTCCGCGAAGTCGTCCGCCAGGCTGCCGGCCATGAGCTCTTCCCGGACGTAGGGATTGAAGCAATGCCAGTAGCAGCATTCGCGGCCGAGCTTTCGCCCGAGGCTTACGAACAGGTTCTGCCACTCGGTGCTCGAAATGCGCCTGGCCTTCACCCGCCCGGAAGCGCCGGTGCTCGGCAGATGGACGGCGCCGGCGTAGAGACGGGGAAGGGTCGTCGCGATCTGTTTCAGGAACGACTTGCGGGATCCCTTTCGGTGCCCCTCGATCAGCTGACAGTATTCCCTCGCCGTCTCGACGAACGCGGCCACGGAAGCGGACATCATGGACTGCCTCATCATGGGATACTCCTTGCCAGCTCATAGGCAAACGGCATGCCATCGCAAGGACGCGAAAAATGGATGGATTGGGGGGGGCGGAAGGGGAACAGGGGTTAACAAGGTGCTCATTCGTTAACGTGTTCACCCTTAACACGTTCAGCGTCGAGTATTCCTTGCACCGCGGACAGGAGGGGGGGTAGAACAATTCACACGGAGGGTTTCTCAGGTCATTTCGGAGATACTGTCATGAAATCCATCTACACTCGCTTCGGTCCCACGTCCGCCCGCATCGTCCTGCTCCTGGTGGCCGCCGTCGTCGGTGCCGCCTGCGGCTCCAGCGGCCCCACCCTCAAGGTGAACCAGGAGCCGAGCGCCCCGCTGGGGAGCTACAAGTCGGTCAAGTTCGAATGCTCGGCCGAGGACCCGAAGGAGCGCGGGAAGGAGCTCACGGGTCGCATGGAGACCCAGCTCATGGTCCGCCTGAAGGAGCGCGAGATGTTCTCGGAGTACAAGCTCTCCAAGGACGAGGGGACCACGGACTGCTCCCTCAAGGTCGTCATCCTCGACGTCAAGAAGGCCGGCGGCTGGGGCTGGTACGGCCGCAGCAGCTCCAAGGTCTCCTGCGACGCCCAGCTCGTCGACAACAAGTCCGGCGCGGTCGTCGTCTCCATCTCGGTCGTCGCCAAGCCGAAGTTCTCGAGCGTCGAAGAGGCGATCGCCGACGCCGCCACGCAGATCGCGGACTACCTGAGAGAGAAGAAGTAGCTCGCGTCGTTGGACCGCAACCGGGTCGTCCCGTCGCTCGCCGCGGCGGGGCGACCCGCTTTCATTTCGTGGTCGTCCGAGAAATGAATCGGATTAATGTCTCGGGGGCGCGGACAGGCGCCGGATCGCCGCGATCCCCAGGGCGGGGCCGAGCGAGAGGGCGCAGAAGGCCCAGGGCCAGCCCCGGGCGTCCACGATCCTCGGGACCGCCTGGATCGTCGCCATGCTCAGCAGGAAGCCGAGCGAGGTCTGCAGCGTGAGGGCCGTTCCCACCGAATCCGCGGGCGCCCCTTCCGTCACCATCGCCGAGAACTGGGCGGAGTCGGATACCACGAAGAAGCCCCAGATCAGGACGAGCGGGATCAGGACGGCGACGCTTCCCGAGAAGAAGATCCCCACCACCAGGGCGCAGGCGCCGCTGGCCGCCATCGACAGGATCACAACGAAGGCGCGCCCGCGCCGGTCGGCGAGCCAGCCGCCCCAAATGGATCCGAGCGCTCCGGCCGCGATCGCCCCGAAGGCCAGGACGTCCACGGCCGTCGACCCCAGCGTGCGAGCCGACGACGCCGCGAGGAACGCCGGGATCCAGGTCCACATCGCGTAGAGCTCCCACATGTGGCCCAGGTAGCCGCCGATGGCCAGCCGCGTGGGGCGGTGGCCCAGGATCGACGGGACGAGCCCCCACGAGAAGCGGCGCTTCGGGAAGGCCTGCGGGCCGTCGCGATAGCCGGCGAGGACCAGCAGGCCGGCCAGGAGCGCCCCCGCGGATGCGGCCCCCAGCAGGGAGCGCCACGCGGCGAACCCGAGCGAATGGAGCAGGTACGGCATCGCTTTGCCGGCGATCAGGCCGGCCACGAGGCCGCCGATCGCGAGGCCGCGGCCGCTCCGGAACCACGTCGCGATCATCTTCATGGCCGGCGGGTAGACGCCCGCGAGGAAGAAGCCGATCAGGAAGCGCGACACGAGCGCCCCCGCGAGGCCGGGGAAGAGCAGCGGGAGCGCGTTGGCGAGCGCGACGAGCCCCGCGCAGGCGGGGAAGTACGCCCGGGAGGGAAGGAGGTCCGCCAGATTGAGCAGGGCCGAGACGAGGGTGCCGGCGACGAAGCCCAGCTGCACGAGCGCCGCCAGCCAGGCGAGGTCCCCCGAGCTCAGGCCCCACTCGACGCGGAGCTGATCCGAGACGGCGCCCAGCAGCAGCCAGGGGGACATCCCGAGGCACTCCGCGACGGAGAGGAGCGCGAGCATCGCCCAGCGTCGGCGCGGTTCCGGGTCGGTCACGGCGCCAGTATCGCCGCCCGGCGTGCCGCGGCGAAGCAAATCCGCGATTCCATTTAGAACAAAATTTTTGGAACCTGCTTGATTCGTCCGCCCGATTCCCTTAACTTCCCCTCAGGGCGGAGCCGCAAGGGTTTCGCTTCTCAACGGTTCGCGAGCCTCTCCCGAGAAGCATTGATGGAGGTGGCTCATGGTCCGCATCAGTCCGGTCGCGTTCCTGGTCCTGGCCCTCGGTTGCGCGCAGGCGAAGGTCGTCCGCGAAGGGAAGGGGTGGCGCGAAGTCGAGGCCAAGGACTCCGGCACGGTCATCGAGATGATGACCGACGATCCCGCCGTGCTCGCCGATCTGGCCAAGTCCGCTCCCGACGCCCGCGTCCGCACCGAGGCGCTGCTCCGCGTGAAGGATTCCGCGCTGCTCGCCGAGATGGTCCGCAAGGAGCAGGACGCGTCGGTGCGCCGCACGGTCGTCGGCCGCCTCGTCGACGAAGGCGTCCTCAAGGACCTCGCGCAGAACGACCCCGACGACGTGGTGAAGCAGTTCGCCTCGGCACGGGCCGCGATCCTCCGGACGGTCGACGCCCGTCATCCCGAGTACGCCAACTGGGCCGGCCGCAAGCCCGGCACCTGGGTGAAGCTCCGGGTCGACCTCAAGCTGAACGACGCCCGATACCAGACCGAGCTGATCCGGACGTTGCTCGAGTCCTCGCCGGAGCGGGTGGTGCTGGAGCAGAAGGTCGTCGCGACGGGGTCGGGTGCGCAGGGCTCCGTGCGCGACCTGTTCTCGCGCTTCGATGTGGCCTTCGGCCGCAAGGTCGAGGACGAGGGCGAGTTCACGTTCCAGGGCCGCACGACGCGCTGCCGCTGGATCCGCTACAACTTCCAGCGCGGGGGCGACGTCGCGCAGGTGCGCCGCTGGCTGCGGGACGAGGTCCCGGGCGGCGTGGCGCGGATCGATCTGGAAGTCAGCCCCGAGGGCCAGCCTCTGACCCACCTGACGGCGCTCGCGACCGCCTGGGGGATTAAATGACTGAACTCTTTCCATTTTCGTCACGTATAATGGGTATATGGACCGTCGGGATTTCCTCCGGGCCGCGGCGCTGGGCGCCTCCGCGCTGTCGCTCCCGCCCCTGTTCGCGCAGGAGCGGGGGGCGGGCTTCGAGGAGCTGACCCGCGAGCAGATCGACGCGATCGACAAGGGCCTGCGCTGGCTGGCCAAGAACCAGTACAGCACGGGCGGGATCGGGTCGACCTGCCAGGTGGCCTTCACGGGCCTGGCGGGGCTCGCGTTCCTGGCCAACAACTCGACGCCGTACCGGGGCACCTACGCGAAGAACGTCCGCGACGCGCTCAAGTTCATCCTGAGGAACACGTCGAAGGTCGGCTACATCAACGAGGCGGCGGGCCGCGGGCTCGGCGGCTCGGGGATGCACGGCCACGGCTACGCGACGTGGTTCCTGGCGGAGCTCTACGGGATGTGCGGCGACACCGCGGAGCTGGGCGATGAGGGCGTGAAGGAACGGCTCCAGAAGGCGGTCAAGATCATCGCCGAGAGCCAGGACCCGAACGGCGGCTGGACCTACGAGCCGCAGCCCTACGGCCACGAAGGCTCGGTCACGGTCACGCAGGTGCAGGCGCTGCGCTCGGCGCGGAACGCCGGCATCGCGGTGGACAAGAAGGTCATCGAGAAGGGGCTCGACTACATCAAGAAGTCGACCCACTCCGACGGCACGATCGCGTACAGCCTCGGCTCGCGCGGCTCGGGCGGCACCTACGCCCTGACGGCGGCGGGCATGTGCGTCTTCGCGCTCTACGGCGCGTACGACGCCCCCGAGGTGAAGCGCGGCATGAACGCCCTGATGGAGTTCCTGACGGGCCGGCGCGGCCGCGGCGGCCACCACGACTACTACGCCCATCTCTACGCGGGCCAGGCCTGCTTCTTCGCGAAGTCCAAGGACCCGGCCTTCTGGACGAAGGGCTATGCGACCATCCGCCAGGAGCTGCTCGCCTCGCAGGAGCGCGACACGGGCTGCTGGTCCCAGGACGGCTACGGCGGCGCCTTCGGCACCGCCTGCGCGACGCTCGTCCTGCAGATCCCCTACCGCTACCTCCCGATCTTCCAGGACTAGAAGATCACCACGGAGGCTCTTCTCGGTGATCTCGGTGACTCTGTGGTGTTTTCTTAGTCGGCGCGGCGCCGTTCGCGCGCGTAGCTGACGAGCTCCTGGAAGCCGCGTCCGCGGAGCGATCCCGAGACCGTGACCGGCCCCTCCCAGATCGACTCCTGCTCGCCGAGGATCGGGACCTCGCGCTCCTTCATGCGCGGCTCGATCTTGAGGTCGAGTGGGCCCGCCTTGAGCCTCCAGGATATGGGGTAGCGGACCTTGGAAGGAGAATCCCAGAAGTCGAGCGGCTCGGCCTCGAGCGCGTAGACCCGGCGGTCGTGGGTGCAGACCGCGCGGATCATCTTCCGGGTCTTGACGTCGCGGAGCACGTAGGCGTTCACGTGGGTGCCGTCCTCGAGCTGCAGACCCCACCAGGACCATCCGATGGAGGGGCCGGTCCAGGTGGCGCCCCACTGGTGGTCGTACCAGAAGAAACCGGACGCCTTGCGGCCGCGGATCGTCCCCGTCGCCTCCAGGCGGGGCAGGGTGTAGTAGTGCATGTCCTCGGGCTTGTGGATCCCGGTGAGGCCCGTCCCCTCGACGGCCATCGGTTCGGCGATCGAGGTCAGCGTGAGGTCGAGCTCGCCGACCTTCAGGCGGTACGCGCCCGGCCCGCTGCGCTCGAGGAGTTCGTCGCCGTAGCGCAGCTTGAGGGGATCGCCGGCCTTCTCGAGCGGCTCGCCCGGGATGATTTCGTGGGGAGGCGGGAACTTGGATTCGCCGGTCAGCGCCTTCACGGTCGGCAGGATCTCCGCGCCCGCCGCCGAACGGAAGCGGCGCACGCCCTGCTTCAGGTCCGTGAGGTCATAGAGAAAGTAGCGGGTGACGGGGAAGTTCTTCTTCCAGGTGCGGAAGAAGGCCGAGAAGGCGCACCACTCGTTGCCGGCGTCGTCGGTCAGGAAGCCCCAGTGGTACCACCACTCGACCTCGACGTCGCCGTGGACGCCTTCTTCCCGATGAGGGTCGTAGGCCCACTGAGGGGAGGGGACGCTCGCGCAGCCGCCGGCCGCCAGGACGGCGAGGGTCAGGGTGGCCAAGGCCCGTTTCATTGCCGCCCAGTGTACCACGACCTTGTGGAACGACAAAACGCGGTGTTGTCTTTGTCCCGCTAGGTAGTGTCTCAAAACGGATTGGCCACGGAGCCCACGAAGCCCTCAGAGGAGAATCTTCTCTGCAGGGCTCCGAGGGCTCTGTGGCCAATCAGGTGAGGATCGCGGGCTTTCGAGACACTACCTAGCGGAACGAGAGCAGGCGCCGGCACTCCGCCACGAGGAAGGGGGCGTCCATGAACGGGTCGTAGGAGATGTCCTGCCAGCGGATCCGGCTCCGGCCGGCCTTGTCGGCATCCACGAGGAACGTGCCATGGAGGGGCGTCTTCTCGAAGTCGTCGTAGCAGCGGTAGTCCTTGAAGATCTTCAGCTCGGGGTCGGCCAGCAGCGGGAAGGGGTAGGGCGCTCCGCCCTTCGCGGCCCGTTGCTGCGCGAGCTGCTCGGGCGTTTCGCTGCTGACCGCGAGAATCGTGATGTTTTCCTTCCGGAAGTCGTCGGCCAGCGCCGCGAACTTTCCCAGCTGCTGGACGCAGTGAGAGCACTTCGACCCCAGGTAGAAGAGCAGCAGGACGGGCGACCCGTCGCCGCGCTGCATGCTGACGGGCTTCCCCTCGGCGTCGGGGAGGCTGAAGTCGGGCGCGTCGGGCGACGTCCACGCCAGCGGCCCGAGCTTCTCGACGTCCGGGATCGTCGATTTATCCTCGGGGAGTGCGACCTCGACTTCGACCGTGAACGATCTCAAGCGCTTCAGCGCCGGCAGGTCCGGGTCGGCATGTCGCAGGACCGGCGCGACCTTCTTCCACGCCTCCTCGGCCTCCTTCCGCTTCCCGATCTCCAGCAGGAGCTCGACGTAGCCGATCCAGGGCAGCGCCTGGCCCTCGGCGGCCTCCGCGGCCTGCTTTGCCGTCTTCTCGGCCTTCTCCTTCTCGCCCGCCCGGAGCTGCGCCTTCGCCAGCAGCTCCTTCCGCAGGTCCTCGCACTTGGTGAACTCCTCGAGCGCGACCTTCGGGTCCGCCTCGGCCAGGCCCTTCAGCTCGGCCAGCGCGTTCTGGATCGGCTTGGACTTCTTGTCCCGGTTCTTCTTCCCCTCTTCCTTCTTCTTCTCGTCTTTCTCGTCCTTCTCGTCGGCGGGCTTGCCCGTCGCCTTCTTGAGCAGCACCTCGAGGCCGGCGATGCAGACCCGGGCGCTCTCGGCGTCGTTCTTCGCCAGGTAGGCCGCCCCCAGCGCGCGCAGCCGCTTGACCTCGTCCTCGTCGTTCCCGGAAGGCGCCAGGAACGTCGTGGAGCGGGCGAGCAGCTCGTCCCAGAGCTCCCACTTGGAGAGGACTTCGAAGAGGCGCGAGCGCCCTTCGCGGCCCGCGTGCGAGCCGTCGTCGATCTTGTTCAGCTTCGGGTGCCGCGGGATCTCGATGAGGTTCTCTCCGATCGCGAGCGCGTCCTTGACGCGTCCCACGTACATGAGGTCCTGCATGCACCACTGGTTGTTGTGCACGTAATTGAAGATCTGGTAGGGCATGGTCCGGTCGCGGATCATCTGCGCGTGGTCGACGCGCGCCGACGCCTCCTGCTGCCGCGCCGCGTCGCCGTAGCGGTGGAGCTTGGTGTAGATGTGGCCCGGCATGTGCCACGCATGCGCGATCCCCGTCGCGGAGGGGCCGAACTTGAGCGCCGAATCCAGCGCCCGGGAGGCCTTCTCGCTGTCCCAGAGGTGGATCCGGTAGTGGTGGGCGCCGGGGTGCATCGGGTTGGCGCGGAGCACGTCGGCGATGATCGACTCGACGGCCTGGTGGCTGCTGAGCGGCAGGCCCTTGTCGTTGAAGTGCCAGCAGGACCAGGCGAGGAACGCCTTCGCCTCGACGTCGTCGGGGTACTCGCCCACGATCGCCTCGAGGGCCTTGATCGCGGCGCGCGCGCGTTTCTCCCCGGCGGCGTTCTTGTACCACTCGGAGAGGAACGCGATCCAGAGCCGCTCGCGCGCGTCGGCCTTGTCCTTCAGCTTCTCGGCGATCGCGAGGAATTCCTTCGCGCGCTTCTCGTTGTTGACGTTCGCCATCGCCAGGCCCCAGTAGGCCATCGGCAGGTCTCGGTCCAGCGCGGCGACCTGGCGGAAGGAGCGCTCCGCCTCGAAGTAGTAGAACGAGTGGAGCTGCGCGACGCCCTGGTTGAAGAACAGCTGGGCCTCGGAGATCTTCGTGGTGACGGGGAACGTGACGTCGCCCATCCCGGAGATGAGGTAGGCCCGCTGGCGGGGGCCCTCGTTGAAGGCCTCGCCGTGGATCGAATGGCCCGCCTGCTTCTCGTCGTCGGCCAGAAGCGGAGCGGCCAGCAGCAACGCGACGATGAATCTCAACCCCGCCGTCCTTTCCCAGACCCCGGCTCCGTTGCCCATACAACGTCGACGCTCGGGATAGTGTATCCGGAATCGGAGTCGAGATACCATGGGGGAAATGAAGGTTCCCAACCCGTTCGACAGCCCGCTGGCGGCGCGCTGCTACGTGCGGGGAAGGCCGGCCTACCACGAGGCGGTCGTCCGCCGGATCCGGGAACGGCTGAACCTGCCCTGGCCGGTTCCCCTGGCGCTCGACGTGGGCTGCGGCAGCGGCCAGTCGGCCGACGCCTTGCGCCCGCTCGCCCGTCAGGTCCTGGGAATTGATCCGAGCCGGCCGATGCTGGCGGAAGCCCCCCGGACCGCGGGCCTGGGCTACGCTCTCGCGGGCGCGGAGCGCCTTCCCGTCCGGGATGCGTCCGTCTCGCTGCTGACCTGCGGGGCCTCCTACCACTGGTTCGACGCCGAGCCGTTCTTCCGGGAGGCCCGGCGGGTGCTGCACCCCGGAGGCGCGGGGGTCGTCTACGACAATTTCTTCACGGCGGTCTCGAGGGGATCCGGGGCTTTTTCGGACTGGTACCGGGATGAGTTCGTGAAGCGTTTTCCGCGGCCTCCGCGAAATCCGGAGTTCAGCCCCGGCGCCGCCGAGAGTGCCGGGTTCTCCGTCGGCGCGCCGGAGGCCTATGAGCTCTCCGCCTCGATCACTCTGCAGGATCTGGCGTTCTACCTGCTGTCGCAGAGCAATATGCAGGCAAGCTTGGCGCCGGATCCGGCATTGTTGCCCGCCGCCGAGGCCTGGCTGAAGAAGGAACTGCGGCGCTTCTTCGGGACGTCGGAGCGACAGACGTTCGAGTTCGGCGGACCTCTCTGGTTCCTGACGCGGAGCTAAGGACCCGCCACGACCTTGAAGGACACGCCGCCGCCGGATTCGTAGATCACGCCCAGGACGCCGCCGCCCGTCGCGAGGGTCGGGTAGCCGCACTTGCCTTCGCCGTCCTCGCTGATCTGGACGTTCTTCTTCGACTTCGAGTCCGCGGCATAGATCTTGACGCTGTTCGGCCCGCTCCGCGAGTCCTCCCAGGCGCACCACGCCACGCCGTCCTTGTCGAACGCGAGGGAAGGGTGGCCCTGCGTGCCGGTCCCGACGTCGTGGACCGTGGTCTCGGGCGCGAACTTGCCCCCGACGCCCAGCGTCCACTGCACGTCGCGGTCGTTCTTGCCCGCCCGCATGTCCATCCACGCCGCGGCGATCTTCTTGCCATCGTTGCTCACGGCAACGGCCGGCGCGTCCATGGGTCAACTGTCGATCTTGCTCTCTCCCTGGTTGATGCGGGTGACCCGGGCGAACGAGGTGCCGCCGTTTGTCGACATCGCCAGGTCGAGCGGCCGGTTGCTTTTGCCCCCTTCGCGGTAGATCAGGATCGGGTTGCCCTTGGCGTCCACCGTCAGGCCCGGGGCGCAGCACTCGCAGAGCGGCCCGGGGATGACGCCATTCTTGCCGACCTTCTTCCCCTGCTCGGTGATTTTGACGTAGCCGAGGTCCTGGCCGGGGCTGTTCCCGCGCTGCCGGCGGTCCAGCCACGCGACGAAGACGTCGCCGTTCGGCGCGGCCGCCAGCCAGTGGAGCGATTCGGGCGCCTGCTTGGGGACGTCGTTGATCTGCGCCGGCTTGGAGAAGGTCTTCCCGCCGTCCGTCGAGACCGTCAGGTACAGGTCCTGCGTGGGGTACTGCTTCGAGAACTCGGCCTCGTCGAAGCAGAGCGGCGCGCTCACGTAGATCGTCTTCTTGCCGTCGACGGCGATGCGGGGGCCGCGCTGCATCCCGCCCTTCGCCTTGCCGCGGGCGTCGATCGCGACGACCGGGGCGGACCAGGTCTTCCCGCGGTCGGCGGACCCGGAGAACTCGATGTTGCCGTCCTTGATGAAGACCGCGTAGAAGGAGCCATCCTCCGAGGCTGCGAGGTGGGGCTGGATCGCGCCGCCCGCAACCGTCACGGCCCGCTCGGGGGCGGGCAGCGCCAGCAGCGCCGCCAGGATCGTCGCGGCTCGAATCATGGTCGCTCCTCCCTACTTGATCTTACCCGCATCCACGGCCGTCATGCTGCCGTAACCCTCGGGCCAGCGCGAGTCGACTTCCAGCTCTCCGACGAGGTCGGCCTTTCCCAGAGGCGACTTCCAGTCGCGCTCCAGGCGGCCCTGGGCGTCCACGTGGATGCGGATCAGGTACTTGCCGGCGGGAAGGGTGGGTTTGGCCTGGCGGCCCCACGCCTCGGCCCGGGGCGAGCCGGCGGGGGCGAGCAGGGACAGGCTGTGCTGCCAGAGCTTTCCCTTGCCGAACACCTTGCGGTCGGAGTTGGCGATGGGCTCGCTCTCCCAGGCCTTCTTCTTCTCGTCCCAGGCGTAGAGGGTCACCTGCAGCAGCTTGTCCCCCCACGCCGGCGGCGTGTTCGTGAGCTTGAGCCAGATCTCGCTGCCGAACGCCAGGGGCGCCGCGGTCTCCTTGGGGAGCTCCGACGCCTTGGCGTACTGGTCGTTCATCACCTTCGCGTAGTCCTCGATCCAGGTGCGGAAGCCCTTGTAGGTCAGGTCGCCGCTGAGCATCTTCTGGCCCCCGCCGTGCTTGACGACGTTCAGCGGCTTGAGGAGGAGCAGGCTCTTCTCGGGCGCCTTCGGCTGCACCAGCTTGCCGGAGATCAGGAATTTCATCGAGGCCTCCGCCCCCTCGCGGCGGATCCAGGTGATCTCGTCGCCGTTCTCTTTCGCGAGCTTGGCGTTCTCCGCGCCGTCGGGCGAGTGGCAGCCCGAGCAGCGGAAGCGCTGCGACCAGACGTTGCGCTCGAAGGAAGCCAGCACCTGGTCGATGCGCTCGTGGCGGATCACTTCATTCGGGCGCTTCGGCTGGGCGAGCTCGGAGGCCGCCAGCTTCGGCGCCTCCTTGAGCTTCGGGTCGGCGACGCAGGCCTTGATCCACTCGGTGAAGGCGGCGAGCTCGGCCTTCCGGACCTTGTCGTTGATCAGCGCGGCGCCCTGGTTCTCGCCCATGGCGATCAGCCGGAGGATGCGGGAGTCGTCGGGCTTGGCGAGGTCGATCATTCCCTGGTCGCGCAGCGAGAGGAACGTCTTCTCGTGGGAGGGCAGGATGTAGTTCTTCAGGTCGACCCCGGCGAGATGGCAATCGATGCAGCTCGAGGGCTGCGGCGATTTGAAGATCGGCAGGATCCGCTTCTCGAAGATCTGGGCCGGGGTCGGCCCGTCGTCGCCGGGAGCCAGCGCCAGAAGGATCGCCAGGGCGGCGGCCGTCATCTCATCCTCCCCTATTTCTTATCCTGCTCGGGGTTCAACTCGGGGTCGCTCGTGATCAGAATCTGATCGATCCGCATGCCGACCTGCGGGTCCGTCAGGCGGACCCGGAACGCGCCCTCGGGAAGCTCGGCCGTCCCGGCGCGGACCCATTGCCAGTTCGGGCTCGCGGTGACGGGTTTCGACGACCAGGTCAACGCATCGCCGACCGTGAGGGTCAGGGCCGAGGGCACGTTGTGCGCCCAGTGGAGGCGAATCCACACCGCATACGGAGCTGCTTGCTTGCGCTTCGCGGCGATCTCCGCGACGGCGTCCTGTCCCGCCTTGAGCGGCGCGATGGCGCGGCCGCCGGAAGCCGTGGCGTCGGGCTGCAATCCCATGCCGCCGGCCAGGGTCATCTGCTCGGCCTCGATGCGGATCGTGTCTTCGAGGGCGCGCACCCAGGCGAGGCGTTTCAGCAGATCGGCCTTCTGCGGCGCTCCGCCGTTGCTGCGCTCTCCGGCCGCGAGCGCCACGTCGTTGAACTGCACCGCGCCGCGCTGGACGACGACTTCCGTCTCGTTGCGCTCCAGCGCGACGAGGAAGCGGGTGCCTTTCACGTGGACCGGGCCGTGAGGGGTTAGGACCTCGAAGGGATCCCGCCCCGGCGTGACGTCGAAGAACGCCTCGCCGCGGGCGAGCCGCACCTGGGTGAGGCCTTCCTCGAGGGTCAGCGACAGTTCGCCGCCGCGCTGCAGGTAGACCGTGTGGGCGCCGACGCGGACCTTGCCGGCGGCGACGTCGGCCTTGAGCTTGACGGCGCCCATGAAGTCGCGGCCCTGCGCGACGCGGAGCGGCTGCCACGGGTCGGCATCGAGCTGGGTCGCGATGCTGCCGGCGACGGCGAGCAGCGCGCCGCGCAGCCGGGCGCGGGTCGGCGCGGGCGCCGGCTTCTCCGGGAGCGGCGCCGACTTTTCGGGTTCGGTGGGGGGCTTCACGACGAGCGGAGCCTCCTTCGCGGGCTCGGGAAGCGGCGGAGGCGGAGCCTTCTCGGGCGCGGGAGGCACGACGAGCGGCGGCGGGGGTTTGACGACGTCGCGGGGCGGCTCCGGCGGGATCTCGGGAGCGGGCGTCGTCTGGGGCTTCACCTTGGGCTGGCCGACGATCGGTTTGGGTGGGGCAGGGGACTCGCCGCGTCCGGACATCACGATCGCCAGGGCGGCGAGGAGCACGGCGGCCGCGGCGGCGATCCAGAAGATCGGGACACGGCGGCCGGGCAGCATCGCGTAAAGGCGCCGGCGGAGCGCGAGGCGGGGCGCTTCGGTCGGGCTCTTCTCGGCGAGGAGGCGCCGCAGCGCGAGGAGTTCTTCCCGGCACGACGCGCAGGCGGCGAGGTGGACCGCGCCGTCTTCAGGAAGCGGACCCCGGGCCCAGGTCGAGAGGGATTCCGCCCGTGGGCAGGCCTCGGACCGGCCCGGGCGCGGGAGCGCCGCGAAGCGCTCCTTCCATTCGCGGTCGGCGGCATCCATCTATCCTGTCATGCCGCGCCGGGGCCGAATCCGGGCAGGATTCGGGATTATTTTTCGCGGCACATCCGGACGGCCCCCGCATCTCCTTCTTCATAATTTCCTTGCATGCGCCGGGCGGGCCGGTAAATTGTGAATAATCTGCCCATATGGGGAACTATGGGTTCTCCGTATGGGTGCGGGCTCGGATAGGGAGGCGTTATGCGTCGATGGGGACTTGCCCTGCTTCCGCTATTGATAGCGGCCAGCAACGGGAGCGCACCGCTTCCGCCGGCGACGCCGGTCATCACCGAGCCCTCGGTTGACGGCCAAATCGTCAACCCCTCGGACGTCCACATGGAGGCCCCCAACTATTCCGACCCGGACGGCGACGCCTGGGCCTCCAGCGACATCGAGATCTGGAAGATCAGCCCGCTCGAGAAGATCTGGGACGCGCCGGCCAAGACCGGCGTCGAGAAAGCCCACCTCCACCTGGGAGACGGCACCTTCATCGGGTCGTACACGGGTCAGCACGAGCTCGCGTACGGCACGGACTACAAGGTGCGCTGGCGCTACCGGGACGTGAACGGCGAAGTGAGCGCGTGGGCCGAGCGCTTCTTCAAAACCGCCCCGCCCGGGCCGCCGGGCGTTCCGGGGCCGATCCCCTGGTCCTCCGCGCCCGGCTTCACGGTCGAGGCCGTCGCCGGAGGATTCGAGATGCCCGTCAACATCGCGTTCGTTCCCAATCCGGGCCCCAATCAAACCGATCCTCTCTTCTACGTGAGCGAACTCTACGGCACCATCAAGGTCGTTCTTCGCAATGGGACGGTCGAGACCTACGCCGGCGCGTCGGCCCTTGGCGCCAGCCCGAATCCTGCGTCGCTGCTCAACTACAATCCCACCGGAGCCTTTCCGGGATCGGGCGAGCAGGGGCTTGCGGGCCTCTGCGTCGATCCCGCCAGCGGCGACGTCTTCGTGTCGCTCCTTTTTGCCTCTCCGGCGCCGGACGGTCCCCATTACCCGAAGGTGATGCGCTTGTCGAGCACGAACGGGGGACACAGCGCGAGCACCCAGACCACGATCCTCCAGATGCCCGGCGAGAGCCAGGGCCAGTCCCACTTCATTTCGAACCTCAGCATCGGACCGGACGGCAAGCTCTACGTCCACAACGGCGACGGCTTCGACTACACGACCGCGCAGAACCTGAGCAGCTTCCGCGGCAAGATCCTGCGGATGAATCTGGACGGCAGCCCCGTGACGACCAATCCGTTCTACAGTGCCGCCGACGGAATCAACGCCAAGGATTATGTCTGGGCCTACGGCCTCCGGAACCCCTTCGGCGGCACCTGGCGCGCTTCCGACGGCTCCCACTACGAAGTCGAGAACGGTCCCAGCGTCGACCGCTTCGCCAAGGTTGTCGCGGGACAGAATCTCGGCTGGGACAACACCGACGCCAGCATGGCCAACTTCGCGATCTACAACTGGAGCCCTGCCCACGCTCCCGTGAACGTCGCGTTCATCCAGCCCGAGACCTTTACGGGAAGCGGATTCCCCTTCGAAAAGAGGGATCACGCGTTCGTCACCGAATCCGGCCCCACCTATGCCGGCGGCCCGCAGACGCTCGGCAAGCGGATCGTCGAGTTCGTCCTGGACTCTGCCGGAAACAAAATCTCGGGCCCGTCGACGCTCATCGAGTACACGGGGACCGGTCGCGCCACGGCGGTCGGGCTGGCGGCCGGCCCCGACGGCCTCTATTTCACCGAGCTCTATAAGGATCAGAACGCCGCCTCGCCGGTCGAGGCCGGTGCCCGCGTCATGCGCATCCGCTTTCTGGGGACCGGGACGCCGATCGGGAACGGCACCGGCCTCAAGGGGGACTACTACAACGGCACCAACTTCGACACCTTCATCGAGACCCGCACCGACCCGACCGTCAACTTTAACTGGGGCGGCCGTCCTACGGATTCGGTGAACTGGGACAACTTCTCCGTCCGCTGGACCGGGTTCGTGACGGCGCAGACCAGCGAAACCTACACGTTCACCACGAATTCGGACGACGGCGCGCGCCTCTGGGTCAACGGCCAGCCGCTCGTCGACAACTGGATCAATCATTCCGCCACGGAAAACTCCGGGCAGATCGCGCTCCAGGCGGGCCAGACCTACTCGATTCGAATGGACTTCTACGAGGGTGGCGGCAACGCCATCGCCCAGCTCTACTGGTCCACCCCGACCATCGCGAAGCAGATCATTCCGCAGTCGCAGCTGTCGCCGACGGCGCCGGGGCCGGTGGCGGTGGCGGATCCGACGTACTCGCCCCCGCAGGGCGGCTTCTCGAGTCCGATGTCCGTGACGATCTCCAGCGCCACGGCGGGGGCCTCGATCCGCTACACGACCGACGGCTCGAGCCCGAGTTCCTCGACGGGGACGCTGTACGCGAGTCCGGTTCCGATCAGCGGAACGACGACCTTCAAGGCCATCGCTTATAAGAGCGGGATGAGCGACAGCCAGGTCATCTCCTCGACGTACACCTTCGTGCCGCCGACGGTGGCGAGTCCCACCTTCAGCCCGGCCCCCGGGCCCTTCTCGAGCCCCATGTCGGTCACCATGTCGAGCCTGACGGCGGGGGCGTCGATCCGCTACACGACCGACGGGACGACGCCGACGTCGTCCACGGGGACGCTCTATGCGGGGCCGGTGTCCATCAGCGCCACGACGACGTTCCGGGCGATCGCCTACAAGAGCGGGATGTCCGACAGCTCCGTCTCGACCGCCGGCTACACGTTCACGCCTCCGACGGCGGCAAGTCCCACGTACAGTCCGACCCCCGGGACCTTTACGGGGTCGACCAGCGTCACGATCTCGTCCGCCACGGCGGGAGCGTCGATCCGTTATACGACGGACGGCTCGACGCCGACCTCGACCCTGGGGACGCTCTATGCGGGACCGGTGACGATCAGCGCGAGCACGACCTTCCGCGCCGTGGCCTACGCGAGCGGCATGGCGGACAGCACGGTCAGCAGCGCCACCTACACGCTGACGGTGGCGGCGGGCGGCAACGGGCTGCAGGGCGACTACTACAACGGCACCAACTTCGATACGTTGATCCTGACCCGCATCGACCCGACCGTCAATTTCAGCTGGAGCGGTCGTCCCGCAGACCCGGTGAACTGGGACAATTTCTCCGTCCGCTGGACCGGCTTCGTGACGGCCCAGAGCAACGAGACCTACACGTTCATCACGACGTCGGACGACGGCGTGCGTCTCTGGGTCAACGGCCAGTTGATCATCGATGACTGGGTGAACCACGGGCCCAAGGACGACACCGCCCAGATGGTCCTCCAGGCCGGCCAGTCCTATTCGATCCGGATGGATTTCTACGAAGGCGGCGGCCAGGCCCTGGCCCAGCTCTCGTGGTCCACGCCGACGATCACCCGGCAGATCATCCCGCAGTCCCAGCTGTCGACAACGGCACCGGGACCGGTCCCGGTGGCCAATCCGACGTACAGCCCCGCGCCGGGGAACTTCTCCAGCCCGATGTCCGTGACCCTATCGTCGACCACGGCCGGGGCGTCCATCCGCTACACGACGGACGGCTCGACACCGACGTCCTCGACGGGGACGCTGTACGCGGGTCCGGTCTCGATCAGCGCGACGACGAGCTTCAAGGCCATCGCTTATAACAGCGGAATGGCGGACAGTGCCGTCACGTCTGCGACGTACACCTTCGTCCCGCCGGCGCCGGTGGCCAACCCGACCTACAGCCCGGCGCCTGGGAACTTCTCCAATCCGATGTCCGTGACGATCTCGTCGGCGACGGCGGGTGCTTCCATCCGCTACACGACGGACGGCAGCAATCCCACCTCGTCTCTCGGGACGCTGTACGCAGGTCCGGTGTCGATCAGTGCCACGACCACGTTCCGCGCGATCGCCTATAAGAGCGGGATGACGGACAGTTCCGTCACGTCCGCGACGTACACGTTCGTGCCGGGGGTGGTGGCGGATCCGACGTACAGCCCGGCCGCGGGGAACTTCTCCAGTCCGATGTCGGTGACGATCGCCTCGTCGACGGCGGGGGCGTCGATCCGCTACACGACCGACGGGACGACGCCGACGTCGTCCACGGGGACGCTGTACGCGGGTCCGGTGGCGATCAGCGCGACGACGAGCTTCCGCGCGATCGCCTATAAGAGCGGGATGACGGACAGCGCCGTCACCTCCGCGACCTACACGTTCGTCCCGCCGGCGCCGGTGGCCAATCCGACGTACAGCCCCGCGCCGGGGAACTTTTCCAGCCCGATGTCCGTGACGATCTCGTCGACGACGGCCGGGGCGTCCATCCGCTACACGACGGACGGCAGCACTCCGACGTCGTCCAGCGGGACGATCTATGCCGGCCCCGTGGCGATCGGCGCGACCACGACCTTCCGCGCCATCGCCTATAAGAGCGGAATGACGGACAGCGCCGTGACGTCCGCGACGTATACGTTCACGCCTCCGGTGGCCAATCCCACATACAGTCCGACGCCGGGCTCCTTCACGGGATCGATTTCCGTGACGATCGCCACGACGACGTCGGGCGCCACGATCCGCTATACCACGGACGGAAGCACGCCGACGTCCTCGGCGGGGACGGTCTATGCGGGGCCGGTCAGCATCAGCGCGACGACGACCTTTCGGGCGATCGCCTATAAGAGCGGGATGCCCGACAGCTCCGTCAGCGCCGCCACCTACACCCTCTCGACGGCCGGCACGGGCAGCGGACTCAACGGCGACTACTATAACGGCACCAATTTCGACACGTTCATCCTGACGCGCCTCGATCCGACCATCAATTTCAACTGGGGCGGTCGTCCCGCGGAGCCGGTGGGCTGGGACAACTTCTCCGTCCGCTGGACCGGCTTCGTCACGGCGCAGAGCAGCGAGACGTACACGTTCTTCACGAACTCGGACGACGGGGTGCGCCTCTGGGTCAACGGCCAGCTGCTCGTGGACAACTGGACCAACCACGGGGCGACCGAAAACTCCGGCCAGATCGCCCTCCAGGCCGGCCAGTCGTACTCGATCCAGATTGAGTTCTTCGAAGGGGGCGGCAACGCCATCATCCAGCTCTCGTGGGCGACGTCCACGATCGCCAAGCAGATCGTGCCGCAGGCGCGGCTCAGTCCTTCGGCTCCTCCTCCCTCGCTGAAGGCGGCCACGCTGGTCGACGCGACTGCGGCGTTCCAAGCCCTGCTGGACGCCGCCGGGACGGGGGATACCGTCACGCTCGACGCCGGCACCTTCCTGGTCTCCGGCGGCCTCTTCGTCCCCGCCGGGGTGTCTCTCCGGGGGGCCGGGCCGGGGCGGACCATTCTTCACGGCAACGGCGCGCCGGCGGTGCTGCGCCTGATGGGCGGAGCGATGGACGGGAGCTCGATCGTGGAGGGCCTGACTCTGACGGGGGGCAGCACGGGCCTTCTGACCGGGTCGGCCAGCGCCTTCGTGAGCCATCTGGTGGTGGCCCAGAATAGCGGGCCCGGGATCGTGGGGGATGCCGGAGGTGTTCTGACGGCCGACCACGTGACGGTTTCGGACAACGATGGCGACGGCCTGTCGCTCTCGGGCGCGGCCGTCCTGCGCAATTCGATCGTGTCGGGGAACTTCGGGTTCGGCGTCCTCGCTCCGAAGGGCGCCATCGTGGTCTACAGCGACATCGTCGGCAACGCCTCCGGTCCCGGGGTTCCGGGCGGCATGGACGCCCCCATCACGTTCGTCGATCCGGCCGCGATGGATTATCGCGCGACGCCGGGATCGGCGACGATCGACCAGGGGGATCCGGCGGACGCGTTCGATGCCGAGCCCTCGCCGAACGGCGGACGCACGAACCAGGGCGCGTACGGAAACACGGCCGACGCGGAGGCGTCGCCGCTCCCGTCGAAGAGCGGCGCGCCTGTCAGCAGCGGGACATCGTCGGGCGGCGGCTGCGGCGCGACCGGTCTGGAAGCCCTGCTTCTGATCGGGCTGCTCGGCGCCCGGCGAAAGCGCCGCTGATCCGGGCCGGGGCCCTGGGGTCGCAGGAATCGCTCCGTGGATGGCGCGATTCCCCTCGGGGTGTCGATCAGGATGAAACGCGACCCCAGAGCGCCAGCCCGCCGGCGACTTCCGTCACGCTCTCGAACCCTTCGCTCGCCAGGACGCTGGCGGCCGCGGAGGACCGGTACGGAGTGTCGTCGCAGACGATGACCTCGGGTCCGCGCGGGATGCCGTGGAGCTCCGTGCGCAGACTCTCCAGCGGAATCATGTGGCCCAGCACCGAGGGCCCGACATGGGGCCGTCCCGCCGGCCGCGTATCCAGGAGGAAGCACGGCTTGCCGGCCATCATGCGCCCGCCCAGGGCGGCGAAGCTGATGCGGCGACGGTGGGCGATCAACGCGGAATGCTCCTCGAGGGCGTCGATCCCCCCGCGAAGGTAGCTCGCCACGTGCGTGAAGCGGCTTTCCGCCAGGCGCGTCGCCGCGGGACCTTCGTACCCTGGCGGGGCCACGAGAATGATCGGCTTCTCGCGGTCCACGACCGTGCCGGCCCAGGAGTCGAAATCAGCCATCAGCGGCAGGTTCAGGCTCCCGGCGAAGTGGGCGGACGCGAATTTTTCCGGGTCGCGCAGGTCCACCACTTGCGCGCCCGCGCGCCGAGCCCGCAGGACCTCGGAGACCGAGGCCGGACGGAGCAGAAACTCTTTGTTATCGACCGGCCAGGGCTCCTCGAGCATGCCCATCGACACGCGGCGCACGAACTCCTCCCGCGGCATCGTCTGGAGGCCGGGGTTGAAGGGTTTCTGCGCGCCGATCGTGCAGCAGTTCATCCCGAACATGTCCACGTCGCTGTCCCGCGACGGCAGGAGGCGAGTCGACTCCGGGAGGGGCAGGATCTTGTCGTGGAGCGAGCTGTGCAGCATCGCGGCCAGCTCGGCCGTGCCGAACCCGTCCTTGGGCCCGGGGCAGGGACGGCCGACGTCGCCGCAGAGGACCGTCTCCCCGGTCAGCGCGACCAGCGGGCTGGCGTCGCCAGAGCGGCGATCGTAGAGCAGCAGCACGATGGCCTCCAGGCGGTGGCCCGGAGTTTCGAGGATGCGCAGCCTCACGCGGCCGTACTCCAGGACGTCGCCCTGCTTCACGGGGATGAAGTCGAAGTTCGGCCGGCCCCAGGCGCCCACGAAGATCGTGGCCCCGGAGCGTTCCCGGAGCTCGAGAAGGTACGGGTTGGCGCTCTCGCGGAGTTGGGTCAGGAACAGGTGCTTGATCCGCGTGCCCAGACGCCAGGCGTCCTCGAGATAGACCTCGGCCGGGCGGTTCGGGTCGATGACCGTTGCGGTGCCGCTCTCGCGATCGGCGAGGAGGAAGGAAACGGAGGTCAACGCAGACTTGGGATATTTGAGAAGGGTCACGCCCGCGGGAAGATGTTCAACTTTCTGACTCATGTTAGACGTGAGTGCAAACAGGATGCCACGGCGGGGTCCGGGGAGGCGGATTCTGTAATGGTCTGGAGGGTAATGGGTTAAGTCCGGTGTTTCGGAGGGAGCGGTCCGGGGAGAGGGGGGGTGTTAAGGGGAGCGGTGTTCAGCCGATGCCTTAACAGTTGTTTCCGAAGCTTCCTCCGTCAGGAGTCCGTAGCGGCGCATCCGCTTCCACAGGGTCACGCGGCTGACCCCGAGGATGGCGGCGGCTTTCGTGCGATTCCATCCGGTGTCCGCCAGGATGCCGGAAATCCGTTCGCGGTCGGCCAGGTCCTCCGTCGTGAGCGGGACCTCCTCCCGGGCCGTCCCGCGGATGTCGGCGGGCAGGTCGGTGATCGTGATGTCCGATCCCGTCGCGGTCACGAGGGAGTGCTCGATGGCGTTCTGGAGCTCGCGGACATTGCCCGGCCAGGCGTACGACATCAGCACCCGCAGCGCCTCCGGGCCGACAATGCGGACCCCCCGGCGGGTCCTCGCCGCGGCGGCGGCCAGGAAGTGGCGGATCAGCAGGGGGATGTCCTCGCGATGGTCGCGGAGCGCGGGCAGGCCGATGTCGAAGACCCGGATGCGGTAGTAGAAATCCTCGCGCATCTTTCCGCCGGCCAGGAGCCGCGCGAGGTCGCGGTTGGTGGCGGCGATGATCCGGACGTCGATCTTCGTGACGGTTTCGTCGCCGACGCGGCGCACCTCGCGCTCCTGCAGGGCCCGGAGCACCTTGACCTGCAGCGAGACCGGCAGTTCGGCGACCTCGTCCAGGAACAGCGTCCCGCCGTCGGCGGCGTGGAAGAGACCGTCCTTGTTCCGCACCGCCCCCGTGAAGGCGCCCTTGACGTGCCCGAAGAGCTCGCTTTCCAGGAGCGACTCGGGGATCGCGGCGCAGTTGATCGCCACGAAGGGTTTGTCCTTCCGCTCGCTGAGCGAGTGGATCGCCGAGGCGGCGAGCTCCTTGCCGGTGCCGCTCTCGCCGGTGAGCATGACGGTGACGTCGCTCTGGGCGGCGAGCCGGAGCTTCCGGAAGACCTCGTGCATGAGCGCGCTCTTTCCGACGAGCCGCTCGAAGCTCGTCCGCGAGCGAACCTGCTCCTCCAGCTGGACCACGCGGTCCTGCGAGTGCTGGAGCGACTCGGCCAGCTGGGCCTGCGTGATGCGGAGCGCCTGCTCGATTTCCTTGAGCTCCGTGACGTCTTCCGAGAAGCCGATGATCCGGGCCGTCCCGCCGCCGGGGGCGGGCACCGGGAAGCCCCGCCACGAGATCCAGCGGATGCTCCCGTCGCTCCGAAGGATCCGGTAAATGCCTTCGAGTCGCGCCGCGCTCCCGAGGGACAGGTTCTGACGCAGGGCCTCCCGGTCATCGGGGTGGATCACGCTCATCCAGTTGTCGAGCGCCTTGCCGATCGGATCGGCCGGGACCCCGAAGATGGTCTCGAAGGCCGGGCTCACGTAGTGCAGCGTCTTCAGATCCGGCGATATCACCCAGAAGGCCTGGCCGATGACCTCGGCGATCTCGCGGAAGCGTTCCTGGCTCTCCCGCAGCGCTTCCTGGGCCCGGTGCCGGAGCGTCACGTCCTGGAAGAAGATCGACAGCCCGTCCGGGGAAGGGTGGATGCGGTTCTCGAACCACTTCTTCCAGGGAGGGTAGTACTCCTCGATGGTAATGGGAATCTGCTCCCGCATGGCCTGGTTGTAGGCGTGGTAGAACCTCTGTCCCACTCCTTCGGGGAACTCCGACCAGATGTGCTTCCCGATCAGGGATTCCGGCCGTCGCCCCAGAAGGTCTCCGGCCTTCGAGTTGACGTGCGTGTAGCACCAGTCCTTGTCGAGGGCGACGAACCCGTCGGAAACCCGCTCCAGAATGCTGGTGAGCAGGCGGCTGCTGGCGTCGCTCTCCTGCCGGGCCTGGCGCTCCAGACCATGGAGGCGCTCGCGCTCCCGTTCGGTCTCATACCGCTGCGTGATGTCCTGGCAGGTGCCGATCATCCGGATCGTCTTGCCGGACTCGTCGACGATGGCCCGGCCACGGCTGTGGAAGACGCGGACCTTGCCCTCCGGATCGATGATTCGTTCTTCGTGAGCGAACGACGACCCTTCGGCCACCGCTCGCTCGACGCTGTTGCGGACCCGTTCCCGGTCCGCCGGGTGTACCCAGGAAAGGAAGGCTTCGAAGGAGGCGGGGGCGGATTGGGGGGTTAGGCCGTAGAGCCGGTAGAGTTCGTCGGACCAGCTGACCCGGTCGGAAAGGGCATCCCACTCCCAGCTGCCCAATCCAGCCAGGACCAAGGCTTCCTTTAATTGAAGTTCCGGGGTAGTCATGGGCGTCGGCCCCTCTACCTTGTTAACGCAAGCAGACTGCCACGGATTCTTCTGCCAAATTGGAGCGGAAATGAGGGAGGTGTTAACTCCAGGGGTTAACACGCTAAGCCGCTAACGCTCCTGATTAACAAGCGCCAGCTTCGTCATCCACTTCCAGAGAGTGACGCGGCTGACGCCGAGGAGCCGAGCGGCCTTGGAGCGGTTGCCCCGGCATTGGTTCAGGGCGTCCAGGATGCGCTCGCGCAGCGCCTGATCGGTCCCTTCGACGGGCGGCCCTCCGATCTTCATGGTGACTTCGGGAGGCAGGTCGGAGGCGGTGACGTTATCGCCCGAGACCGTCACGAAGGCGCGCTCCAGGGCGTTCCTCAGCTCCCGCACGTTGCCGGGCCAGTCGTAGGCCAGGATCGCCCGCAGGGCGCTGGGCGCCACCCCCGTCACCGACTTTCCCCGCTCCCTCGCGAACTGGGCGACGAAGTGCTCCGTCAGGAGCGGCAGGTCGTCGCGGCGCTCCCGAAGCGCAGGCAGGTGGATGGGGAAGACGGCGAGCCGGTAGTAGAAATCCTGCCGCAGCGCGCCGCGGTCGATGAAGGATTTCAGGTCGCGATTGGTGGCTGCGACGATGCGGACGTCGACCTTCGTGATCCGCTCGTCGCCGACGCGGCGCACCTCGCGCTCCTGCAGGGCCCGGAGCACCTTGACCTGCAGCTGCGGCGGCAGTTCGGCGACTTCGTCCAGGAACAGCGTCCCGCCGTCGGCGGTCTGGAAGAGCCCGTTCCGGTCCCGCACCGCGCCCGTGAAGGCGCCCTTGACGTGCCCGAAGAGCTCGCTTTCGAGGAGCGACTCGGGGATCGCGGCGCAGTTGATCGCCACGAAGGGCCGATCCTTCCGCTCGCTCAGCGTGTGGATCGCGCAGGCGGCCAGCTCCTTGCCGGTCCCGCTCTCGCCGGTGAGCAGCACCGTCACGTCGCTCTGCGAGGCGAGGCGGAGTTTTCGGAAGACCTCCTGCATGGGCGTGCTCTTGCCCACCAGATGCTCGAAGGAACTGCGGTCCCGGGCCACCTCCTCCGCGAGCAGGCGGCGCTCCTCGCTCCTCTCGAGCGCCTCCTCCGTCGCGCGCCGCTCCCACTGTTCGATGGCCAGCGCCACCAGGTTGGCGGCGCCCACGGCGAACACCTTCTCGTCCTGGGTCCAGGCGCGGAGCGGTCCCACGTGCTCGTGGCAGAGGACTCCGGCCAGGGATTTCCCCACGAAGACGGGAGCGTCCAGCATGGACGTGATCCCGAGGGGGGCCAGGTAGGACGGGGTGAAGTCCCGCGTCCGCGGGTCCTCTCGGGCGTCGTCGGCGGCGATGACGTCGTTCTTCCGGAGGGCCTCGAAGTAGGCGGGGTAATCCTCGCCGCGAAGCTCGAGGCCGTTGGAGAAGGTCTGCGTGTCCCTCTGGTAATGGACGAGGCAGCGGATCGATTCCCGGTCCTGCGAGTAGCGCCACGCGTTGACGCGGGCGACGTTCAGGGTCTCGGCGACCTGCCGGACGATGCGGCGCAGCGCGTCGTGCAGGCTGTCCGCGTCGAGCAGGGAGCGGGCCAGGGCCACGAGCGTCCCCTCGTGGGACATGGAGCGCTCGGAGCAGGCCCGGATCTCCGCCTCCGCCCTGCGGGCCGCCATGAGCGTGCGTCTCAGTTCCAGCTGGGCCTGGACCTGGTGCGCCAATTGAACGAGTGCCTTCGCCTGCTCCGGCGTGAACTCCCGGGCTCGGTGGTCCACGATAGCCAGCGCCCCGATGATCGGCCCTTCCGGGGTGAAGAGGGGCGCCCCCGCGTAGAACCGGACGTGGGGCGGGTTCAGGACGTACGGGTTCTGCTCGAAGCGCGGGTCCGCATGGGAGTCGTGCACCACAAAGACCTCCGGGTGCAGCACCGAGTGGGCGCAGAACCCCTCCTTGCTGGCTTCCGGGAGATCCAGGCCGATCCGGGCCTTAAACCACTCCCGGCGTTCGTCCACGAAGCTGATGGCGGCGATCGGAACCTGGAACATGTAGCAGGCCAGCCGCACGATGTCGTCGAAGGCCGCCTCCGGCGGAGTGTCGAGGACCTCGTAGGTCCTTAGGACCTCGAGCCGGCGGGCTTCGTCATGGGGAAGGGGGTAACTGGATGACATGGGTGGTTCAATAGAAGAACAACCAGGTACATCCGAATAGATCCAGTTTAGCCAATCCGGGTGACGGAGTAAAGGTGACCTCTCGGTCGAGCTATTCCAGCCCGCCCCGGAGCTTCTCCAGGGCCCGCGTCTTCTGCTTGCCCACGGACTCGACCGAGATCCCCAGGATGGCGGCGATCTCCTCGTAGGAGCAATCGTGCACGAAGAAGAGCTCCAGGAGCAGCCGGTCGGCCGGGGGGAGCCGGCCCAGCAGCTCGCCGAAGGAGCCGGCGGCCGGGGGCGCGGGCACCTCGCGGGGCTCGGCCAGGGGGCCCTTCCGCCGCAGGAGCTTGCCGCAGGCCCGCCGGGTAATCAGGGCGAGCCAGGCGCGGAGGTTGTAGGGCGCGCGGAGCGAGCGCAGCATCGCGCGGTCGCGCTCCACGAGCTGGCGGAAGACGTCGGCGGCCGCGTCCTCGACGTCGGCCTCGGGGGCCCCCCGAAGCGCGGCCCGGGCGCAGCGGAGCACCCAGCCCGAGTAGAGGTCGACCAGCTGCCGCCACGCCGCGGCATCGCCGCTCGCGCAGGCCCGGACCAGCTCCTCCTCGGACGGCACGCGATGGACTATATCGCCTTCGGATAGAAAGTGAACTCTGGATCGTATAATTAGAACCATGAGAATCGCGGCCCTGACGGCGCTCGTCCTCGCCCTGGCGCTTCCCGTATCGGCGCAGCAGCAGCCCGGCCTTCCGCCGAGCAAGGCGCTCCTGGAGATGAAGAAGGGCGTCCTGGCCGAGCTCAACAAGCTCAAGGGCGAGATGGCGAAGCGGAACGCCCGCAACGAGGCGATGGACTGCGACAACATCGGCGCCAAGCTGATGGCGCCGTCCAAGGCCATGCCGGAGAAGGGCGCGTCGTCGCCGTTCCCCGGCGAGAAGCCCTACGAGGAAGTGCTGGACCTCTGGGCGGAGGCCGGCCCGGCGCTTGCCAAACTCTGCAAGGACGCCCAGGCCGAGCTCAAGGACAAGGAGCTCGAGGAGTCGAAGCTCTTCGCCGGCTGGTTCGACACGTTCCCCGACATCGCCCGCGGCATCAAGCACCTCAACCGGCGCCGGAAGTTCATGAAGCTGCCGCCGGTGACGGAGGACTGGTCGGGGTCCATCGGCGGCTACCTCCACGGCATCTACCTCAAGGTGAACAAGGATCATCCCAGCGTCGCCGGCCTGGGCGCGCACAACGAGGACCGCAAGCTGCCCGCCTGGACGCCCGAGGGCGAGAAGGCGGCGGGCGGGATCCTCGCCTGGGGCGGCTCGGCCGAAGGGATCATGGACAACTGGATCAATTCGCGCTTCCATCGCCACCCCGTCATGAACCGCGACTGCGGCAAGGTGGCCTTCGGGGGCCGCCCCGACGGCGGCTATTCCTGCCGCGACGGCGGCGGCGGCGCCACGGGGCGGCCGGGCGCCGAGGTGATCACCTGGCCCGGCGACGGCGACACCGAGATCCCGACGTCCTTCGGCGGCGAGCTCCCGAATCCGTTCCCGCCCGGCGTCAGCTCGGCCGGGACGGTCGTGGTGATCGACTTCGGCGGCCGTCAGCCCAAGGGTCCGCAATGGCGCCTGCTGGATCCCGACAAGAAGCCCGTGGAGCTTCTGGATCTCGACAAGAAGAGCCCGATCTGCTTCTGCGCGAAGAGCGCCCTGAAGGGGAAGACCCAGTACACCGTCGAGTTCACGACGGCGGACGGGCTGAAGCTCAGCTGGTCCTTCACCACTCGTTAGCCTACAGCTCTCCCTGAGCCCACCCCGTGCCATGGTCGTAGGTCGACTGGTTGCTGGGTCGGACGGAGTACGATCCATAGCACAGCTTCCGCAGCACGCCGGGGGGGCGCAGGTGCCAGCTCGCCCACGACAGCGGCGTCTCGCCGTTCATGTCCTTGTCCTCGCGTGAGGCGCCGGCATCCAGAAGCATCTGGATGCTCGCCTCGCTGCCGAAGGCGGCCGCTCGATGAAGCGGCGCCTCGCCCTTCGTGCGGCAGTCCCGCATGAACGCCTCCGTCGGCACATTGGGGTTGGTCTTCCGTCGGGGATCGGCGCCGGCGGCAAGCAGGATCCGGACCACGTGGTCAACCACGGGCCGGTTGGCCTTGCACAGGGCCGAGTGAAGCGGCGTCTCGCCGGTCTCCGGGAAGGGCGCATTCACGTCGGCGCCTTTCTCGAGCAGGAACTGGACCAGCCTCGGGTGCCCGTGGAAGGCCGCGCCGTGCAGTCCGCGGTTGACGCCTAGCGACTCCAGCGATGCCCCCTGGGCCAAGAGGTAGCGCATGGCGCTGACGTCGCCGTAGTGCGCGCACCAGGCGATGAGCGACGTCCCTTGCGGGTCGGTTGCGGTCGCCGCATGCCCCTGGGCCAGGTAGTCGAAGACGAGATCGGTGCGGCCATCGGCGATCTGTTGGATCATGAGTTCTCCCTCAAAGCAGTTGGACCGGACTGCCCGGAGATCATGACCGAATTTAGGAAACTTTCGAGGCTTTCCGGGTCCCAATGGAGCCATAGGGTGGAATGTGACGTCGGGGGGCGAGGGATGGGTTATTATTCGGTACAACGTATGATGCTCCGGACCGGGTGGGTAAAGGTGGCGTTGCTCGTCGTCTGCGTGGGGGCGGGCCCCCAGCAGGCTCCCCGCGGAGGCGCCCCCATCGGGCCTCTCGCGCACTGGAAGGCCGACGACGGCGCGGAGCCGAAGGAGGCGGCCGACGCCTCCGGCAACAGCTTCAAGGGCACCTATTCGCCGGGCGCCGGGGCCTCCACCGAAGTGCCGAAGACGAAGTTCGCCAACTCCGGCAGTTTCAACCTCGACGGCAAAACCGGGATGATCTCCATCCCCGATTCGCCGGCCCTGCGGATCACGGGGGACATCACCATCGCGTTCTGGAAGCGCAAGACGGCTCAGGTCAATGACTGGGTCCGCATCGTTGGCAAGGGCAACGGCGCCCAGCGGAACTTCGGCATCTGGGAGTACCCCGACGCGAGCGGCCAGATCAAGTGCCAGATGTACGGGCCGGGCGGGCAGTCGGTCCTCGAGCTCGATTCGCCCGCCGCGACGCCGATGAACCAGTGGACGCACATCTGTCTCACCGTGTCGGTGAACTCCGCCATGCTCTATATCAACGGGGCCTTGGTGGCCAACGGCACGAGGAGCGGAGAGCCCGGCACCGCCGCGGATCCCGTCACCTTCGGCCACGCCGGCTACCACGGGTTCTTCCCCGGCCAGATCGACGACGTGCGGATCTACGACCGCGCGCTGTCGATGGGCGAGGTCGTCTACATCGCGCAGGGCAACGGATCCCCGGACGCGCCGGCGGGGCTCGCGGCCACGAGCGGCGACGCGCAGCAGGTCGCGCTGAAGTGGACCGCGACCGCGACCGAGCCGCCGAAGGGAACCGTCACCTACTACACGCTGAAGCGCTCCACCACCCAGGGGAGCGGCTACGCGACCGTGGCCTGGGGCCTCACGGGCACGACCTGCACGGACCTCCGGCCCGACGCGAAGGCGACGTACTACTACGTCGTCACCGCGCTCAACAGCGCCGGCGAAAGCGTCGTCTCGAACGAGGTGGCGGTCGCCCCTCACGCCCCATGACCGACATCCGGGTGAACGACCGCGTGGTCGTGCCGGACGTGGCGGTCGAAACCAAGGCGGTCCGCGCCTCCGGCCCGGGGGGGCAGAACGTCAACAAGCTCGCCACCAAGATCCAGATGCGGGTCGATCTGGATCGCATCCTCGGATTCGAGGGCGACGACCTGGCCCGGGTCCGTGTCTTCCTGAAGTCGCGCCTGGACGCCGAGGGCCGCCTGCTGGTCATGAGCCAGGAAACGCGCGACCAGACGCGGAACCGGGAGGACTGCGCTGCGAAGGTGGCCGAACTGCTCCGGGCCGCGCTCTTCCGTCAGAAAGTGCGGCGCCGCACGAAGCCCACCTGGGCCTCCAAGGCGCGCCGCGTCGAGGCGAAGCGGCACCGCGCCGAGCGCCTCCGCCAGCGCCACGTCGAGGAGTAACGATGATCGTCGTACGGACCGGCAGGATCCGCCTCTTCCTGTTGACCCTCGGCAGCCTCGCCTTCGTGGGACTTGGACTTCTGTTCGTGCTTCGCCCGCCCCTCGGACTTCCGCTCGCGCGGGAACTGATGATGGCGCTCGGGTTCGTAACGCTGCTGTTCTTCGGGGTCGCGGGCGGCGTCCTCCTCCGGCGTCTCTTCGGGCACCGCATCGCGCTGGTCATCGACCGGAACGGCATCGTCGACAATTCCACGGCGACGCCGGCCGGGCGGGTTGCGTGGGAAGAGATGACCAGGATCGGCATCTTCGAGGCGGCACGAGGAGCGCGCTTCATCGGGATCGACGTTCGCGACCGGGAAGCCCTCTATGCCCGGGCGAAGCGGCCGGCCATGCTCCGGGAGAATGTCCGGATGTACGACTATCCGGTGCAGATCTCCGAGATCGCTCTGGATCGCCGGGCGGAGGAGATGCTGGCCTTCCTCGAGGAGTGTCGCTTCAACAAGAAGACCCGGTCGCAGCTGGGGGAGATGGGTCCGGATCTTCGTTAGTTCTTCAGGCGCCGGACGAAGAACGCGACGTAGGACTCGATCGTGTCGGCGCCGACCTTGAGCTCGCAGGGGATCCCCAGTTTGTCCATCTCCCCCTTGAGGATCTCGCCGAACTTCGAGCAGTGGATGCCGCCGCCCTCGCGGCCGTTCGGCAGGTCCGGGCCTTCGTAGGTCAGGTAGACGGGCGGATCGTCCTTCGTGAGGTGGCGGATCGGCGCCGCTTCGTCGTAGAGCCGGCAGGCCTTGTCGGAATCGCGCTCCTCCGGAGGCAGGCCGTAGAGCTTGCCGATGGCCGCGTGCTCGTGGGCGCGTCCGCCGATGTGCTCCTTGATCCACCTCGGGTCGTAGGAACACTGCGCCGCTACCGCGACGACCGCCTGGAGGCGGGAGGATTGGCGGAGCACCGGGTCGTCGCTCTTCGGATCGGCCAGGTCGTCGTGGAAGGCCAGCCAGAGGGACATGCCGCCGCCGGCGGAGCCGCCGGTCGCGCCGATCCGGGCCGGGTCGAGATTCCACTCCTTCGCCTTGCTCCGGAGGAACTGGATCGCGCGGGCCGAATCGTGGAAGGGGGCCGGGAAGGGCGCCTGCGACGAGTAGCGGTAGTTGATCGCCGCGACCGAGATCCCATTCGCGCGGCAGCGCCGGATCAGGTCCGCCTTCACGTACTCCTTGTAGCCGACGAGGAAGCCGCCGCCGTGGATGAAGACGACCAGCGGCGTCGGCGTATCGGACTTGGCTTTCCAGAAGTCCAGGACGTTGCGCTCGTGGGGGCCGTACTTCTCGTCCGCGATGTCGGGAGTCAAGCCCTCCTGCCGGGCCTCCTGGGCCGCCGGCACGAGCAACAGGAGCGCCAGCGTTCTCAGCATCATGCCTATAGGGTGTCCCATGGGGAGCGGCTTGCGACGGAATTCCGGACACGGAACTCCGTTCCTGGCATTGTTAGAACGGAGGGTGAGGGAACTACCAGGCAAATACGACCAGGAGGGCCCAACGCTCTTTCACGAAGAGGTGCCTCAGGGTGGTCATGCTGCCCGTGCGATCCCAATTGAACTGAACGTACGCGCCGCTGATCTTCCCGTCCTTCTCGAAGATCTGGGTCCGCTGGGGAGAGACGTTCTTCTTTCCGGGGGCCATGACGCCCTTCAGGCACGGAACGATTCCGGCGTCCGCATCCCACGTAAGATTCTCCCGGGAAAGCGTCAGGGGAGTCCGGAACTCCAGGAGACCGTGCGGCAGATGCCGGTGGGCTTGGATGCCCGAGTGTCCTCGCATGACGTGCTCGTAGTCGCTCTGGATCGTGAGCGAGAGATCCTTCGCGGCGAGGATCCAGCGATCGGAGTGGCGGGAACTGTTGCCCTGGGTGGGAGCAGCCTGATGATCTCCTTTGATCCTGGCGTTCTTGAAAGCGGAGGGATCGATGAACGGCCAGATCTCGTGCTTGGGTAGGGCGGTCTCCCCTTTCAGGAGCTCGACGCCGGCGGGATCATGGGATTCCAGGCAGCGAAGCAGGGTGATGGGGTTGGAGAGGGTCATGTGACCCACTCCGTCGAGGAACTTCCGTTCTTCGTCCGTCAGGTCCTGGAGCACGTTCCGAGACTGGAGCAGGAGATTCCACTCGATCCTCGACAGGATGTTCCGGATGCGCTCCTTCCGCTCCGGATCGGGATCGTCGCTCGCCTTGCGGAGCGCCGGGAGGGCCGCTTCGCCCATGGCGACGAGGTCCCGCTCCGCCCGCTCCCGGACCTGAGGCAGTTCGCTGCCCAGATCCCGGAGGCGTTCGGCGAGGGTCGTCCCCTCCTGAGCGGGGACCCAGGGGAGCAAAAGGCATGCGAGTAGGATTTTCATGCTGCCTTGGACGCAATCGAGTGCCGAAAGTTCCTTCATCGCGGATTTGCGGTCAATGCGGCGGTGTACGATAGGATATGTCGCTTCTCCTCTGGCTCCTTCTCGTCCAGACCCCCGAGCCTCCCGTCACGTTCCAGAAGCAGATCCTGACGGATCGCTACCTGGCGGACGGCATCGCGAGCGGGGACTTCAACCGCGACGGCAAGCAGGACATCGTCTCGGGGCCATTCTGGTACGAAGGCCCGGACTTCAAGGTCGCCCACGAGATCTACCCGGCGGTCGACTTCGAGCGGCCCCCGAATCCCACGAACAGCATGTTCTCGTACGTGTGGGATTTCAACGGCGACGGCTGGCCGGACGTGCTGCGGCTCGGGCGCGTCCATCTCCATCAGGCCGTCTGGTTCGAGAATCCCGGGACCAAGGCCGGGACTTGGAAGGAGCACGTCGTCTTCGAGCGGGTGCTGGGCGAGTCTCCGCCCTTCGTCGTCCATGGCGGCGTGCCGACGCTGGTCTGCCACTGGGAGAACAAGTGGGGGCTGCTGAAGCCCGACCCGGCCGATCCGGCGAAGCCCTGGGTCTTCCATCCGGTCAGCGCCGAAGGGAAGTTTCCCCAGTTCTATCATGGCACGGGCTTCGGCGACGTCGACGGCGACGGCCGGCCGGACCTGATCCTGAACGAGGGGTGGTGGGCGCAGACGGCGGAAGGCTCCTGGACGCCCCACCCGTTCAAGTTCGGCGACAAGGGCGGCGCGCAGATGTTCGCGGTCGACGTGAACGGCGACGGCCGGGCCGACGTCGTCACGAGCCTGGACGCCCACGGCTGGGGGCTCGCGTGGTGGGAGCAGCTGCCCAACGGCGACTTCAAGAAGCACCCCTTCATGGGCGATCGCTCCGAAGAGGCGACCTACGGGGTGGCCTTCTCGCAGCCGCACGCTCTGGCCATGGCGGACCTGGACGGCGACGGGCTGCCGGACCTCGTGGTGGGGAAGCGCCGCTGGGCGCACGGTCCGAAGGGAGACGTCGAGCCGGAAGCCGAGCCCGTCCTCTACTGGTTCCGCCTCGTCCGCAAGCCCGAGCCGAGGTTCGTTCCCTACAAGATCGACGGCGCCTCGGGGGTCGGGGTGCAGCTGACGGTCGCCGACGTGACGGGCGACGGCGTCCCGGATATCCTGACGGTCTCAAAACTCGGCGCCTTCCTGTTCCGAACGGAACGACGCAAATGAGTCAAATGGAGGTCTCTTGCAGCTTCATGAGATGAAGTCGCCGGAGGTGGCGGCGCTGCCCAGGACGACGCCGATCGTGGTTCCGATCGGGGCTCTGGAACAGCACGGAGCGCACATGCCGCTCTTCACCGACAGCCTGCTCTGCGGGGAAGTTGTCCGGCGCGTCGCGGAGCGCGTCAAGGACAAGGTCGTCTTCACGCCGCTGATCTGGCTGGGCAATTCACACCACCACATGGACTTCTGCGGGACTCTTTCCGCGGATCCCCGGACCTATCTCGACACCCTCTGCGGCGTCATGGAGAACCTGATCACGCACGGCTTCCGGCGGATCGTCTTCTTCAACGGCCACGGCGGCAACATCGTCCCCGGCCAGCAGGCGGTCTTCGAGGTCCGCCAGCGTCACCGCGAGAAGAAGGATCTCCTCCTTCTCGTCGCGACCTACTGGCGCCTGGGAGCGAAGCCGACGGCGCTCGACCCGAAGATCCTCGACGACCGCATGGGGCACGCCTGCGACCTCGAGACGTCGATGATGCTCCGCCTGGCACCGCAGCTGGTGGGCGACTACAAGAAGATCCAGCCCGTCGGCTTCGGCGCTTCCTTCGATCCCGCCGGCCGCGGCTGGATCACCCGGGAGCACAGTCCCGCCGGCCACGTGGGCGACCCCCGCCAGGCCACGGCGGAGAAGGGCGAGAAGCTCTTCCAGGCCTTCACGGACGACGCGGTTACGTTCCTGGAGCGGGTCCTGGCATGGGACGGCAGCTCCTGGAACGGATGAACGACCCCGCTTCCACCCGGTCCCGATCCTGGCGCTGGGGCGTCTGCGTCCTCCTGCTCCTCGCCACCACGATCAACTACATGGACCGGGTGACGCTGGCCAATACGGCCAAACGCGTCAAGACGGAGTTCAGCCTGAGCAGCGAGCAGTACGGCGCCATCGAGGAGGGCTTCAGCTACGCGTTCGCGGTGGGCAGTCTGCTCTTCGGGATCCTCGCGGACAAGGTCAACGTCCGGTTCCTGTATCCCGCGGTGCTCCTGCTCTGGTCGGCCATGGGATTCGCAGGGGGATTCGTCCGCAGCTACGAAGGCATGCTGGTCTGCCGGACTCTGCTGGGGCTCTTTGAAGCCGGCCACTGGCCCTGCGCGCTCAAGACCGTCCATCGGATCCTCGAGCCGAAGGAACGCGCCATGGGGAACGGACTCCTCCAGAGCGGCGCCTCGATCGGCGCCGTCGTCACCCCGCTGATCATCCAGGGGTTCCTCGATCGCGGCCTGGGATGGCGGATGCCGTTCCAGGTCATCGGCCTGGTCGGCGGCCTCTGGGCGATCGTCTGGCTGCTCTCGATCCGCTCGTCGGATCTGGCCTCGCCGCCGGAGCCCGCGGCGGACAAAGCTCCGTGGAGCGAGATCCTCGAGACCGTCCTGAGCCGGCGCTTTGTCGCGCTTCTGGTCATGATCTCGCTGATCAACTCGACGTGGCAGCTCCTCCGCGCATGGCTTCCGCTCTTCCTCCAGGAGGGGAGGGGCTATGAGGAGGGGGCGGCCAACCGCTTCACCTCGGCCTATTACATCGCCACCGACCTGGGCGTGCTGACGACGGGCTTCGTCGCGTTGCGCCTGGTGCGCCGCGGAATGTCCGTCCATTCGTCGCGGGTCCTGGTCTACGTGGGGATGTCGCTGCTGGCGATGCTGACCCTGGCGGCGTCGGCGCTGCCCAAGGGGCTGCCGCTTCTCGGGACCTTGCTCCTGGTGGGCTTCGGCGCCCTGGGCGTCTTCCCCTGCTACTACTCGTTCGCGCAGGAGGTTCCGGGCCGGCACGTGGGGAAGGTCACCGGCCTGCTGGCGGCCGGCGGCTGGTTCGTCACCGGAAAAATTCAGCAGCTCTTCGGCGCCATGGTTGACCGGCGCCACTCGTACGATTTAGGGGTGGCGCTCGCGGGGACGGCGCCGCTCCTCGCCATCCTGGTATTCGTCGTTCTGTGGAAGCGGGATCCGGTCGTTCCGAGAAATTAATCGGATTAATTTCTCCGGAGAGGATTGAGGAGGCTCGCATGATCTCCCGTCGGGAATTCCTGGCCACGTCGGCGATGGCGGCTCCGGCGTTCGCGGCGCCCCAGCGCCCGCTCAAGCGGGTCGCCGCGATCCACACGGTCTACTACATGCGCTCGCACTCCTACCACATCACGGGACGCTTCATCCACGGCTACCCCATCGGCGGGGTCCACCACCAGCCGGCGTTCAAGATCGCGCGGATGTACAACGACCAGTTCCCGCACAACGACCTCAGCCGCGATCTGGCGCCCAAATACGGCTTTGAGATCTCGACGTCCGTCGCCGAGGCGTTGGGAGGCGCCGGCGGACTCGATGTCGACGGCGTCCTGCTGATCGGCGAGCACGGCCAATACCCGGAGAATGAGCTCGGGCAGCAGCTCTACCCGCGCCACAAGCTCTTCATGGAGATCGCGGACTACTTCCGGAAATGCGGCAGGACCGCGCCCGTCTTCAACGACAAGCACCTCTCCTACGACCACAAGCTCGCGCGGCAGATGGTGGACGTCTCCCGCGAGCTCAAGTTCGGCTTCATGGCAGGATCGTCCCTTCCGGTCACCTGGCGTCGGCCCGAGCTGGAGCCGGAGCTCGGGACGCCCATCGTCGAAGGCCTGGTCTGCGGCTACGCGCCCGGCGAGCGCTACGCCTTTCACGGCCTGGAAGCCCTGCAGGTCATGATGGAGCGGCGCGCGGCGAAGGAGACCGGCGTCCGGGCGGTCACGACCCTCACGGGCCCGGCGGTCTGGAAGGCGGGCGACCAGGGGCTCTGGTCGAAGGAACTGCTGGAGGCGGCCCTGCGCCGAAGCCCCAGCCGCAACTACGGCCTGCCCCCAGACAACGTCGACACCCCCGTGGCGATCATCGTCGAATACCGGGACGGCGCCCGCGGCGCCCTGTTGCAGCTGGCGGAGCACGTGGCGGACTTCACGTTCGCGGGGCGGATCAAGGACCAGCGGAATCCGATCTCGACGCTCTTCGAGCTGCCGGCCCCGCCCGGGGCGCGCTACTTCAGCGCCCTGACCTGGAACATCGAAAAGCTCTTCGAGACGGGGAAGTCGCCGGTTCCGGTGGAGCGGACGCTCCTGACGACGACGGTGCTGGATTTCGCGATGCGCTCGCTGGCGGCGGGAGGGAAGCGGATGGAGGACCCGGCGATGGAAGTGTCCTACGCGCCGCCCGCCGACAGCGGTTGTTTCAAAGGGTCGGCGAGCGACGCGTAGGCCTTCCTAGGGGCGCTATTTGACTTCCTGGACCCGGTGCTCGCCGTGAGTATCACCGGGCACGTAGGCCGACGGATTGTCGTGGAAGCGGCGGCGGCAGTCTTTCGTGTCGAAGTAGTAGATCTTGCCGCCGTAGTACTCGTAGTCGGCCGCGGTCTTCGGATTGACCGTCATTTCGCAGACCGGATCGACTTGGAGACTGTTCCAGTCTTCCCGCGGCGAACCCCGGCTGATGGCCGTCCCATCATAGGGTTCGTGGCGGTCCGTCATCGAATCGCGGTGAGCCGTGTCGTACCGATCCGCGTCGTGTCGATCCGCCGTCGTCTTGTCGTGGTGGTCGCTGGACGAACAGCCGGCGATCAGGCCCCCGGCCACCAACATCACCGCAAGTATGGTTCTCATGGCAGACTCTCCTCCAAGAAAGCCCTAACCCGGCGGCGGAACGCACGCCTCTATTCCAATGATCCGTAGAACGTGCGGGCCGTTATGTCGGGCTTAACGGAGACTTAACGCACCCAGGCCACCGGATGGGCGACGACGTAGGCCAGCAGCTCGTCGTAGAAGCAGAGCTGGAGGTCCAGCAGCTGGTCCGCCGTGAGCTGCGGGAAGGGGGCCGTCTTCACCCCGACCGGGGTCTCGTGGACCATCGTGACCGCCCCGCAGACGAAATGCAGCGCGCTGGTCAGGTTGAAGGAGGGAGGGGGGAACTTGACGCCGTCCTCCTCGACCTTGGGACCGCCCGAGCGATGCGGCAGGCCGGCGGCCGTGTAGCGCTGCTGGACGCGGTCGCCGAGTTCCTTGAGGACCTCCTTGACCTGCCGGGGGGCGTAGGCGGTCGGCTCGATCGAGGGATCGCCGCCGTGCGAATGGAGCGAGACGATGTAGTCGGGCGCCTCTTCGCGGGCGAGCCGGAAGAAGGCCTTCGTCTCCGGCGCCATCGGCTCGAACCAGTCGTCGTGCATGAGGTTGATGCCGTCGTCGTTCCAGTAGGCGCCCAGCTTCCCGACGGCGGCCCCGCGCATCGGATGGATGCGCTTCACGTGGGGCCAGGTGTAGTTCTTCCCGTCGGGTCGGACGCCCATGCCGATGCGTTCGTGGGTGTCGAGCTCCTCCCCGATCCAGGAATCGTAAGGGCAGCGCGCGCGTCCGTCCGGATTCCCGCAGGGGACGATGAGGACGCGGCAGCGGGCGAGATTGTCCGCCAGCGCCTTCCATTCGCGGTCGCGCCAGTCCCGCCCGGTTTCCGCGATGCGGATCAGGTTGACCAGGCCGGCGACGCCCTCGAACTCCTGGCCGTGGACCGGGCCCAGGAAGAACAGGGTGGGACGCTGGGTCCCGTCCTTCCGGGCGTAGGAGGCCGGATCGTTTCCGCCGCAGGCGGAGTTGTAGTTGGCCGCGGAATGCAGGTCGTTCTTTTCGCCGTAGCTGACGAGGTGGAGGTCGCGGCCGCCCGCGCTCTTGGCGAGGACGCGCGCCGATCCCTTGCGGAGGTCCTTGACGGCGGCGTCGACGTCGGAGAGCCGGCTCTTCCAGAAGGGCGGCAGATCGGCCCGTGCCTGCATCAGGGGCGTGAGGGCCATCCCTCCGAGGGCGGCCAGGGCTTCACGGCGATTGAGTGTCATGAATCACCTCGCTCCTGATATTACGAGCGTGGCGAGTCTTGAAGGGGAGGGATCGATGCGAAGCCTTGCTCTGGCGCTTGCGTTTGCGTTCTGCGCCCCCCAGGAAAAGGGACAGTGGGTTCCGATCTCGGAATCGGTCACCTCGAAAGTGAAGACCGCCTGGCCGGGCCTCACGGCCGGCATCGCGGTCGACCCCAGCACGGGCGACGTCTACATGGCCGTCTCGGGTGCCGGGCTCTACAAGAGCACGGACAAGGGAGCGAGCTTCGAGCGCTGCGACGGCGAGATGATCGGCGGCCGCTGCGAGACGGGTGCGGCCCTCAACGTCGATCCCGAGCGCCCCGGCCGGATCGCCTGCTTCATGCTCGACGGGAAGAGCGCCAGGACGCTCGACGGCGGCAAGACCTGGACGGCGATCAACGACAAGAGCCGTGGGTTCGACTACGTCGCGGTCGACTGGAGCGACCCCAAGGCCCGACGCATGTTCGGGGTGCGCCACGAGAGCGGCGAGATCGGCCTCCTGAGCGAGGACGGCGCCACCTGGAAGGTGCTCGACAAGCCGTGGAAGGCCTTCGGGGTCTTCGATTTCGACACGCTGGTCACGTTCCGCGGCCAGGGGATCGAGCGCTCGACGGACGGCGGCGCGACCTGGTCCAAGGTTTCCGAGCTCGTTCCGACGGGCCGGATTGCGGTCGTCTACAAGGGCGTCGGGTACTGGCTGACCGCGAAGGGGATGATCTCGAGCAAGGACAAGGGCGCCACCTGGGCGCCGCAGGGGGGCGAGGTGAGCGCCTGGTTCGGCCCCTACTTCGGCAAGGACGAGAAGCACATGGTCGTCTTCGGCAAGGACGGGTTCCTGGAGACGCTCGACGGGGGCGCGACCTGGAAGGTGGCCGCGCCTCCCCCGGCCGAGAAGGGGATGACGGACAAGTGGTTCTCGAACGTCGGCTGGGACCCGAAGAACAACATCTTCTACATCTCGCGAATGGGTAAGCCTGCATTTAAACTCGAACGCTAAGCCTGCGGCGTGCGTCTTAGGGGGATGCGACTGCTCCTCTGCTTTGTAGGCGCCGCCGGCTTCGTGGCTACGGGCTGGATCTGCTGGCGCGCGACCGCCCAAACCCGGGACTGGCGGGAGTTCGTGGCGCTGGGGACAAAAACCCGACGCAACCAGGCCGAGTGGGACCGCTTCGTCCACCTGGGCCAGCGGCTGTTTCCCGACCATGGGGCTCTCGGGCCGCGGGAGGTCACGGTCCTGGACGGGCCGGAGGGACAACGAAGGGTCCTGGTGCTCTTCGCGCTCCTGCGCCGGGAAGCCCGACTTCACGTTTTGGAAGAGGACGGACGTCGACTCTCGTCGTGCGAAGTTCCGGTGGGCCCGTGCGGCGTGGACTGCCGGCCCACCCCGGATCGCGGCCCCTGGGCCTTCGACATCGAGCTGCTCACGCCCGGCGCCCCCTGGCGGTCCCGCTACGTGCTGGTCGACGATCGCCCGGTTCTTGTTTCCCCCGCGGTTAAAGAATAAGCCCCCGGGGGTCGTGGTGACTCTCCCGGGGGCTTTGATTCTTACACGTTAGGGAGCGCGTAACCCTCTCGTCGGTCCCTCGTCCTCCACCCGTTTGCTTCGGCATCCCCCGGGAACTCCCACTTCTCCGGGTCCCACTTCAGCTTGCGCTTGTTCCAGTAGGCCAGGTTGCCGAGGTGGCAGACCGTGACGCTGCGGGCGCCGATCTCGACATCGCAGATCGGGCGCTGCCGCGTCTTGATGCACTCGAGCCAGTTCTTCTTGTGGCCGGGCGACTTGGCGATCTTGACGTCCTTCTCGCCCAGGGGCTCCTTGAGGATCGACTCGGGGTTGCTCGTGATCTTGCCGCGGTCGACGAAGATCTCGCCGAGCTCGCCCTTGATGGTCACGCCGGACGGCTCGCCGTGGATCAGCTCGACGCCGTTGGCGTAGACGTACTTGACGCCCTTCTGGGCCTTGGGGTCCTCGGGCGGGATGATCTCGACGGGGCCCGACTTGTCCATGTCGAGGATCCACTGGGCGATGTCGAAGTGGTGGGCGCCCCAGTCGGTCATCATGCCGCCGGAGAATTCCCGGTAGTTGCGCCACGCGGGGAAGTGGGTGTGGACGCCGCGGGGGCTGAGGACCGAGTTGTAGGGCCGCTTGGGCGCCTGGCCCAGCCAGCGGTCCCAGTCGAGGCCGGGCTGCATCTCCTCCTCGGGCAGATCGCAGGGCTTCGACGAACTGCCGACGCCCACGATGACCTGCTTGATTTTGCCCAGGCGGCCCGCGCGGACGTAGTCGACCGCCTGGCGGAAGGGCCCTTCCGAGCGCTGCTGGCTGCCGGTCTGGAAGACCTTCTCCAGCTTGCGCGTCGCGTCGATCAGGGTCTTGGCCTCGTGGATCGTCAGCGTGAGCGGCTTCTCGCAGTAGACGTCCTTGCCGGCCTTCATGGCGTCGAGCGCGACCGCGGCGTGCCAGTGGTCGGGGGTTGCGATCACGACGGCGTCGATGTCCTTGCGGGCGAGCAGCTCGTGGTAGTCGTTGTAGACGGCGCAGCCCTTGTACGTCGTGTCCTTGCTGTAGCCCTTCTCGACGGCCTTCTGGTTGAACTCGCGGCGGTCCTTGTCGACGTCGCAGACCGCGAGGATCTGGGCGCTCTTCTCGCCCAGGAGACCTTTGACATGGTTGTAGCCCATGGTGCCGACGCCGATGTGGCCGATGCCGAGGCGTTCGGACGGGGCGGCCTTGTCCTGGGTGCCGAACACCGTGGCGGGGACGATCATCGGGGCCACCGAGGCCGCCGAGGCGCGCAGGAAGTCGCGCCGGGATACGTTCTTGAGCATCATTCCTCCGTTCGTGTGCCTATAGAACGATAGCGGACCACCCGGCGTTTTGGAGCACCTTCCGGCCGTTCAGATGTGTTTAGTTCTGGACAGGAGGAGGACCCCCATGGACCGTCGTGGATTCCTGCAGACCGGCGCCGCCCTGGCGGCCGCGTCGCTCGTACCCGCCGAGGCCAAGGCGGCCCCCGCAGCCCGCGGGCCCAAGTATAAGCTCAGCCTCGCGGCCTATTCGATGCGGCAGTATCTCGACCTCAAGAACCCCAAGATGAAGCTCGAGGAATTCATCGAGAAGTGCGTCGAGTGGGGCTGCGACGGCACGGAGCTGACCGAGTACTACTTCCAGAAGCCGCTCACCCCGGAGTACCTCACCCGGATCAAGCGGACGGCCATCAAGGCCGGCCTGCCGATCACCTGCACGCCGATCGGGAACACGTTCACGCTGCCTCCCGGCGAGGCGCGCGACAAGCAGATCGAGAATATGAAGAAGTGGATCGACGTCTCGGCCGAGCTCGGCTCGCCGGCGATCCGCATCTTCGCCGGCGGCGTCCCGAAGGGGTCGACCGAGGACGAGGCGCGCAAGTGGGCGATCGAGTGCATCAACATCAGTCTCGAGCACGCGGCCAAGCGCGGGGTCTTCCTGGCCCTCGAGAACCACGGCGGGATCGTCGCGACCGCCGAGGGCATGCTCGCGATCCTGAAGGAGATCAAGCACGACTGGCTCGGCGTGAACCTCGACTCGGGGAACTTCCACACGCCGGACCCCTACGGCGACCTGGAGAAGATCGCGCCCTACGCGGTGACCTGCCAGCTGAAGTGCGAGATCCAGCCGACGGGCGGCAAGAAGCAGGACTCGGACTACGGCCGGATCATCGAGATCATGCGCAAGGCGAACTACCGCGGCTTCATCACGCTGGAGTACGAGGCGGCGGAGGAGCCGACGACCGCAATCCCGAAGCATCTTGACGCTATTCGAAAGGTTCTGGGATGAAGACCATCGCGATCCTGCTCCTCGCTCTCGCGTGTCAGGACAAGGCGCCCGAAGGGGCCACGGTCCTGGATGCCTCGCAACTCGTCCACGAGGACGGGAAGCCCTGCAGTTGGCCGGCCGTCGACGGCGCCCTCGAAGTCGGCAAGGGCAGCGTCCTGACCAAGGAGAAGTACCAGGACTTCCAGCTGCACGTGGAGTTCAACATCCCCGAGCCGCCCGAGGGGGCGAAGGATCAGGCGAGGTCCAACAGCGGCGTATACATCCAGCGCCGCTACGAAGTGCAGATCCTGGAGTCGTACGGCCAGGACCCGCCGGTCTTCAACGGCTGCGGCTCGATCTACCGCCAGAAGCCGCCCGACAAGAACGCAGCGAAGAAGGCGGGGGAGTGGCAGACCTACGACATCACCTTCCGGGGGGCGCGCTTCGACGCGGCGGGCAAGAAGACCGAGGGCGCGCGCATCACGCTGGTCTGGAACGGGGTGAAGGTCCACGACGATTACGAGATCAAGGACAAGACCGGCGCCGGCAAGCCCGAGGGCCCCGAGCCCGGCCCGATCCTCTTCCAGGACCACGGCGCCAAGGTGAAGTTCCGCAACGTCTGGATCTTGCCCAAGAAGTAGGTGGAGAAAACAACCAGGTTACTTTCTCCGCGTGGTATGATGCCCCCTCGATGAAGGCCATCGGGGTCTCCCAGGCGAAGCGGACCGTCAAGCTCATCAACCACCCCGAGCCGCGCCGCACGGCCGAGGACGAGGTCACGCTCCGCATCCTCGAGGTCGGGGTCTGCGGCACCGACCGCGAAATCTGCGAGTTCAAGTTCGGAGAGCCGCCCGCCGGGTCCGAGGACCTCGTCCTGGGCCACGAGGCGCTGGGCGAGGTCCTCGAGGTCGGCAAGGCGGTCGAGGGCCTGCGCCCCGGCAGCCTGGTCGTCCCCATGGTCCGCCTGCCCTGCGCCGATGCCGCCTGCGACGCGTGCCGGGCGGGTCGGCAGGACTTCTGCCGGACCGATACCTTTCCGGAGCACGGCATCCGCCGCTCCCACGGCTTCATGGCCGAGCGGATCGTCGAGCGCGAGAAGTTCCTGGTCCCCGTGGCGCCGGAGCTCCGCGAGGTCGCCGTGCTCGTGGAGCCGCTCACCATCATGGACAAGGCGCTCCGCGAGCTCGACGCCATCCAGCAGCGCATGCCCTGGCGTCCCGGGATCGGCCGCCGCGCCCTGGTCCTCGGGGCAGGGCCCGTGGGCCTGCTCGGCGCCATGGCCTTCCTGCTGCGCGGCTGCGAGCCCACGATCGTGGCCCGGAGCCCCGCCGACACGCCCAACGCCCGCCTCGCCCAGTCGGTCGGGGCCCGCTACGTCAGCAGCCGCGAGGTGCCGTTCCGCGAGATGGGCCTCTTCGACGTCATCTACGAGGCCGCGGGCGCGCCTCAGGCGGCGTTCGACGCCCTGGCGGCGCTCGCCCCCAATGGCGTCTGCATCCTCACGGGCGTCCCCGGCGCGGGGGACTGGGTCAAGATCGACGGCGGCTGGACGATGCGCAACCTCGTGCTCCAGAACCAGCTGATCCTCGGCACCGTGAACGCCGGACGCGAGTCGTTCACGGGCGCGATCTCCCAGCTGGGGGAGATGAATCGTCGCTGGCCCCAGAGCCTGCGCGGCCTGATCACGGGCCGCCACCCGATGGAAGATTACGCCGGCCTGCTGCTCGAGAAACCCAAAGGAATCAAGAGCATCATGGTCCTGTAGTGTCACATCCTGACGCAGCAACGCCGTAGGATTAGAACGATGCTGCTCGACGCCTTCCACCCCGCCGTCGCCCGCTGGTTCGGCGAGAAGCTGGGGGAGCCCACGCCGCCTCAGCGCGACGGCTGGCCCCTCATCCGCGAGGGGAAGAACGTGCTGATCGCCGCTCCCACCGGCTCGGGCAAGACCCTGGCGGCCTTCCTCTCGTCGATCGACAAGCTCTTCCGGCAGGGGCCATACCTGCCGGACGAGACCCAGGTGCTCTATGTCTCCCCCCTGAAGGCCCTGGGCAACGACGTTCAGAAGAATCTCTCTCTCCCGTTGGCCGAGATCTCGGCCACGGATCCCTTTCTCCCATCGGTGCGCGTCCTTGTGCGGACGGGCGATACGTCCGCCAAGGAACGCGCCTCGATGACCCGGCGCCCGCCCCACATCCTGGTCACGACCCCGGAGTCGCTCTACATCCTCCTGACCACGGACGGCGGCCGCCGCATGCTCTCGACCGTCAAGACCGTCATCATTGACGAAATCCACGCCCTGGCCCGCGACAAGCGCGGCTCCCACCTGGCCCTCTCGCTCGAACGCCTCGAAGCCCTGACCGGCGGCTTCCAGCGGGTCGGCCTCTCGGCCACCCAGAAGCCCCTGGAGGACGTCGCCCGCTTCCTGGTGGGGAAGGGCCGGGACTGCGCGCTGGTCGACATCGGCCACCTGCGCGAGCTCGACCTCGGCGTCGAAGTCCCCAAGTCGCCCCTCACGGCGGTCTGCTCCCACGAGGTCTGGGAGGAGATCTACGCCCGGATGGCCGAGCTCATCACCGCGCACAAGACCACGCTCGTCTTCGTCAACACCCGCAAGATGGCCGAGCGCATCGCCGCGCGGCTGACCAAGATCCTCGGCGAGGACGCCGTGACCAGCCACCACGGCAGCCTGTCCAAGAAGCACCGCCTCGACGCCGAGCAGCGCCTGAAGGAAGGCAAGCTGCGTGCGTTGGTCGCCACGGCCTCGCTGGAGCTCGGCATCGACGTCGGCGACGTCGACCTCGCCATCCAGGTCGGCGCCTCCCGCTCGATCGCGACCTTCCTCCAGCGGACCGGCCGCGCGGGCCACGCGCTCCGGAAGACCCCCAAGGGGCGGATCTTCGCCCTGACGCTCGACGAGCTCGTCGAAGCGGCCGCCATCCTCCGCTCCATCCGGAAGGGCATCCTCGACCGCACGCCCCAGCCGCCGGCGCCGCTCGATATCCTCGCCCAGCAGGTGGTCGCCGCCTGCGTTCCCGAGGCCTGGGAGGAGGACCGGCTCTTCGAGCAATACCGCCGCGCCTGGCCCTACCGCGACCTGCCTCGCGAGGACTTCGAGAGCGTCATCGATCTCCACGCGCAGGGGCGCCGCGCGCTGCTCCACCGCGACGGCGTGGGTCGCCGCGTCCTGAGCACGAAGCGGGCGCGGCTGACCGCGATCATGTCCGGCGGCGCGATCCCGGACACCGCCGATTACCAGGTCGTGATGGAGCCCGACGGCAGCCCGGTCGGCACCGTGAACGAGGACTTCGCGATCGAGTCGAACCAGGGCGACATCTTCCAGCTCGGCAACACGTCGTGGCGGATCCTGAAGGTCGAGCCCGGCATCGTCCGGGTCGCCGACGCCAAGGGCCAGCCCCCGACGATCCCGTTCTGGACCGGCGAATCTCCGGCCCGGACGGCCGAGCTTTCGTCGGAGATCGGCGACATCCGCGAGGCCTGCATCGACGCCGAGTGGGTGAAGCGCGAGACCGGTATCTCGGACGGCGCCGCGCAGCAGATCGCGGAATATGTCGCGGCGGGTCGCAAGGCGCTGGGCGGCGCGCCCACGCAGCGCCGGATCATCCTCGAGCGCTTCTTCGACGAGACGGGCGGCATGCAGCTCGTCCTCCACGCGCCCTTCGGCGGGCGCATCAACCGTGCCCTCGGGCTCGCTCTTCGGAAGCGCTTCTGCGTGGGCTTCGGCTTCGAGCTGCAGGCGGCCGCCAACGAGGAGGCCATCGTCATCTCCCTCGGCCCGCAGCACAGCTTCGCGCTCGAGGACGTCTTCGACTACCTGCATCCGAATACGGCGAAGGAGGTCCTCATCCAGGCGCTCCTGCCGGCGCCGATGTTCGAGGTCCGCTGGCGCTGGAACGTGACGCGCTCGCTGCTGGTCGAGCGGATGACGACCGGCAAGAAGGTTCCGGCGCCGCTGATCCGGATGCGGGCCCAGGACTGGCTCGTCCAGGCCTTCCCGCAGGCGGCCGCGTGCCCCGAGACGCTGCCGGGCGGTCCCATCGACGTCCCCATGGAGCACCCGATCGTGCGCCAGACCGTGGAGGACTGCCTGAGCGAGGCGATGGACGTGGAGGGCTTCCTCCAGGTCCTCCGCGACCTCCGCGAGGGGAAGATCGAACGCCGCGCGGTCGACACGCTGGAGCCGTCGCCCTTCGCGATGGGGATCCTGAACGCGGCCCCGTACGCGTTCCTCGACGACGCGCCCCTGGAGGAGCGGCGGACCCAGGCGGTCTTCTCACGGCGGACTCTGGACGTCAAGAGCGCCGACGAACTGGGCGCGCTCGACCCGGAGGCCATCGCCCGGGTCCGCGAGGAAGCCTGGCCGCGGCCCGAGAACGCCGAAGAGGTCCACGAGGCTCTCCTCTGGATGGGCTTCGTGACCGTCGACGAAGCCCGGCCGTGGCAGACGTGGATCGATGACCTGGCGGCCGCGAAGCGCGTCGTCCTCGACGACGGGCGCTGGTTCGCGGCGGAGGCGACGCGCGACCCGGTGGAGGTGATGCGCGGCCGCATGGAGGCCCTGGGGCCGGTAGAGAGCAGCGATCCGGCCCTGCTGGAGCTGGAGAGGCGGGGAGTTGTCCTGCGGGGTCGTTTCGAAGGGCGGCCGGGCTGGTGTGATCGGCGCCTGCTGGCCCGGATCCACCGCTACACGCTGGAGCGGTTGCGGAAGGAGATCGAGCCCGTCACGGCGGCCGAGTTCCTGCGCTACCTCGCGTGCTGGCAGCACGTGGACGAGGAGCACCGCCTGGAAGGCCCTCGCGGGGTGGCGGAGATCGTCGGTCAGCTGGCCGGCTTCGAAGTGCCGGCGGCGGCCTGGGAGGCCTCGATCCTGCCGTCGCGCGTGAAAGGCTACAAGCGGGAATGGCTCGATCAGCTCACGTTGTCGGGAGAGGCGGCGTGGGGAAGGCTGTGGGGCGGCGGGGCGAGCGCGATCCGCATCACGCCGATCTGCATCGTCCCCCGCGAAGATCTGGACAGCTGGGTGGGGTTGTCGGCTCCGTCCGAGATCGGATCGCTCTCGGGTCCCGCGAAGGACCTGCACGCGGCGCTGCTGGCCCGCGGGGCGATGTTCCCCCAGGAGTTGGCGCGCGCGGCGAAGCTGCTGCCCGCGCACGTCGAGATGGGCCTGGGCGAGCTCATCGCCCAGGGGCTGCTGACCTGCGACTCGTTCGGGGCGCTGCGCTGGCTGATCGTGCCGCCGTCGAAGCGGCGCGGGCCGATGTCGACCGTTGGTCGCTGGAGCCTCTTCCGCCGCGAGTCGCTGCCGGCGCCCGACGTGGAGTTCACGGCGCGGCAGCTGCTGCGCCGCAGCGGGGTGGTGTTCCGGCGGACCATCGAGCGCGAGAAACTCCCCGTGCCGTGGCGAGACCTCGCCCGGGTGTACCGGACCCTCGAGGCGCGCGGCGAAATCCGCGGCGGCCGTTTCGTCGCGGGCTTCGGCGGCGAGCAGTTCGCGCTGCCGGAGGCGGTCGCGCTGATGCGCGCGGTGCGGAAGCGCGGCGAGCTCCAGCCCGTCTCGGTTTCCGCGGCCGACCCGCTCAACTTCCGCGGCATCCTCACTCCGGACGAGCGCGTCCCCTCGGTCGCGAAGAGGCGCGTCCAGGTGGGCTAGGGGAGCGGGATCTCCAGGCGGAGATCCTTGCCATCGCGCCGCACGTCGATCGGCAGCTTCTCCCCGGGTTTCGTGTTCAGGCCGACGTGCTCCAGGATCTGGCTCAGGCTCTCGATCCCCGTCCGCCGGCCGCCCACCCCCACGATGACGTCGCCGCTGCGGAAGCCCGCATTCTCGAGCGGCGTTCCCAGGCGGCTGATCCGGAGCGCGATGGCGTCCGGCGCGAGCCCGAGGGCCTTGCGGTCCTCCGCGGACACGGGCGCGGCCTGCAGGTCGGGACGGAAGAAGACCGACGTCGCCTGCCTCCACGAGGTGTCGCCGCTGCGGCGCCAGCCGGCGGGAAGGGTGATCGACAGGGATTCCTCCCGCTCGCCCCGCTTGACGACGGCGTTCAGCGTCGCGCCGTCCCGCGCTCCCTGGAGCACCCACTGGACGTCGGCGATCGACAGCAGGGGCTGGCCTTCCAGCCGGAGGAACTCGTCGCCCGCCTTGACGCCGGCCTTCTCGGCGGCCGACCCGGGGGCCACCCGGAGGACGATCGCGCGCTCCTCGGGGTCGAGCGCCAGGCCCAGGGCGTCGGGCATCGGGTAGGGCCAGAGCAGCTCGATCGGGATCGGCGTTCCCGCGGCGCGCGGCGCCGAGAGCTGCGCGGCGTGGACGTCGTGGCAGTGCACGCAGGTCGCGTTGTTCCACTCGCCGGCGCGCGGGTCCACCGTCGCGGGGTACTTGGCGAGCGTCGGGAACTCCCTGGGGGCCTTCGCGGCGGGAGTCGGGCCGCTCTTCCCGAGGAGCGAGGCTTTGTTGGCCGGGTAGCCGCGATGGAGCTCCAGCGCGGCGAGCGCCGCCTTCCGGAAGCCGGCGTCCGTGACGTCGTCGGGCTTGTTCAGCGCGGAGCGGGTCCCGTAGCGCCCGTAGACGGTCCGGTCCGCGTTCAGGAAGAAGACCGACCACGTGAGCCCGTAGTCGAACTGGAAGGTCGCGAGGTCGAGGCTGTTGACCTGGGGGACGCGGACGCAGACGAACTGGTCGAGGACGTCCGCGAACTCCTTTCCGCGACGGGCAACCTGCCCGTCGATCCCCTTGCAGTTCCGTCAAACCGTGCAGCGGAAGACGACCAGGAGCGGCTTTCCGCTCGCCCGGGCCTCCGCGAGGCCGCCGGCCAGGTCGTTGTAGTGCCAGGGGCCCTCGGGGTCGTTGTCCCGCAGCGCCTCCTGCAGGGGGTTGTCCTGGGCCAGGACGCCCAGCAGGACGAGGAGCGACGCGATTCGGGTCATGCCGCAAGTATACCCCCGGCGGCCTGCGTCCTGAAGGTAGATGGGGCGCTGGACTTATGTGGCCGTCCTGGTCGCCGGGTGGGGCTGCGCCGCTCCCCGCCCTGGGGAGCGCCCGCTCGATCCTCCCATCGTCGAATGGCACTCCGTCGAGCAGGCCTACCGGCTCGAGGCCAGCCACGAGGACGTGGTCGTCTGGGCGGACGGCCGGATCGAGACCTCGATGGGGAAGCGGATCGTCCTGCCGAATCCGGAGCTCGACCGGCTCTTCGTGCTGCTGAGCGACGCCGAATTCCTGCAGGGCGATGCGCTCGACGAGCGCCTTCGACTGTTCGGTCGCGTCGAGCCGCCCGACGTCGTCCGCGATGTCCTCCTGGTCTACTCCCCGAGGCCCGGGCTGCGCCGGGAGCTCCGCCGCTCCTGGGGGGACGGGGCCCTGGAAGGGGTGGCGTTCACGCCCGAGTATTACGCCCGCCTGGAGGCGCTCGATCGCTTCTTCCGGGAGCTGCTCCCGGACTAGCGCTGGTAGATCGGGAGGAAGTGGTACTTCACCGCGAGCGCCAGGATCGCCATGGAGGTGCAGTAGACGTCGCCGGCCTCGGCTTCGCGGTGCTGCGTGGCGCGCCAGGAGCCGTCGGCGTTCTGGCGGGGCAGCAGCGCCTCCTCGACGTTCTTCTTCGCGTGGTCCGCGAACTTGCCGCCGCGCTGGTACATGCCCTGGGCGTAGTAGTACGAGCCGTAGTAGAACCAGAGGCCGTCGGGGTCCGGCTTCACTTCCATGAGCCAGCTCGTCGACCCCGTCACCTCGAGGCCCTCGTAGTTGCCGCACATCTGCATCGAGAGCAGGCCGGCCGCGACCGTCGAGTAGACCGGCGCCCGGCCGTTCACGCCGTAACCGCAGCCGCTCTTGGGGTCGGTGGGCTTGCCGCTCGCGTCGCGCGGCGAGTAGTAGCAGCCCTTGATGTATTCGACCGCGCGGTCGATGGCGGCCTTGGGCACCTCGATGCCGGCGTTCTTGGCCGCGCGCAGGGCCGAGACCTGCCAGACGCTGGCCGAGAGGTCCGAGTCGTAGGAGTCCGGCGTGTAGCGCCAGCCGCCGTTGTCCTTGTCGCTCTTCTGGATCGACTGCGAGCGGAGGATGAGCTGGATCGCGGCCTTGCAGCGCTCGGTGATCAGCTTGTCCTGGGTCCCGTCCGCGCCCATGCCCAGGAGCTCGGCCAGCATGAGGGTGATGATGCCGTGGCCGTACATGCGCGAGCCGTCGGCCGCGCCGAAGTAGCCGTCGACGCTCTGGTTCTCGGGCCGGAGCACGAACGCGAGCGCTTTCTTCATGCAGCGCCCTTCGTTGCTGTCGTCGGCCGGCTGGTGTCCGACGGCCGCGAAGGCCATGAGGGCCAGGGAGGTCATGGCGGTGCGGTTCGCCCACTGGTAGCGGGCCTGGATCGCCCCGTCCTTGTCCTGCTGCGTGATCAGGTACCCGACGGCGCGCTTGATGGCGAGGTCGGTCTTGTCGTCGCGGCGCGGTTCGGGGGCCGGGAGCGCGGGCGCCGCGAGCGTGAGGAGGGCCAGCAGCGACAAGAGGATCTTCATCGAGGTTTCTCCCAGGTCGGGATCCCGCTCAGCGCGCCAGGAGGGTCACTACTAATACATTCCGTATCCTTGGGAAAGCGGGCGTTACCAAAATGTGGCTTCCTCCCTAGGGGAGGGCAGGGAGGGGGATTCTTCCGTCTCCTGGTTCTTGGTTCCGGGATCCTGGTTCGGGTGCGCGCTTAGCGCACAACCACGTAATCGATCCCGAGTTTGTAGAGGCCGTTGCCGTCGGCCCATTCGCGCGCGGCGGGGTTGGAGCCCACGAGCTCGAATTCGAGCTCGTTGGCACCCGCCCGGAGCATCACCTTCCCGAACACGGATTCCTTCGTGACCAGGTCCGCGTCCCAGAGGTCCAGGGCCTCGGCGATGACGACCTTGTTGACCGAGACCTTGAAGATGCCGTGATCGCAGGTCCGCGTGAGCCCGAGCGCCAGCGTGCCGGGGCCGGTCTCGCCCGCGGCGAACTCCACCCTGAGGCGGTCGCCGATCAGTCGGGGCGACCAGAAAAGGTGGTCCGTGCCGCTCCAGTTGCCTTTCCAGAAAGCGGCGAAGGGGCCGTAGGCCTTGCGGACCGCCGGGCCGGCCGTGTTCTCGAGCACCTTCAAGGTCTCGCCCTCCTCGGCACCCGGCACGGGTCCCAGCGCGTTCCGGTCGCTGCGCTGCGGCCGGACCGGCGCCGACGACTGAGGGTCGTGGAAGAGCAGGCCGGGGCCCAGCGTCATGGCGGCCGCGTCGCCCTCTTTCTTCCACGCAATCGAAACCGAATCCTCGGGGCCCTGGTGGGCGTGCTCGAGGAGAAAGCGGTGCAAGCCCGCCTCCAGGGAGATCGGGACCGTGGCCGAGGACGATCCCGAATAGAGTTCCGTTTCGCCGATCACGAGCCGCGCCCACTCCTGGCTGCGGACCTCGACGAGGTAGCGGGCCGACACGGGGACCTGGAGGTAGCCGCTCCAGCGGCGGGAGGTGTACCAGCCCGGGCCTTCGCGCCAGAGCGGGAGGGCGGGGTCGTTGAAGGCCGTGCGGTGGTCGATCTTCCGGAGGCCGAGCACGTTGAATTTCATGCCGGCGAAGTACTCGGCGACGACGCCCGGCTGCAGCGACCCGGGGTTGAGCGACGGCAGGGCCGCGATCGGCTCCGATCCGGGCTTCTTCCAGCGCTCGCGCCAGGCCGCCCCGGCGGCGGCCGCGGCGGCCAGCAGGAGCCCGCCGGCCAGGACCGGGACGATCTTCCTCGAGCGCCAGATGCGCCAGCGCCGCGGCAGCACGAGGCGCACGTCCTCGCCCTTGAGCCACTTGGTCAGGTCGCGCGCGAACGACTCGGCGTCGCGGTAGCGGTCCCGCGAGTCCTTGGCGAGCGCGATGAGGCAGATGTTCTCCAGGTTCCGGTAGAGGACGGGGTTGATCTGGATGCTGGTGACCTTGGAGGGCGGGACCACCTCCTCGTTCACCGTCTTCATCATGAGCTCGTACGGCGTTTCGCCCGAGAAAGGCCGGCGGCCCGTCAGGATCTCGTAGAGCATCACCCCGAGCGCGTAGACGTCCGAGCGGGCGTCGATCGCCCTCCCGCCGCGGATCTGCTCCGGACTCATGTAGGCGGGCGTGCCCAGCAGCACACCGGTGCCGGAGGCCAGCGGCAGCGCCTCGGCGCCGATCATCCGGGCGAGCCCGAAGTCGGTGATGCGCGCCTGGTGGGTCCGGTCGACGAGGATGTTCTCGGGCTTGAGGTCGCGGTGAAGGATGCCGTGCTGGTGGGCGTGGTGCACGGCGTGGGCGACGTCGCGCAGCAGGGCGACGCGCTGGCGGACCGTGACCGAGCCGTGGCGGGTCCAGCGGTCCAGCGGGACGCCGTCGACCAGCTCCATCGCCAGGTAGCGACGGCCCTCGATGACGCCGGCCTCGAGGACGGGCACGATGCCCGGGTGCGGCGGCAGGCTCTTGTGAAGCTGGCTCTCGCGCAGGAAGCGCTCCTGCTCGGGCCGGGCCTCGTCCGGGTCCCGTCCCTGGGGGGCGAGGAGCATCTTGAGCGCGACGCGGCGGCCGAGCTCGCTGTCCTCGGCCTCGTAGACGACGCCCATGGCGCCGCGGCCGATCTCGCGGACGACCGTGTATTTCCCGAAGGGCGGGTAGGCGGGGATGCTGGCGCGGATCTGATCGACGATGCCCGCGAGCTGGGCTTCGGTGAGGAGGCCGCGGGCGACCAGGATCGAGCCGAGCGAGCGCGCCGGGCTCTTGCCGCCCTCGACCTCGGCCCATTGCTCGGCGAGGGCTTCGCGGAGCTGGAGCGCCGTGACCCAGTGGAACTGCAGCGCGAGCTTGCCGATCAGGGCGTCCCGACCCATCTCGGGACGGCCCGGTACATTCCCCATCATTCCCTCACGACCCGTGGCCCTTCCCGCCGATGGTAACGTCCGGCGTCAGCGGGTTCAATTCCAATTCCGGCGTCGGGGGTGGGCTTCGCTCCTCCCCCCGGGGGAGGCAGGGAGAGGGATGGATCCGATTCGGTGTTCGGTGTTCGGTGTTCGGTGTTCGGTGTTCGGTGTTCGGTGTTCGGTGTTCGGTGTTCGGTGTTCGGTGTTCGGTGTTCGGTGTTCGGTGTTCGGTGTTCGGGCTAATGCCCGATTGCGATCACATCCACCGGCGTGCCCAGCAGTTCCTCGATGGTGGAGAGGAACTCCTCGTCCTTGAAGGCGTCGCGGTCGTTCTTGACCTCGTAGTACCAGCCGCGGTTGCCGGTGAACACGATCGCGAGCTTCGCGAGATTGACGCCAGCCGACTTCTTCAGGTCCTCGGGCAGCGTCTGGGTGCCGCAGGGGCAGATCACGGGGGCTCCCGTGAGCCGCACCTCCTCGAGGATCTCGTTGATCTGGGAGAAGCGCTGGCCGCAGGCGGGACACGCGGCCTCTTCGTATTCCCAGTCGCACCAGGGGAAGGGGATCGAGGTCAGGAAGATCTTGAGCTCGTCGGCCCAGTAGTTCTCGTCGGGGTCGGACGAATCGAGCTCATACCCGAAGAGGCTGCCGCTGACGAGGTCCTGGAATGAGACGATGGCTTCGTGGCCGGCCGAGTCGGACTGGCAGGCCGCGCGGAGTTGCTCGATGGCCTGCTCGGTGGTGAGCTCGTCCTCGCCGCCGACGCTCCAGTCCCCGCCGATCTCCAGCCGTTCCGCGAGGAACTTGACCACGTCGGTGATCTGCTGGGGCGTGGGCCGGTACGTGGCCTCTTTGGGGATGATGACGAGGTTGTAGCCGTGAGTCATTCGGGTAAAGAATAGCGCGCTGATGCGTCCAGCATCAAGGAATTAGCGCCGGGCGAAGAAACAAACCGGTTGTTTCTTCGCCCCGGCGGGGGGTTAGCGCTTCTTGAGCCTCGTCATGCACTGCTGGAGCGCGGCCAGCAGGTCGTCCAGCTGCGCCACGCGGCGATCCAGCGACGCCGGGTCCGGCGCGTCGGCCTTGATGCTGGAGTAGAGGACGCGCGCGTCGCTCAGCTTCAGCTGGACCTTCTCCGCCTTGACGACGAGCTCCTCGAGCGCCGAGCGGTCCGAGGGCAGCGCGTCCATCGCGCCGGCCACCTCCTGGTAGATCGGCGTCGCCTCGCGGATCAGCAGCGCCGCGTCGGCCAGCGACTTCTTCACGCGCGCCGAGACCTCGTTCTTGGGCGGCTCGGGCTTCACCGGCTCCGGCTTCGGGGGCTCGGGCTTGACGGGTTCCGGCTTCGGAGGCTCCGGCTTCACGGGCTCGGGCTTCGGCGGTTCCGGCTTGACCGGTTCCGGCTTGGGCGGCTCGGGCTTCACCGGCTCCGGCTTGGGCGGCGCCGGCTTGACGGGTTCGGGCTTCGGGGGCTCGGGCTTCACGGGCTCCGGCTTCGGAGGCTCGACCTTCGCGATCACCGGCGGCTCCGGGAACGCCGGGCGCTTGGCCCAGTCGCTGCCGAAGTCGACCAGCGCGCTCGTCGAGCCCTCGCTCTCGGTCTTCAGCGTGCCGATCGGCACGGCCGTCGAGTACCAGGTCTTCGTGCTGCGCTTCGACTGCTCGGTCTCCATCAGGCTGCAGGGGAAGGAGCGGCCCTTGACCGTCAGGGTCTGGAGATCGAGCTTGGTGAGCACGGCGTCTGAAGGGAACGACGCGCCGGCGTGCGGCGCGGTCTTGAACACGTACTGGGAGGGGCGCGACGCGCGGACCCTCACGACGTCCGCGTCGTACTTCGTGCCCGACGCCTCGCCGTTGACCGACCCGACCGCCACGGCGTCCTCGGGCTCGATCCAGACGAACTGCTCCGGCTCGGTCTTGCCGGCCACGCTCGACTGCGACACCAGGACCCGGTAGCCGGCGCCGGCCTCGCGGAGGCCGACGTCGCGGTACGACTCCTGGCCGTTGGTGACGGTCTTGATGCGGTACCAGGCCCCGGGCTTCTCGGCGCCCCAGGGGTCGCGCAGGAAGGCCAGGTGCGGGGCCGGCGGGGGCGGCGGCTTGACCGGTTCCGGCTTCGGAGGCTCCGGCTTGGCGACCTCCGGCTTCACCGGCTCGGGCTTCGGCTTCGGGGGCTCGGGCTTGACCTCCGGCTTGACGGGCTCGGGCTTCGGCGGCTCGGGTTTAACCTCCGGCTTGACGGGTTCCGGCTTCGGCTTCGGAGGCTCCGGCTTCACCTCGGGCTTCACGGGCTCAGGCTTCGGAGGTTCCGGTTTGACCTCGGGCTTGGGCGGTTCCGGCTTCACCGGTTCGGGTTTCGGCTTGGGAGGCTCGGGCTTCACTTCCGGTTTCGGCGGCTCCGGCTTTACCTCCGGCTTGGGAGGCTCCGGCTTCACCTCGGGCTTGGTCGGGGTGACCGGGGCGGGCTTCGCCGGTTCCGGCTTCGGATCGGCCTTGGCGATCTCCCCCGACGGCGGCGGGGGCGGGTTGCTGCCCATGTTGAACATCACGACCAGGCCGATGATGACCAGGATCGTCGCGGCGATCGCGATATAGAGCGAGGGGTGGGCGCCCTGCGGCGCCGGCGCGGGAGCGGCCGGCATCGGCGCGGGCGACGGATCGGACGGGGCCGCCGAGGCGTTGTCCCCGAAGGCGTCCGAGAGCGCGGAGCGCATGTCGGCGCTCGCCTTGGACGGCGCGGCGGGAGGCGGCGCGCTGGGCTGAGGCTTGGCGGCCGCGGCCGCCGCGGGCTCCTTCTTGCCCTTCGCGTCGGCGAGGGGGTTCCACTCCTCTTCCGCCGCCGGGCGCTCCAGCCAGTCCTTGACCTCCTGGTAGGCGGAGCCGCAGGCTTCCGAGCAGAACGAGACGCCCTGGACCTCGACGATGCACATCAGGCACACGGGCTTCTCGCACGCTTTGCACGTGCCTACGGACGGCGACTCCGGGTGGTTGACACAGACCTTGTCCATCGACTTTCCCTCCGCCCAGCTGTGGGTGGCCCTTATGCCCCCGGGAGATGGAATCATTGTAGAAGCAGGTACCCCAGAAGGAAAGACCCGCCCCTAATTTTTCGCTACTCCCGCCGCCGGATGACCGGGTCGCGCTCCGGCGCGGGGGGGAGGGGGGGCGGGGGCGCCGTCTCCGGAAGAGGGGGCAGGAGGGCCGGCTCTCCCTGGGGGGTCCGGGGAGGCGCGTCCGGGAGGATCTCGGCTGCCCGGACCTCGACGAATAGATAGTAAACGACGCCCGCGATGAAGACGGCCACCGCCGGGAGCGTGAGGGAGATGGGGCCATAGCGCTTGTCCGCGACGGCGCCGACGTAGCCGCCGACGCCGAAGCTCAGGAAGACCGCGATGAAGAAGAAGAACTTCCGCTTGTCCACCCAGCGGTGCCGGATCCACTGGCCCATCATGGTGCCGATGTCGGTCACCATGCCGGTGATGTGGGTCGTCCGGATCTGGAGGCCGCAGTAGCTGCTCCCGATCGCATTCTGCAGGCCGCAGGCCAGCGCCGCGGCCGGCAAGCCCAACCGATGGTTGTTCAGCAGCAGGAAGGTGGCGAGGCCCAGGAGGACGCCCTCCAGGGCCAGCGCGATGCCGAAGCGCCGGTTGGGGCTGAGCTTCTTGGCTCCGATCATCAGGCCCGCGATCATGGCGCCGAGCAGGAAGCCGCCCATGATCATCAGGCCCGCCCAGAAGTCGTGGTGCTCCCGCTCGGCCAGGTCGAGGCCCGTCCGGGAGACGGCGCCCGTCATGTGGCTCACGGGGGAGTGGAAGAATCCCAGGACGACCGAATTGACGTAGCCCGCGACTCCGGCCATCGCGAGGGCGCCGGGGAGGAGGTGGCGGAGCTTGTAGAAGGCTTCCGTCGGGCGGCTCGAATGGATGGACGTATCTTTGTGGACGGCGGGTTCACTCATGGAGCGGCAATCCTTGTGGAAGCTGGGCGCGTGCACATCGTTCGCTCAAAGCAAAAGGCGCTTTAGGGTATCACGATTTCGGCGCCCTGAACAGTGCTATCGGCCGCCGGCGGGCCGGGGTCCGCCTCTTGATGGTTCCGCCCGGATGCTTTATGCTCCACCCATGGACTTCACGGAGCTCGGCTTCGTCCGGGTCGCGGCCATCCAGACGCCGCTGCGGCTCGCGGACCCGGCGGCGAACGCGCGGGAGATCCTGGAGGCCGCCCGGCGCGCCGCCGAGCGGGGGGCCGCCGTCGCGCTCTTCCCCGAGCTCTCGCTCACGGGCTACACCTGCGAGGACCTCTTCCAGTCCCGCGACCTGCTGGCGGCGACCCGCAAGGCGCTCGCCGACCTGGCGCGCGACTCGGCGTCCCTCCCGCTGGTCCTGATCGTCGGCGCGCCCTACCAGGCCCCCGACGGCCGCCTCTACGACACGGCGTTCGTGATCCAGGGCGGTCACGTTCTCGGGGCCGTCCCGAAGATCCACCTGCCCAACTACGGCGAGTTCTACGAGCGGCGCTGGTTCAGCTCCGGCGCGGGCCTCGTCCTTCCCGTCTCGGACGAGCGTCTGGGCGAGTTCCGGCTCTCGTCGCGGCAGCTCTTCCAGGCCGGCCGGATGACGTTCGCCGTCGAGGTCTGCGAGGACCTCTGGGCCCCCGCGCCGCCGAGCGGGGAGCACGCGCTGGCGGGCGCGCAGGTGATCTTCAACCTCTCGGCGAGCAACGACTGGGTCTCGAAGGCCGACTATCGGCGTCAGCTCGTCCAGCAGCAGTCGGGGCGCCTCAACGCCGCTTACGTCTACGTGTCCTGCGGGCCGCTGGAGTCGACGAAGGACGTCGTCTTCGGCGGCCATGCGATCATTGCCGAGAACGGCGCGATCGTCGCGGAGAACCATCGCTTCGCGTTCGAAGGGTCGATGACGGTCGCCGACCTGGACCTGGACCGCATCGACCACGACCGCTCACGGAACATGACGTTCGGCACGTCGCCGTCCGCGCGCTCCGACTACGGCAGCGTCGCGGTCGGATCGCTCCCGCCGCTGAAGGCGCTGGAGCGGACCTACGCGCGGACGCCCTTCGTCCCCGACGACCCCGCGACGGTCGGCGAGCGCGCCCGCGAGATCCTCACGATCCAGAGCGCCGGCCTCGCGCGGCGCCTGCAGCTGGGCGGCTGCTCGGTCCCGGTGATCGGCCTCTCGGGCGGCCTCGACTCGACCCTCGCGGTGCTGGTGGCGGTGGAGGCGGTGAAGCGCTGCGGCGCGTCGCCCTCGACGGTCCAGGCGATCAGCATGCCGGGCCCGGGCACGACCGAGCGGACGCGCCAGGCGGCGGCCGCGCTGGCCGCGCGGCTGGGCGTCTCGTTCCGCGAGATCCCGATCGGCCCCGCCGTGACCCAGCACTTCAAGGACATCGGCCACGACCCCAAGACCCACGACGTGGTCTTCGAGAACTCCCAGGCGCGGGAGCGGACGCAGATCCTCTTCGACCTCGCCAACAAGGTGCGCGGCATCGTGGTGGGGACGGGCGACATGTCGGAGCTGGCGCTCGGCTGGTGCACCTACAACGCCGACCACATGGCGAACTACGCGGTCAACGTCTCGGTGCCCAAGACGCTGGTGAAGCACCTCGTGCGCTGGTACTCGGTGCACGTCGCCGACCCGGCGACGCGGCCCGTCCTCGAAGGCATCCTCTCGACGACCATCTCGCCGGAGCTGCTGCCGCCCTCGGAGCAGGGCGAGATCCTGCAGTCGACCGAGCAGGTGATCGGGCCCTACGTGCTGCACGACTTCTTCCTCTACCACCACCTGCGCTGGGGGGCGGGGCCGAAGAAGGTGCTGGCGCTGGCGATCGCGACCTTCGCGGGGGAGTTCACGGAGCCGGAAATCCGGAAGTGGCTGCGGGTCTTCCTCTCGCGCTTCTACACCCAGCAGTTCAAGCGCAGCTGCCTGCCGCCGGGCCCGAAGGTGGGATCAGTGAGCCTCTCGCCGCGCGGCGACCTCCGGATGCCCGACGAGGTCGACCCCACGTCGATGCTCCGCGAGATCGACGGCTAACCCCACAAATCACACCGTGTCATTTATGGGGTCGGGCTACTTGCTGCGGCGCGTCGTCAGCCCTTTGCGCGCGGAGGGCTTCCACTGGAAGCCGACGCGGCTGCTCTCCTGGGCCTTGGGGGCGATCTCGATCCGATAGATGAGGCCGTAGGGGATGAGCTGGACATTGATCTCGCAGCTGTCGGACTGCCCCTGGTAGGCGCGGACCGCGAGGTACTGGTCCGAGAGCTCGTCGATCATGCACACGTCGAGCGTGGAGCCGTCGGAGAGGAACAGGGTCAGCTTGACCGGCTTCTCCTTCCCGTTCTGCTCGATCATCTCGCCGAGGGTGACGTTGAAGAAGGTGCGGTTGAACGGCACGTCGCTGGAGCTGCTGCCGATCAGCTGGATGCTCATGCCGAGAGTCCTCCCGGCAGGATTCTACCCCGATTAGCAAAATAGACCGTCTATTTTGTTAACGGGCGCGGCCGCTCTCCTCGGTGAGCGTGCGCAGGCGGGCGAGGATCTCCGGCGTGAGGGCGCCCGGCGCCATCCGCCAGCCCCAGTTGCCGGTCGCGATGCCGGGGCGGTTCATGCGCGCCTCGGAGCCCAGGCTCAGCAGATCCTGCACGGGGATGATCGCGGTGTCGGCCGGGGAATGAAGCACCGCGCGAATCATGACCCAGTTGATCTCGCGGCCGTTGGTCTGCAGGTAGCGGTGGACCCAGTCCTTCATGCCCACGTTGTCGATCGACGCGTACCAGCCGAGCGACGTGTCGTTGTCGTGCGTCCCCGTGGCGGCCAGCGAGCGCTTCGGGTACTTGTGCGGCAGGTGGGTCTGGGCGGGGTCCCAGCCGAAGCCGAACTGCAGGACGCGGATGCCCGGCAGGTCGAAGCCGTCGCGCAGCTGCTCGACCTCGGGCGTCATGACCCCGAGGTCCTCGGCGATGAGCTCCAGCGACCCGCTCTCTCGCTTCAGCCGCTCGAAGACCGCACCGTCGCAGCCCATGATCCAGCGGCCGCGGAGCGCCGTCTTGAGTCGCGCCGGCACCGCCCAGGCCCGGTGGAAGCCGATGAAGTGGTCGATGCGCACCGCGTCGAAGCGTGCCAGCGTCGTGCGGAAGCGCGCCAGCCACCACGCGTAGTTCTGGGCCCGCATCCGCTCCCAGTTGTAGAGCGGGAAGCCCCAGAGCTGGCCGTCCTTGGTGAAGTCGTCGGGCGGCACGCCGGCCACCCTCATGGGACGGCCGCGGCGGCCCAGGTCGAAGAGGTCCTGGTTGGCCCAGACCTCGGCGCTGTCGTGGGGGACGTAGAAGGGGACGTCGCCGACGAGCCCGATGCCGAGCTCGCGGCAGCGCTGATGCAGTTCGTCCCACTGCCGCGTGAAGGCGTGCTGGACGAACTCCTGGTAGCGGATCTCCGGCGCGAGGGCGTCGCGGGCCGCGGCCAGCGCCCCGGGCTCGCGCGAGCGGACCCCGGGCTCCCACTCGGTCCACACGGCCCCGTTGTTCGAGTCCTTCAGGGCCCGGTAGAGCGACCAGTCGGCAAGCCACGGCGTCGAGCGGCGGAACTCCTCGAAGCGGTCGACCTGGGCCCGCGTCGCGCCGCGCTCGAAGGTCGCGAAGGCGCGCCGGAGCCGTTCATTCTTGAAGACCTCGACCTCCGCGTAGGGGACGCGGTCGAGGCGCCACGCGGGGCCGGCCGTGTCGGCGCCCGAGAGCCAGCCCTCCTCGACGAGGCGCTCCAGGCTGATCAGGAGCGGCGTGCAGGCCGAGCTGGAAAGGGCGGAGTAGGGCGAGTTCCCGAAGCCGGTGGGCCCGATCGGCAGCATCTGCCACCAGGTCTGCCGCGCGGAGGCCAGCGCCTCGGCGAAGCGGTGCGCCGGCGCCCCCAGATCCCCCACGCCGGCCGGGCCGGGCAGGGAGGTGGGGTGCAGGAGGACGCCGCCGGCTCGGGTTCGGAGATTGGGTGCGCTGAGTGGGGTCATGAGACCGCTGGATGAATACCAGATCCCGGGGCGCGGGTCCACTTGAAAATTTTACACAGTAGCTCTGGACCGGACCATGCTGTTCATTTAGGATGGGTCGAAATTCTGAACGGAAAAGAACGCATGAGCATCACCAGGATCGCGCTCTCGCTGCTTCTCCTCGGGACCCTGAGCTTCGACATCCGCGGCGCCACCACGACGCCGCTCGCGGCCGTCATCACCGTCGGCCCCGCGTCGTCGCCCGTGTCGCCGACCGTCGGCTCCCCCGCCACGTTCACCGTGACCGCCACCGGCACCGCGCTCCGCTACGGCTGGGACTTCGGCGACGGAACCAACATCGCCATCGGCGCCGTGGGCAGCGGTCCGGTCATGAACCACACCTATGCGGCTCCCGGCCATTACACGGTGACGGTGCGGGTCGACGAGACCCCGGCGAGCGGGGAACAGATCGCGACCCTGCTGCTGACCGTCCATTGGCCGCTGCCGGTGGCCGCCCCGACGAACTCGTCCACCATCATTCTCGACCAGACCAACAACCGCGTCTGGGTCGTGAACCCCGACCAGGACAACGTCTCGATCATCAACGGCGCGACGGACACGAAGATCCAGGACGTCGCCGTCGGCAAGAATCCCCGGACGCTGGCCCGCGCGGCCGACGGAAGCGTCTGGGTCGTGAGCCAGCAGCACCCGTCGATCAGCGTCATCCAGGGCTCGCCTCCCTACGCGCTGCAGCACGTCGTGCCGCTGCCGCACGGCTCGCTGCCCTACGGCATCTGCATGACGCCGGACGGGTCGGCGGCCTACGTCTCGTTCCAGGGCTCGGGCGGCGTCACGAAGATCTCGACGACGACGCGGGCGGTCCTGGCCAGCACGACGGTGCCCGCCTCCGCCCGCGGCCTCGCGGTGACATCCAACGGGCGCGTCTTTGTCACGCGCTTCATCTCGCCCGTGGAGGATCCGCTGTCGCTGGCGGCCCAGGCGGCGAGCCACGGCGAAGTCTGGGAGCTCAATGCCAACCTGGGGACCGTGAGGACTTTCAACCTGGCGGTCGATCCGGGCCCCGGAACGTCGCCGGACCCGGATTCCAGCAGCGCCGCGCCGCCGCCGCCGCAGGTGGCCATCGGCAGCCGCGGCATCCCGAACTACCTGACCTCGCTGGTCGTCACTCCGGACGAGCGTCGCGCCTGGGTGCCCTCCAAGAAGGACAACATCCAGCGCGGCACGAACGCCCTGCGCGACGGCCGCATTCCCGGACCGGAGACGACCTACCGGGCCATCGTGTCGTCGCTCGATCTCGTGAACAACGTCGAGCCGGCCCTGGGCGTGCTGGCGACCCAGGAGCGCTTCGACGTCGACAACTCCGAGATGCCGCAGGCGGCCTGCGCCAGCCCGCTCGGCGACTACCTGTTCGTCGCCCTGCAGGGGAGCAACACGATCCAGATCCGCGACCTGATGCCCATCCCGGCGCCCATCTTCGCGTTCCCGCCGAGCATCAACGGCAACGGCGAGCTCATTCCGGGCGGCGCGCTGTCGCCCCAGGGACTGGTCCTGAACCCGGCGAACAACAAGCTGTATGTGCAGAACTATATGTCGCGGACGGTGACGGTCTTCAACGTCACCAACATCCTGAATCGCAGCCAGACGAGCCTGCTGGCTCCGTCGCTCCTGGTGACCACCATCGTCACGGTCGTGCCCGGCGTCGACCTGCTGGCCCCGAACAACGTCCTGCTGGGCAAGCAGATCTTCTATAACGCCGCCGATCCCAGGATGAGCCTGAACGGCTACATCGGCTGCGCCGGCTGCCACCTGGACGGCGGCTCGGACATGCGCGTCTGGGACTTCACCAACCGCGGCGAAGGCCTGCGCAACACGATCATCCTCCAGGGGCGCGGGACGGGGACGGCCATGAAGCACGGCAACGTCCACTGGGACGCGAACTTCGACGAGATCCAGGACTTCGAGAACGACATCCAGAATGCCTTCGGCGGCACGGGATTCAGCGGCGGTGCCGCGAATCCCCCGATGGGCGCCCCGAACGCCGGCCGCAGCGTCAACCTGGACGCCCTGGCGGCCTACGTGAACTCGCTCGACAAGGTGTCCCGCAGCCCCTTCCGGAACGTCGACGGGTCGCTGACGGCGCTGGGCGCAGCCGGCGAGGCCGTCTTCAAGGCCAAGAACTGCCAGCAGTGCCACGGCGGCCCGGAGTTCTGCGACAGCGTGCTCTTCACCCTGGCGGTCCCGACCCTGCCGGCCCCGCCCGCGTCGCCGCACGACGTCGGCACCGGAACGGGCGAGAAGCGCCTGGGCAGCGCGAATACCCGCTTCGACACGCCGACCCTGAAGGGCGTCTGGCAGACGGCGCCGTACCTTCACAACGGGTCGGCGGCCACGCTGGAAGACGTGTTCACGGCTCCGTCCGCGGCCACGCATTTCGGCTTCACCCCGACGGCGACGGAAGCGCAGCAGCTGGCGCAGTACATGAGGGAGATCGACGAGATCGACGCGCCGCCGGTTCCGCCGGCGCAGGTGAACAACGTGTTCCTGGGGTCGATCGGGTCCGGCCGTCCCTACTCGCTCGCGCCGGCCCTGCAGAACCGGATGCCCTTCGTCGACCGGAGCTACACGATCACGTCCGCGCTGACGGCCACCGTGAACAACAAGATCCTGCTGCGGACGTCGGAGGACGACAAGGAGTCCACCGCCGCCAGCCAGATCCAGTTCACGGTTCCGGCGGGGAGCAACGTGTTCGTCTACTACGATTCGCGCCGGACCTCGCTGCCGACGTGGCTGCAGACGGGCTGGACGGCGCTCGGCGCGCCGGAGAACATCACGATCAGCCCGGGCGTCGTGATGAACGCGTTCCAGATGAATCCGGCGCCGGCGGCGGGCGTGGTGACGCTGCCGGGCAACCAGAACGGCGGCCCCACGGGCGCGCTGCGGAACTACTTCGTGATCATCTCCGCGCCCGCGCCCGTCTTCGAGCGCGGCCCGCTTTCGGAGCGAGAGTTCGTCCACGACCGGGACGCCGACGGCGACGGCCTGCACGACGAGTACGAGGCGGTCTCGACCCTGGATCCGTGGACGACCAACACGGGCGGCGGCGCGACCCCCGACGAGGACAAGACCGTCGTGGGCACGACGACGCGCTTCCAGGATCAGGCCGTGTTCGAGTACGTCCCGCCGTCGCTCGTCGGCGGAGGCGGCGGAGGCGGCGGCTGCGGCCTGGGCGGTTTGGAGTTCCTGCTCCCGCTCGCGCTGCTGCGCCTGGCGCGTCGACGTTCCTGATCTCCGCGCGCTGAACGTCCGGCCTGCCGGTCCACGCACGTGGATATACTCGAGGTATGGCAGAACGGACCCACCAGGGCATCGGGGGCATCCTGATGGTTGCACTCGGTGTCCTACTCGTCCTTGTTATCGTCGCAGTCTTTCTCCCCATCCAGGACTGCTGGTGCTATGGCTTCGCCCCCAACATCTTGGATGGCTTAGAAAAAGACGGCTGGCGCTGCCCGAAGTGCAACAACAGGCGCAAGATAAGCTTATTCGATCGTTGGAAGATTGATCACGCTTACGGGCCAGGTCACTAGCCAACAAGCCGGCACTCGGGTCTGTTGGGATTTCTTCTAGTACCCCCGGCTGGAATCGAACCAGCAACCACCGGATTAGAAAAGCTCGGAGGATGCCCTCCAGAGCGAAATATAGCGTTTCACGTACTCGATGCACAGCAATTCACTTAGGGGCCGCATAGGTTGCGCATAGGTCTGCAAGAACGAACGCACCGCACAGCGCCTGCACAGGTCTCACGGCAAACCGGCTTGAGCGATTGCTGGCTCTCGTCCGTTGAAGCCCATTAGTGCCCGTGGTATCTTCCCTCCCTGAATGAAGAATCGAGATCACGATGCGAATGCGCTCATCCAGAAGGGAATGAAGGCAGCAGTCAAGGATCTCCCAGCCCAAACGGTGGAGTATTTGGGTCATGGCCTTAGGTTAGGCTCCAGTCACTACGTGTATTGGTATGCCTACGCCATCGCCCTCGGCGAATTGGCGCTCTATGAAGATTCCGAGAAAGCGTTTCGAAAGGCCCTGCAACTCTCCAAGGGTGAAAAGCAGTCGGGCATCTGGAGCGCATTTGCGGAGATGCTGGAGCGCCAAGGGCGCCTCAAGACGGCCGAACGCTACCACCGCCGTGCTGTCCAGGCGAGACCTCGGGACGCCGGCCCTTGGATCCGATGGGGGGCCTTTCTTGCCAAGCGTGGCCGTCTCGATGAAGCCCAGACCTGCCATCGGAAAGCGACCACGCTTCGAAAGGGCGCCATCGATGAGGCGTATCTGAATCTGGGCTACATTTATCGCGCGAAGAGATTGTATCGGCAGGCGCAGGAGTGTTTCCGCAAGGCGATCAAGTTGGATCCTGGGTATTCCCATGCCAAATCCGCTCTCAAAGACGTCGCCCCTCTGGTCCCAGCGACCGTAGGGGAGTTGCTTCAGTGGCCAGGACAACAACGCGTCGATTGATCGGCGCTCTGTTGGGATTTGGGATTTACCGCCGCCGGAGGCGGCGGTTGGTACCCCCGGCTGGAATCGAACCAGCAACCACCGGATTAGAAATCCGGTGCTCTATCCAGTTGAGCTACGGGGGCGTGAACGCGGGGATAGAGAAATGGCGGGCCGAGGAGGCTCGGCTTATCGGACCGGGCGTCTTCTTCGGGCGGGAGCCGTCAGCATGTCGGCTTGATTATACGCCACCCTCGCGCGGAAGCCACTCCTTTAGTCCGCAAAGCGGGCATGGAGGACCGCCGCGCCGAACCGCTCCGGGTCGACGTCCGTGTCGGCGTCGAAGGAGGCTGGGATGTCCACCGCGAAGGCCCGGCTCTCGCCGGCACGGAGCGGCTGGAGCTGGGCGCCGGGGTGCGCGCTGTTCCGCAGCGCCACCACGCAGACGTTGAAGGTCGCCCGCCGCGTCAGGTTCGACGTCACGTCCTCGAAATGCGGCTTCCCGTTCGGGGTCAGGCAATAGACCTTGAGCAGCAGCTCGTCGAGCGCCCGATCCCCGTCGTTCGTCACCTGACCCGTCACGCGACTGTAGATCGACGTGATCTTCCCGGACTTGCCCGTCCGCTCGGTGCCGCGCAGGTCCGAAATGCGGACCTTCGCCAGGCCGTGGCCCTCCTCCGGAACGCGAACGATCCGGAAGCCCTGCGGCGCGCCCGTACGGTACCACCACGTGCTCAAGGGACGGTTCGGGTCCGCCTCGTCCCACTCGGGGAGCGGCGCGGTCCGCCCCCGGCCCCGAAGCAGGGGGCCGAAGTCCGGCGGATGCTCCGGCTCGAGGCAATACTGCCAGGTCGCCGACGTCAGCGGCCGCGCCAGCCACTCGACCTCCGTGGGGAGGCGGAACAGCATCCCCGTCTTGCGCGACAGCCACTCACAGTAGGACAGCGCCGAGTGATAGCGGAGGTTGGAGACCGGCCTCTGCTCCTGCAGCTGCTCCGTGGGCACGCCGCTCAGCTCGAGGTAGTTCTTGCCGCTCGACGGCCGCGTCACGCCGTCGACCTTCTCCTCCTCGGGATACTGGTAGAAGCGGTCGAACTCGGCCCAGGTGATTTCACGCGCGGAGATCCAGAAGGGGCTGAGGCGGCCGTCGCCGGGAATGTAGACCATCTCGAGCCGGAGGGACGTGCCGGGCACCGCGACCGTCTCTGCGGTCGGCGTCGCTCCCGCGCATCCGGTGAGGCAGAGCGCGAGGAGCAGGCGCCTCATGGGGCGCCCTTCAGGTGCCGGTCGAACCACTCGAAGGCGTCGGCCTGCATCTCGCGGTCGAATTTGTGGCCGCCCGGATAGAAGCGGCCGGAGTACTTGTCCGACGCCTTCGCGCGGCGGAAGACGTCGGCGATCATGGCGTCGGCCCGCTTCATCTCCGAGAGGGTATAGAGCTGGTCTTCCGTGCAGCTCTGCACCATCGTGGCCTTCGGCGCCCGCAGCGCCAGGATCTCGGGGAAATCCAGCTCCTTCGGCAGCAGCGGGACGTAGGCCATCCACGTGTGCGTGAAGCATTTGTCCAGGAGGAAGTCGCGCCAGGTCGTCATGAAGCCCACCGCGACGGCACAGCGGATGCGGTCGTCCAGGCCGGCCAGGTAGACCGTGCGCATGCCGCCGCCCGACAGGCCCGCGCAGCCGACCCGCGCGGGATTCACGCCCGGCCGCGAGCAGAGCACATCGAGCGCGCGCTGGTCCTCGACTACATAGACGCCCGGCCAGGTCGTCCCCGCGCTGAGGAGACTCTTCTCCATCTCGGTCTCGTGCTGGCCGGCCCACTGGTTGTACTTGACGATCCCGGCGTCGTCGAGCGGCTCGGGGTCGACGCCGTTGCGCTTCAGCTTGTCGGGGACGTCGGCCACGCGGACCCGCCGGCTGCCGAAGGGGAACGTGTCGTGGACAAGCACCGCGTAGCCGCGCTTGGCGATCTCGTTGGCCCACGCGAGGCCCGCGTAGTCCTTCTCCTGGTGCTTCGCCTGCACGGGCCAGGGATGGTCGTCGGTCCGCACGATCTTGCGCCAGCCCAGGTACTTCATGCCGCCGTGATCGTGCAGCGCGAGGATCCCGGGCAGGAAGCCCGTCGCGCCGATGGGCTTCAGGAAGACCGCCTCCGTGCGCGGTCCCATGGGGAGCTGCCACGAGAGGAACTGGATCTCCAGCCCGTCATACTGTGTGGTCGACTCGACCTTCACGTCCGGGACGCCGCCCAGGTCGACCGGCGCCATGCACTCGAGCACCCGCTTGCGCGCGGCGCTGCGCCACGTGTTGAGCTGGCCGTACTGCCCGCTGCGGAGGGACAGCCGACCCGGGGCCGAGCCCAGGACCTGGTCCGCGAGCCAGGGCCCGTAGGCGCCGGTCATGTTCGGCCGCATCGGCGTGGGCTCGCCCGGAGGAGCCGAATCCGCGCCGCTGCAGCTTGCGGTGAGCCACGTCGAACCGCCGGCCAGGAGGATCAGCGGCAGCCAGCGCCTCATGGAGTGAAGTCCTTGATCGCCCTCATGAAGCGGTCGCCGAAGCTCTCGAGCTTCGAGAAGCCGACGCCGTGGACCTGGAGCATGGCGGTCTTCGTGGTGGGCTTCTGACGCGCCATTGCACGCAGCGTCTTGTCGCTGAAGACCATGAAGGCGGGGACGTTGTTCTCGTCGGCGATCTCGCGCCGCAGGGTGCGGAGCAGCTCGAAGAGCTCCTTCGCGTCCGCGTTGAGCGGCGTGCCCGCATCGGCGATCTTCTCCGGCTCATCCTTCTTCGTGCGTCTGCTGCTCTTCGACTTCCTCGCGGGCGCCGTTCCGTAGAGCGACGCTTCCTCCTCGCCGCGCAGCAGCGCGCCGGCGCGGGCCGTGAGGCGCAGGACGCCGTACTCGCCCTCGACCCGGAGCAGGCCCTGGTCCACCAGCTGGTGCATCCAGGTGATCAGGATGTTCTTCGGCTTGCCCGGCATGAGGCCGAAGACGTCGAGCGTGTCGTGGCCGCGTTCGCCCACGCGCTCCGTGTGCTCGCCGGCCAGCACCTCGGCGACGTAGGCCGGCCCGTAGCGCTGCCCCGTCCGGGCGATGCCGGCGATCAGGGTGCGGGCCAGCTCGCCGGAGTCGGGAAGGGCGCCCAGGCCGCCCGTGCAGACGTCGCAGGCCTCGCACTTCTCGCGCGGCCAGGCCTGGCCGAAGTATTCGACCAGCCTCCGGTGGCGGCAGCGTGCCGAGGTCGCGAAGTTGTACATCTCGGAGAGCATCTTGAGCTTCGAGTCCAGGTCCGTGGTCTCGTTCTTCGAGATGATCGAGTGCCAGAGCTGGTAGTCCTGGCCGGAGTAGAAGAGGACGCAGTCCGCGGGCTTCCCGTCGCGGCCCGCCCGGCCCGTCTCCTGCTGGTAGTGCTCCAGCGACTTCGGCATCGCCGCGTGGAGCACGTAGCGGATGTCGGAGCGGTCGATGCCCATGCCGAACGCGACCGTGGCGACGACGACGTCGACGTCGCCGGCGGCGAAGCGGTCCTGCGTTCGCGTGCGGTCCTCGTCGTCCATGCCCGCGTGGTAGGGGGCCGCGCGGATCTTCTCGTGCCGGAGCATCGACGACAGCTCGTCCACGTCCGAGCGGCGGATGCAGTAGATGATCCCCGCCTGGCCGGGCCGCTTGCGGACCTCGTCGATCACGTCCTCGTCGCCGCGTTTGACGCAGCGGTAGTTCAGGTTGGGACGGAAGAAGTCGCCGACCAGCACCTCGGGGTCCTTGAGGCCGAGCTGCTCGAGGATGTCCTCGCGGACGCGCGGCGTGGCGGTGGCGGTGAAGGCGTGGACGGAGGCGTCGGGGAATTCCTTCTTGAGGCGGCCCATCTCGCGGTAGTCGACGCGGAAGTCGTGGCCCCAGTGGCTGATGCAGTGGGCCTCGTCGATGGCGAAGGCGCCGACCTTGCCCATGCGCAGGACGCGGTCGAAGCCGCCCGCGGCGAAGCGCTCGGGCGCCACGAAGATGAGCTTGTACTCGCCGCGCGCGATGCCGGCCTGCACGCGGCTGCGGTCCGAGGACTCCAGGCTGCTGTTGATGAAGGCCGCCGGAACGCCGCGCGAGAGGAGGCGGTCGACCTGGTCCTTCATGAGCGAGATGAGGGGCGAGACCACGACGGTGAGCTTGTCGGAGAGCAGCGCGGGGGCCTGGTAGCAGAGGGACTTGCCGCCGCCGGTGGGGAGGACGACCAGGGAGTCGCGCCCCTCCAGCGCCGCGGTCATCGCCTCGCGCTGGAGCGGGCGGAGCGCGTCGTAGTCCCAGTACTTCTTGACGACCTCCAGGAGCGGATCCACCGTGGGGCATCATATAATGTCGCCATGCCGGCCTTCAACATCCCCCTGAACCTGCCGCACGCGGCGACGGTCGCCCACCGCATTCTTCATCACATGCGGGGGAGGGGCGCGCCGAGCGATGCGCTCGAACGGGTCGGCGGCCTGATCGTGGTTCTCGAGCCATGGCGGGACTTGGACGACAACGGCCCCGCCGAGGCGGCCGAGAAGGCCCGCCAGGCGGCCGCCGCGCTGGGGCGTGCCGTGGTGGACGATATCCAGAAGTCCGGCGTCGGCTACGACCGCCTCGGGCAGGCCGTGCGGAATCTCTTCGAATGCCTCGCGATGGGCGAGGAGGGCGCGCGGCTATCGCTCCGCGCCGGCGAAAACCCCGGCTCGATGTTGCGCCCCTAGCGGCGCTGGACCTGGGGCTGGCTGTCCGACGCGTCGCCCTGCGAGAGGTTTGTGCGGCGGCGTCCGTCGGCGTCGACGTACCAGATCTGGCTCGGCCCGTCGTCCCCCCGGGGCGCGCTGAAGATCAGGCCCGTGCCGTCCGGCGTCCACACGGGGTCCGTCCCCAGCCCGAGCGTGTAGCCGGCCGACCCTTCCGCCTCGACGATGTGGAGCTGGATGTCGCGACCCGACTCGTCCCAGGGGGGAATGGAGTGGAACGCCACGCGCTTTCCGTCCGGCGACCAGGCGGGCGTCTGGTCGATGCGGTCGTGACGCGTGAGCCGGTTCATGAAGTTGCCCTCGGCATCCATCGTCTGTAGATGGACGTACGAGCCAGGGATGGCGCGGAGGAACGCGATGAGCCGGCCATCGGTCGACCACGTGAACTCGTCGCCTTCCGGCACGCGGACCCGAGCCGCCGATGCCGACGCGGGATCCACGATTCCCAGGTAGGAAGCGACCAGCCTCCCGTCCGGGGACCAGGACGGGTGCCCGCCGTTGCCGATCCACGTTTCCTTGCCGCTCGAGACCTCGACGACGCGGACCTCGTAGTGCAGCACGGAGTCGTCGCGCGCCGGATGCGTGAAGGCGATGAAGCGACCGTCCGGCGACCAGCAGGGCGCCGCGTGGGCGACGGCGGGCGTGTCGCTGAGCTTGCGCGGCGGCCCGGCCGGCAGGTCCAGGATGTAGATCCGCCCGGCGTCATCGCGCTCCGGATTGCGGCGGACGAAGGCGACGCGGGTGCCGTCGGCGGAGCAGGCCGGCCGCTGATCCAGCCCGGACGTCGTCAGCGCGCTCTGCCGGGTCCCGTCCCCGTCCATGATCCAGAGGTCGGATGTTCCGGAGGTTCCGGCCTCGCGGACGAAGACGATCCGGCCGGAGCGCCGCAGCCGCTCGTGGAACTCCCGCTCTTCCTGGATCGCCCGCTCGGCGCTGGGGGAATGCCGGGTGCTCGGGGACTTGTCCCCGAAGACGATCCAGAATCCGGCGGCCGCCAGGAGGAAGAGCGCGATCGTGGCTCCCTTGCGCATCTCCCTCTTAGACGGTGCCCGGCGCCGCGTTGTGCAGGCAATCTAGGGAGTGTCTCGAGACGGATTGGCCACGGAGCCCACAAAGCCCCCAGAGCAGAATCCTCTCTGCAGGGCTCCGAGGGCTCTGTGGCCAATCAGGTGAGGATTGTGGGCTAGGGAGGCGACCACTTCAGATACTTGCCGGCCGACGACGCCTCCGCCGCTTTTCGGACGTCCTCCCGCTCCGCGTTGCGGCAGCGGTCGAGGAAGCCGCGGACGCCTTTGCCCGACCAGCCCGCCGCCGCCGCGGCGACCCAGAGCCTCATCGGGTCGTTGACCGGAAGGTGGTCGACGAACTGCAGGATTGCCGCCATGGCCTCCGGAGGGACGACCATGCGCAGCATCGCCACGGCGCGGAAGGCGCCGTCGATCATCTCCCGGTCCGGGCCCCCCAGGATCTCCAGGACCGGCCCCGCGTCGTGGTCGTGGGTCCGGGCCAGGCGGACGATGGCGTCGCCCAGCCCCACGCGGATCAGGGGCGGCTGGGCGGCCTTCGCCATGCCCCGGAGGAAGGGGAGCGCTTCGCCGTAGCCGCATTCCGCGAGCGCCATGATCATCTGGTACTGCGTCTCCGTGGAGCGTGGCTCCTGGATCTCGAACTTCAGGGCGGAGAGGACGGCGGGGCCCGTCGCCTTGATCTTCAGCTTGCGCAGGACCTTGGCGGCCGCGCGGCGCGTCGCGGGCTGCGGCGCGATGAGCCGCTGCATCAGGGCGTCGAGGGTCGCGTGCGAGGAAAGTCGGCTCATTTGATCGGCTCGGCGTCGATTGGGTTGGGGACCGGGATCGTGACCGCTCCCGTGGCGGCCCATTCGCAGCCCCGCGCGAAGAGCGTCTGGAATCCGGGGCTGCGCCGCATCTGCTCGGGCCCGTGGCCCAGCATCATGGTGAAGACGTGTCCTTTCCCGTACTCGTGGACCCACGCGACAGGTTCGTCCTTGCCGGTGCAGGCCTTGCCGCCCTCCTCGGGGTCGTCGAAGGCGCTGGCCAGCACGCGGCTGCCGTCGAGGACCAGCGACTTGTGGTAGAGCTCGTCCTTGGCGTGGAGGAACTCGGGCGGCATCCCGCGCGTGACGGGGTGCTCCTGATCGCTCAGCTTCACCTTGAACTGGAACATGGTCCCGTGCCCGTATTGCTTTTTAGACGCCCGCCAGCCGCCGCCGATCAGCCGCTCGTACTCGGGCCAGCTCGCCTGGGGCTCGTCGAAGGCGCTCGTGCCGTAGTGGAGGGCGACGCAGCCCGCGCCGTCGCGGACTGCGGCCAGCAGCGAGCGCTCGGCCGCTTCGGGCCAGCGGTTCGGGTGCGGCGGCACCTCGCGGACCTGGTTGGTCTTCTGCCCCCTCTCGTCCTGAACCTCGATCGTCGCGGGCTTGTCCGTCTGCCGGTAGTGCAGGACGATCAGCCGGACGCCGGCCAGTCCCGCCGGCGTCAGATCCTTCGCGGGGTCTTCGGTGACGCTGACCTTGAAGCGCCCGGTGTCGCTCAGCATCTTCGAGAGGAGGGGCGTCGTGTTGACCCAGTCGTGCGTGTGGCTGCCGGTCACGATCAGGACCGGCACCGGATCTTCTCCGGCCGTGAGGCCGGCGGCCAGGAGCAGCGGAATCCAGCGGATCATTCGACTCTTATGTTACGAAGGAGCCGTTAGATAGTAGACAGGCCCGGCGCGATTGGCTAGAAAAGCACGTTCTTCGAACGGAGATCTTCCATGAGACGAGCCGTGATCCGCGCGTCGCTTCTCATCGTCCTGATGGCCGGCGTCTACGCCGTGGCCGCGCAGCAGGCCCAGAAAGCCCCCACCGAGAAGCCGCAGAAAATCGCCGACGGCGTCTGGTTCGAGCAGCACAACGACATCGGCAAGTTCGGCTCGAACGTCTCCTGGATCGAATTCTCGGACTACGTCGCCGTCGTCGACACGGCGTTCCCGCTGGGCGCCGAGGAGGCGATCCGCAACATCAAGGCGACGACGAACAACAAGCCGATCCGCTACGCGTTCCTCACCCATTACCACGGCGACCACGCGCTCGGCACGGGCGTTTTCGACAAGGAGGGCACCACGATCGTGTCCCACGAGAACGCCCGGCGGGAGTACCTGGGCCGGAATGTGGAGGGGTACCTGAAGACGGCCGAGAAGGACCCGGTCTATGCGAAGTACAAGCCGGTGGCGCCGAGCCTGACCTTCAGCGACAAGCTCATCCTGGACGACGGCAAGCGCCGGGCCGAGGTGTACTACTTCGGCCATGCCCACACGACGGGCTGCATCTTCATCTACCTGCCCCACGAGAAACTGGTCTTCACCGGCGATTCCTGCGTGAACGGTCCCTTCAACTATGCGGGCGACGCCGACACCGCGAGCTGGATCGACGTCCTGACCCAGGTCCAGACGCTGGACGTCGAGAAGGTCGTCCCCGCCCACGGGGCCGTAGCCGGGCGCGAGCTGCTCCAGACCCAGAAGCAGTACTTCATCGAGCTTCGGGCCCAGGTTGCCGCGATGC